>WNGA01007416.1_pt1 | contig 15275 bp, 6 predicted proteins | sample 5400061 | NCBI WGS metagenome assembly WNGA01 (sample SAMN13153366, study PRJNA577476) | soil metagenome | isolation source: 100 cm soil or saprolite under grassland replicate 2 | place: USA:California | collected 2016-06-15
GGGAGCAGCAGATCCAGGTGGTGGAGGGCTTTCTCAGCCAGGGCGTGCAAGGGATCGTGCTCGCCCCGCTCGACAACCGCGCGCTGGTGCGCCCGGTCGAAGAGGCCCGGCGCGCCGGGGTCGCCACGGTGATCATCGATTCGGGGCTCGAGTCGGACGCCATGGTCAGCTTCGTGGCCACCGACAATCGCAAGGGCGGGGAGCTGGGCGCGCACCGACTCGGCGAGCTGTTGGGCGGCCGGGGCAAGGTCCTGCTGCTGCGATACGCCGAGGGATCGGCCAGCACGACCGAGCGGGAGCTCGGATTTCTCCAGGAGCTCGGCTCCCGATACCCGGCGATCCACGTCGTGTCGGGCGACCAGTATGCCGGACCCACGCGGGAGACGGCCAAGCGCGCCGCGGAGAACCTGCTCAACCGCTACGGCGGCGACCTGCAGGGCATCTTCACGCCCAACGAATCCTCGACGATCGGGATGCTGCTCGCACTCCAGGATATCGGCCTGGCGGGCAAGGTCAGGTTCGTCGGCTTCGACGCCAGCGCGATCCTGATCGATGCGATCCGGGCCCGCCAGCTCGACGGCGTCGTGGTCCAGAACCCGATGCGCATGGGGTATCTCGGCGTGAAGACGATGGCCGAACATCTGCGGGGCAGGCCGGTCGAGCCGCGCATCGACACGGGCGTCATGCTCGTCACGCCGGCGAATCTCGATTCCGCGGCCACGCAGGCGCTCGTCAACCCGCCGATCGCGCGCTATCTCACGGAGCAATGAGCGTGGGAGCGGCGCGCGGCGTGCTCCACATCCGCGACCTCGGGAAGCGGTTCGGCCCGACGGTGGCGCTGGACGGAGTGGACCTGGAGCTCCGGGCCGGGGAGGTGCACGCGCTGATCGGCGAGAACGGCGCCGGCAAGAGCACGCTGATGAGCATCGTCGCCGGCGCGGTGCGTCCCGATCGCGGGGAGATGCAGCTCGACGGCCGGCCGTACGCCCCAGCCTCTCCGCTCGATGCCCGGCGGGAGGGCGTGGCCCTCATCCACCAGGAGCTCTCGCTGTGCCCGCATCTCTCCGTGGCGGAGAACCTGCTGCTCGGCGCCGAGCCGGCGCGCTGGGGCTGGCTCGATGCACCGGCGGCGCGGCGGCGGGCGCTCGCCCTGCTGGAGAACTTCGCGCACCCGGAGCTCCGCCCCGACGCGCGGGTGGGTGAGCTGCCGCTGGCGGCGCGGCAGGTAGTCGAGATCTGCCGCGCCCTGGCGGCTGACGCTCGCGTCCTCCTGATGGACGAGCCGACGAGCAGCTTGCAGCGCGAGGATGTGGATCGGCTGTTCGCGCTGATCCGGCGCCTGGCCGCGCAGGGGATCGCCGTGATCTACATCAGCCATTTCCTCGAGGAAGTGCGGGAGATCGCCGGACGATACACGATCCTGCGCGACGGCCGGACCGTGGACTCGGGGCCGATCGCGGGGACGGGCACCGGCCACCTGATCGCGCAGATGGTGGGGCGCCCTGTCGCGGGGCTCTTTCCCAAGCGCGCACCGGCGCAGGACGGAGAAGTAATCCTCGCCGTGCACGATGTCGCCGCTCCGCCGGCGCTCAAAGAGGCAAGCTTCGAGCTGCGACGCGGCGAAATCCTCGGGCTGGCCGGGCTCGCGGGGTCGGGGCGGACCGAGCTGGTGCGCGTGCTGTTCGGGCTCGCGCCGGCGTCCTCCGGACGGATCACGCTGCGCGGCCGGACGCTCGCCGCCGCGGGGGCGAGCCCGGCGCAGCGTCTCGGCCAGGGGTTCGGGTACTTGAGCGAGGACCGCACGCGGGAGGGACTCACGCTGCCGCTCTCGGTCGCCGACAACCTCACCGCGACCCGGCTGTCCGCCTGCTCGCTGGCGTGGGGGTGGCTCGACCTCAAGCGGCAAGGCGCGGTGGCGAGGGCGTGGATCCAGGCGCTCGGCATTCGGGCGGCCACGCCGCTCGAGCCCGTGCGCGCGCTCTCCGGCGGGAATCAGCAAAAGGTGGCGATCGGCAGGCTACTGCACCAGGACGCGGAGGTGCTCCTCCTGGACGAGCCCACGCGGGGGATCGACGTCGGAAGCCGGGCGCAGATCTACGAGACCATCGCGCACGCTGCCGCGCAGGGGAAAGCGGTGCTGCTCGTGAGTTCTTACATCCCCGAGCTGTTTGGGCTGTGCCACCGGCTGGCGGTCATGAGCCGGGGGCGGCTCTCCGCGGCGCGTCCTATCGAGCAGTGGACGGCGGAAGCCGTGCTGGCGGCGGCGATCGGGGAAGCAGCCCCGTAACGATCGGCTGCTGGAGGCGGCGCGATCGGTCTGACCCCGAACCCCGGGGCACCGCCCCGGGGTCAGCCGCGCCTCGATGCGGCGGTTCGCCACCTCGCTGCTTGACGCCGATCCGCCGCCGAGGCAGGGTTTTCCGGACATGCCGCGTGCCTCGGGACTCGCTCCGGCCGTGCGACGCATGGTCGCCCCCGCCCTCTGGGCGCTCTCCGCCTATCGGGGCACGGCCCTGCTGCTCGCGGTCACGGCGGCGGTCGGGCTCGCCGCCGTGCTGCCCGTGACCTCGCTCGCGACGTGGGGTGCGGGCCGGTTCGCGACGCGCCTCGACCTCGCGCCGCTCTCCGGCGGGGACCTGGGGATGGGGTGGAGCGCCCTCGCCTCGAGCCCGACGGCCACGCGACACGCGGCGCTCCTCATCCTGGTTCGGCTGCTCCTGGGCGTCGCGGCGGGCGTGCTCGCAGTGGCGGGACTCACCGTCGTCTTTCTCTCGGCCGCGCGCGCGACGGCGCGCGCACCCGACGTGCGCGTGCGGCGCGCCGTCGGCGCCTCCCGGCGACAGGTGCTCGGCGCGACGCTGCTCGAGAGCGCCGCCATTACCGCCGCCGCGCTCGTCCCGGGAGCGCTGGCGGGGGTCGCTGCGGGCCGGCTCGCCACCGCGGCGTGGCCGGGCACCGCGGACGCCGGAACCACCGGGCTCGACGTCGTCGCGGCCGCCGCGCTGGTGGCGGGGATCGTGCTGGGCGGCGCGCTGCCGCTGCTGTTTCCCCGCCGGACGGCGCCGCTCCCCGGACCCACGGGGAAGCCGCTTGCGCTGGTCGTGCCGGCGCTGCAGCTCGGCTTGAGCCTGACCGTGTTGGCCGCAGCGGCGTTGCTCGCGCGCGAGGCCGGCCGGCTGATCGTGCCCGCCGCCACGACGGCCGGCGGGGGCGAGGTATTCAGCGTCACGGCCCCGGAGTCACCGCCGGCCTGGCGGTCGGCGCAATACGCGTCCCTGCTGCACCGCCTCGGCAACGAGCCCCGGTTCGAGGCGGTGAGCCTGACGAGTCCGGGAACGCTCGCAGGACTCGGCATGGTCGATGCCGTCACCAGCGACTGCGGTGCGTGCAAGGTCGGCGACGTGTATGTCACGTGGCTGACGCGGTACGCGGTGCACTATCTGGTCAGCGCGGACACCTTCCGCACTTTGGGAATGAAGGTTGTCGCCGGTCGCGGCATCACGGACGCTGACGGCTGGGCAGCCCCGCGGGTCGCGGTCGTGAACCGGTACACTGCAGCGCGCAACTTCGAGGGCGGAGAGGCGGTGGGGAAACGGATCTGGATCGGCCGCACGCCCGGCGAGTGGTACACCGTGGTCGGCGTGGTCGCCGACCGTGCGCCCCCTGGATTCGGAGGCGGCCTCCAGCCACGCAACGCGGTCTATCTCAGCGCGTTGCAGCACCCGGCGCGGTCGCTGGATCTGCTGGTCCGGGCCCCGGGCGACCCCGGCATGATCGCGGCCGTGGAGCGCGACCTGCGCGACACCGTGGGACCGAGCGACGCGCCGGTCGGCCACGTGAGCGAGACGCGACTGCTCGCAGCCGAGGCCGGACCATTGCGGTGGTTCGGGAAGATGTTCGGAATGGAGGGATGGGTCATCCTCACGCTCGCGACTTTGGGGACGTTCGCGGTCATGCGGCTGTGGGTCGCGTCGCTCGCCCACGAGTTGGGGGTGCGGCGCGCCGTCGGCGCACGGCGGCGGCACATCCTCGGCTTCGTGCTCGCGCGGGCCCTGGGAGTCGCGCTCGGCGGCGTGGCCATCGGACTGTGGGCGGGTCTCATTCTCTGGGACATCCTCACGGCGGTCGCCGCCGGCGTGCCCGCGTGGGACCTGCGCCTGGCGCTGCGGTTCGCGCCGCTCCTCGCGGGCGCGGCGCTCGCCGGCGCACTGTTTCCCGCCTGGCAGGCCGCCCGCACCGCGCCGACCAAGCTGGTTGCAACGGAGCAGTAACGGAGCAGCATTGAGAGCCGGACGCTCTAGGAGGGTGCTGAAAAACCGTGTGAGTGGGTTACACGGCCGCGCGTTTGGTCCGTGCCCTAAAGGGCCGGCTCGGCGTAACCGCGCGTCTTTAAAGGGTTCTTCGGGGAATTCCGGGAAGAGCCGGGGGTGACAAGGGGCGGCGGTGATGCCATGCTAGCGCCCTCACGGGGCGCTTGCTGATGGAACGTCGGAAGGGCGGGACGCGGCCGGAACAGGACTGTGAGATCGCCATTCCTGCGGGAGAGGGGTCCCAAAGGGAGCTCCCCTCCCCCTGGGAAGAGTACGTACTGAAGATACTGGAGCGAGTTCGCGCCTCTGCTCCACGGGCGCTCGGCGATCTTGGCTTCGGTCGCTGGATCGAGCTCCGCTTGATCTGATAGAAGCTGCCGCGGCACGTCGTCACCACAAGCATTCCAGAACGGGCGACGAGGCCATCGTTCATGATTCGATCGGGTGTTATAAGAACAGGTTCCCGAAGCTGGCGGGCGGTGATCGCCTCAAGGAATGACAGTGTTAGTGTGGAAGGAACGCGACCAGCACCGCGACCTTGAGGAGGAAGTCCATGAAGCCCGCGAACAGCGGCAAGAGGATGACCTTCCAGAGGGCGACGCCGGCGAAGACGGCGAGGGTGAGCACGGGTTTCCAGCATGGCCTGGCTGCGCGAAGCGGCCTTATAGAGCCATACGCGTCCCGGCGGAGCGGGGCGTCGCCCGCGCGCACGATCTTGCGGCGGCGCGGGGCGCAAGCGACGTGGGGGCATGCCCGCGGACACTCCCGTCCCCTTCCCGCCGGAGGAAGCGGCCGCGATCGCGGCATGTTGGCCGTGTCGGACGCTACGGTTGTGTGCCCCAAGGCTCACGTGAACGCCGGCCTCCCGCCGAAGTACCCCGATGGCTACAGCCACAGCACTACGCGCGGCTGCTTGGCTATCGCCTGTGCCATGTTGCTGCTGGCGAGTTGTTCGCCTCAAGATCAGCGGGAGCGCAGTGTTGCGCGGGAACCCCTGTTCCGGATGCTGCCCCCTTCGGAAACGGGGATCCGGTTCCGGAATACCCTGTCCGAGCAGCCGACGCCGCACCGGACCGAGCTGTTGTTCGAGTATTTCTCCAACGGCGGAGGCGTGGCTGCCGGAGACGTGAACGGAGATGGTCTGGAGGACCTCTACTTCACGGGTAACATGACCTACAACAGCCTGTACCTGAACAGGGGCAAGCTGCGGTTTGAAGACGTGACCCGCCCTGCCGGTGTGGCCGGACGGCCGAACACCTGGAAAACCGGAGTCACCTTCGCGGACGTCAACGGCGACGGCCTGCTCGACATCTACGTCTGTTACTCCGGGGACCTCCCCCTGGAACGGCGCATCGACGAGCTCTACATCAACCAGGGGAACGACGAAAACGGCGTCCCGCGCTTCGCGGAGCGAGCGCGCGACTACGGGTTGGCAAACCCGCACTCCAGCAACCAAGCGTACTTCTTCGATTACGATCGCGACGGGGATCTCGATCTGTTCCTTCTTACGCACAACGTGAAGACGACGGGTTATCTGGATGTGCAAGGAACCCGAAAGGAAATGGAGAAGGAAGATCCCGTGAGCGGCGTCCGTTTTTACCGGAACGATGGCGGGCACTTCAAAGACGTCACGCGCCACGTTGGCATGAGCAGTTCTTCCTTGACGTACGGACTCGGGGCCGGGATTTCCGACATCAATAAGGACGGCTGGATCGATGTGTACGTCGGGAATGACTACTCGCCGCCCGACTATCTCTACATGAATAACGGCGACGGCACTTTTTCCGACGAATTGGAATCGCGCATCGGGCACACGCCGAATGCATCGATGGGCGTCGACGTCGCGGATATCAATAACGATGGCTGGTCCGACATCATGGTGTTGGACATGCTTGCGGAGGACAATCGCAGGCAGAAGACCCTTCTCATACCGAATGATCGCAGCGTGTTCGAGCTCTTCGTGCAATCGGGCTTTCACCACCAGTATATGCGTAACATGCTCCAGCTGAACAACGGAGACGGCACGTTCAGCGAAATCGGGCAACTCGCCGGAGTATCCAATACTGATTGGAGCTGGGCTCCCTTGATAGCGGATTACGACAACGACGGGAGGAAGGACTTATTCGTCACGAACGGTACGATGCACGACGTGCTCGATCTCGATTTTCTCGCCTTCAAGCGCAGCTACGTAGCGATGAAACGACAACGGCTCGATCCCGGCGACATAGCCGTTTTGATGGCGAGACTTCCAACGTCCAACGTTGCCAACTACGCATTCAGGAATGACGGAGATCTACGATTTCAGAATGTGTCATCTCATTGGGGATTGGATGCGCCTCTCAAGAGTACGGGGGCGGCCTACGGGGATCTGGATAATGATGGCGACCTGGATCTTGTTACGAACAACATTAACGAATACGCCTCTGTGTTCGAGAATAGAGCCGCCGACAAGTCGGATAACAACTATTATCTCCAGATAAAACTCGAGGGGACAGGAAAGAACACCTTCGGACTCGGTGCCAAGGTGACGGTTTATGCGGGTGGGGAGAAGCAGTACGCCGAGCAGATGCCGACGCGCGGCTACCTCTCCACTGTATCTCCGATTCTGCACTTCGGACTCGGCGGGCGCGCGGCGGTAGACAGCGTGCACGTGATCTGGCCGGACGGCAGAGTTGAGACGCTGAGAAGCGTCGCGGCCGACAGGCGGATCACCGTCCACCAGGAGAGCGCCGTCAAAGCGGAGCACGCTGCCGAAGAGAACGATGACTCGCCGGCCGTCTTCAAGGAGGTGCCCTCGCCCATCGAGTTCGAGCACCAGATGGCCGGAGAGATCGACGACTTTCGACGGCAGCCCCTCATGGACCATCCCAGGTCCTTCTTGGGCCCTCCGCTCGTCAAGGCGGATGTGAATGGAGACGGTCTCGTCGATGTGTTCGCGGGGGGAGGGAACGACCAGGCGGGAAGGCTCTTTCTGCAGCAGCGGGACGGGCGGTTCGTAGCCGTTGCTCAGCCCGCGCTGGAAGCGGACCGGCGCAGCCAGGATCTGAAGGCCGTATTTCTTGATTACAACAGAGACGGCTTCCTCGACCTGTATGTGGCCAGTGGAGGGTACGGCTCCTTCGATCCCGATGATGCTGCCCTGCAAGATCGGCTCTATGTAAACGACGGCAAAGGGCACTTCATCAGAGCCGAGCATGCCCTACCGAACATGCGCACCAGTACCGGCGCGGTGGCATCGTCCGACATAAATCGAGACGGCTGGCCCGATCTGTTCGTGGGAGGCTACGTGGTTCCCGGACGGTATCCGGAGCCGCCACGAAGCTACGTCCTTTTGAACGATCGGCGGGGTCACTTCGAGGACCGGACGGCCGAGGTTGGTCCCGACCTGCAGTACGTCGGCATGGTCACAGACGCAGCGTGGCACGACCTGGACCGCGATGGTACGGAGGAACTCGTCGTGGTCGGACAATGGATGCCGATTCGCATCTTCGAGAATTCCGGCGGGAGACTGCGGGACCGAACCAAGGAATATTTCGGAAAGCCGTACGCCGGGCTGTGGAATACCGTCCTGGTCGAGGACGTAAACCGCGACGGCATCGCAGACCTCATTGCCGGAAATCTCGGGCTGAATTCTCAGATCAAGGCGGGCGAGGATCAACCCGCGGAGCTCTATTATGCGGATTTCGACGACGACGGATCCGTGGATCCCATACTGAGCTTCTACATTCAGGGAACCAGCTACCCGTACGTGACGCTCGACGAGCTGCACGAACAGATACCGAGGGTCGCCTCCCGTTTCTCGAGCTTCAGGGCCTATGCCGAGGCAGAAACCGGAGACTTGCTTACGGCCGCGGGGTTGAAGAAGGCGCAAAACCTCGAGGCCACGTTGCTCGAGACGTCCTTTTTCATCGGCACCGAGGGCGGGCGGTTCGAGAGAAGGGCGCTACCCATAGAAGCTCAGTTCTCCCCGGTATTCACCATCACAACCCTGGACTACGATAGAGACGGTCACACGGACGTCGTCCTCGCGGGAAACATCAACGAAGCCCGCATACGGCTCGGCAAATACGACGCCAACTACGGCGTCCTCCTGAGAGGGTTCCCAAACGCAACGTTCGAGTATGTCCCTCAGTATGAGTCCGGCCTCAGCGTGCGCGGGGACGTCCGCAGCGTGCTCGAAATCGGGAACAAGCTTGTCTTCGGGATCAACCGCAGTGTCGTTCGGGCCTTTGAGCTCGGAAACGGACGATTTTCTGTGATGCGGGCGCGCCACACCCGTCGCGTGGCGGCAGCGCCCGATCAGGCCCGACCCTGACGTAGTGTCTGATCGGAACAAGGCCCCCAATCGGTTAGCACCCCAACCGCACGTGACGGACGTCACGCGGCAAGGCATGACGTTTGCTGCTTCAACGCCAGAACGAAGAACTGTGCACCGGGGAGGAGTCCGTGTGGGGGCATCGCCGGCATGCCAACGGGACGTCTTCGCGGGCCCCCTTGGACCGGTTCGTAAATCCCCCTGTGCCGTCCCGCCTGCCCCACCGCCGTTCCCCCACCAGTAGCTGAGGTTTGCGCCCATGAGACACTCGTCCGTCCTCGAGCCTGTTGCTCCCCGTCTGGCAACGTTCGTCGTGCTGCTGAGCGTGGCGGCGTCGCCGGCTCGCGCGCAACAGGGGCATGTGGTGTCGGGCCGCGTAGTTGACGCAGAGCAGGGGGGCACGCTGCCCGGCGTGAACATCGTCATCCAAGGGACCCAGATCGGCACGACGACCCGTGTGAACGGGACGTTCACCTTGAGAGCTCCGTCTGCCAATGACACGCTCACGATATCCTACATCGGGTACGAGCGGACGGAGATCCCGATCGAAGGCCGGGGCAACATCGAAGTTGCGCTCAAGCGTGCGGCTATTGCGCTCGAAGGGGTCGTCGTCACCGTTCCGTATGGGGAACAGACTGTGGCGACGACCACCGGATCCGTCAGCTCGATCTCCGGAGAGGCGCTGGACCGGATCCCGACGACCAACCTGTCGCAGTCGCTCGAGGGAACGGTCCCCGGCCTCATTGGCGTCAACCCGAGTGGCCGCCCGGGCCGTGACAACGCGACGCTCCTGATCCGGGGCATGTCTACCCTCAACGACCCTTCGCCGCTCATCGTGATCGACGGCGTTCCCGACCGCCAGGGCGGACTGGCACGACTGGACCCGGGCGACATCGAGAGTATCTCGGTGCTGAAGGATGCCTCGGCGGCCATCTACGGATCCCGAGCGGCCAACGGCGTCATTCTCATCACGACCAAACAGGGTCGCCCCGGCCAAACGCGCGTGGACCTCAACGTCGAACGTGGCTTGGCTCAGCCGGCGGTTATACCGGAGATGGCCGACGGGGTGACCTACATGCAGATGCTGAACGAGATCGACATCTCACGCGGAAATCCGCCGCGGTATTCTGCCGATCAGATCGAGTGCCACCGTACGAACGCGGATCCTTGGGAGTGCCCGAATACCGACTGGTACAAGGCAGCCCTCAAGGATTTTGCCCAGGAGGTCACGGCACACGGGTCAGTTACCGGCGGAACGGAGAACGTGCGTTACCGCCTCTCAGCCGACGGCGTGACCCAGGACGGGATCCTGGTAAACAACGCCGAGGGGTACGATCAGGTCGGCTTTCGCAGCAACATTGACGGGAACATCACTGATAAGCTCAGCCTGTCCGTGGACCTCCACGGGCGGTACCAAAATCGAGGGCTGCCGGCCTGGACCCGGGAAAGTACCAATAACCCTACTGGCAATGCCGCATGGGAGTTGCTCCAGCGCGGCAAGCCCATCGAGCCGGCGTTTTGGCCCAACGGCCTACCCGGTCCCGCTCAGGAGAATGGGGTCAACCCCGTCGTGTCGAACCAGACCGGGTATGACGACGACCAGACCTACTACTTCCAGAGCAATGTGACCCTGGCGCTCCAGGTCCCAGGCGTCGATGGATGGACCGTGGACGGCACCGTCGCCTACGACCGCTCCTTCTACAACCGCAAGCGGTGGCAGAAGCCGTGGACCCTCTACAATTATGGGGGCCGTGACGCGAACGGCGAGCCCATGATGATCGGGGTCGAGGAAGGCGTGTCTGATCCCCGGCTCAGGCAGCAAACCGCCAATGCGACGGACGTCCTGTTGCGGGCGACCACGCGGTATGAAAGGACCTTTGGAGGAAGCCACAACACCACGTTCCTGCTCGGAACGGAGTGGCAGCACGGAGATTCCACCGATTTGGGGATCTTCCGCCGGTTTTTCCCGACGGACAAAATCGACCTTCCATTCGCGGGTGGCACCGACCAGCAGAGTATCGATGGGGGCGCGGCGCACGATGCGCACCTCTCCTACTTCGGCCGGCTCAACTACGATTACCGGCAGAAGTATCTCCTGGAGCTGGTCGCCCGCTACGACGGATCGTACATCTTTCCCCAAGGCAAGCATTTCGGGTTCTTTCCATCGATTTCGGCAGGATGGAGGTTGGATCAGGAAGGCTGGTTCAACAACCGGGCGGGCAAGGTCTTCAACCGGCTGAAGCTGAGGGCTTCGTATGGGCAGACCGGGAACGACCGGGTCGAACCGTACCAGTACCTCTCGACGTTCCGGTTCAACGGCCAGCAGGGGTACGGCGACGGGCTCGGCACCCGCATCGCGCCGACCCGCGTGGCGAACCGGGACATAACCTGGGAGGTGGCGACACAGTTCGACGTCGGCCTTCAGGGCGCTGTTCTGGGCGAGCGGCTCGCGTTCGACCTCACCTACTTCCGCCACCACCGGGACAACATTCTCTGGTGGAGGAGCGCGGCCGTCCCGCAGACCGCCGGCTTCAGCCTCCCACGCGAGAACATCGCCAAGATGAGGAACGGCGGGTTCGAGGGTGAGGTCCTCTTCTCGCAGCGCCTGTCGGAGAACGCCACGCTCCGAGCCGGCGCGAATATCACCTTCGCCCGGGACGAGGTGGAGTACTTCGCCGAGCCCGAAGGGACGCTGCCGTGGCAGCGCAACACTGGCAGGCAATGGCGCTGCGGCTTGAACCGCGCTTGCGGGGACCAGACGGGTCTCTACTATCTCGCCGACGGCATCTTTCACACCCAGGCGGACGTGGATGCTTACCCGCACTGGGCAGATGCCCGGCCGGGAGACATCAAGTTTGTCGATTACAACAAGGATGGCGTGATCGACGGTGCCGACCGCGTCCGCATCGACGAAAATGATGTGCCCGACATCATCGGTTCCTTCAACGTCGGTGCGACAATCGGCCGGTTCGAGCTGTTCGCGCTGCTTCAGGGCGCCACCCGGGTGCGGCAGTACGTGCAAGCGGGCAGCGTCGGAGAGTTCGGCAACTTCTTCAAGGAGGATGCGGACAAGCGCTGGACGCCGGAGAACCCGAATGCGGACGGCCCCCGGGCCTGGAACCGGGTCGATCCATACTGGGCCAGGAATGCGAACACGTATTTCCTGCGGGATGCCAAGTATCTCCGTCTGAAGACCGCGAGCATCGCCTTTAACGTCCCCGAGGCGTGGCTCCAGCGGTTCGGCAGATTGCAGTCCCTTCAGGTCTACGTGGCCGGGCGCAACCTGATGACTTGGTCGCCGCTGAAGATCATGGATCCGGAGATCCGCAACCAGGCGGCGCAGGAGTATCCGCCGGAGCGGGGCTTCACGCTAGGCCTTCAGATGGGGTTCTGACCTATGAAAGCCTTCACACCCATTCTTGCAATCACCGTCGGCTGCTCGTTGCTGTTCGTGGGGTGCGACTTGAACCTCGAGCCTCCAACCGAACTTGGCAACGATGCCGTCTGGAGCGATCCCGGCCTTGTCGAAGCCTACCTGAACGACGTCTATTCGGGCGTCGGGTACGGATTCGGCGACCCCATGATTGCCGGCCTGGCGGACGAGGCGAAGAATACCCACGGGCACGGCGACGCACCGATGCTCCTCTCGAATATGACCCCCACCGATCGGGGTCTCTGGTCGTGGGGCAATGAAGTCATTACCCAGTACAGGTGGGATATCGTGTATTCCCGCATCCGGGATCTCAATATCCTCCTTCAGAACGTCGCGGCGAGCCAGGCCCTGTCGGCAGACCAGAAGAAGACGTTTCTGGGCGAGGCCCATTTCCTGCGCGCCTTCTTCTATCATAACCTCACGCGGCTCCACGGCGGGGTCCCGCTCATCGACCGGGTCTTCGAACTGGGGGCCGACCTGGAGCAGTACCAGGTGCCGCGCGGCTCGTTCGAGGAGACCGTCAACTTCATCGTCGCGGACCTCGATACCGCGGCCAGCCTGCTGACGCCCGGCGTACGGCGGCGGGGAGCCGCGACACAAGGGGCGGCGCTCGCGCTGAAGTGCAGAGTCCTGCTGTATGCCGCGAGCGACCTCTATGCACAGAATCCCTCAGGTATGCCGGAGACCGGCTACACCGGAGGCGACCAGATGGCGCGGTGGCAGGCGGCCGCGAACGCCTGCCAGGCGGTCATAGACCTGGGCCGGTACAGCCTCACGCCGGCGCCGACGGCCGAGGCGTACCACGACCTCTTCGCCAAGGGCAACCCGGGCGAGGAGACCATCTGGGCGCGGTATTTCCAATCGTCCGGGGGTGAGACCCACAACCAGGGGTTGTGGCTGAGCCCGAACGGCTATAACTCCTGGTCGGGCGACACGCCGCTTCAGGAGCACGTGGATAAGTACGAGATGGCCGACGGATCGGAATTCAATTGGGCGGATTCCGCAGAGGCCGCCGATCCGTACGCCAACCGGGATCCCCGCTTTTACGCCAACGTCCTGTACAACGCCGCCGTGTGGCGGCCGCGGCCGCCCGGTCTCGATGCACTCGATCCCGTCGGTGTCATCGAGACGGGGTGGTTTGAGATGCCGGATGGGACGCTGCGCGCGGGGCTCGACACGCGCGAGAGCTTCGTACAAAACTGGAACGGGACGAAGACGGGATACAATCTGGCGAAGTTTGTAGATGAGGACCTCTTACCGGACCGGCAGCAGCAATTCAATCCGTGGCCGTTCCTGCGCTACGCCGAGGTGCTGCTCAACTACGCGGAGGCCGCGGCCGAGCTGGGCCTTGCGACGGAGGCGGTCTCGGCGCTGAACCAGGTCCGGGCGCGCGTGGGGATGCCGGATGTGCCGCCCGACGGAGGACTGGGCCGAACGCTCATCGAGCGCATCCGCCAGGAGCGCGCCGTCGAACTGGCCTTCGAGGAGCACCGGTATTTCGATGTACGGCGGTGGATGATCGCGCCGCAAGCGTATACCAACGGTCACGGCATCAGGGTTACCGGCCGCCTCGATCCCACCGGAAAACCGCTGATGTACAATGGACAGGAGTACCGTTACAGGTACGAGTACCAAGTCATCGAGGTGGACGAGCGCCTGTGGAACGACAAAGCCTACTTCCTGCCGATCCCGCAGGATGAGATGGACAGGAACCCCAAGCTGGTCCAGAATCCGGGGTATTGACGCTTCGTTCGCACGTCTTCGGCCGGCGGGCCGGCACGCAATGTGGCCCGCCGTCCGAAGCCGAACGGGGGTGAGTGCGTGCCTCGTGCTCTGGTTGGCCCTCTGATCGCCGCCTTTCTCTTCCTATCCGGTTCTATTCAAGCCTGTTCGGGTCCCTGGCTCCGCCTTCGCCACGTGCCGGAGGACGGCTTCTCGCAGACCCTCAACTACGAGTTCCGGGCGGAGGTTCATGACGACGAAAGCGGCCGGTGTCGCATGATGGTGGTCCACGTCAGGGCGCTCAACAAGGTCTATTCGAAGCAGGAGCCGCCGCCCCGCCTCGAGCTGTTCGACGACGACTGCGATAGCCCGCTCCGGTTCGAGCGAGTGCAGTACATCTCCATGGAAACGGGCCAGCAGGTACGCCTGCACGGCACCGCCGCAGTCCGCTTTCTCGCCGACTACTCCCGCCTCGTGGACGAGCTCGTCGGGTGGCTCTGGCGTGAGGGCGTGATCTAACGGACTGGACGCCACCTTGTGTGCCGAAGCGCCGATGCCCGACAATGCGACGTAGGCGTTATCGCGATGCATTGGCCGGAGCGGCAGTATAGTCGCCACATAGCGTCAGATTCGTGGTCGCCCATGTACCAGCAGTTCACGAACACGTGCTCACGTCGACGACGCGCTTCCTCCTTCAATCGAGCGATCTGACTGGCAGTGGTTACGCTGCGTCGGGAGACGCCCGGCCGGTATGAGGCATACATGGATCTGGTGCCCGACGGCGGGGAGGGTGCTGGTCGATCCCCTCGACCGCCGTGCACCGCCTGCGACCGCCATTCACCGCCCTCTACCGCCTTCCACCGCCGCCCCCCGCAGGTACTCCCCCGCCACCGTCGCGAACTGGGCGATCGCGATCTCGGGCTCCTCGATCTCGGGGTGCCAGCGCTTCTCCCACTCGAAGCTGTAGTAGCCGCGGTAGCCGCTCTTCACCAGGGCCTCGATCTGCCGCCGCACCGGCACCTCGCCGGTGCCGGTGAGCACGTAGCGGCGGTCCTGTCCGTCCGGCCCGGCGGGGACCGAATCCTTCAGGTGGGTGTGGCGGATGTAGCGCCCGAGCCGGCGCACCGTGTCCTCCGGCTCCTCCTTGCCGGAGACGAACGTGTGGTGCGCGTCCCAGAGCAGCGCCACCGCCGCTGAGTCGGCGCGCTCCAGGATCTCGAGCAGCGCGGGCGAGTCGGTGAAGTCGCCGTGGGATTCGATGAGGATAGTGACGCGCTTCTCCCGCGTGTAGTCGCCCAGCTCGCGGAGCCCACGCGCGATGTGCGCGAGCATCGCCTCGCGCGGCACGCCTTCCACGTACTTGTTGCCGAACACGCGCACGTACGGCGCGCCCAGCGCCTGCGCGAGGTCGATGAAGCGGCGCGCCTCGTCGAGCTGCGCGGCGCGCTTCGTCGCGTCCATCTCGTGCATGTTGGCCGAGCTGCCGAGGTCGGAG
>WNGA01013362.1_pt1 | contig 15275 bp, 8 predicted proteins | sample 5400061 | NCBI WGS metagenome assembly WNGA01 (sample SAMN13153366, study PRJNA577476) | soil metagenome | isolation source: 100 cm soil or saprolite under grassland replicate 2 | place: USA:California | collected 2016-06-15
GGCTCAATAATTTTGCTGCACGATGGAGACAGCGCCTGCAAGCACGACAGAATGGAAACAGTTTTCGCGCTGCCGCTGATTATTAAGGGATTAAGAAGACGCCGCCTGAATATCGTACCGCTCTCAGAACTGGTGCGTTGTCAAGATAAGCGTGGGAGGACAAAGCCGAACCTATGTTAGAAGAACAATCGACCGAGCAAAGAATGATCTTCATAGATTTCGACGGCACGATTACGCGCCGCGATGTTGTTGATGCCATCCTCGAAACGTTTGCAGATTCCCGCTGGCTGAAAATTGAAGAGCACTGGCAGAAAGGACGTATAGGCTCGCGCGACTGCCTGCGAGCGCAGATGGCGCTCGTGCGAGCAACTCGAGGCGAACTCGATGCGCTGGCTGATTCAATCGAAATAGACGATGACCTCTCACTCCTGCTTGAGACTTGTGCGCGCCATCAGATTCCGGCCCATATCGTAAGCGACGGTTTCGATTATTGCATACGTCGCATCATGGACCGCCCGCAATTGAAGTTGGGTCGCCTTCTGCGAAACGTGCGCTTATTTGCCAGCCATCTGGATTTGGAACGCGGCTGGTTAAGAACAGATTTTCCCTTCTTTCAACGGGTCTGTGAACACGGTTGCGCATCCTGCAAACCCGGCGTCATGCGGCTACTGAATCGCACGGGCGCACAGATGATTTTCGTCGGCGATGGTCTATCCGATCGGTACGCGGCACAGGCCGCTGATCTTGTGTTCGCTAAGGATAGTCTAGCGACCTATTGTTGGCAGCAGTCGATCGAGTACGTACCGTTCGAAGGTCTGGCTGAAATTGCTGCCTGGCTTGAGGCTCCTTTGGTTGAGCCTGCAAACCTCGCAAATTCGTCGGCGCCACTTAACGCTTAGCCGGGAGGAAACAAGCAATACAATGAGCGTTCAAATCAACGAGTTGGTGCAATTGACGCGAGTGACGGACGAAGAACAACTGCGCGAAATGGAACGCAAGTATTGCTCCTGGGGCGATACTGTGCATTACGTTGAGCCGCCAAAGTTCTTTGACCGTTGTGAGGGAAACTATCTCTATGACCGGCAGGGTACGCCTTATCTTGATCTGCAGATGTGGTACTCAGCGGCAAGTCTTGGCTACGCCAATCCCCGACTGAATCAGACACTGAAGGACCAGGTAGACAAGCTGCCACAGGTAGCTAGCCAGTATCTGCACGCTGAAAGGGTAGAGTTGGCAGCGGCAATCGCGCGACTCAACGAATCAAAGTTTGCGCTTCAGGGGCGCGTACACTTTAACGTCGGTGGTTCGCAGGCCATCGAAGACTCTCTGAAAATAATTCGCAATGCCACCGGCAGGAATTTGGTTTTCGCGTTCATGGGTGGCTATCACGGCCGCACCCTCGGCGCATCGGCGATCACTTCCAGCTATCGTTATCGCCGCCGGTATGGCCACTTCTCAGACCGCGCGCACTTTGTTCCGTTTCCGTATTGCTTTCGCTGCCCATATCAAAAAAAGAGAGAGGACTGCGGCCTGTATTGCGTGGCCCAGTTCGAGAAGAATTTCGAAACTGAATACAACTCGTTCTGGGACGCCAAGGCGCAGGAGTCGGAGTTTTCAGCTTTTTATATTGAGGCCGTTCAAGGCACTGGCGGGTACGTTATTCCGCCGCCGGACTATTTCTCCGCGCTCAAGAAGGTACTCGACCGATATAAGATTCTGCTGGTGGATGACGAAATTCAGATGGGATTCTACCGCACTGGAAAATTCTGGGCGATCGAAAATTTTAATGTTGAGCCGGACATTATCGTCTTTGGCAAAGCGCTAACCAATGGCTTGAACCCACTCTCAGGCGTGTGGGCGCGCGAGGAATTGATTTCACCGCAAATTTTCCCGCCGGGCTCTACACATTCAACCTTCTCAGCTAACCCACTGGGCACCGCCGTCGCTCTCGAAGTCGTGCGCATGATGGAGGAGGAGAACTACGAGGAGATCACGAAGCGGAAAGGCGCGTACTTTCTTAGCCAACTCAAAGAGCTTCAGCGCCGTTACCCCAAGGTGATTGGCGATACCGATGGCCTCGGCATGGCTCTGCGAATAGAAATTTGCGCGGCCGACGGCTACACGCCTGATCGCGAGCTTGTCGAACGTATGTTCGCATTGGGCCTCGAAGGAAATTTGGACGCGCGCGGCCGCCGCATGGGTTTGGTCCTGGATGTCGGCGGATATTACAAGAACGTTTTTACGCTCGCGCCTGCCTTCGATATGACTGAGGAAGAGATGGACATTTCTGTGGAGTTGATTGAACAACTGATTCGCCGTTGTGCTCCTGAACGGCTCTAAAGAAGTCTCAGCTCAGCGTTGTCCTGCTGAATATGATCTCAAAAACCATCGAACAAATTGAACGGCTGGCGTTACGCATGCAGCCCGAAAACGCTATCCGCTTACTCGGAACGCTACCCGTGCCTGCCATTGAGAAGTTGCAACGTGCGCGTTTCCGACGAACGCTGCGGCTCGCGGCAAAGCGCTCCGCCTTCTACCGGAGAGAATTCAGGCGACGTGGCATCGATGTCCGCCGCATAGGGCATCCGGCTGAGCTCGGCGATTTTTTCACCACTGGCGAAGAATTGCGTGCGCATGGTGGCGAAGACTTTCTAACCGGGCGTGCTGATACTGCCTTCGAGACGACCGGAACGACCTCGCCTCTGCCTAAGCGCGTTTTCTTTTCGCATCAGGAGATTAGCGAAATTGGTCGCACGAGCGCACTTGCACTTCATCTTCTGGGATTGCGGGCTGAAGACACAGTATTGAGCGCCTTCGATTGCTCCTTCTGGATCTCGCCGGTTGTTGTCCGCTCTGCATTTCAGTACATCGATTGTTTTCATGTTGAAGCAGGCAAGATTGAGCCGCTGGAGTTTTACGAGCGAGCACTCGCCTATCAGCCCACTGTGATCTTTGGTGAGCCATCCTGGATCGTGCGCCTTTCCGAGTTGGCTGAGACGCGCGGTGTATGGCAAGTCAAGTTCCTCTTTGCGGGTGGTGAGAACATCAGCGAAACAGCACGCAGCGCCGTTGAAAGAGTGTGGGGCGCGCCGCTGTATCTCAACTATGGGCAGACAGAAGCTTTTGGCGCCATAGGTGTCGAATGTAGAGAGAAAGACGGGTATCACCGAAATGATCTAAATTTTATCTTCGAAGTTCCGGACGCGGACGAGGAGGGCTACGGCGAGCTTGTTTACACTACACTCACGCGCAACGTGATGCCACTCATAAGGTATCGCTCCACCGATATTACCCGACTCGTAGATAAACCCTGCGACTGTGGACTGTTTGCCAAACGCATCGGCAAGATTCGCGCGCGCGCGGACGAAATGGTTGTTTGCGGAATGGGAAATGTCGGCCCTTGGCTATTCGCAGATGTGCTCGCGGGCGTGCTCTCGGCAGGCGCAGACTGGCAGGCGGTGGTGAAGAATGATGGCCGCCGCGACGTAATTGAGCTGCGGATCGAGCTGGACGATATGGCACAACTGAAGGAAGTAGAAAGACAAATTCGCCAGCGATTGCGACAACGGTTCGTCGACTTTTGGAGAAACCACGAGATGAAGCTTTATGAGCTGAAGATCGTCGCCTGCCCGCGCTCAAGTCTGCGCAGCGGGCGTAAGCTGCGGCGATTGATTGATGAGCGACAACTGCTCCTTCATAGCGTCAAATAAACCAACTGCCGCGGCGTTCGGTTTAACGGATCGGAGCGACATCTATCGTTGAATTTCCTTTGACGGCTTCTGAAGTGATCACCAGTGATTTGGGACGGGTAGACCTGTTTTCTGATCAGGTCCCCACCACCCAAACGGTTAATGGAAGTACGTCCAAAACAGTGGGCGTTTGCGCCGAGTAATCATGAACCTTATTGCAGCGGTCCGATGATGGGGCCGTCGCCGATGACGAAGTAGCCCGGCGGCGGATTGCCGTTGTTCGCATCGGCGAAAGCCTTGGCCGCCGCAGCCTGAGCACGCACAGAGCTTGCACTGGAGGGGCTTGGGCTCTTCGGCACAACCACAGTCGTGGTGGCGAAGCCCACAGCGCCTCCGGCATCGGTGGACTTGACCACGATGAGATAAACTCGCCCATCGAGGTTTTTCACGCGCTCCGCCCGCGACCGCAGTGTCCCGATTCCGATATCCGCGGCGTCAGGCGAGAATACGTCGTCATTAGAAATTGGGGTCTCATCGTCCTCATCGCCGAACACCTGTACGCTCGAGATAGTCGGCGCCGCGCAAACGCCATCGCTGGTGGTCGCCGAGAGACCAACGTTCACCAGACCGGGGTTATGCATGAACGAGAGCAAGCTCGCAACAACCGCGGCGCTCACCGTGGGCGGCGAGTTCGAGGCGGTCACACTCGCTGTTGAGGAGTTGTTGCTAAGGTTTGGATCAGGAGTGCTGGCAGTCACGGTCGCAGTGTCGTTGATCACGGTGGCGTTTGCGACGTTGCAGCTCACCTGGACCACCACGGTGAATGTAGCCGTGTCACCGTTAGGCAAGCTCGCGATGGTGCAAGTGATGGCGCCTGTGCTGCCCACCGCAGGATCGAAGCAAGTCCAGGCGCTTGCTCCCGAGTTCGAGACAAAGGTGGTGCCGGCCGGGAGGTTGTCTGTCAGCGTGACGTTAGCGGCGCTGTTCGCGCCGCTGTTGGCAACCGTGATCGTGTAGGTGATGTTGGTGCCGGTGTCTACCGTAGCCGGTGAAGCTGTCTTTGTAACCGCCAGGTCCGCCTGATTGATTACCGATGTAGTGGTGGTAACGGAATCGTTCTCCGGGTTTGGGTCGAACGTGGTGCTCGCCACCGATGCTGTATTGTTGCCCGAGCCGCTGCAGCTTCCTGCACCCGTAGAATTACAAGAGACGAAGGTCACTTCGGACGGCAGATTATCGGTCACCGTCACAGAACTGGCATCATCCGGGCCGTTGTTGGTCACGGTGATGGTATAGGTCAGATCGTTACCAGCAAGTACCGGGTCCGGCGAGCCGGCCTTAGTCACCCCCAGGTCCGCCTCGGGCCGCACGAACACATACGCCGAGCCTTGGCCAACGTTGCCACCGATGTCGTCTGCCTGCGCCCCCACTACGATGGTGCCGGCGCTCACAGCAACCGAGCTGCCGAAAAAGTCACCCGCAGCGCCGTCGGATGCAATCAGCTTGTTGTGCTCGGCCAGAGTCCCACTCCAGCCGCCGACCGGCTTCAGAAACACATACGCCGAGCCGTGGTTGAAACTTGCCGCCGTGTCATCGGCCAACGCACCGGCCACGATGGTGTCGCCGCTGACAGCGACTGAGCTGCCGAAAAAGTCACTCGGCGCGCCGTCGGAGGCGGCCAGCTTGGCGCTCTCGCTCAGAGCTCCGCTCCAGCCTCCAGCCGGCTTCACAAACACATACGCCGAGCCTTGGTCACTGTTCGCGCCGATGTCGTCGCCTCGCGCTCCGACCACGATCGTGTCGCCGCTCACCGCGGGGGAGATGCCAAAAAAGTCAACCACCGCGCCGTCGGAAGCGGTCAGCTTGGCGTTCTCGGTCAGAGCTCCGTTCCAGCCTCCAGCCGGCTTCACAAACACATACGCCGAGCCTTGGTCAACGTTCGCGCCAATGTCGTCCGATTGGGTACCGGCCACTATGGTGTCGCCGCTCAGCGCCACCCCCGTATTAGCGAAAGCGTCAGAAGTCATGCCATCCGAGGCGGTCAGCTTGGCGTTCTGGGTTAGTTCCCCGCTCCAACCCCCAGCCGGCTTCACAAACACATACGCCGAGCCCTGATTACCATTCGCTCCGATGTCGTCCAGTCCCGCCCCTACCACGATGGTGTCGCTGCTGATCGCGACCGAGCCGCCGAAAACGTCAACCGCCGCGCCGTCGGAGGCGGTCAGCTTGGCGTTCTGGGTAAGAGTCCCGCTCCAGCCTCCAGCCGGCTTCACAAATACATATGCCGAGCCTTGGCTAACATTCGCCCCGATGTCGTCGAAGTGCGCCCCGACCACGATAGTGTCGCCGTTCACCGCAACCGAGAACCCGAACTGGTCATCCAGCGCGCCGTCGGCGGCGATCAGCTTGGAGTTCTCGGTCAGAGCCCCGCTCCAGCCTCCGGCCGGCTTCACAAACACATACGCCGAGCCTTGGTTAAGATTCGCTCCGATGTCGTCCGATACCGCCCCGACCACGATGGTGTCGCCGCTGACCGCAACGGAGAAGCCGAACTGGTCAACCACCGCGCCGTCAGAGGAGGTTAGCTTGGCCTGCTGAATAAAGGGATCCACCATCAGGGGATATTGGGCGCCCGTATCGTCCACTCGCAGCCATAACCGCTCTCCTTCGACCTGCATCCACGCGCGCAGTTCGCGCCCCGTCGCATCATGGGCCGTCAACCCGCGATAACGCAGCGCCGGAGTTCCATCGGCGCGGTTCAGAATCGCGTCCCTACCGGTGGGATCAACCGATGCGGTCAAATTCCCCGAGAGTGTGAATGCCAGCGTCAGGGGATCGCTCCGTCGCTCACCCGGCGACTGCGTCAGCGTAAAGCCCTGCTCCAGCCCCAGCGGGCCGTTCAGGTACCATTCGGTAAAGCCATCGCGCCGGTATTCCAACCGGTTGGCGTCGGCCTGCGGCACGACAGCCACGGCGGCTTGCAAGTCATTGCCATAACCATAACCGCGCAGCGCCAGGCTCCAACTCGCCCGTCCCGCGCGTACCTCGACGCCCTTGGAAGTGAAGTGCGCCGCCAGCCGATGGTTTTTATTCTCCATGCGGAAGCCCGATGCTCGCGGCACCGCGTGGTAGCTCGATTGGTCCCGGCCCAGGACGGCGGAGATCTGGGCCTGTGCGGCCGGACGCAGGCCGGACAGCTTCGCTGGCTCAGCGGCGGTTTGGGTGACCGACGAATGGCCCGGTCGGTACAGCGGAGCGACAAGGCTGCCGCAGAGTTCACCCAGCGTTGGACTGCTCGTCAGTAGCATCAGCGTTGCGAGTGTGAAAAGGAACTTTTTCATTGTCGTTCGCTCCTGTGCGCCGTGCACTTCAAGAACATTTTTCATCCGTTCGGAATGGGGCGCACTTTGCCGCGCCCGCGACAAACTCAATAAGCCTTAATCACTTTACGGGCACGGCACCGCCGCGGTCGCGATCGCCCCCGCGTTGGTCACGGTCAGCTCGAAGCACGTGCCGCCCGGCGATTTCAGGACGACGCCCTGTCCGTTCGCCTCCACGTAGACCTTGCCGCCCGCGACGTGCAGCCTTGCCCGGGGCGCGGTCGTGCCGATGCCGACGTTGGTATCGGCGTTTGCGCCGTTCACGCCGTTGATGCTGCCGAGCACGAGCGAATTGTTTTGCGTCACGAAGGCATCCGCGCCGAACGCGGCGGCGTTGGTGAGGTCCCCGGCCCCGTCGGCTTTGACGCCGACGTAGGTGTTGCGGCTGCCCGTGGTGTTGTCCCAGCCCGCACCGGAGCCGAAGAAAACGTTGTTGCCGCCCGAAGTGTTGGAGAATCCGGCAGTCCATCCGACGAAGGAGTTGCCGGTGCCGGTCGCGTTGCGCGCCCCGGCTGCCCTGCCGAAGAACGAGTTGTTGTCGCCGGCCGTGTTGAATCTGCCGGCCGTGTCTCCGAAGAAGGAGTTCTCGCGGCCCGTCGTGTTTGCTTCGCCCGCGATAAACCCGAAGAAGGAGTTGCTTTGGCCCGCCGTATTGGCCTGGCCGGCAAGGACTCCGAAGAAAGAATTATAGAAGCCGGTCGTGTTGAATTGGCCGGCCTGATTGCCGAAGAAAGAGTTGTTGAAGCCCGTTGTATTGGAGAATCCGGCGCTGTTGCCGAAGAAAGAGTTACCGTTGCCGGTCGCGTTAGCAGAGCCGGCATTGGCTCCGAAGAATGAGTTGCTGCCACCCGTCGAGTTGAATCGCCCCGCTGACCTTCCAACGAAGGAGTTGAAGAAGCCGGTCGTGTTGGAGATGCCCGCGTCAGCTCCGAAGAAGGAGTTGCTGCTGCCCGTCGTGTTGGAGACGCCCGCCTGTATGCCGAAGAAAGAGTTGGCGTCACCGGTCGTGTTAGCGAAGCCGGCGGCATCTCCAAAGAAGGAGTTGTTGCTGCCGGCAGTGTTGGCTTGACCCGCGCTCCGCCCGAAAAAGGAGTTAGATATACCGGTCGAGTTGAAGAGGCCCGCGTTGGCGCCAAAGAAGGAGTTGAAAAAGCCGGTCGTGTTGGCGGCACCGGCGCTGAAGCCGTAGAACGCGTTTAAGCCGCCCGTTGTGTTGGCGCGCCCGGCTGAACCTCCAACGAAAACATTGCCGCTGCCTCCGGTGTTGGCCGCGCCCGCGCTGAAGCCAAAAAAGGAGTTGCTTTCTCCGGTCGTATTAGAGGCGCCCGCAACGCTTCCGAAGAAGGCGTTGTTTTTGCCGGTTGTGTTGTCTCGCCCGGCTGATGCGCCTGCGAAAGTATTAAACACACCGGGCGTACTCAACACCCGCACACCGTCGATGTTGTATTGCGTCGTGGTGTTGATCGCGCCCGTCGCCGTCAGTGCCGCACCCGCGCCCGTGTTCTCGACCGACAGCGTCGCGCCAGGGTCGGCGCTCACGAGCGATAGTGGGGCCGTGATCTTCACCGAGGTCACCGAGCCGTCGGCCAGATCGGATGAAGCCACCGCACCGTCGCCGATCTTCGCGCCCATCACCGCACCATCGGCCAGATGCGTCGTGTCGATGCCGCCCACAGCAACTCCCAGGTGTGAAGCGGCGGTCCCGTCGCCCACTAGCGTTGCATCATGCTCGACCGACTGGAGTCCGTCCGCTGAGCTTTGCAGGTAGAGGTTCAACTGGGGCTCGTGGCTGGTTTGCGAGTTCTCCTTGCTGTCGAAGGTGATGCTCGCCACTTCAGGTGTCGTTGGGTCCCTCGAGTGCGCAATGAGCGCCAGGCCGTAGTTCGCCATCCCGTTAGTCCCCTGCCCATCGTAGCCCAGCCACTGTTGAGCAATCGAAGTGATGTCAATGATGAAGAACTCGTTCCTCTTGTCCATTCCGATCTGTGTGGTGGTCATCAGCAGATTGCCGAGCAGTGGTGCGCTACGCGCAGTGACAGTTGCCTCATCCCATGAACCGGCGACGGCGTACACGTCGAGCTTCCCAGCAGTCGTGACGTTGGCGAGGTAAAGCTTAAGAGTAGCGCGCTCGACTGCAGAACCGGGTGTCCCGGCCGGCAAGGTGGGTGAGAGCTTGAACTTGATATAGACGTTCCCCGCCTCGCTGACGAAAAGATTGGGGTTCGTCCCAAAGTTCGAGTCAAGCGACCTTGGCACGGTGCTCGTGTGCGCATCGTCCAGCAATAACGACTGGGCGAACGCGGCACCAGGCAGCGCCAGCAAGACGATCAGAGGCCATAGCCCGGTCAACAGGAAACTCCTTGTTTGTAGCGGCCGCGCGCTCCCGATCTGTTTGTTGCGGATGGGGAGCGATTGACACCGATATGTTTCTTGGGCATTCATGATCGGTCCTCCACAGGTCGCCCTTGTTTACCACTCCTTAAGGTGCGTTACCTGTCTACCCATTAAGGCGGGAACGACAAGCGAAAGCGCCAACTCCGGCGCGATTTTTTTTGCCTTGACGCGAAATGCTTAGAGGGCAGGCTATAGTTGTGATAGTTTTCTAACTGAACCCCGACGGCAGTAATATGCGGACCCACTATCCAAAAGAGATCACGCGTCTGCTCGTCGCTTGGGGCGATGGAGACGAGTCGGCCCTGGAAGGGTTGACGCCTCTGGTCTACGAGGAGCTACGCCGCCTCGCGCATCACTACATGAGCCGCGAGCGTCCCGGCCACACTCTGCAAACCACTGCCCTCGTTAACGAAGCTTACCTTCGGCTGATCGATTGGAAAAACGTTCACTGGCATAGCCGGGCGCATTTCTTTGCCGTGTCGGCGCAGTTGATGCGGCGCATTCTTGTGGACTTCGCCCGCACGCACGGGTACGCGAAGCGCGGCGGCGGCGCGGTCGCCGTCACGCTCGACGAAGCTCTCGTATCAGGCGAAAAAAGTGCCGACATAGTCGCGCTCGATGAAGCGCTGGTGTCTCTGGCTAAACTCGATGAGCGGCAGAGCAGGGTTGTGGAACTGCGTTTCTTCGGAGGCTTGAGCATCGAGGAGACTGCACAGGTCTTAAACGTATCGGCCGGCACCGTGCGACGCGATTGGAGTATCGCCCGGGCTTGGCTACATCGTGAACTGGCCGCAAGTCCTGACTCGCAAACTGAACGAGGATCTCACTGTACGGTTCCCAGGTGATTACCATTCCACGCCAACTAACAATCCATATTGACGATTGACGTTCAATTAGTATGACACCCGAACGCTACCGGCAAATCGGTGAGATCTATCACGCCGTACTGGAAGTTGATCACGAAAAGCGCGGTGCCTTTCTCGACCGGTCGTGCGCGGGTGATGAGGTATTGCGGAGCGAAGTTGAATCGCTGATTGCATCGCACGAGCAAGCTTCGGATTTTATTGCGACGCCGGCTCTCGCGGTCGCTGCAGCGATGCTATCGCGAAGAGACTCCCTAGTGGGCCAGAGGATTGCAAATTTTCACGTCCTATCCCTCATCGGCGAGGGCGGCATGGGAGAGGTTTACCTGGTTGAAGATACGCGCCTGGGTCGTCGCGTTGCTCTGAAGTTGCTGTCGCCGGCGTTTACGAGCGATGCGGACCGAATGCGGCGCTTCATGCAGGAGGCGCGCGCCGCCTCGGCGCTGAATCATCCAAACATCCTCACCGTGCACGAGATTGGACGAGCGAACGGCTTTGACTTCATTGCTACCGAGTTCATTGAGGGTGAGACCCTACGTACCGCGATGGCCCAAGGGCGCCTGCGGCTGACACAGGCACTCGATGTCGCCGCGCAGGTCGCCGGTGCTCTAGCTGCGGCCCACGCAGCCGGGGTGGTGCATCGCGACATCAAACCCGAGAACATCATGCTCCGTCCCGACGGGTACGTGAAGGTGCTCGATTTCGGCCTGGCGAAGCTTGCTGGACAAGGATTCGAGACGGGGAATGAGGCCTCGACGGTCGCTCGAGTTGAAACTAACCCGGGCGTGGTGATGGGTACCGTCCAATACATGTCGCCGGAGCAGACACGCGGACTCCCGGTGGACGCGCGCACAGATGTCTGGAGTCTTGGGATCGTGCTGTATGAAATGGTCGCGATTCGTCCGCCATTCGAAGGTGAAACCCATAGCGACACAATTGTTTCAATCCTGGAGAGAGAGCCCAACCCGCTAGCGCTCCATGCACCTGAGGCTCCGGCGGAGCTTGAACGGATAGTGACTAAGGCGTTGGCGAAAGATAAGGAAGAGCGCTATCAGACGGCCGAAGACATGGCTATTGACCTGCGCCGTCTTCGGCGGCGACTGGAAGTTCAGGTCGAGATCGAACTCTCCTCGCTCCAAGAAAGTGCTGACGAAACCTCTGCGGAGACAGGCGATCCGGTGGTTCTGACGTCGCCGCAGGAGGAGGGTGTCACGAAAACCGGACCGGTGGTGGCTGCTTCGCCGACTTCGAGTCTCGAATTTGCCGTTACCGAAATCAGACAACACAAGGCGGGCGTGGCCCTGGCGAGCGTCCTCCTCATCACCGCCATCGTAGGCGCCGGCTTTGCTCTCTATAGGCTCATCAGTCGGAACAAGGTGAACCAGGCCGCGCCTCTGCAAACGATGAAGATCACGCGGCTGACCAATGAGGGCACCGCCAGGGAAGCGGCCATCTCGCGCGATGGCAGGTACGTGGCCTATGTGCTGAGAGACGCGGGGAAAGAAACTCTGAGGGTGCGCCAGGTGGCGACCAACAGCGACTTGGCGATCGTGCCTGCGACGGAGGCCGTCTGCCTCGGGCTAACATTCTCGCCGGATGGTGACTACGTTTATTACGTGACGATAAAGGAACGCAGTGCCTCGCTCGTCGAATCGTCTGCCCAAGGGACGCTTTACCAGGTACCCGTGTTGGGGGGCGCCTCACGAAAACTTATCGCAGATGTCGACAGCCCCATCACTTTCTCGCCAGACGGTAGAAGATTCGCATTCGTACGTTCTGAATTGGATCGAGATGAGAGGGCGATCATAGTGGCGAATGCGGACGGCACCGATGAGCACAGACTCGCTGCGCGTACGTCTCCCGATGTTTACCTGGGTAGGGGTCGCTTTGGCGGAGGTCCGGCCTGGTCGCCCGATGGGAAAATGATCGCCTGTGTTGTCGGGCGGTTTGACCGGCAGCAGGTTGTCGCGGTGTCGGCGATCGACGGGGCGGAGACGCCCGTCGGTTCCCAAACCTTGCGGGGGATAGGCCGGCTGTCATGGCTGCCGGATGGCGGCGGGTTGTTGATGGTAGGCGTGGACCAAAGGTTTTTCCCTCAAGTTTTTGAGATCTCTTTTCCTACGGGCGAGCTGCGGAAGATCACTAACGATTTGACTAGCTATAACGGAGTTAGCGTGGACGCGGAGGCCAGGTCTTTAGTCACCGTACAAACGGATGCGCGCACCAGCTATCTGTGGGTTATGACTCCGGATGAGGATTCCAGCGGCGGTAAAAAAATTCTTAGCATCAGAGGGACTGGAGAAGGTTCCTGGACTTCCGACGGCCGAATAGTTTACGTCGCGTTGGCAAACGAGAGATGGAATCTTTGGGTAACGAACCACGACGGAACTGATCAGAAGCAACTGACTAGCTTCACGAACCCGATAAATGTAAGGCCCAGCGTCTCGCCGAGCGGCCGACATATTGTTTTCGTTTCCGATCAAGCCGGCCCACGTAACATTTGGCGAGTAGACATGGACGGCAATAACTTAATGCGTTTGACGAGCGCCACCTCTACTTGGCCAACTTGCTCACCGGACGGCCGCTGGGTGGTTTATAGCTCCGTTAGCTCGGGTGGGCCTTCGCTATGGAAAGTGCCTTTCGAAGGCGGTGATCCGATTCAGTTGACGCGAAACACCTTTGTGCACACAGCGCCGAGTATCTCACCCGACGGGACGATGATTGCTTTCGCGGATCGGGATCAGACGCCGGGATCTCTGGTGAAAATAGTGGTCATTCCTTTCGAAGGTGGAGACCCCATCAAGACCTTTGATCTTACACCCTCTGCTAGTCTCGACGTTCCGGTGCGCTGGTCACCGGACGGCCGCGCCCTTACGTATGTGGACACGCATAACGGCGTCAGCAACGTTTGGAGTCAGGCTTTTGAAGGGGGAGCTCCGAAACCCATAACCGCCTTCACGTCCGATCAGATATATACCTTCGACTGGTCACGCGACGGCAAGATTGCCCTCTGGCGCGGCACGCCAACCCGTAACGTTGTACTAATCAGCGATTTCAGATGAGTGTATGTGGGTGGGCTAGTGATGGGCCGGGACCGGCGATGCCGCGAATCAATGATAAGAGACGCCGCTTTTGCGTGCGACTAACAAACTCGCTGCGCGAATAAGTCCAAGCTCCTTTTGATGACGTTGACAACATTGTTTTCGCTCGGCCAAAGCATAATCATGTAGAGGCCTGTGCAAGTAGAGTCTCCGTCGCCACACTCGTATTGACCGCCATAATAAATGCGCGCGGCGTAGTTTCCAGGATTCAAGTTAATACTGAATGCGCCTCATCGAGAGTTTCGAAACATCCACCAACGACTATCTTGCCAGACGGTACTTCGATGTAACATTCCACGATATGATCCCAGTATTCCTTGTAGTTAAAGGTCAACCCCTACTACCGGGTTCACAACAAAACTGTCTCAACCGAGGGGTTCACCCCAAAAATATGTGGCCAATCTGTGTCCAGAATCAACAGCACGGAACGTCGCTATAGCTGTCGCCGTTCCAGTCAAAAAAGATGTTGTGATCTATCTGGAGTAAGTGAGGCAACGAATCTGTTTCGAGCAGATTTTAGTGAGTTAATTCGAACTCTTGACTCTAAACCGTGACGGGGGTAGATTGGCGACCCATTACAGGCGAGGTAGGAAGCCTACCTTTTCAAGCATTCGCAAAATTGTTAGACAGGCAGCCTCTGAGCTGCTTAATATTTTGAAATTCCTGAACACGTGTGCATTCTCATAACAGAATTTAGACGTACCGTGGCCCCAGTGATTCAACATAGGGTCTTGCAACAACCATTTTCAATTGACTGCACTCGGTTGTAATCGAATGCAACACGTATCAATCAAAGACATCGCCCGGGCCGCCAAGGTTTCACATCCGACGGTCTCAAGGGCTTTAAGCAACAGCCCTTTAGTAAACGGTGAAACAGCGAAGCGGATTCGTCAGATTGCAGCCAGCTTAGGCTACCGGCCGAGCGCAATTGCGCGAAGCCTGGCAACCAAGCGAACAAAAACGATTGGCGTGGTTGTGACCAGCATTGCCGATCCGTTTATCGCCGATGTCATTAGCGGCGTCGAAGAGGCGGCGAATGATCACGGCTATTCAGTCTTTCTCGCAAATTCCAATGCCAATCCAGATCGTGAAGTCAGAGTGGTCCACTCTTTTCATGAGCGTCGCGTGGACGGCATTCTTGTTACCGCCTCACGCGTTGGAGCTCTCTATGTACCCCTCTTGAGCCAGTTAAAAGTTCCGATTGTGCTCATTAACAATCAACATCCTGATGAGACGGATGAGTTCATCTACTCGGTGACGATTGACAATATCAAGGCCAGCACGGAAGTGATGCGACATTTGATCGGTCTGGGCCACAAGCGAATTGCTTACATCGGTGATCGCGGTGGGTTTCAGTCTGACATCGAACGCCTGGCAGGCTACCGACAAGCGCTGGCGTTCGCCGGATATCCATTCTTACCGGAACTCGTGGTCCACGGTGATGGTAAGCCGGAGGGAGGGGAGCAAGCGATGGAGAAACTTATAGCGCTACCAAGTCCTCCAACAGCGGTCTTTTGCTATAACGATATGTCAGCGTTGGGAGCTTTACGCGCACTTCATCGCCACGGGATCAGGGTCCCGGAAGAGCTGTCGCTGGTTGGATTTGATGATCTTGCCATCGCTTCTTACACCTCTCCATTACTAACTACTGTGAGCCAACCGAAACAGCAGATGGGGCGCATGGCTATGGAAATAATGATCAAACTCCTCTCGTGCATTGACTCTAAGACTAATATCAAAGTTGAGGGTGAACTGATTGTCCGTGAATCTACGGCGCCGCCGAAATTTTAAGCCGCCAACGAGTAAACCTGGATGCCGCAAGACACAAAAGATTTGCTAATTAAACCG
>WNGA01010698.1_pt1 | contig 15272 bp, 14 predicted proteins | sample 5400061 | NCBI WGS metagenome assembly WNGA01 (sample SAMN13153366, study PRJNA577476) | soil metagenome | isolation source: 100 cm soil or saprolite under grassland replicate 2 | place: USA:California | collected 2016-06-15
TAAGGAAGGGCGTTCTCATTCGCGGACGCCGTTGCCGATGCGAGCGCCGGCGTACCTTCGGGCCCGATGATCACCCCACCGGTCTGACGGAACAGCTCACGACCCGACACATCTGCCAACTCTCGCCACAGATCAAGCGCCCTGACAGCGAGAGGGGTGAAGCGAGGTTCCCGCTGGCTCTGGACCGAGAACCTCCGGGTCTGACCGGCCGACGCTCCGCGATCGTGTGCGATACCGAACCGCTCGTACCCGTGTACGGCGATCCCGCGCTCAGCGAGCCGCCACAGGGTCATCGATCCGATCGCACCCAATCCGACGACGGCGACTTCGGCTCGGCTCATACGCTGACTCCCTTTCTCGAGAGTTGAGCAACGACGAACTCCGTGACGTCACCGGTCGACGCCGTACCGCCGAGGTCCGCCGTGCGAGTGCCTGCATCGCGCAGTGACGCCTCGATCGCGGCCATCAACGCGGCCGCCGGTTCCGGCAACCGGAGGTGCTCGAGCATGAGGACCACCGACCAGAACATGCCGACGGGGTTGGCGATGCCTTTGCCGGCGATGTCGGGCGCGGAACCGTGCACGGGTTCGAACATCGACGGTCCCGGCCCGTCAGGGGCCAGGTTCGCCGACGGTGCGATGCCGATGCTGCCGCAGACGGCGGCGGCCAGGTCGGACAGGATGTCGCCGAAGAGGTTCGACGCCACCACGACGTCGAAGTCGGTCGGCCGCATCACCATCCGGGCCGCCATCGCATCGACATGCTCCCGGAACACCGTGACGTCCGGATGACGTCCGGCGACCTCGTCGACGACCTCGTCCCAGAGCGTCATCGTGTGGATGATGCCGTTGGACTTGGTGGCCGAGTGGACGCGACCGCGGCGGTTCTCCGCGACCTTCATCGCGTACTCCGCGATCCGCTGCACCCCGGCACGGGAGAATGTGCTCTCCTGCAACGCGACCTCGGACGCGCCCTGCCCGATCCGGCCGCCGACCTCGCTGTACTCACCCTCCGAGTTCTCGCGTACGACGACAAAATCGGTGCCTGCGGCAACCTCAGGCCGGACCGGCGTCGGCACTCCCTCGAAGACCCGCATCGGTCGCAGGTTGACATATAGCCCGAAGGCTCGGCGGATCGGGATGAGCAACCCCCACAACGACACGTGGTCAGGCACGCCGGGCCAGCCGACGGCCCCGAGCAGGATGGCGTCGTGCCGGCGCAGTACGTCGAGACCGTCGGCCGGCATCATCGCGCCCTCGCGGTGGTAACGCTCGCACGACCAATCCAGCTCGGTGGTCTCGAACGAAACGCCGTACGCCGAACTGATTGCATCGAGCACCTGCTTGGCGGACTCCATCACCTCGACGCCGATGCCGTCGCCGGGAATGAGCGCCAGCCGCGTCACAGGTGGAACCCCGGCGACGAGAGGTACTTGAACTGCAGGTATTCGTGCAGCCCCTCAGGCCCGCCCTCGCGCCCGAGCCCCGACTGCTTCACACCACCGAACGGCGCGGCCACATCGGACACCAGCCCACGGTTGACTGCGACCATCCCGCTCTGCAGACGGGAACTCACCCGACGTGCGCGCTCAGTGTCGCGAGTGATCAGGTACGCCGCCAGTCCGTGCTCGGTGTCGTTGCCAGCAGCAACAGCTTCGGCCTCGGACGAGAACCGCCGGATCGCGGCCACCGGTCCGAACACCTCCTCGCGCAGGATGTCCGCATCCGCCGGCACGTGGTCGAGCACGGTCGGCGCGACGTAGTGGCCCGGACCGTCGGGGATCGGCGCGCGGGCGACCACGACCGCACCCTTGGCGACCGCGTCATCGACCAGGCGGTTGGCCTTCTCGACCGCACGACGGTCCACCAACGGGCCGAGGTCCGTGCCCTCGTCCGCGGGATGGCCCACGACGAGAGCCGCCATCTGTTCAGACAGCCCGCTGACGAACGCGTCGGCGATGCCTTCGGCAACGAGGAACCGGTTGGCGGCGACGCACGACTGCCCGCCCAGACGCATCTTGGCGATCATCGCCTCGCGTACGGCGACCTCGAGGTCCGCGTCGTCGAACACGATGAAAGGAGCGTTACCGCCCAGCTCCATCGAGGTCCTCAGCACGCGGCGACCGCTCTGCTCCAGCAGCAGCCGGCCGACCTGGGTCGACCCGGTGAACGAGACCTTACGCAACCGCGGGTCAGCCAACAGCGGACCGCTGACCTCGGCCGGCCTGCTTGTGGTCACGACGCAGAGAACGCCTGGGGGAGCGCCTGCCTCGAGCAGCAGCTCGCCGAACACGAGCGAAGTCAGCGGCGTCAGCTCGGCCGGCTTCAGTACGGCGGTGCACCCGGCGGCGACGGCCGGTGCCACCTTCCGGGCGGCCATCGCGAGCGGGACGTTCCAGGGCGTGATGAGCAGACATGGTCCGACCGGTTCCGCGACCGTCACGATGTGGTTCCGGCCGTCGGGCGAGACAGTACTCCGACCATGCGGGCGCACCGCCTCCTCGGCGTACCACCGGACATAGTCGGCGGCGTACACCACCGCGGAGAGTCGAGGCCGCCCACGTCGGGGCGGCAAGCGCCGCTGCATCGAGGGCAGCGAGAGCGTCTGCGGCGTCACAGTCAGCCACCGCGGTGACCACCTGCTCCGTCGACGGGTCGTGAACGTCGAAGGTCGCACCGGTGGAGGCCGGGCGCCAGTCCGTCGTCAGGAACCCGGCAGGAACCGATTGCAGCGCGTCCGTTCCCCAAGCGATCGTGGTCATGCGGCTGTCCTTTCTCGGACGGCGTCGAGCGCCGTCGCCATCACATCTGCGGCGAAGCGGATCTCATCGGGTGTGATCACGAACGGCGGACACACGTGCAACGTGTTGCCGGCCAGCAGCCGGGTCAGCACGCCGCGCTCGCGGCAGCCACGGATCACCTCGTCAGCCGGTACGTCGGGCTGCAACTGGACACCCGCCATCAGTCCGATCGACCGGACCTCGTGCACCAGCGGTGACCCTCCGAGCGGGCGGAACGCCTCTGCGAGCACGGGTTCGAGATCCTCCACCTGCTCGAGGAGCTTCTCTTCCTCCAGTACGTCGAGGTTCTCCATGGCCACTGCGCATGCGGTGGCGTGTCCGGAGTACGTGATGCCGTGCCGGAAGATCGGCGCATCGGCACCGACCATGAATGGCTCGGAGATCCGTCCGGACACCGCGACAGCGCCCAGCGGGAGGTAGCCCGAGGTGATGCCCTTGGCCATGGTGATCAGGTCGGGCTCGATGCCCCACCGCTGACCAGGCAAGTACCCGTCCGGGGGCGGATGGACACCGCCCGTGCCGACCACCGGTTCGGCGACCAGCGCGGCGATGTTCTCCGGGCCGATGCGCTCGATCACTGCCCGCGTCCCGGCGAGGTCGGCGAGCGGGATCCGCGCGGTCTCGGGGATCAGCGAGTCGGTGCCGTAGCCGGCCCGGTTGAAGTCCAGGCCGGCTATCGACGTACCGAAGCCGTGCAAGCCGTGATAGCCGCCGTCCCGGCTCAGTACGACGGTCTTCGTCGTACGGCCCACGTGTTGCCAGTACCGGCGCGCGAGCTTGCAGGCGGCGTCGATGGAGTCCGAGCCGCCGGAGGTGAAGATGAACGACGCGTTCTCGACCGGGACGAGCCCACGCAATCGCTCGGCGAGGTCGAGGGCCGGCCGGTTCGCGTGGATGCCGAACAGGTGGTACGTCTCCAGCGTCGTCATCTGCTTGGCCGCGGCCTGTGCCATCCGCTCGCGGCCGTGGCCGATGTTCGCGAACCACAGGCCGGCGGGCAGGTCGAGCAGTCTCTGTCCGTCCTCGGTGGTGAGCCACGCACCGTTCGCGGAGGCGATGACGAGCCGCTCCTTGATCGTCGTGGGCATGTGCGCCTGCGGATGCCACAGGGCTGGTGGCGTACTCACGGTCCGCGGCTCTAGCGTGCGCCGGCCGGAGCCGGCTCGATGCTGACCTCGCCTGCCACGGCCGCATGGATGTGCAGCATCCGCGCGAGCAGTCCGTTCCCGCGGGTGAACTTCAACGGCGTCTCGCCGCCGGCCTTGATCGCGTCCTTCGTGCCGTCGAAGAACGCCGTACCTTGGTCAGGCGAGGAATCGCTCTTGTCGTCGGGGTACAGCGGGTTGATCGTGTTCTCGATCTTCGGCCAGAGCGCTCGCGCGGCTTCGGTCGACTCGAACTCCAGCAGCATCACGAGCGTGTCCGGGATGAGCTCGCCGGCCACCTCCTCGAGCACCGAGCCACCGAGGTAGCCGGGGTGTCCGGCCAGCGACCGCAGCCAGTCGCCCAGGTACTCCTTAGCCTCGGCCGCCTTGCCGGGTTGCGGGACGAAGATGAAGATGTCACGTCGTTTCACAGCGATGTCCTTTCAGAGAGCGGGAGTTCGAAGAAGACCGCGCGGGTCATGCCGTCGACGTCGTCCTCGACGACCTCGCAACCGAGCGACTGCCAGAACGGCAGCGCACCGGGGGAGTGTGGGTAGGTGTGCAGGGCGATGGTGTCGTAGTGACGCTCCTCGCGGGCGCGGTCGAGCGTCGCCATGACGAGCGCGCGGGCGATGTGGCGCCGGCGGTGTTCCTTCAGGACGTACACGCGCACCAGCTGTCCGGTGCGTCCGTTGCGGTAGCGCTCCACCAGATGCTCCGGGCTCAGACCTTCCTTCAGAGCACCTCCGCGGATGCCGCAGGTGGCGATCACTTCACCGGTGGCCGAGTCCTCCGCGACCAGCATGAACGGGCCTTCCGGCTCGAGGTACCACCCGGCGAGGTCGTCGATGTCGGCGTGGATCACCGGGTCGTACGGCTCCCCGAAGTCCTCGGTGACCGACCGCATCATGACTGCCCTGGCGGTGGGAATGTCGGCCTCCGTCAGTGCCCGGACGACCACGCCTTCCGGGTCTGTGTCGTTGTGGGTCGTCATGTCCAGTCCTCTCCGGCCGCAGACCGTGCGCGGCCCCGGTATGCAGCCCCGAAACGCCGCCCGGGGCCTGGACGCGCATTCATCATGACCCCGCAGCGCGATTGTTGACAACCCCCAAATGTCGTAACTTCGTTGTCATCCAGCCGACATCAGTGGAGCTTTCCACCCTCGGTCAGATCGGCAGTAGGCCTTAAAAACAGGGTGATTGGCGACTCGCCGTGATCGTCGGATGAGATTCGGCTATTGCGCCAACGAGTCGACATCAAATCCACTTGAGCCAAGTTGTTGACAATCTGGCGAAGCCGCTCCTACCGTCGAGACAACGCACCGGAGCCGATTCGACGGCTCCCTACCGACCAGGTGGTGTCGCATGCGACCGATTCGTCCCCTGTCAGGCGCTGCACTCTGTATCGCAGCACTTCTCCCGCTCACGGCCTGCGGAAGCTTCACCAGTTCCGGCGGCGCCGCGAGTGCCGCGGACCGCAGCCTGACCATCGCCCTCCAGTTCACGCCCAAGGCCGGCTACGCGCTCGAAACCGATGACGCTTTCGTGCTCACCCAGGTCGGCTGCCTGGAAACCCTGCTCACGTACGACTTCGGCTCCGGAGAGCTGAAGCCGCTGCTCGCGACCAAGTGGACGCAATCCAGTCCGACCACCTGGGACTTCACCCTCCGCCAGGGCGTGAAGTTCCAGGACGGCACGGCGTTCGACGCGGACAGCGTCGCGTTCGCCCTCAACAAAGTGCTCAAGGCCACCACGCCGCCGCGCGCGTTCAAGCCGAAGGTGGTCAGTGGCGTGCAGGCGCTGGACGCGTCGACGGTGCGGATCACCACGCCGAAGCCCAGCCCCTTGCTGCCGTACCGCCTTGCCAGCGTCAACACCGGCATCCTGTCCAAGGCGGCGTACGGCGGTCGTGGCACAGACGTCGTCAAGCACTGCACCGGGCCGTTCACCATCACGGCGCAGAAGCCGCAGCAGTCGATCTCGCTCGAGCGCAACGACGGCTACTGGGGCACCAAGACCACGTTGGCGAAGGCCGAGGCGAAGTTCCTGCCGGACGGCAACGCCCGGGCCACACAGGTCCGCACCGGCGAGTCCCAGATCGGCCTCGGCATTCCGTCCGCGAGCATCAAGGAACTGTCCGGCGACAAGAGCCTGGTCGTCTCCGATGCCGCCACGCCGCGGACGACGGGCCTTTACATGAACGACAGCAAGGCGCCGTTCAACAATCCAGATGTCCGCAAGGCGATCCAGATGACCGTCGATCTCGACGCGATCGCGAAGACCATCTACAACGGCGTCGTCGAGCCCGCATTCGGACCGTTCGCGGCGAACGAGCCCTGGGCTCCGAAGGGTGTCCAGCCGGCCACCCACAACGTGGAAGCGGCGAAAGCCCTGCTGCAGAAGGCCGGATACGGCCCGGGCAAGCTGTCGGTGACCCTGCGGGCCTACACCGAACGGCCGGAGCTGGCCGATCTCGCCGCGGTGATCCAGGAGCAGCTGAAGCAGATCGGCATCACCGTGAAGGTGGCGATGTCCGACTACGCGGGCCTTGAGCCTTCGCTGCTGAGTGGCAGCTACGACCTCGCGCTGCTGTCGCGCAACCACCTGACCGACATCGCCGACCCGGCCGGCTTCTTCGAGGCCGACTACACCTGCAAGGGCACCTTCAACATCAGCCACTACTGCGATCCGGCCTTCGACGCGAAGCTCGATCAGGCAGAGGGCGAGAAGGATCCCGCAGCGCGCTACACCGTGTACGCCGAGCTGGCCAAACAGCTGCAGGAGCAGGCGATCACCGTGTTCCTGGTGTCCGACAAGACCATCTCCGCGCGGCGCGCCGGAGTGAAGAACTTCGTCGACGACCCGCTCGCCCGGTACGCGCTCACTCCGCAGCTGTCGCTGACCGACTGATCTCCACCACGAAAGAAGCAGATTTCATGGAACTCCTCGGGTTCAAGCCGAAGTACATCACCTTCGACTGCTACGGCACATTGACCAACTTCCAGATGAACGACACCGTCCGGCCGCTCGTCGAGGGCGTCATCCCGCCGGAGCAGACGGACCGGTTCCTCAAGGACTTCCGGGCCTACCGGATCGACGAGGTGCTCGGGGCGTTCAAGCTCTACCCACTCGTGCTGCGTGACTCGTGGCAGCGGGTCTGCAACCGCTGGCGGATCCAGTTCAAGCCGTCCGACGTGGACGCGATCATCGCCGCGCTCGGGACCTGGGGTCCGCACCCGGACGTGCCCGAACCGCTGGAGAAGCTGGCCGCGCATTATCCGCTGGTGATCCTGTCCAACGCTGTCGACGACATCCTGGCCGGCAACGTCGCGAAGCTCGGCGTCGACTTCCACCGCGTCTTCACAGCCGAGCAGGCGCGCGCCTACAAGCCGCGCTACCAGGCGTTCGAGTACATGCTCGACCAACTCGACGTCGGGCGGGAGGAGATCCTGCACGTGTCGTCGCACATCTGGTACGACGTGATCCCCGCCCACGAGCTCGGGATCAAGCACAAGGTCTACGTCAACCGCGGCTACGACCCGTCGACGCCGTTCTACGAATACGCCGAGACCACCGACCTCACCGGCGTGCCGGACCTGCTGGGCCTGTGACCACACGGGATGACGCACGACGACACGGACGAAGGTGAGATGCCATGAAGCTGACCTCTTACTGGCTCGACACCGCCAAACCAGCGGGGGACTTCCGGCACCAGGAGCTGCCGGCGTCCGTGGACGTCGCCGTCGTGGGCGGTGGGCTGACCGGCCTGTCCACCGCCCTGCACCTCGCCCGGCAAGGTGCGAGCGTCGCCGTACTCGAGGCCCACACCCTGGGCTGGGGAGCATCCGGCCGCAACGGCGGGATGGCGACCACCGGGCTGGCGATCGCCTTCACCAAGGCAGTCCAGCGGTACGGCCTCGACAGTGCGACGCGGATGTTCACCGTCTACAACGACGCGATCGACACCATCGAGGACCTGGTGACGACCGAGGGGATCGACTGTGACTTCGAGCGGGTCGGCAAGCTGAACCTCGCCAGCAAGCCGGCCCACTACGAGGAGTTCCAGCGGTCGGCCGACCTGCTGGCCTTGCATGCCGGCCACGAGATGACGCTGGTTCCCCGCAGCCGCATCCGGGAAGAGATCGGCAGCGACTTCTACCACGGCGCGATGGTGGATCCGCTGGCCGCGGGCGTCCACGTCGGCAAACTGTGCAGCGGCCTCGCGATGGCGGCTTCGCAGTACGGCGCCTCGCTGCACGAGGACTGCGAGGTCGTCGCCCTCGAGCGGCTGGGTGGGAGTCGCCATCGCGTTGTCAGCTCGCAGGGCTCCTTGGTCGCCGACGACGTGGTGGTCGGCACGAGTGGCTACTCGGGCCGGTTGCTCCCGTGGTTGCGGCGACGGATCGTCCCGATCGGCAGCTTCATCGTGGTGACCGAGCCACTCGACCGTGCCGTGATCGGCGAGCTGCTGCCGCAGCGGCGCGTTGCCTCCGACAGCAAGAACCTCGTCTACTACTTCCGCATCACGCCCGACGACCGGCTGCTCTTCGGCGGCCGGGCGAGGTTCGCGATGTCCAGCCCCAGCTCCGACCTGCGGTCGGGCGACATCCTGCGCCGGGCGATCACGAAGGTCTTCCCGCAGTTGCGGGGCGTGGGCATCGACTACTGCTGGGGTGGCCTGGTCGACATGTCACTCGACCAGATGGTGCACGCGGGCCGTCGGGACGGCGTGTTCTACTCGGTGGGTTACAGCGGGCACGGCGTACAGATGGCCACCCACATGGGCAAGATCATCGCCCAGGTCCTGGGCGGAGATCGCAGTGCGAACCCGTGGGAGGACCTGCCGTTTCGCGCCGTACCCGGCCATGTCGGCCCGCCGTGGTTCCTACCACCGGTCGGCGCGTATTACCGGTTCCTGGATCTGGTGAAGTAGATGGGAGGTTCGGCATGAGATTCCTGGCCAGGCGGTTGACGGTACTGGTCGCCGCACTCCTGGCGGTCTCGTTCCTGGTGTTCCTGATCCCGTACCTGACACCGGGCGACCCGACCCGCAAGATCCTGCGCGGCCGTGTCAACGCCATGGACATCGACCCGGCCCAACTGGCGTCGCTGCGAGCGCAGTACGGCCTCGACCGTCCTGTGCTGGTTCAGTACGCCGATTGGCTCGGCGGGGTGTTCCACGGCGACTTCGGCTACTCGTACACCAGTCAGGCGGCGGTGATGCCGCAGATCGGCGCGGCCGCGATGGTGACGTTGGTGCTGGCCGTCGGGGCTCTCGGTCTGGCGATTGCGGTGGCGCTGCCGTCGGGCATCCTGGCGGCGATGCGCCGGGGCGGTCCGATCGACACCGCGATCACCACGGTGACGCAGGGGTTCGTCGCCGTACCGGAGTATTGGCTGGCTCCGCTGCTGATCCTGGTCTTCGCGGTCAAGTTCGGGGCGCTGCCGTCAGCGGGTTGGGCCGGGCCGGCGTGGATGGTGCTTCCCTGCGTCACGCTGGCACTGCGCCCGATCAGCTACTTCACCCAGATCACCCGGGCGTCGATGACAGAGGTGCTGGACTCGCCGTACATCGTCGGGGCGCGGGCGCGTGGGTTGGGTTACTACCGGACCATCCTGCGGCATGGCATCCGGAACGCCCTCATCCCAGTCGTCACGCTGCTCTCGGTCTGGTTGGGCGGGTTGCTCGGCGGATCCGTCGTGGTTGAGGTCATCTTCGGCATCCCCGGCATGGGTCGGCTGGTCTACAACGCCGTACACAACGGGGACATCCCGATGATCCAGGCCTCGATGGTCACCATCGTCACCATCACCATCTTGCTGGCGACCGTCACCGACGTCCTCTACACCGTGATCAACCCGACCGTGAGGGGGAGCCATGTCGGTTCTTGACGGCCCTAAGACCATCGCATCCGCCGCGGATGAGGAGGTACTCGCGGCAGGTGGCACCGACGTCGGCGCGCCGAAGAAGCGGCCCACCAAACTGCTGATGCATCAGCCGTGGCCCCTTGTCGCTGGCAGCGCCGTTCTGGGCGTCGTCGTCCTGGTGCTCCTGCTGACGCCGTGGATCGCTCCGTCCGATCCGGCCCAGCAGGACCTGACCCAGCGGCTCGCCGGCGGCAGTGCGGCGCACTGGCTGGGCACGGACCAGCTTGGGCGCGACCTGCTGGCCCGGCTGATGTACGGCGGAAGGTTCTCCGTGACGATCGCGGGAATCACCGTCGCGATCTGCGCCGTAGTCGGCACCCTGCTGGGCATCCTGTGCGCTCGCGTGCGCGGCGCCTTCGACGAGTTCGTCATGCGCGTCTGCGACGTCCTGCTGGCATTCCCCGAGATGATCGTCGCGCTGTTCGTTGTCTCGATCCTGGGGGCCAGCAAGACGACGCTGATCCTCGCGCTGTCCGTCGGCGGATGGACACCGTTCGCGAAGCTGGCGCGCGGGGTAGCGATGGAGGTCGACGCGCGCGGCTTCATCGAGGCCGCGCGGGCGCTGGGCTGTTCGCGCCGCTTCATCGTGCTGCGCCACCTGCTGCCGAACTCGCTGAACCCGCTGATGGCTCATGCCGCGCTCCGGTTCGGGCACAAGCTCATCACGGTCGGCGCGTTGTCCTACCTCGGGTTGGGGGTGCAGCCGCCGGCCGCGGACTGGGGCTCCATGCTGGCCGCGGCTCAGCCTTTCCTGAGCCAGGCGCCGCACCTGGTCGTCTACCCAGGCCTGGCCATCTTCGTGACCGCACTGAGTGTGACCATGATCGGCCAGGGCATCAACGCGCGTCGAGGGAGCCGATCATGAACCGGTCGGCCGTGATCCGGGGAAAGGATGGAATGGCCAACAACTCAGAGGTGCGCAAGCGTCCGTCGCGGGCCATCAAGCCGACGCTGGCAGCAGTCGTCACCGCGGAACTGCGCGAGGCGATCGTCAGCGGCCGGATCCCGCCGGGAACCCAGATGAACGAGGTCGAGCTGGCCGCGCGGTTCTCCACCAGCCGCGGCCCGGTCCGGGAAGGGATGCAGCGGCTGGTGCAGGACGGCCTGCTGGTCAGCAATCCGCATCGCGGCATCTTCGTGCCGGTGCTGTCGGCCGACGACGTACTGGACCTGTACTTCGCTCGTGAGGCGCTGGAGCGTGGCGCGATGCTGCGCATCGTCGAGCGCGGCTTGTCTGCGGCGACGATCGCCAGCCTCGAGCAGGTGCTGGGCGAGATGGAACTCGCCCTGGCCGACGGCGACACCGTGGCGGTCGCAACGGCGGACCTCCGCTTCCACGATGTGCTCGTCTCGGCCGCCGGCAGTCCGCGGCTCAAGCAGATGTACCAGGCGCTCATGGGCCAGATGCGACTCGGCCTCAACCTGGTGATCGACACCTACGCCAAGCGCTCGGACCTGGTCTCCGATCACGCCACCATCCTGCGCCAGCTGAAGACCGGCGATCGGCAGGCCCTGATGGAGACGATCGACGAGCACTTCGACATCGCAGTGGAAGACCTGTCCGCCGAGGCCGGCGGCACGGGTGACCGGCACGAGGGCGACGCTGCTCGTGTGACGAGCCGGACCTGATCGAGGAACCGAGGAATCATGGAACCCCTTCTCGAGATCGACGGCCTGACCGTCAGCACCCGGCAGACGTCTACGCGCCTGCTGGACAACGTCAGCCTGCGGGTCGCGCCCGGAGAAGTGCTCGCGGTCGTTGGGGAGTCCGGATCGGGCAAGAGTCTGACCGCGCTCTCGATCATGCAGATGCTCCCTTCCACGCTGACGGTGTCGGCGCGCACGATGACACTGGACGGCACCGACCTGCGGTCGCTACGCCGCCGGGAGGTCGACACTCTGCACGGTGGCCGGATCGGCATGCTCTTCCAGCAGCCCAGGCGGATGCTCGACCCCACGGCCACGGTCGGCAGTCAGGTTGCCGAGCCTCTCGTCAGGCACCTGGGGATGAACCGGCGGGACGCTCGCCGGCGAGTTCTCGAGTTGCTGGCCGACGTGGGCATCGACGAGCCGGAGCGCCGGGCGCAGGCCTATCCGCACCAGCTGTCCGGCGGGCTCGCCCAGCGGGTGATGATCGCGACCGCGCTCGCGGCATCGCCACCGTTGCTGATCGCCGACGAACCGACCACCGCGCTGGACGTCACCGTCGAAGCGCAGATCCTGCAGCTGCTGGAGCAGAAGAAGCGGGAGCTCGGGATGAGCGTGCTCTTCATTTCGCACGACCTCAACGTGGTCTCCTCGATCGCCGACCGGATCGCGGTGATGTACGCCGGACGGGTCGTCGAGATCGGCACCGCGGACGAGATCCTGACCCAGCCCGAGCACCCGTACACGAAGGCGCTGATCGAGTGCTCGACGTTGCGGCTGGACGCCAGCGGGGAGTTGTACGTCATCCCGGGCGGCAGCGACACCGCCCGAGAGCTCGACCACGGCTGCAGGTTCCGCCCGCGGTGCGGCCTTACCCATCAGGCGCACTTGGAGAAGGTGTGTGACGCCAACGAACCTGTGCTGCAGTCGATCGGGAGCTCCCCGGCCGAGCACGAGTGTCGCTGCTGGGGAACTGCCGAGCACAAGGAGGGCGCATGACCGACACGGCTACGGCTTTGGTGAAGCTGGACAACGTCGTCAAGCACTTCCCGCTTCGGCGGCGCGGTTTCGGTCCGCGGGAGTTCGTGCACTCTGTCGACGACGTGACCATCCGTCTCGACGGCGGCCGGTCACTCGGGATCGTCGGCGAATCAGGCTCGGGCAAGAGCACGCTGGCCAGGATCATGCTCGGCCTGCAGGAACCGGACTCGGGCCAGGTCGACGTGGCCGGCGTCCGGGTCACCGGCCTCAAACGCAAGGACGACAAGGCCTTCCGGCGCAAGGCGCAGATCGTCTTCCAGGATCCGCACTCGGTGATGGATCCGCGGATGACGGTGCGGCAGAGTCTCATCGCCGTACTGGCGCAGCACCGAATCGGCAACGGTCCCGACCGGGAGGCCCGGGTCGTCCAGGCACTCCAGGAGGTCGGCCTCGAAGCGTCGTACCTCGATCGGTATCCGAGCGAATGCTCGGGCGGCCAACTCCAGCGCATCGTGATCGCTCGTGCGCTCCTGCTCGAGCCGACGTTGCTGGTGTGCGACGAACCGACGTCCGCGCTCGACGCGTCCGTACAGGCCAAGGTGCTCAACCTGATCAGCCAACTGCGCCGCGAACGCGAGCTCACCATGGTGCTGATCTCGCATGATCTCCGCGTCGTACGGCTGACCAGCGATCGCGTCGCGGTGATGTACCTCGGCCAGATCGTCGAAACGGCGGATCGCGAGCCGCTGTTCACCGAAGCCCGCCACCCCTACACGTTGGCGCTGCTCGCAGCGGCGACGCACGGCAAGGGGGAGGAGCGAGTCGTCGCCCAGGGCGAGCCGCCGTCGCCGGTGCATCCGCCGGCCGGGTGCCGTTTCAACACCCGCTGCCCGCTGGCAACCGACCGGTGCCGTCAGGAGGCGCCGCAGTTGACCGAGGTGGCGCCGGGGCATCAGGTCCGCTGCCATCGCTGGAGCGAAAGCCGTGAGCTGCTCGCAACTGTCACAGGATCGGCAGGCGCATGACCTCAACGACGGCGTATGAACCTCGGTCCGATGTCTTGTGGCCGCTGGGCGGAATGTACGTCGAAGGTCAGTGGACCTCGGGTCCTTGGACGCTCGACGTCACCGATCCTGAGACCGGCAAGGTGGTGGATGTCGTCTCCGAGGCAGGCGCGGCCGACGCCGATCGGGCCGTCGCCTATCTGGCCCGGGAGTATCCGCGGGCCGGCTGGCCACTCTGGGCACGGCGGGAGGCTCTGGCGACTGCCGCCCGGCTCGTGGTCGACAAGGCCCCGGAGCTCGCTGCCGTGATCTCGGAGGAATCGTCGAAGACGATCCGCGAGGCACGGTCCGAGGTGAAGCGTGCGGCCGAGACACTTCGACTGTCCGCCGAAGCCGCCTCCGCTCTGGAGGGGCGAACGGTTCCGTTCGACAACAGTGAGCGCGGCGCCGGCTGGGTCGGCTGGTACTCCCGTGAACCTGTCGGGATCGTCGCGGCGATCACGCCGTACAACGATCCGTTGAATCTGGTTGCCCACAAGCTCGGGCCTGCCTTGCTCGCCGGCAACGCCGTCGTACTGAAGCCCTCTGAGCTGACGCCGCTCTCGGCGTTCGCGCTGGCCGGCATCCTTCTCGAAGCCGGCGTTCCGGGATCCCATCTGGCGGTACTTACAGGCCTCGAGGCAGCTCGCGCCCTGGTCGCGGACGACCGCGTAGATGTCGTCTCGTTCACCGGAGGTCGCCGTACCGCCGACAAGATCGCCGGGCACGGTCGGGCCCGGAAGCTACTGATGGAGCTGGGTGGCAACAACGCGCTGATCGCCTGCGCCGACGCGGACCCCGCCGAGGTGGCGACTGCCATCGTGGACGGTGCGTTCGGAGTCGCGGGTCAGAACTGCCTGTCCGTCCAGCGTGCGCTCATCGCAGGGCCGCTGTACGACGAGGTGCTGGATCGAGTCGTCACCTTGGCCTCAGCGCTGCGTGTCGGCGCAAAGTCGGATCCGGCCACGGACCTCGGCCCGATGATCACCGAAGAAGCGGCGATCGAGGTCAGCCGCAGTGTGACAGCGGCTGTCGCGGACGGCGCCCACCTGCGAACCGGTGGCCGGCGCGAAGGCGCGTTCGTCACGCCTGCCGTGCTCTCCGACGTACCGCACGACTCCGGGCTGTGGCGCCACGAGGTCTTCGGGCCGGTCGTGATGATCGAGCCGTGGGACGAGGTCGCGTCGGCGATCGACGCCGCCAACGACGTGGACACCGGTCTGCAGGCAGGGGTCTTCACCCGCAACATCGACCAGGCACTCGAGATCGCGGAACGGCTCCGGGTCGGCGCTGTCTTGATCAACTCCAGCTCCGACTTCCGCATCGACGCGATGCCGTTCGGCGGCTTCAAGACGTCCGGCATTGGCCGAGAAGGCATCACCAGCGCCATCGAGTCCCTCACCGAACCAAAAGTGGTCGCGATCCGCCGCACACCCCGCTGACGCGCCCGGAACCAGCGATACCGGGTCAAAGGTGACGCTGGACCTCGACCCATGAGCTCACCCGTGTCCTTGATCTGAAGCCCAGCTTGGTGAGGATGTGCTCGACGTGTGCCTCCGCCGTCCGCCGCGAGATGACCAGCCGTTCTGCTATCTCCTTGTTACTGAGCCCCTCGGCAAGCATCTGCGCGATCTCCCACTCGCGGCGGGTCAGTCCGCCGGGAACGGGAGTCCTCGCGCGCCGTCCTGGACTGGCGGATCCGCGCATGCCGCGGGATTCCGCGAACGCC
>WNGA01017098.1_pt1 | contig 15272 bp, 15 predicted proteins | sample 5400061 | NCBI WGS metagenome assembly WNGA01 (sample SAMN13153366, study PRJNA577476) | soil metagenome | isolation source: 100 cm soil or saprolite under grassland replicate 2 | place: USA:California | collected 2016-06-15
GAGTTGCGGGGCGTTGCCGTCGGGGGTGGCGAAGGTGAACTCGTAGTCGTTCTCGAACTCCTTGAGCACCTGAGCCATCTCGACCAGGAAGAACCCGGTCGAGATCGACGTGACCTCGGCCGGCTCGACCAGCGGCAGCCGGCGGCCGGACGAGATGAGGATCAGTGCGCGGCGCTTGGTGGTGGGCATGGCGTTGCTCCTTCTGGATGTTTTCGGCCGGGGTGAGGGGCAGGCTGCCCGTGTCACTCATCGCCTCGGTAGCTACTGTACGCCGAAGATGTCACCGGGTGTCAATGGTGCTTCTGCATGATAATGTTGTCGTCATGCAGCGCGATCCATTACCGGTCCGGGAGCGCACCCGCCGGGCCGTCCGCGGCGAGCTGGCGCAGCTCGCCGTGAGCCTGTTCGTCGAGAAGGGTTACGACGAGACCACCATCGACGACCTGGCGGCGGCGGCCGGCATGTCGAAACGCACGTTCTTCCGCTACTTTGCGTCGAAGGAAGAGCTGGTGATGGGCAAATACGAGTACTTCGGGGAGCAACTCGCCGAGGACCTGGCCGCCCGCCCGGCCGGCGAGCCCATCTGGGTGTCGCTGCGGCAGATCTTCAAGCGGGTCGCCGACTATGTCGAGAACGATGCCCGGAGGGCCGAGTCGGTCGCCATGGAGAAGATCGTCCGGGACCATCCGGCGCTCAACGCCAGCTACCTCGAACGGGTGTCGCGGATGCAGGAGCTCCTGCTCGACGAGGCGCGCACCCGCACCGGCTGGCCCGATCCGGCCGACCCGCGCGCCGCGGCCATCGTCGGTGCGGCCTTCTCCTGCCTCCTCGCCGCCTGGGCTACCTGGCTCACCACCGACCAGGCGCGGCCGTTCGGCGATCTACTCGACCAGGCAATGGACGCCATCCAACCCGCCTGACCCGCGTGGCCGGCACTCCGGCCGTGAAGTGCGCTGGTCATGGTGTTGGGGGTGTGCTCGTCTGCGGTAAACGACCGGCGCGCTCGGGATTGCTGGTCTTGTGGACGAAGCCCGGCCCGGCAGAGGGTCGACCGTGAATCGCGGCATGTCGGAACTCGGCTGTCGGCAGCAGCCACACTGCCTGTTCCAGCGATGCAAGGAGGGGCCGGACCAGCAACAGCAGCAGTCGGAATCCCTCGACCACGATGCCCGGGCTGCCTGAGACGGCTAGCAGGTCATCGACAATCAGGTCGAAGCCCTCCCACGCTCCCCGCCGGCGAATCGGGGGCCGGAACGGTCTGCTTGTGCGCGGGCCCCGGAGGACCTTGGCCGACTGTGCGCCGGGCGGCGTGGGCGCTCGGCACGGCGGCCCGGCACGGCGGCGAACGGCGGAGTAGGGTACGCGCGCGGGCAGAACAGCTAGTCAGTGAATGCGCCCATGGCGCGGACGAGCAGCATGGTCAGTGGAACTGCTCCCTCACAGGCCACCCACCCGCCGAAGCCGCGTCCGCGCAGGCGAGGGCTGCCGCGACCAGGGCAGCCGGCCGGGGATCCTCCGGCCGGTCAGGACTGACCCCCAGTCGCCGCGCGATCTCCGGGACCATCATCTCCTGCCAGTGCAGCTGCTTCTTCTCCTGGAGCATCCGCAGTAGCCGAGCAGTGACAACTCCACGTGATGCTCTCCCCGGTGGTGGCGGCGGTCGATCAATGAACCACCCTGCCTGGTCCCGGCCGCCGCGCGGTGCGGCGCACCGCCCTGCGACACCGAATTTCCTACCCCCACAGCGGCACGGCAGCGGCCATCACCGAACAAAGATCAGATCCACTGAGACAATCTGGAGCCGCGCCCGTCTCAGCCATCTGATCCGAGCCTGCTCAGTGACCTTCAAGACGGATCAGATCTACTGAGACCCCACAAGAGGTGAGTAGGCATGTATGGCTTTCAGCCGTAGTTGGCACTTTTCAGCGACAGATGGCACCGCAGCTACGGCCCTGTGATCAGCGATGTCGCCAACCAGCGCGAGGTGCGGGCCGTTAGTCGTGGCGAGGTCGGAAGCCTTGCTCGACGGCGGTTTCGCCAACTCCTTGGGAGCTTCTGTCGGTGTACAGGTTCCAGTGCAGAGCTAGGAACGGCTGGACCGTCCAGCGCCGTGTTGAGGGTCCTGAATGCGCATAGGCGCCCGTCTCAACGAGACGACGAGGTCGCCTAGGCGCGCACGTCACGCTAGGTGACGGCCGGATGGTCCGGGTGGCATGCGGATCTGCCGATGAGCGCGTGTCTGCTTAACGTCCGCTCTGGAACCTGGTGATGATCGGCATAGGCCGGAATCTGTACCTGACCCGCCCTGTCGGGTCGCCGGGCAGAGGCGTCGCGGTCAGCGGGTCCATGCTTCCTTGGCGTAGGTGTTCATGGTGCGTGGCGGGTTGCCGGTGAGGTGCTGGACGTCTTCGGTGACCGGGGCGAACACGCCAGCCCGGACCAGCTCGAACAGGTGCATCATGTGGTTGACCCAGGCGTCGGGGCGGCCGGACTCGGCGAAGTACGCGCGGTGCTGGGCGGGTGTGACGTCGGCATGCCTGATGGCACGACCGGAAGCCTGGCCCAGTACCCGTGCCACGTAGCCGAAGGTCACTGATTCCGGCCCGGTCAGGGTATAGCTACACCGGTGGTGTCCGTCCTGGGTCAACACGGTGACGGCCGCGTCGGCGAGGTCACGGGTGTCGAGGAAGCTGACCCGGGCGTCGCCGGTGGAGGCGTACACCGCATCCTGCTTCCGCAGTGCTCTGGCGAATACCCACTCGTCTTCGTCGAAGTTCTGCAGGAACCAGTTCGGCCGCAGGATGGTCCACAGCTTTCCGGAGTTCTGCACGGCCAGTTCCAGGGCGCGCCGGGGCGCCCGGTCCGGTGCGCGGTCGACACCCATCGCCGTCATAAGCACCACATGCCGTACGCGCGCAGCCGAGGCGATCAATGTCGCTACGATCTCGTTGGCGTTGTCATCGGCGTCGAGGCCCTTGACGAACAGCGCGTCGGCGTCGCCCAGCGCTGACGGCCACGTCGTCGAGTCGTACCAGTCGAACCGCACCGGTGTCATGCCAGGTGACGGCTTGTCGGGATGGCGGCTTGCGGCGCGTACCGCCACACCGGCGCTCACCAGAGCCTGCGCCACCCGTCGACCGGCCTTGCCCGTGGCACCCTCCACCCATACCGTCACTGCTTCCTCCATCTCGTTGTTGTGACGCACAAGCAGCCACCTTAGGCCTGGTTGACGAGACGGAGAATGGCTCAGACGCTCGACGCATTATCCGCGCGTCTCGCCCACGGAGACGGCTATCGTGAACCTGTGGACGTCCTCGCAGATATCCTGGCCGCCATGCGGGTCGGCAGCCCGGTCGCGGCGCACACCGAGGCGCATGCGCCATGGGGGCTGCGCTTCGGCCACGTCACCGGCGCCGCGTTCCACGTCGTTCTCCAAGGCTCCTGCTGGCTGACCCCGCTGCCCGACGACCCGACCGGGTTCGAACCAGTCCAGCTCGGACCCGGCGACGTCGTGCTGCTCGGGCGCGGCGCCGCCCATGCCATCGTGTCGGCGCCCGGAACTCCGCTCACCGATTTCGCGCCATCACGGAACTCGCCGTCCACGCCATTCGGACGGGTCGTCCTGCCCGGACCGGGCGCCCGGTCAACGATCGTATGCGGCGCGTACCGGCTGCAACGGCACCAACCCCACCCGCTGCTGCGAGACCTACCGGACGTGGTGCACCTGTCGGCGCTGCCGGGCCGGCACTCGGGTCTGCGCGCGATGGTCGAACTCCTCGGCGACGAACTGGAAATCAACCCCCCGGCGCCGCTGTCATCACCCCGTCACTGGTGGACGCCCTACTCGTCTACATGCTGCGTGCCTGGCTGCGGGACGCTGCCGACGCACACGGATGGTCAGCCGCGCTCGCCGACCCCGCGACCGCTCGTACGCTGGCCGCCATCCACGCCCAACCATCTCGCCCCTGGACAGTCGCGGAACTGGGCGCCGTCGCCGGGCTGTCCCGTGCCGCGTTCGCACGCCGGTTCACCGCCCTCGTCGGAGAACCGCCGCTGACTTACCTCACCCGCTGGCGGATGACCACCGCCACACGGCTTCTCCGCGACACGAACAAGCCCCTGGAGCAGGTGGCCGCCGCCATCGCGTACGGCTCGGCGTTCGCCTTCGCCAAGGCCTTCCGACGCGAGTACGGCACCACACCGGGCGATTACCGCAACACGACCCGGACACCATCGCCAAGAAACGCCACACCCGACCCCCACACCTGAGAACTCGCCGCAGCACACACCGACAAACATCGCACCGGTAGGCCGCTGGCGAGGTGCTCTGTCGAGTCCTTTTCCGGCGGCCCCCGGCCCGAACCCGCCGTGCCAGTTGTCCCGGCAACGGGCTCTCCAGTGACTGCTACGTGAGCGTGTTGGCAGGTGGCTGGTTGTGGATGCTGTTGTGGCAGGGTGGGCACACGATCAATGTCTTGCGCCGCATCCTGGCCATCTGCTGCGTCCACGGTGGTTGCGGCCGTCCCGGTGTGATGAGCTGGGCGAGGTTGGGGACCTGGTGCACTTGCACCTGGGCTCGTTGCTCACATAGCTCGCACCGCCCGACGCGTAGGCGGGCGAGGAGTTCGCTGCCGCGGCGTCGACCGGTGACCGGGGCGGGGCGGCGGTCGTCGAGGACCGCCTTCTTCTGCCGTTTGAGGGGGATGCCACCGAACCGGGCTACCAGTGGTGGTTTGCCCGCGCGTTCGACGCTGGCCTGGAAGCACACCCGTGGCCCGTGCGGGGTGGCGATGGTGGCCTGGTGCTTGCGGGCCATCGCCGTGACCGTCGCGCGGTGCTTGCCGGCCAGGGTCTTGAGCATGGAGGTCACCATGACCCATTGCAGGCGGTTGAGTCTCCACACGTCCTGCGCGAGCAGGTAGTACTGCAGGTAGCCGCGCCATTCAGCCCCGTATTTGCCGATGATCTGGTTGTCGGTCAGGTTCAGCAGGTCGGGGCGTCGCTCGGGTTTGCCGAGCTTCATGAAGGGGGCGCTCTTGGCCGTGATCGCGTCCCGGGGGACGCGCAGGGCGACCTTCCCGTTGACCGATCGCCGTCCGTTGGTGAGTTTGTGGTCGGCGTGGTGGACGGTGATCTCGTAGCCGAGGAATCTCGCCGCGCCGGTGCGCGCATGGGTGACGAGCGTCTTGTCCGGCGACAGGTCCAGCTTGAGGTCTTCACGCAGGAACTGCGCCAGCCGGGCTTTGATGTCCTCGGCTTCGGCCTTGGGCCCGATGAACCCGAGCAGATGATCGTCGGCGTAGCGGGTGTACCACAGCCGGCGGTAACCGGGGTCGCGGGGAACGCCCCGTGACAGGGCCCGCAGCTGTTGTCGCAGCCCGCGTACCTCTGCCTGGTCGTAACGGCGGCGGGCCCGCACGATCCGGTCGGTCACCTGCTTGTAGGCAGGGTTGTCGGCCCTGCCTTTCCCTCGGGTGTACTCGGGGATGAGCTGGGTTTCGACGAATCTGTCCAGCCGGTCCAGATAGATGTTGGACATGACGGGAGATGCCACCCCGCCCTGCGGACAGCCGCTGAGCGTGGCGTGGTACTCCCAGTCCTCCAAATACCCGGCTTGCAGCATGCTGCGCACCAGCCGGAGAAACCGGTTGTCGTGGAGGTGCTCGGCCAGGGTCGAGAGCATCACGTCGTGATCGAGACTCCCGAAGGAATCCCCGACACACTACGTACTTCGATGAGTTGGCGACGGCGTTGCGGGCTCATGCCGGAGGGCTTTACAGCCTTCAGGCGGCTGTTGAACTGCTGATCGGGCATCGCCATTGGCTGTGTCGCGATGATTTCCTGGGCCGGTTCGTTGGCCTGGTGCCGGGCCAGGGCGGCGAGGTGGCGCTGGCGGTGGTTAGTTGGCGGGCCGCGGAGCGCGCGTTGAGGGCGGGACGTTTGCCCTGTTCGGGTGGTGAGGGGTGCGTGCTGCGGATCGCGGCGAGTATCGCCGAGGGTGTCGCGGTGGATCTGGGCGAGTGTCTGTCCACTTTGGACGAGGCGAACCTCGGGCTGGTCGCGGACGCGGTGCGCCGTGCCGCAGGTCGCGTCGTGCCTGGTGGTGTTGGGGCGGGCCGGGGTGAGCGGTGATGAGCGTCGTGACGATCACCCGGTGCAAGGATCCGTTGGACGGTCAGCGGGTGCGGGTGCTGGGCCGGTTGCGCCGCCATGGCGAGGCGGAGTTGTTGGTGGTACTGGGCGATGGCAGCAAGCGGATGATCCCGCTGTCGTGGACCGATGCGCAGCCGGCGGGTGAGTGTGACGGGGCGGCCACGCTTGGTGGGCTGGGTGATCTGTTGGCCGCGTGTGTCCTGGTGGCGGCGCTGTCAGGCGGCGGGGAGGGGCAGGCTGCACGGCAGTCACCGTGCAAGGAGGACGACCATGCAGCCTGTCCAGCTCAGTCTGCTACCGGAGCAGGATCCGGTGCCAGTCCCGCAGGCGTTGGGTCACCTGCCCGAGGCCGAGACCGCCGAGGCGACGGCCGCTGTCGAGGAGGGGGCCGGTGATGAGTGAGCACAGCAAGATCACCGCCTCGCACCGGTCGCGGGTGGCTATCATCTATGTCCGCCAGTCCACCCTGGCTCAGCTCGAACGCAACACCGAGTCCACCGCGCGGCAGTACAACCTAGCCGAACGCGCCGTGGAGTTGGGCTGGCCGCGCAGCGCGGTGCGGGTCGTGGACGCCGACCTCGGCGTGTCGGGTTCGGTCCTCGGGCAACGCGACGGGTTCGAGTCGCTGGTCGCCGATGTGGCGTTGGGTCAGGTCGGGATCATCTTGGCGTTGGAGGTGTCCCGGCTGGCCCGGGACAACGCGGCCTGGTACCGGTTGCTGGATCTGGCCGGGGCCTGCGACACGCTGGTCGCCGACGCCGACGGCGTGTATCACCCCGGCTTGTTCAACGACCGGTTGGTCCTCGGCATGAAGGGGATCATGAGCGAAGCTTTATCCAGAGGTCTGGATAAAGCTTCTTATCCCGACCCCGTTGTTATGCCGACCAGGGCTGGTGGCCTGTTGAGAGCGATCGGGTGCAGCCGACCCGGTCGGCATAATCTACAGACTGCTGACCTGATGCTTACCGGCTTCGCACGTCGGGCTGGTTCCTTCGGCAGCGGGCATGACGCCTGCGTCGAAAGGAGCGGTGAGGATGGTCAGCAGTCCGTACTGGGCCAAGGTCGATGCTCCGTTGGGGGTCTACGTCGACGGGTTCCGCAAAGAGTTGCGGCGGTTGGGATATACGCCGTTGACCGCCGCCGCGCATGTGCGTTTGATGGCGCATCTGAGTCGCTGGCTGGTCCGGCAGGGCCTGCCGGCATCGGCATTGACCGCGCCGACGGTGGAGGCGTACTTCGCCGCGCGTCGCGCCGCTGGGTACTTCAACGAACGCACACCTCGGGCGTTGGCGCCGTTGGTCACCTACTTGCAGGGGTTGGGTGTCGTACCGCCGGACCTGCCGGCCGCGCCGAGTGGTCCGGTCGAGGTGTTGTTGGCCCGGTTCCGGGACTATCTGCTGGTCGAGCGTGGTCTGGCCGCGACGACGGCGGCGTTGAACGTGCGGCTGGCCCGACCGTTTCTCGCCGATCGGGTTGGCGCTGACGGACAGCTTGATCTGGCCGGGTTGCAGGCGGGCGAGGTCGCCGCGTTCGTGCTGGCCCAGTCCCGTCAGCGGCCACGGTCGGCCAAGCGGATCGTGACCGCAGTGCGATCCCTGCTGCGGTTTGCCCACGTGACCGGTTTGATCGACCAGCCGTTGGCAGCGGGGGTGTCCTCGCCGGCAGGATGGACGTTGACCAGCTTGCCCAAAGGGTTGGACCCGACGCAGGTGACGGCGTTGCTGGCCGGCTGCGACCGCAGCACCGCGACCGGATGCCGCGATTTCGCGATCCTCACCCTGTTGGTGCGGCTGGGGCTACGCGTCGGTGAGGTCGCGACGCTTGCCTTGGAGGACATCGACTGGCGTCGCGGCGAACTGGTGGTGCGCGGCAAGGGTCATCGTGAGGACCGGCTGCCGCTACCGGCCGATGTCGGCCAAGCTATCGTCGACTACCTGCGCCACGCCCGCCCTGCTGCGGTGCAGGGCCGCACGGTGTTTGTCCGGGCGCAGGCGCCGTACCGGGCGTTGACCTCCCACGGGGTCATCGCCCTCGTGCAGATCGCGGGCCGTCGCGCCGGTCTGGGCCCGATCGCAGCGCACCGGCTACGGCACACCGCAGCGACCGCGATGCTGGACGCAGGCGGATCGTTGGCCGAGATCGGTCAGGTCCTGCGACATCGGCGGGCGCTAACCACGGCGCTGTATGCGAAGGTCGACATCCCGCGACTGCGGGCACTGGCCCGCCCGTGGCCAGGTGATGCGGCATGACCGGCCACCCGCCACTCCACGATGCGGTGGACGACTATCTGAGCCTGCGCCGGGCGCTGGGATTCAAACTGGCCACCGCGGGCCGCCTATTGGGCCAGTTCCTGGACTACCTCGACCAGCAGCAGGTGGCGACAGTCACCGTTGCCCACGCGTTGACCTGGGCGACATCGCCGACCAGCGCGTCCACGACCTGGCATGCGATCCGGCTGAGCGCGGTCCGTGGGTTCGCCGTCTACCTGCACAGCCTGGATGCCACCGTGGCGGTGCCGCCGGCTGATCTGCTGCGCCACGGTAACGACCGGGCCACCCCATACCTGTACTCCGACACCCAGATCCGCGCGCTGATCACCGCGGCCGGCCGGTTGCAGCCCGGGTTTCGGGCCGCCACCTACCAGACCCTGATCGGCCTGCTCGCCGCCACCGGTATCCGCATCAGCGAGGCGATCGCGTTGGACACCGACGACCTGGACCCCACCGACGAGGGTCAGTTGCTGGTACGCCGCACCAAATTCGGCAAGGACCGGCTCGTGCCGCTGCACCCGAGCACCACCCGAGCCCTGGCCGACTACCTCCACCGGCGCGATCAGGAGCATTCTCACCCCCGCTGCCCGGCGCTGCTGGTGTCCACCGCGGGCACCCGGCTGCACCACTCCAACATCGCGCTGGTCTTCAACCGGCTGGCCACCCAGGTCGGTATCCTCCGCCGTTCGGCGACCTGCCGGCCGCGCATTCATGACGTGAGGCACAGTTTCGCGGTGGCCACCCTGACCGACTGGTACCGCAGCGGCGCCGACGTGCCCGCGATGATGCCCCGGCTGGCGACCTATCTGGGCCACACCGATCCGAAGAACACCTTCTGGTACCTGTCGGCTGCGCCGGAGCTGATGGCCCTGGCCGGGCAGCGCCTCGACACGCACCTGGCGGGCCGGTCATGAGCACCCTCGCCCCGATCCTGCAGTCGTTTTTCACCGATCGGCTGCACCGCCAACGCCACGCCAGCGGCCACACCATCACCGCCTACCGCGACGCCATCCGATTGCTGCTGGTCTACGCTACCGGCCGCACCAGCAAGACACCCTCCACTCTGGACATTACTGATCTGGACGCGCCGCTGATCGGTGCGTTCCTCAACCACCTGGAAGCCGTGCGCAACAACAGCGTTCGCACCCGCAATGCCCGGCTGGCCGCCATCCACTCGCTGTTCCGCCACGCCGCACCCCACCGGCCTGATGACGCCGCGGTCATCCAACGCGTCTTGGCCATCCCACCCAAACGGTTCGACCGCACCCTAGTCAGCTACCTCACCGAAGACGAGATCACCGCCCTGCTGGCCGCACCCGACCGCAGCACCTGGACCGGCCGGCGCGACCACGCCCTGCTGATGCTGGCCTGCCAGACCGGGCTGCGCGCCGGCGAACTGCTCCACCTCACCTACGGCGATGTGCATCTGGGCACCGGGCCGCACGTGTCGTGCGTCGGGAAGGGCCGAAAGCAGCGGATCACGCCGCTGAGCACCGCCACCGTGGCCACCTTGCGCACCTGGCAGGACGAACAACACGGCCAGCCCACCGACCCGCTGTTCCCTACCCGCCGCGGCACTGCGCTGGGTCGCGACGGACTCCAACGACGGCTGACCATCTACGCCTCGACCGCCGCACACTCCTGCCCGGCGCTGCACGGCAAGAGGATCTCACCCCATGTGCTACGCCACACCGCAGCGATGCGGCTTCTTGCCGCAGGCGTTGACACCACTGTGATCGCGCTCTGGCTAGGCCACGAAAACGTTGCCACCACTCAGATTTACATCCACGCCGACCTCACCTTGAAGGAAAAGGCGCTGGCCCGCACCGCACCCCAACACGCCCAGCCCGGCCGCTACCAACCCACCGACACGACCCTGGCCTTCCTCGACAGTCTGTAGATTATGCCGACCAGGGTCGGCCGCACCCGGTGACCACCAACGCCTCACAAGCCCGGGTCGGCATAACCCAGAGGTCGGGATAAGAAGCTGAGCTGCATGTACTGCGCGCTCGGTTGGAGGGCGGGATCCGTAACAAGGCCGCCCGTGGGGAACTGCGTCGCGGCCTGCCGGTCGGGCTGGTCTGGGGCGAGGGCGACGGGGAAATAGGCTGGCACCCCGACGAGGCGGTCACCGGCGTCATCGCGGCGCTCTTCGACCGGTTCGCCGGGTGCGGCTCGGCGCGGGCCACCTGGTTGTGGCTGCGCGAGCAGGGCTTGCGCTGGCCGCTGCAGACCGCCGGGTACCTGCGCGGGCGCCCATCGGAGATCACTTGGGTGGAGCCGACCTACCACGCGGTGCACACCACGCTGACCCACCCGGCCTATGCCGGCGCGTATGTCTACGGCCGCACCCGAAAGGAACGCTACCTTGACCCGAATGGCGTGCTGCGCCAGCGAAGCCGGCGGTTGCCCCGTGACCAGTGGGAGGTCCTGATCACCGATCATCACCGCGGGTTCATCGACTGGGACACCTACCAGGCCAACCAGGCCCGCATCGCCACCAACACCCGTCCGCAGGCCCGAGCGCCGGGCACCGGCGCGGTGCGGGAAGGGTGCGCCCTGCTGCAGGGCCTGGCCAGCTGCGGGTGCTGCGGGCGCAAACTGGCCATCTTCTACCGGGGACCGGCCAAGTCCGTGCCGAACTACTACTGCCAAGGCTCGGCCGAACTGGTCGAGGGCCGCGGCGCCCGGCACATGAACGTGGGCGGCCTGGCGATCGACGCCGCGGTCACCGAGGCGTTCCTGGCCGCGTTGGCACCCACAGCGTTGCAGGCGTGCCTGACCGCCGCGCAGCAACTCGAAGCCGGCCACGACGCCGCCCTGGCGCAGTGGCGACGCCAGGCCGAACAAGCCCGCTTCCTCGCCGGCAAGGCAGAACGCCGCTACCGGGCCGTTGACCCGGACAACCGCCTCGTCGCCCGTGGCCTGGAAACCGAGTGGAACACCGCCCTGCAACACCTGGCCGACGCCGAGACCGAACTCGCCCGCCGCGAGGCCACGCGCCAGAAAACCCTGACACCGCAAGAGAAACAGGCCATCCTCGACCTCGGCGACGACCTCGGCCAGGTCTGGTCAGCGCCGAGCACCACCGACAAGGACCGTAAACAACTGCTACGCACCCTGCTGACCGAAGTCAACATCACCGTGCACCGCGAGCAGCCAGACCCGCACGCCGAACTGGTCCTGCGGTGGAAAGGCGGCGCCATCAGCGAACTGACCGTGCCGCTGCGCCGCCCCCAGCCCAACATCCGCACCGACGAGGACACCATCGACCTGCTACGCCGCCTGGCCGTGCACTACCCGGACGCCAAAATCGCCGGCATCCTCAACCGGCAGGGCCGCCGCACCGCCCGGGGACTGTCATACACCGCCAGTAGAGTCCAATCACTGCGCCACCACTGGAACATCGCGTGCCACCAGCCCAGCGACCAATCGCAGGAGGGAGACCTGCTCAACGTGACCGCCGCCGCCAAACAGCTCGGGATCGCCCCCTCCACCCTGCTGCGCTGGCTGGACGACGGCTTCGTCGCCGGCGAACAGACCACCCCCGGCGCGCCCTGGCGGATCCGCCTCACCGATGAACTGCGGAACATGCTCGTCGACGACGCCCCGGAAGGCTGGGTCGCCGTCCAGTACGCCACCCGCGCCCTCGGCGTGTCGCGCCAGACTGTGTTGCAACGTGTCAAGCGCGGCGAACTCCAAGCCGTCCTCACCCGCACCGGACGACGGAAAGGCTTACGCATCAACGTTCCCAGCCCCACCAACACCCTATTCTGATCATGACAATCAGCGGAAGGAGCAGTGTGACCATGCATCCAAACACGCGGTGATGTCGCCTTCCACGATCCACTCGTAGTTGCGTGGTTTCGAGGTCAGGTACCACACCTCCGCGACGGCGTCGTGAGCGCGACGGTTGGGGCGGAACCCGTAGGAGCACGGGAGGAAGTCCGCCTCGAAGATCGGCTCCAGCACCAACTTCAACGACGCTTGGACCACCCGGTCGGTGATGGTGGCAATCCCCAACCGGCGCAACTTGCCGCCGGCCTTGGGGATCATCCGTTCCCGCACCGGCAGCGGCCGGAAGCTGCCGTCCCGTAACACGGCCCGCAGCCCATCGAGGAACTCCTCGATCCCGACTCGCAGCACGATGGACAGCGCGGTACGCCCGTCCACCCCAGCGGTCTTCGCGCCCTTGTTGCTACGCACCCGATCCCACGCCACCAACAGAAACGCGGGATCGGCAACGAGGTTGAACAGGTCGTCGAACACGCGACGAGGATCGTCACGAGCCCAACGGTGCAGCTTGGTCTGGATCTCCAGTACCCGATCCTCGGCCCTTGCCAGAGCCGATTCCAGCTCGTCGGTGTTCACCAACGACCCTCCTGGCATTCCGGTATCCGTACTGCCGACTTGCTGGCCCTCTTCGCCCTGCACCCGGCTCTCCCGGGCCCCAAGGCGGGTCGTTACGCCCGCGACTACTACAAGGCCTCCGCCCCACCCGACAGCCATCAGTCGGCAACGGACCTGCCGCCCACCGTGCCGGATGGACAGTCAAACGGCGACCACCGGATGGTTCCCACGTTCACCAAGCATCGATCGGCCAGGGAGGTGCCCAGCTATACCCCGGCAGCATCGCCACGCCTACGCCGCAGACCTTCAACGTGGCCTCCCCACCGTTGGAGCTACACGGCTTCGGAGTCGACTACCACCACCAACTGGCGGTGGTAGTCGTGCACTGCACACCGGCCCGTATCCACCAGGTTGGAGCCGGCTTCGCTGTTACCAGGCGTCAGCCACTGGTTCACTCTCGTTACACCTTCTGACCTCGCCGCACAGGCCCGTACCGTCTGGCAGTACCAGCACGACCTGCTCATGTCGGGGCCGCTTGCCACCCAACCCGGCGTTCCCCGCACTAGGCTGCCCCCAGGCTTCACCAGGCCGCTGCGACGACCCAACGGGGACGGTCTCTCACCCTCCCTCGATCAACTCGGCGCCTCGTGGCGCACAGCTCGGCCGCGAAGAAAGCCGAAGCGGCCTTCAGGATTTCGTTGGCGCGCTTGAGTTCCGCGTTCTCCCGACGCAAACGCCGCAGCTCAGCAGACTCCTCCGTGCTCACACCGGTCCGGGTACCAGCATCGACCTGCGCCTGACGCATCCACTTACGCAACGTCTCGGCGGTCCCGACACCCGGCTTCGCCGCCACCGCGGTGATCGCCGCCCAGTCCGACTCGTAATTCGGCCGCACCTCGGCCACCATCCGCACAGCCCGCTCCCGCAGCTCCTGCGGATACGGTTTGGAACCTGACATCTCTCGATCCTTCCCAAGACAGGAAGTTCTCTACAAGATCCGGGGCGGTTCAATGACGAGGTGCCCGTGGAGCACGTCGACTTCGCGCACCGGATCGTCGATGGTGGGTGGACGTGATGCACGGGCATTCCGCGCACCCCCCGGCCGGTCGAGGTCTACCGCGGCAGGCTCATCCTGTACGGCTGCGGCGATCTCATCGACGACTACGAGGGCATCGACGGCTATGAGGAGTACCGCAACGACCTGCGCCTGCTGTACTTCGTATCGGTGGCGCCGCACACGGGCGGTCTGGTCCGGCTGCGCATGGCGCCGATGCAGGCCCGCCGGATGCGCCTGCACCACGCCTCGAACGGCGACGCCGAACATCTGCCTCGCGTCCTCGACGACGTCAGCCGCCGCTTCGGGTCACGGGTCGCACACGCCCGTGACGGAATGCTCCACCTGCGGACCCGGTCCCTGTGATGCGCCGGTGTCGAACCCTGCGGGGCAGCACTCGACGGCTTTCGATGTGGCGGGCCGCGCAAGCAGGTGCCTACGCTTGTCCCCACCCTGGCACGCCGCTGCGGCGGTCATTGCCGTAGGTCCGGGTCACGGTCATGCACCGGTAACCGGTAGGTGTGGCCTTCGATGCCCCACTCGCCTACGGGTGGGCGCAGTCCGGCCTCGATGGCGCGGATCACCGGTCGGCCGATGTGTGCGTACACAAGCCGGCGGACGCCGAGCTGCTCGGCCTGCGCGGCGGTGCTGTGCAGGCTGGCGTGCCCGCCCACGCCACCCCGGAACCGGATCGGCCGGTCCCAGGCGGCGGCCTCGGCGAACATCAGGTCCGCCCCGGCGGCCCAGGCCGGGAACCGCCAGAACTCCGGTGCCCACACCACCAGCCGGTCCCCGGCGCGGATCGCGTACCCGCAGGTCGGGTGAGAGGTGTGCGCCACCGGGTGGGGCTTCAGGTGCAGGTCACCGGCGGTGTGCCCGGCCATCGCCAGCGCGACCCCATGTTCGGCCGCCAGCCGGCGCAGCGCGGTACGCAGTTCGCTGCGCTCGTCGGTGACCAGCCAGGCGTCAACCCGCCCGGCCGGTTCGGCGCCGGGGCCGCCGTCAAAGGCGATGCGGCTCCGGGCGAATTGCAGCAGCAGCCCGGCCGGCGCGTACCGGGGCGAGTTCATCGCCCCCACGCCGAGCAGCGTCAGCCGTAGCGAGCGAACCATGACGACCTCCATAGCGGGTTCAGGCGTGTCGCGCGGGCTGGCGGTGTCCGCAGCCCGACGGCGGGGGATGCAGCGCAGCCCGAGCGCGCCGAGCGCACCGGGATCTGGTGCGGACACGGGGTCCTGGCCCACAACCTCGTGAAGATCACCCGCCTCGCGGCGGCGCAAGGCGTCTAACCGAACGCCCGAATCGAATGGGTGCGTATCTTCTGGGGTGAACTGGATGCGTTTCGTGTCCGGCGTGTTGGGTTGCTTGTCCCTGAGATGAGCGGCTGATTCGGCTAGTTTCGTCAGTGCTCGGCGGTTTCTGGCCGGGTTTCCCGGCGGGAGGGA
>WNGA01018179.1_pt1 | contig 15272 bp, 7 predicted proteins | sample 5400061 | NCBI WGS metagenome assembly WNGA01 (sample SAMN13153366, study PRJNA577476) | soil metagenome | isolation source: 100 cm soil or saprolite under grassland replicate 2 | place: USA:California | collected 2016-06-15
TCTTTGAACCGGCGGTTAGTACAACTTCCCGAGCTCGATGCTTCACCACGGGCAAATCTGCAAGCCTCCTCTCGAGGGTCGCGAAATCGGGAATCAGTGAGGGCATGGGCCGTTCCCTTTTTCGGTTTCCAACCACTAACACACGGAGACTACTACATAGTGGCGTGCAAGAATGACAGCAGATGAGGAGGTTGAACAATGGGGTCGTTCCGCCCTTGGGAGTCGAGGCGCGTATGATGATTAAAAAATCAAATTTTCAAGTTCGTGAAAACTGCCCGGGGGCGATGTTCAACGGTCCGCCTGATTTACGGTCACCGTCACGGGCATCCTGGGCGGTAAGGCGGGGTAAACGGTCGCCATGCGTATGCATGAGCAACCATCTGCAGGCCGTAAACAGCGATGCTCCGTGCGATAGGCGCTCACAATCTCTCACGCGCGTAGATAACGTGGTTTTTTAATGCGGCGCGCTCCGCGTGAAGGCGGTGAGCAGCGACGAACTGCTCTCGATGTGATCGTAGGCGAGCTTACCGGCAACAAGGATAAGGGTCGCAGCCAGCAACACTCGCAGCGCTGGTTCGGGAACGCGGACGGTGAGATAGCTGCCTAGAATAATGCCGGGCAACGAACCGGCAAGCAGCGAACCGATGATATGCCAATCGACCGTGCCGATGATCCAGTGCCCTACTCCGGCGATTAGCGTGAGCGGTACAGCATGGGCGATATCCGACCCGATGATTCTGGCCATCGGCAGCTGCGGATACAAGATGATGAGGGCGGTGATACCGACGGCGCCGGCGCCGACCGAGGAAATAGAGACCAGCACCCCGAGAATGGCGCCGACGGTCACCGTCACGATCGCGGTATTGCGAATATCAAGCACAGCAAATCGGCTGCGGCCGCGCAAGGGACGTTTTCACAAACTTGAATATTTGATTTTAAATCATCGTTAGAACGAAAACTGCCCGCGCAAGGGCAATACGTGCCACGGACAGCGCTTCGATTTGATCCGCGGTTTCGGCTATTATCCGGCCGCGCCATGTGTTAAAATTTCAGAGCGTGGGCGTGCCAACGGGCGGCCCGGGAGCTAGTTTCAGATGGCCGCCTCGATTCGGATCGCGCCCTCACCAAAGGGGCGCGTCATGACATGCTGGCCCAGAGGGATTGCAGTCGCTGCGATTCTGGGGTTCGGCGCGATCTCGCTCATGGACGTCGCGGCTCACGCCGAGCCAGGCGTCTTCGACGACCGGATCTTGTTCGGACAATCGGCGGCCTTCGAAGGGCCCGCGGCGGCGTTGGGTCTCGGCATGCGGGAAGGTATTCTCGCGTCCTTCAACGAAGCCAATGCCACCGGCGGAGTTAATGGTCGCAGGCTTGAGCTGGTCTCCTACGACGACGGGTACGAGCCGGAAAAGGCGATTGCCAACACCAAGCGCCTGATCGATGAGAACGGGGTGTTCGCGCTCGTCGGCGAGGTGGGCACGCCCACTTCCAACGCGGCGCAGCCGATCACCACGGAAGCGGGGGTGCCGTTTATCGGGCCGTTCACAGGCGCCGCCTTCTTGCGCAACCCGTCGCTCGGCAACGTGATCAACATTCGCGGCTCGTATGACCAGGAGACGGAGGCCTGGATCGAGCATCTCACCACTGACCTCGGCATGTCGCGGATCGCCATCCTGTACCAGGACGATACCTTCGGTCGCGCCGGACTCTCGGGGGTCTCGAAGGCGATGGAAAAGCGTGGCATGAAGCTGGTCGCCGAAGGCACTTTCGCGCGTAACACGACCGCGGTGAAGACGGCGCTGCTGGCGATTCGCAAGGCGGGTCCCGAGGCCGTCGTCATGGTCGGTCCCTACAAACCGTGCGCGGAGTTCATCAAGCTGGCACACCGGCTCAAGCTGGACGCCGTCTTCGTCAACATCTCATTCGTCGGCGCCAACGCCCTCGCAAAGGAACTCGGCGAGGACGGGAAAGGAGTGGTGGTGACTCAAGTCGTACCATTCCCCGGGGACATGAGCATCCCGCTCGTGGCCCGGTACCAAAAGGCGCTCAAGGCAGCGAATCCGGACGCGCAGATCGGCTTCGTCTCGCTCGAGGGATACATGGTCGGCCGATTGGTCATCGAAGCCTTGGGAAAGGTGAAAGGTCCGGTTACGCGGGCGGGGCTGCTTTCGACCATCAAGGAGGTCGGCACGTTCGATCTGGGCGGCATCACGCTGTCCTATGGCCCAGACGACAATCAGGGAATGGACCAGGTCTTCCTCACCGTGATCCAGGCGGACGGCAGCTTCAAGCCAGTTGACCGCCTGGAACGTTGAAGCGGCGGGCAGGCGCATCATCGCCGGGCAACGCGGACCCGCTCCAGTCGGGGGCATGCCGTCATGAATCAAGACGATCGAGAGTATCCTGGACCGGCCTCCATCCAAGCGCATACTTCGAAGTCAGCCGGCGCGGGTCGCAAGCATGACGGCAAGGCGGCCCTAGGCATCAAGGCCAAACTGTTCCTGGCGTTCGGCGGGATGACCATGTTGACCGTCGGCGCCAGCGCGGTCGCGTGGTACGCCTTCACCGACATCGACAGATCGGTGACGCGGATCACCGCGGAGAGCATCGTTGGCATGGCGGCCTCGCTCCGGCTCGCCGAAAAGAGCGCCGAGATCACGGCGACGGCTCCAGCGCTCATTGCGAGCCGCAGCGAAGATGAGCGGGCCAAGGAACAGGAGAGCCTCGTTAGGAGGCTGAATGAAATCTCTGCCGTGACCGAGGGTCTGAAGGTCACGGGCATGGCCGAAGCAACATTCGCCAATCTGATCGAGATCGAAGGCAAGATCGCAACCGAGCTCAAAGCGCTGGACGGTGCTGTCGCGCAGCGCCTGCGATTGAGCGCGCAAAGGCAGACCACGGTCACCGATCTTGCCGTCGTGGAGACCAGGTTCCGGGACGCTTTGGAGCCTTTGGTGGACGACGCCATCTTCAACCTCGTGACCACCAGCGAGGAGGTGACGGCCAAGAGCAAGGAGGCAATCACCGGCTTGGTCGAGGGTGGGGTGAATGCCTTGCAGGCGCTGCTGACGCTGCGCGCCGAGGGCAACCTGGCGGCGGGCCTGCTGGGCGAAGCGGCGCACGTCGACGATCCGGCCTTGATTCGGCCCATCCGCGAGCGGTTCTCGGCGGCAACGGCCGCGATCGAGAAGAGTCTCGAGGCGTTGCCTCAGTCGCCCGAAAACGAGCGGCTGCACGAGGCGAGCGAGGCGCTGATTGCGCTCGGCGGCGGCGCGGACAACGTTTTCGAAGTCCGGTCGCAGGAGCTTCGCGCCCCCGCCGAGACGCGGCACTCGCTCCAGGTCAAGCGTGAGGGGATGACGGCGGCAGTGGAGGTGGCGCACCGCACCCTGTTCGAGACACTTACGCCGATGGTGGACGACGCCATCTTCAACCTCGTCATCACCAGCGAGGAGGTGACGGCCAAGAGCACGGAGGCGATCATCGGCTTGGTCGAGGGTGGGGCGAATACCTTGCAGGTGCTGCTGACGCTGCTCGCCGAGGGCAACCTGGCGGCGGGCCTGCTGAACGTGGCCGCCGGCGTCCCCGATCCCAGTTCACTCAAGCCTCTCCAGGAGCGCTTCGTCGCGGCCGCGAGCCGCGCGGAGAAGCTGCTCGCACAGCTTCTCGCCGCGGCTGACGACGATGCGCTCAAGGGCCTCACAGAAAAGCTGATCGCGTTCGGCACGTCCGCAGAAAACATCTTCGATTTGCGACGCGAGGAGCTACGCCAGATCGCGGTTGCTCAGGCGTCCTTGCAGGCCAACAACTCGCTCGTCCTGCGTCTCGGCAAGGAGGTGGCGGATCTCGTCCTGACTGCCCAAAACAGCAGCGATGCAGCGGCGGTCCGCACCGCCCAGGACATCCGCAATGGCCGGCTCCTGCTTCTCCTCATCACTACCCTGAGCGTGGTGGGGGCAGTCGTGATCGCGGTGCTGTTTGTGGTGCCCCGAGTCGTAAGACCCATTGAGAGCATTACTGCGGCGATGAGCGGCCTCGCCGCGGGCGACACGTCGATCGACGTGCCGGGTCGCGACCGCAGCGACGAGATCGGCCGAATGGCAGAGGCGCTCGGCGTCTTCCGGGACACGGCTATCGAGGTCCAGCGGTCGAACCTAAGGGAGATTCGCGAAGGCCGCCGGCGGTTGGCGGTCGCGATCGAGAGCATCTCCGAGGCCTTCTCGCTCTACGATGGCGAGGATCGCCTGGTCGTTTGCAACAACAAGTATCGAACGCTCCTTTATCCGGGCGACGCCCCCGAAGAGATATCGCCCGGCATGACGTTCGAAAGCATCGTTCGACGCGCCGCAGAGCGCGGCTACGTCAAGGACGCCGACGGCCGGGTCGAGGAGTGGGTCCGCGAACGCATGGCTCGTCATCGGGAACCGAGCGGCCCGCACGTCCAGCAGCGAGGCGACGGTCGCTGGATCTTGGTCAGCGAGCGCAAGACCGACGAGGGTAGCACGGTGGCCGTATACTCGGACGTCACAGAGTTGAAGCAGCGCGAGAACCAGCTGGTGGACAAATCGAGAGCTTTAGAGCAGCTCTCGAACCAGCTCGCAAAATACCTTTCGCCCCAGGTATACGAGTCTATCTTCACCGGAAAACAGGAAGTCAAAATCGCGAGTCGCCGGAAAGAGCTGACCGTCTGCTTTTCGGACATCGCGGGCTTCACCGAGACGGCGGATCGGCTGGAGTCCGAGGACCTGACCCGGCTGCTGAACCATTATCTGACCGAGATGTCGCAGATCGCCCTTTCCTATGGAGCGACGATCGACAAGTATGTCGGCGACGCCATCGTCATCTTCTTCGGCGATCCGGAGACACGCGGCGTCAAGGAGGACGCCCTCGCCTGCGTCGAGATGGCCATCGCCATGCGGAAGAGGATGCTTGAGCTGCAGGACGTGTGGCGGGCGTCGGGCATCGAAAAGCCCCTCCAGGGCCGGATCGGAATCAACACGGGGTACTGCACCGTCGGGAACTTCGGCAGCGAGGATCGGATGGACTACACCATCATCGGCGGCGGCGTGAACCTCGCTTCCCGCCTTGAGGCTGCCGCCACGCCGGGCGAGATCCTCATATCCTTTGAAACCTACGCGAAGGTTCGCGACCGGATCCACTGTGAGGAGCGTGGGCACATCTCGGTCAAGGGCATCGCCTACCCCGTCGCGAGCTATCAAGTCGTCGACGCTTATGAGAACCTCGGCACCGAGCGCCTGTTCATTCACGAGGAACGCCCCAACCTGAGACTCGACCTCAATCTCGAGGCGATGTCCGCCAGTGATCGAGGTCATGCGGCCACCGTGTTACGCGAGGCCTTGAATCGACTGTCTGCGCTCGACCAAGCCTCCACGCCGGGGCCACAGGAGGCGAAGCAAGTCGCGTCCGCTCAGGACGGCCCGCCACGATGAACATCGCGGCCGGGCGGGGGCAAAGCTAATGCAGATCCTGTGCTCTCACCTTACGGCGATTCGTCGCCGGGAGCGGGCGCCGTCCCACCACATCAAATGCTGGCAATTCGCCGCTGGTTTGGGACGACGGGCGTCAACCAGCATGGCTCTCATTTGCCAATGACAGAACGCTCTACCGCAACCTGGCAGCCGATGACGTGCGGACCGAAAGCAACAACGTGCATGACGGCGTGGTGATCGATCGCGAGGCGATGCGCGTTCACACCTCGAGCTGGTGAATCGTCCGGTTCGCGCGGCGCAGGCGGCCGCTCAGCTCCCGGCCCAGCCCCGCCAGAATCTTGATCGCGACGGCTGGCTCGCTTTCGCGCAAGGCAGCGAAATCAGTCTCGCTCAGGGAATAAACTACAAGGTCTTCGTCGGCGACGACCGAGGCCGAGCGTGGGCCCTTGTCGAGAATGGCAAGCTCGCCGAACACCGTGCCGGGCGCGAATGTCGCCAGGCGGATGTTGCGGCTTTCCGATTTGAGCATAACACTCGCCTGCCCCTTGGTGATGATGAAAAGATGCGATCCAGGGTCGCCTTCCTTGAAAATTATGCTGTCTTTCGGCCATGCGACGCGCCGCAGATGGCGGACAAGCGTCTCGATCTCGTGCGGCGCAAAATCCTGCAAGAGCGAGATGCATTCAAGCGCGATCTCCACACCCGCCGGCGGGGCGGTCTTGCGCAGAAGATCGTCCTCCGTCCATTCGATCGCGCGGTCGATGTCCGGGAAAACGCGTCCTTCGCTGTTCGGGCCTTCGAATTCCGCCAGCCGCACGACGGTTTCGCTCCGCTCCGATAAGATGAGCGCGAGAGTGACGCCCCGATCCGCAAGATCGACCTCGATGTCGGCGAGAATGCGCGCGCCGGTCGAGTCGACATAGTTGACGCGCCGCAAATCGAGAATGAGGTATTGGGTCTTGCTAGCCGTTGCTTTGTCGATCTCCTGCGCCAGTCGCTCGGCGCTTCCAAAAAAAAGCGCGCCCTGCAGCTCCGCCACCAGGATGGACGAGCCTTTTGTTTCCAGCAACTCCATTTCCCTCGCGCCGCGCGATTTGCGCGAGCGCACGGCGTCGCACCGGTAGAGCCTGCGGATATTAGACCGACTCATGCGCACCACAAACAGGAACACGGCGAGCACGATGCCGAGAAACACGGCAAGCACGATGTTGATCGCGATCGATAGAAACGACACGAGCAAAGTCACGAAAAGATCGAGCGCGACGACACCGCGCTGCGCCGTGCCGCGCTGGAAAAGTCGCGCGGCGAGGCGCGTCGTCCAGGGGTCGATATGCAGCACCGCGACCACCATGATTACGGCCGACAGCACGGCGCGCGGCAGATAGGCCACATAGGGAAACAGCACCGCAATGATCGCGAGGATCACGGCTGCATTGATCAGGACCGAGACTGGCGTGCGCGCGCCAAAAGCGCGGTTGGTCAGGCTTGCGCCGATATTGATTCCGCCCGTGATGCCGCCGAAACAGGCCGCAATCGTGTTGCCGACGCCGAGATGAATGAGCAGCCGGTCGCCGTCAATCGGCTTGTCGCCAGGCTGGCTCACGAGTCGCTCGCACAGAAGCGCGTCGAACGCGGCGATGACGGCGAGCGCGAGCGCGCCGGAGAGGATCGTCGGCGCGATTTCGGCGAGGTGGCCCTGATAGGCCAGATCCGTGAAATTCGAGAAAGGGCGGGGCACCACCGGGCCTTGCGGCAGCGCGCCAATTAACGGGCCGAGCGCCTGCGCATAGCCCGCGAGCTCCAAGGCGTAATAGACGGCTGTTCCGCATCCGAGGCCGACCAGTAAAGGCGGAACTCCCGTAGCGATTTTCCGCGCGTTCCACATCGCCGCGAACGTCACGGCGGCGATAAGCACGCTCAACGGCTTTGCGGAATCCATGTGCGCGAGGGCGTGCGTGAACGGGATGTTTCGGTCGTAGCCGAGCACGTTGGAGAGCTGAACAAGGAACAGGAGTAATGCCGCCATGTTCTGGAAACCCGCGATGACTGGATGCGGCGCGAATTTGATCAATGCGCCGAGCTTCATCACACCAAAGAGTGCCTGGAAAATGCCACCGAGCAGAATGATGGCGAAGAAAATCAGTAGCGTGAGCGACAAGCTCGCCGATTGCATGATCGCCGTGTCGGAATGCAGAAGCGAGTACAGTAATAGCCCGACAAAGAAGGTGGTCGGGACGCGCGGGGCGTAAACGACCGGCGTCCTGTCGCCGAGCAGTACGCAGGTCACGCCGACGACGAAGGCCGACATCAGACCGGCGAGCGCGCCATAGGCGAAATACTCGTCGCCGAGCGCGACGAAGGCGAACATGCCGAAGCCAACTGCGAGCGGGATCGCAATAGCGGACGAGACGAGGCCGCCGACGGCGTCTTGGCGCAGGTCCGAGGCCCAGGATCGGCTCATGGCATGGGCAGAGGCTGAGGAAAGCGTACGAAGAAAGGCCGGTTCACCAATATGCCATGCTGCGAGCCTCTTTACGAGGTGGGCGGCTGACGCAGCCGTGCGGCCGGTATTAGCGGTTGGGCCTAGAGAAAGGTCCGGAGAGGGTCAAACTGAGGGATTCGTCCACCAAAGTGGGCACGGTCCATCCGAAACTGGCATGAATCGCACGGCTCGGAGGTCTTCGGGGTCGAGCTTGGCGGATAACGCGGTGGAGCCCACAACGTCGCAGAACATCACGGTGAGCTGGCGGCGCTCTGCGGTTCCTTGAGGAGCAGGCTTCGGGTCTGCTGGGAGCGGACCCGGGGCCGCCGGCGTACCGGCAAGCTCCCCGATAGCGCGCAGCATCTTCAGCCGATGCCCGAGGGAGGAGACGCCGAGGTCCTTGAGGTGTTGGTCGGTCAGATCGTGAAGGAGCGAAAAATCGATGTCGTTCTCGGCAAAGGTCCGCGCGTACTCGCGTACTCGGACATGCCCAGCGAGGCCAGCCACCCATCGGCGTTCCCCTAGCGCTTGCGCCGCACGAGCATGATACAATGATGGCATAACAAAACAATGGTGAGGGAAGCGGACTCCCCGATCCGAGCAGCGCATCCATTAATCCCGCCCTGGCCCTTGACGAACGCCTTGATCGACTCGTCCCAGCTCTTGAACGCCTCCGCCACCCGCAGCGCCCGCGACCACTTGCTCCGGGTTTTGCCGTCGACCTTGTCCGGGCCGAAGTGCAGCGAATGACCACGGCAAACGGCTCGACACGCATAGAGGTGGTGTCGCCCTGGAGTTTCATGCCAAGGCGGCAGATTTCCAGGCGCGCCGTTCACGCTTCCATTCCCTGACGACGTTGTGGACCGCGGCCAGATACCCATACACGGCGTCGCGGTCGTGGGTCGCCTGGTATCGTCGCCATGCCATTTCCACTTCCCCCAGGGTCTGTCTGGATCGATTTCTCCAGCTTGGCGACTTCTTCATCGCCTACGAGCCCCTCAACAAGGGTTAACCAAGGCCGGAAAACTCTCACTTAACCTGGTCCAAGAATCAGGAGGCCACCATCAGTGCGTCGGCATAAACTGCCTCATACTGGTCAATTATGGTGTCGGCAGGATACTTCTTGGCCGTTCTTATGGCGGCCTTGCCAAGAGCGCGATGCCGGACGGAGTCAGTCAGGATCGCTCGCATCGCCTCGATGGCCATCCCCGGATCCTCCGGCGAAAACAGCAAGCCATCGATCCCGTCCGTAATCAGCTCGGGCAACCCACCAACGCGCGGCGCGAGCACTGGAATGCCGCTGGCCATTGCCTCAAGGGCGACGAGGCAAAAACTCTCCATTTGGCTGCTCACTATCAAGAGGTCCGACTGTGCCAGAATTGCCGGTACGTCGAGTGTAAGTCCGAAATAGCGCACATCATCGCTGAACGGTGTCGAGGCCAGGCGTTGGCGCACGGCTCCCATCATTGGGCCATCGCCGACCATCCATAGCTCGGCAGGCATGTGTTTTCTCAGGCCAACGAAGATATCCGCCGCCAGGAGCGGATTCTTGATAGGCCGGAAGTTGGAGACGTGGACCACACGATGCACCTTATCCCGCGTCATGTGCCCAGGGGCCGCCCTGGGCAGCAACCGGAATGCGGACACGTCGATGAAATTTCTGACGACTCGCGGCGGCTGGTTCAGACCGAAAGCCAGAACGGCCAGTTCGGCATGGTGGGACGATACTGCGGTCAACTGATTCGTCTTGCAGACCGCTTCGAGGAGACCGGGCGGGGGCCCCGTTTCCAACGCGCAGGTGACATCCGTCCCGTGCAAAGTACCGACGACCGGTAGGACATTTGAACCGATGCTGTCCGCGACGGACAGCGCGATTCGAGCAAACGGGATACCGTAATGATAATGCAAGATCTGCAGTCCGCGACTGACGCAGACGTTTCGTACCATTGCGAGGTATGCCTCATGCTGGAACTCGCTCCAATTGGTGTAGAGAGAGCCTGGATGGCGATTGACCGGCTCATCAAGAACAGAATGTTGACTGACGCCCATCAACTCGATCTCGGTAACCATTCTCGGTCGGTTCAGAGTGAAGAGGTGTACCTCGTGCCCGCGCCGGGCCAAACGACCAGCGAGCTGCGCACCGATACGCGCACTGCCGCCCCAGGAATCATGGCACATGATGCCGATTCGCAGGGTCGCGGTGCAATCACTGGCTAACATCGATATTGGTGTCGTTAATAGCACGCACTGCCGAGCGGCTTGCCGCTCAGTCCTCAGCCCGCCGTGCTCGACACGCCGGCGAAAATGCGTCTTCTCCGTGACCGCGAACGTCTTCACCACCTCGGCGAACGATTTGCCGTATCCGGTCAGAACCTCGACCTGACGAAGCTCAGCCACGATCTCTTCCGGCCTGCGCCGCTTCGTTGCCAACTTTCCATGATCCTAACCAATGAAGCAAAATTTATGGCTTCGCCTGAGTCAGCCGCTTAACCAGGATTTCAAGTAGCGATATGGCCATCAGCGAATTTGCTTTGAGCAGATCCTTGAACTGATCACCACGAATGACCAGAAGCTCTACATCGCCTCTCGCCACCAGGGTAGCCGTGCGCGGCACGTTGCCGATGACCGCCATTTCGCCCGCACAAGCGCCTCGTCCTACGGAAGCCACAATCTTCTTCAGTCCACCGTCAGTCTTGATAACGTCCACGACGCCATTGTACACAAGGTACAACTCCGTGCCGACATCATCTTCTTGGCAAATGACTGTGCCATCCGCGTACCAGGACTCTGTCATAAGCCGCGCCGCTGCAATCAACTGCTCTTCTTCGCAGGCCGCAAACAAATTAAGTTGCTTGAGGAACCCGGCGCGCTCATGCAAGCGCGCGGTGGGCAGCGCCAGCAGGTTGGCAAACAGGCGGAACGCTCCCGCCACACCAGCTGGCAACTGACGAAAGAAGGAATAAGCGACATAGATGAAATGGCCGCGCCCATATTGGCAAGTCAACAACCCCCCGCCTTTCGCTTCCTCTCCGGAATCCGCGCACTTCGCTAATGATCGGTAGCGCTTGTCCCAATCGCCGAAGAAGTACATTCCACGGTCGTGCACCCAGCCATCGAAATCGGACTCCGCGATCTTGTTGGGAAAGCGGAATGCGGGATGGTTCGGGTCGCTAATGGTGACCTTGGCGGTCTCATCGGTGACACGATCGTGTGGCTGGTTGTAACGAAATGGGAATGGAGCGAACTCGCCATTTTGGTAACCATAGCCTTGGTACTGCACGATCAAGGTTCCGCCGGAGTGTACGTAATTAAGAAGGCGCTTGGCATTATTTCTGAGCTCGTCGCGAAGTAGATAGGCGTTCGGCCCCACGACGATGACGTCGTGCACCTGCAAGTCACTATGGGCCAGGTCACCATCCGAGAGTTCCGAGAAGCTGACGCCGAAGCGACGCAAAGTCTCTCGAATTTCATCCTTCACCCCGCTGACGTATGCACAGCTTTGAGCGCTGGCCCAGGCGGTACGGATGACTGAAACCTTGATTTCAGCGGGCGCAATGATGTTAGCCTCTTTGCTGCAGTTTGAAGCCGTTGGTGGACCCGGCAGGCCAAGCGCACTCATACGCACCGGTGTTACCGTGTATGAGAAATCTTGATGGTCTATCCGACAATTACAGCGTAGGATGTAAAGTCCCTCGAGAATATCAGCTGGCAATTCGACCTCGAACCGAACGCTAACGCTGTCTCCCAGTTTCGATAGCGCGATCGCGATGCATTCCGGCTGAACGGTCCAGCCCGCAGGGCCGTCGAGCCGAAGGTTTCCAACGATTGGCTTCTCAGCGTTGTTGATTGCCGCAACGTGCACTTCAATTGTCTGGTTTCTTTGAGAAACGGGCCGAAATTCCTGAATCAATTGGGGCTGTAGCGCGATCGGTGGCACCACGGCTACGGGAAACTCGCGGTAGCCGCCGGGGAACGCCTGGCGCACGACCACCGGCCGTCGCAAGGTCAATGCCGTGCCGTCGACGGTGACCCGGCAGTTGGCCTGCAATTCAGGTTCGCTGAATGGCCGTCCCGCTGTCGCGTCGTCGGGCCAGGTGTAGACGAAACCGTTACGAGCTGACCGCAACCAGTAGGGACAAGTGAACGCGGCCGTGGGTTTAGCCGTGACTTGGCAGTCAAGCATAAGCTCTGTTAATGCAGCGGCCGCTCTCGATTTTTCCACGTGCCAGCCTGTCGGCACGTCGAGACCAAAGTTGAGCGCATCGATTGCGGCACCGCGGTGATTCCACAGTCGCACCTGAACAGAAATACGCGAATTCGGAGTTATCCGGCTCTTGTTGCTTATGCCTTCGAGTTCCAGCCCAAGGCATTGGGCGGCGACATCCTCGAACTCTCGACAGCGTTCATCGAGGGACAGTAGAACCGCCTGACGATACATTGACTCGGTGTCCGATTCGCGCTCGGAACGAATAGCCTCGCGCAGTAGGGTCAGCCCCTGCATCAAACTGAAGCCTGCGGCTCGGGCATCGGCTGCTCCTAGTACGGCGAGCGCCTCATCAACCGCTCTAACGACCATTCTCAACTGGTCCTTGAGTGCCGCGCCGCTTCCGGGCAGGCGTTCGGCGAGGCCAGCAAGGGTCGGGTCGAAGCCGTCGAAGAACTCGCATTCGCGTTTTGGAACCGGAACATGACTTTTGTGCAGCGTGAAGTAGTAATAGAAATCGCCGGAAGCCGGAGCCATCCCCAGCGCCTGAGTCTTATGGTTGTTGTACGCAAGCCACGCCATCTTCTGATAGGTCATCCCCGAAATCGGGTCGTACTCGCCGGTATTGATTCGCAAGGCGCCATTACGCTCCAACTCGGGGTTCAGTCGACCGAACAGGTTCAGTGCAGCTCCCGCGCTGTAATCGCCACCCGTATTGTCGGTGGACAGATAGAACTTCGCCGGTTGCCACGGAGGAAGCCCTAGCGACGTCAATTCGGGGAACCTATCTGGCTTGGCGTCCGCATCGAAGGCGTCATATAGCGCCTCACCCACGGCTTGATGATGGCCGTGAAGGTCGCTGAGCGCACCCAGCCAGCGGCCAACCACAATCATCGGCTTGGCCTGGCGAATGGCGCGCACCATTTCGCGCACCATTGTCTCGCGTCCCCATTTCGAGAACGCATCAATTGAGCGCTTGCAATAACCGAAATCGAAAAACGGTCCAAAAAGCGCTTCGCCGCCGTCGTTGCTTCTAGCGGTCAGGGTTTCCCACGTCCGATAGATTCCGAGCGCCTCGCCTGTATAGGGCCCCACCCGGTTCTGCCCGCCTTCACCTCGCGTGGCTGACCAGTAAAACACGCGAACACAATATTTGTGTGAAAGATAAGATAGCAAACCGATGTCCTCGTCATCGGGGTGCGCTCCGCAATGAAGAACGGACGCCGCCATTCTCAAGCCCTTCACCCGGTAGGCCAGCCGATCCATACTCAACGTATAGTCTTGCATCTCTCCTCCACAAAAATCATATTATCGGTATCTCCACCCGCCGGCTCAGGACCTAAGATTATCTACTCATCCTTCTTGCAAATAATTTTTTTGCAACGCTAATGGCTCGTAAAGGGGATCTGATAACAACCCGCTTACCATCAATCAGCGTCATTTCCCCGCAACTTGACAAAGTATGAACGCCGTCCGAATAAGGTGCGATCGGGCTAATCTCCCGAACCGCTTCCTCGACAAATTCTTCCGGGGTCAGCTTATTGACGCGGTTTAGCACGACCCGCGCGCCATAGGTCCTCGAACAGTCTTGGGTTGGACGATACAGGTGGCCCTCATGAGCAAAGGGTGTTCCGGCTGAGCGGGAAGAGCGCACATCGGTCTTAACAGGGTTGCCATCATGAGGCCGCCAGGGACCGAGTAGGTCGTCAGCATACCATATGAACAGGTTGTGGAGAGATCCTTGGTGGCGGTTAACACACAGCAGCCACCAGCGTCCTTCGTGCCGGAACAATGTTGGGTCGACACCGTCGAACTCGTCTACCAAGGTGGCAAGCTTTTGCCAGACCCTTGGTGGATCGATGGCGCGATACAGGGAGATCCCATGCGATTGCCAGGACTCCGGGACACAGTACAGAACGTCATCATGGCGAAATGTGTAGGGATAGGATAGGTGGGTCGGTAAGGTTATCGCGGACCCACTATCGTGTATTCGCAATGATCCCTGCTCTTTCATCAGCGAGAGCCACGAGATCGAGCCCTTGGCTCTGTCATAGTCGTACTCCTCGACCAGAACGCTGGTGGATGGCGTCGGGTTGTTCTCTCCGGTTGACGCGCAATGAAACGGATCGGCATAGTACCCGCCGCTGGGCGGCGACAGCAACCAATGGACGCGGGGGAAGAATTTCGGGTCGAGAAATTTCGTGATGGGAGCATCGACGACGCCAATGTTCCAATGATCCCGAAGACACAGTAGGCGCGCGAAACGACGAAACTGATTTCTCCAGAGCTTACCCATGAATCGGAGCATCTCCAAGTTACTGGGTGGGTAAAACATCGGTGCGTCTGTAGAGCTCGGTTCGGCCGCAAATGCAGAAACACGGCCCGCACGAATCTCGTGGCAGACTTGCGCTGGCCAAGCGGCGGATTCACCGTAGAGTTGCGAGATGTTCGCGACATAGGAGTGCCGGGCGGTCCTGAAATAGCCGCGGCGTAACACGATGCCCCCGTCAAGTCGGTCGGTCAGTCGCTGCAGTATGGCGCCGGTTACGGGGTCGTCGTGATAGATCTCCCAGAAGCCGGCTGGCGAGCCGCGGTATTTTTTTTCGTCGTCATGATGGAATGACCAAACGCCATAGCGGGGGACTTCCAGGATTTCACCGCGAATGATGTTAAATCCAAAACGTAATATGAAATCGAGATCATAAGAGGCAATAGTTGCCACCGATTTGGCATCGAAAATTTGTGAGAACTTGCCGCGCAAAGCTATCGTTGGGGTCAATCGAGCGACGCCCCTGAAGATGTTCTGCTGATCCAAAATCTGGCGTGGCCATCGGCGGAACCAAGAGCGCCGATAGAGCGTGTAAAGCCAGCGCCGGAATGGGACCTTGCGCAGAGGTTTTCTGCTGGTGCCTGCGTCCGGATCAACGATCAACATTGCTAGCCGTACATTGTCGAGTTCCAATAGTTTATGGACGCAGTCAGCCTGCCAAGCTTCCAGCCAACGGCCGTCGCACATCACACCAAAGCGGATCACACGCGGGATCTGGCTGCCAGGCTCGATGGCTCGTTGAGGGAGAATGCTTTCATTCATTGACCGGTCCCCATTCGAGTCGTTGAGTCGTGATGTTAGCGCTGC
>WNGA01007425.1_pt1 | contig 15265 bp, 15 predicted proteins | sample 5400061 | NCBI WGS metagenome assembly WNGA01 (sample SAMN13153366, study PRJNA577476) | soil metagenome | isolation source: 100 cm soil or saprolite under grassland replicate 2 | place: USA:California | collected 2016-06-15
TAGTGATTGTTACTCCTGTGAAGTCCAATTGATTACTTTTACTCATGGTTTCTGTTTTTAAAGTGTGATGAAATATTGTTCAACTAACTTACACTTTTTAGGCAGAAACCTTTTCTCATACATTAGACCTTGTACGTTCTGAACTTTATGCAACTAAACGTCACCCTGTCCTGAACTTGTTTCAGGATTATTTCAGGGTCTCTTGTTGTGCGTAATAAAAAATGTTTTTCAAGAGATGCTGAAAGCGCAGCTTCGCGAATACCAAAAAAAATAATTGATAAGTGAGCAATCAGGTGAGCATGACGTGTTATTGAACTTTTTACTTTATTGCAACTTTTGTTCTTGGAATGCCAGTAAAAGACTGGCTTTTCATTTGCATCCTTAGTCCGCTGCGCAAGACTAAGGATAGCAAGGGAGGTTTTACTCTTCGATCTGTGTGCAGGCAAAACTGTGGCAATCTCATTTAGTATTTACTTCTTTTGTCTTGACACAAAAGAAGCCAACCGATTAGTAGGTTGCGAAAAGAAAAAGTCAAGACAGACCCAAACATTGCTTACGTTATTATTTATTTTTTTATTTGTGTTCGCGAATCTCCTTCGTCGATTTCCGGGTGTTCTGTCTTGCCAACGCCACACATTATGGACTTAATGAAAATTTGTGTTGAAATAAAAAATCATTTTCATGATTATGAAAGATCACGCGTCTTCTCATCCTTTTAATCCTTCCAAATCCATGTTCAAACAATACGCATTAATTGGGTGTTGTACCTGTGACTTCGACTGCCGAGCTGTGAATTTGTTGCAACCCGCCACAATTACTGTGTGTTCTTAACTTTTTTAAAAGTAAAAGGTACGAGATCATGATCCATAAAGCTGGAAATTTTCCCGGAAGCATCCTTTATAAAAGTTATAGGAGAGGGTAGCCCTGATGCATTAAATTCATTTTTTCCTACAGGAATTAACTTCCCCTCATTCGACCCTTCTTTTGTCATATGTCCACTAATCCATAGTTTCTTATCTTTTAGTCTGATGACCATAGTAAGAGTGCGACGCAACGGAAGCATGATAGCAGCACTTCAGTTAGGCTCATAATAATTCTTCTCTTATTGTTTCTCAGGCACAAACAATATGGCATCGGGTTACAACATCATCTGTATTTTTTGTGGTAATGATTACACTTGTGCTGTTTCCTTTTTGTAATGTGTAAGTGCCGAGTGAAACCCATTCGCCGCTGGTTTGTCCTTCTGCGTATATAGGTGCGGGAATGATCACATCTTTCTTTGTTCCCTTGCTGATGATGAAATGCGTTAGCGCGGTGGCGGTGGCAACCGTTGGCATGTAGACATACAATGAATACTGTGAAGCTTGAAGACAGCAGAGCCTGGAAAACGAAGATTAGAAATAGACAAATATCTATTCATTTGTACTTAAGTAAACTTAAATTTTGCCGAACGCAGTTTAATCAAATAAAGTAAGCTTAACTGCTTGATGCAAAAAGGGACATTGATTCCTCAATGCCCTTTCTAAAAACTCACTCACTCATTTAAACATTTCCCCTCTATGCAACCTTTCTCTCATCACAATTGTAACATACCTGTTTAAGTAATTCCAATATTTCCTTTTGTGTTGTTACTGTTTTATCCATTGCATACCATTTGTGCATTTCTTCTTTGATGGTATTGTTTTCTACTGCATTTGCACGAAGATGATAAAACATTTCCTGTAATACTTTTGGTCTTGGTCCCCAGTTAAACAGTTCTTCAAAGTTTTCATCAACTGCTATCAGCTTCGGAATACTTCTGCTTTTGCCATTGGTGAGATACCAGTCCATCAACTCAGGATGCTCATCATGAAGTAAAAATTTAAGATTAATGGCTGCATTAAGTTTTGCAATCTTATCAAATACAGGAACAATCTGTGCTGCATCACCACACCAACCTTCTGTAAGTACCAGCCATGTTTGAGGCGTGTCAATTTGTTCAACTGCTTCTTTCAAATCGTGAATTATTTCTATTGTTTTATCAATGCGGTTCATGCGTGCCACATTCAGCTTTGAATATTCCAGTAAGTTCTCAGAATCTTTCTTCGCCGTTGACTTACCAACTATAATAAATGCATTAATCAGCCTGCGGTATTCATCGTAGCTCATACCTTTTTCTGCATAAGACTGATCTATACTTTTTCTAATGCCAATATTTTGCGATAGTATATTTTCCATTTTCAAATTTTTATTCTTTGTAGCAGGTTTGCAACTTAGGTCACTCACATGAATTAAAATGTCACCCAATCATCATTTCATTTTAACTCTTTTCATCTTTCAAACTTAAATTCATGCAGGTCTTAACACCTTATAAGCATGCATCCAGTCATTCTTCAAAAATCCCGGTATGCACCAAAGAATGCATATTGGTTCAATTGCTCTTGCCGCTTCTGTTTTGCCTAAATCTTCTGTTTCCCATCCGAATGCAGTAAGAATATCAGTAACGGTTTTTTTCGCATCATCATCATTACCGCAGATAAACATGGTTGGTGTACCGCCCTGCAGTTTTGGTTTATACATCACTGCATTGCCAACGCTGCTAAATGCCTTTACCAGTTTTGCATCGGGAATTAATTTTTGAGTTCTTTCCATTAATGAATCGTCAAGACTGGTAAAATATTTCAATACTCCATTCACAGGTGGTGCAGGTGCAATGGGGTTGGTTGTATCAATCACCACTTTGTTGCTGAAGTTTTCAATGCCGGCGAGTTTGACAGCTTCTTCAACAACCGATCCTGCTGTTGCCAACACCAGGATTTCTCCAAACGATGCAGTGTCCTTAAATGCGCCGATGTTAATACCTGCATTTTCATTTTTAAATTTAACCACTTCTTCTTTTGAAGTGTTGCGTGTACCAAGCATTACATCGTGACCTTCACTTTTGAATGCTTTGGATAATCTTTGCCCCACAGCAGCAGAGCCGATGATACCAATTTTCATATTGTGTTAGTTTTTATGTTTGGAAATTATTGATTCGTGAAAGGTGAGACGACAAACGTGAGAATGAACTACCTTCTCACGTTTCACCTTTCACGTCTCACGTCAAAGCCAGCACTACCTTCCCTCTCGTTCTTCCTTGGTGCACATATTCCAATGCTTCTCTTGCCTGTGTGAGCGGAAAAGTTTTATCAATAAACACTTTCAGTTTTCCTTCTTCAATTAACTGCACGATCTGTTTTAGTTGTGTGGGATCGGAATGAAAAAGAAAACGTGTTGCCGAAATTTCATGTTTCTTCAATAATTCTTCTCTTGGCCCTGCAGTAATGGAAACATATCTTCCTCTTGGCTTTAATGCATTGAAAGATTCTTCCTGCACTTCCGGTGTACCAACCGTATCGAGCACTGCATCCACGTTGTTTACTTTTTCACTGAGTTTATATTTTGTATAATCAATCACTTCATCTGCGCCAACTGATTTCAGAAAATCAATATTTTTTTTTGATGCTGTTCCAATTACATAAGCACCTTTCCATTTTGCAAACTGTACCGCAAACAAACCAACGCCACCTGCTGCTGCATGAATAACAATTTTTTCTCCCTTTTGCAAATGAGCATGATCAAATAAAGCCTGCCATGCCGTTAATGATGCAAGCGGAATCGCTGCAGCTTCTGTAAATGAAAGGTTCTTTGGCTTGTATGTAATGTATTTTTCTTTTGTTGCAACATACTCTTCAAACGCACTTTGCTTTTGCCATTCAAGTGAGCCGATGATTTCATCACCTGCTTTATAATTCTTCACTTCACTTCCGGTTAATTCAATAATACCTGCAATGTCACTTCCTAAAATAATCGGTAATGGAAAATAACCATTCAGAACAGTTTTCCAGTCAACAGGATTTACACCTGCTGCATAAACTTTTATTAATAATTCATCTGACTGTATTGTTGGTTTATTTATTTCTTCCACAACTACATTGTCAAACGAACCTTTTGCTTTTGCAATGACTGCTTTCATAGTTAAAATTTTTGTCGTCAAACGTGAGAGAAATTAATATCTGAGATATGTTATGGTGCTCATTTCAAAAAAATTATCTTAAGCATTATATGCTGCGGCAAATTCTTTTACGAAATCTTTAAGCTTTGTTTTTCCTAATGACGCAGGATGATTTTTCCAGTAATCACTATACATTTCGCCACTGTTGATAGCCGTGTTCATTTCTACATAATTCTTTGCAAACTCTTCAGGCAAACCTGCACCCAGCATGCCTTGCAGTGCTTCTTCATTTGAAAAAACAATCCATGGCAAATCCAGTTTGCCAATAGCTGCGCCGAATGTTTTTGCAATCTCATCCGTTGATACTTCATCACTTGCAATGTAACGGATGCTGTGACCTTTGAAGTCAAGTTGCAACAATTCTTCAGCAGCTACTGCAGCAATATCAGCCGGGTCTGCAATGGCGAATTTTTTTTCTTTTACGCTAAAATTCCCGCCTATAATGTTCATGTGTTTCACCATATCTATGTTGGCAAGAAGGTTATGATAAAAATAGGCAGGCCTGAGATGTTTGATATTTACCTCTGTTAATTTATTCAATGCTTCCTCTGCACGATGTAAACCTGTTACAGGCCCGGCGCCATCATGCATATGAGCACCAACGCTGCTAAGATTCACAACATATTTTACATTCGCTGCTTTGATAGCCGCCGCATAATTTTTCCCGATTTGTTCAATCCATTCCTTCCAGTTAGCAGCATCCCATTTTGGCGGAACCATTGTGAACACTGCACCTGCACCAGTGAATGTTTTGGTTAAGAAATCAACATCTTCAATCGAGCCCACAGCAGCTTTAGCGCCGAGAGATTCAATCTTTGGTGCATGCTCTTGTTTAGAAGTAATGACGGTTACATCATGACCTGCTTTTACAAGGCTTTCTGATAAAGGTCTGCCAATGTGACCAAGTGATCCGGTAATTACATATTTCATTGTTGAAGGTTTGCGTTTTAAGTTTTATATTTTTATGTACTTAACTGAAATATTACTATTTAGCTTTCGTTGTGTCACTCACTTCAACATCCAGAACAATATTGAACATTTAAACTCGACTTTTATTTCTTAATCATTTTCTTGTTCCTGAATCCTGAAACTAACGTTTGTATATACAAATATCACTTCAAAAAAATTAATCCTGTAACCTATCCGCCAGCCTGTTTATATTTTGCACCAGCCTTGAACTTTCTTCTTTTCCTAAAATGCCGGAATAAATTTCAAAAAAATTATTACTGCAATCTTTCAGTTTAGGGTATATCTCCTTTGCTTTTGGTGTGGGATAAACATTTGTGACCTTTCCTTCCGTTGTGCGAATCGCTAATTTTTTTTCTTCCAGCTTTTCTATCAAACGAGTGATGGTGCTAGGTGTTAGCTGTAATTCAGCAGCAAGAGTACCCGGCTGAACACCGGGGTCTTCTACAACTACCATTAAAAGATAAGCATGGCTTGGTGAAAGATTTACTTTTTTCCAACAGTCACACGCAAGCTTTTCAATTTTTCTTGCAAGCGCATTTGCGGAAAAATATATACACTTACAATATCTGCTCTCTGAAGTTTTCATTACCATGCAAAGGTAAAATGATTTTATTTGTATATACAAATACAGTTAGAAAGATTTTAATTTTAACTTTTTATAAAGGATAATTTTTTTGTGAAAAAATCTCAAAATTCACTCACTTAGTTTTATGTAGTTTAATGAATTCACTAACTGTTAATTTTTTTTCAATGAAATACCTGTTGATGTTTCTTACACTTGTCATAGGTGGATTACTTCCCATGCAAGCTATTCTGAATACAAGATTAGGAAAGCAAACAGGAGGTCCTTTAATGGCGTCCTTCCTTAGTTTTTTTGTAGGGCTTGTCTGTTTGCTGGTATTGAACATGGGAATAAATACTTCATCAGTTTTGCAATTAAAACCTGCTTCAGTTACACCCTGGTATATATGGTTAGGAGGATTTTTGGGAGCCATCTTTGTAGGTTATATTACATGGGTAAACCAGCAGCAAGGTGTTGCGCTTACTTTCGCTTTAGTAGTAAGCGGGCAAATTTTTTCATCTTTAATTATTGATCATTATGGTTTATTGGGTTCAGCAGTAAGAACGATAACTTTGGAAAAAATTATCGGCGGAGTCTTAATTATTATTGGGATTATTCTTATAAAAAAGTAATCGTGAGATCTGGGAGACAAACGTGAAAAATGAATCTTCTCTCATAGCTCATGTTTCGTTTCTCACGAATTGATAATAATTGTGCTAAAGGCAATAAAAAAATATGAGCAATCAAAATTTACATATAGAAAAATCAGAGTTAAACCCTGCCGAGAAAGAGTTTGAAAATACTATAAGGCCAAGGGAGATTAATGAATTTGCCGGCCAGCCTCAGTTAATTGAAAATCTTGTGATTTTTATAAAGGCTGCTAAAATGCGTGGCGAAGCGCTGGATCATATTTTATTTCATGGCCCTCCTGGTTTAGGTAAAACAACTTTGAGCAGAATTGTTGCAAATGAACTTGGAGTGAATATCAGAGAAACATCAGGGCCTGTAATTGAAAAGCCGGGAGACCTTGCAGGATTACTTACCAACCTTGAACGCAATGATGTCTTGTTTATTGATGAGATACATCGCTTAAGCACGGTAGTAGAAGAATATTTGTATGCAGCAATGGAGGATTTTAGAATTGATATCATGATTGATACCGGCCCCAATGCAAGGAGCATACAAATCAATTTAAATCCTTTCACACTTATCGGCGCTACAACAAGAAGTGGATTATTAACTGCGCCGCTACTCTCACGTTTTGGAATTAAAGCAAGATTAGAGTATTATACTGCTGAAGTATTAAAGAAAATTATTGAAAGAAGTGCGGCTATCTTACATGTATCAATCAATTCCGAGGCATCGTCTGAAATTGCAGGAAGAAGCAGAGGTACGCCACGCATTGCCAATGGTTTGCTGCGGCGTGTGAGAGATTTTGCGCAGGTGTTGAATGATGACATTATTGATATTGGTATTACGCAGCATGCATTACGTGCTTTGAATGTTGATGAACATGGTTTGGATGAAATGGATAACCGTATTCTTTCAACCATCATTGAAAAGTTTAAAGGCGGCCCTGTAGGTTTAACCACGATTGCAACTGCAGTTGGTGAAGAAGCCGGAACAATTGAAGAAGTATATGAACCCTTCTTAATTCAGGAAGGATTTTTACATCGCACTCCAAGAGGCAGGGAAGTTACGCATAAAGCTTACGAACATTTAGGGAAAAAACCACGCAACGATAATTTACCCGGAACATTGTTTACAGATCTCACTCAGTAAAGCCCTTTAAGCAAAACTACCCTTTGATAAATAATTTTTGTGAAAATCAGTTCCGTTAAATTGATAAAAACTGTAATGCTACAACCATTATTCTTGCTGAATTTGAAAAGAAGTTCAAGTCAATATATTCGCTTTGCCGGGCACCATGCGCAATAAAGTTATGCAGTTAAAGAGAGTGACCCACGAAATTTCGGGCAGGCACAACAAAAGTTTATAAAACTATGAGAGTTTGTCTCAAAAAAATCCATCAAACATTTCATCGCAAAATAAAATTTTGCACATACATGTTTATATTCGATGTTTATTAGCAACAAAATAAACTATGAGAATACTAATTGATATGGATGAAGTAATGGCTGATGCCATTTCACGTTTTCTTGAATGGTATGAAAAAGATTTTGGTATAAAATATACAAAAGATCAACTGGCAGGAACGAAATTAAGTGAAGTTGTGCCTGAGGAACACAGAGCAATTGTAAAAAATTATCCGCACCAAAAAGGCTTTTTTAAAGACCTTCCTTTGATAGAAAACAGCAGGGAAGTAATTGAAGAATTATATAACCGGTATGATATTTATGTTGCCTCGGCTGCAATGGAATTTAAATATTCGCTTCCTGAAAAATTTGACTGGCTTGATGAGCATTTTCCTTTTATTCACTGGAGACGAAGAGTTTTTTGCGGGGATAAAAATTTATTGAAAGCTGATGTTCTTATCGATGATCATGATTTTAATCTTTCTGTTTTTGAAGGACGTGCTATAATCTTCACCGCACCGCATAATGTGAATGATGCAAAATATGAGCGCTTAAATAACTGGCTCGAAGCAAGAAAATTATTTGAACTTGTAACTCCATGATATCCCTGAGTGTTATCTGATGCAACATATCAGTCTGCTTTTTTAAAACGCTTTTTAAAAAATAAGGGAGCCATTTTCGGCATAATAATTATTGTCTGTGCAATTGTAATAGCAATCTTTGCTTACTTTGTTGCACCTGATAGTTCACCTTATGCAAACCGCATTATTCCGGAAATAGCTACACAAAAACCCGGATTTACCATACAACTATTGCAACTTAAAAAAGGAAACAGTTTTAACACACATGGTAATTTTTTTGAAAAATTATTAAGTGGTGAAGAAGACAGATATTTTTTTATTCCGGTTACTTCTTATACAACAAAAGCAGATAGCCTCATTGCACAAAAATATATTGACGAAGGTGTAACAGAAAGAATAAGTTTTCCCTTATCAAAATTTGCTGAGCAACCCGTGGTGAAACAAAAATTTTTATTGGGCACAGATAAATTCGGAAGAGATATTGGCAGCAGGTTAATTGTGGGCACAAGAGTAAGTTTAGGTGTGGGCTTAATTGCAGTCGCTATATCACTTACAATTGGAATTTTTCTTGGCGCAATTGCAGGATACTTCAAAGGCTGGATTGATGATGTTGTGATGTGGCTCATCAATGTTATCTGGAGCATACCAACCTTGTTACTTGTATTCGCCGTTACATTATTGCTGGGCAAAGGTTTCTGGCAGGTATTTATTGCAGTAGGTTTAACCATGTGGGTAAATGTTGCAAGGCTTGTGCGTGGACAGGTACTAAGTGTTCGCGAACTTGAATATATTGAAGCAACAAAAGCATTAGGCTTCTCCCACACAAGAACAATTGTATTACATATTTTGCCCAACATTCTTGGACCAGTAATGGTAATTGCAGCGAGCAATTTTGCATCTGCAATTGTAATTGAAGCGGGACTTAGTTTTCTCGGTGTTGGTGTTCAACCTCCGCAACCAAGTTGGGGATTAATGATAAAAGAGAATTATAATTTTATTATCACAAATAATCCAATGCTTGCATTAGAACCAGGCATTGCTATTATGTTGCTGGTGCTTGCTTTTAACTTACTTGGAAATGGGTTACGTGATGCACTGAATGTGAGGGAGAAATTTTGAATCGTTGAAGAGTTGAGTGGTTGAATTGTTGAACGGTTGAATTGTTGAATGGTCGAGTAAAGGGTCAGTTGATAGTTATATCAACAATTAAAAAATATAGCACTTTAACAATTGTTACTCTTCATCTTCCATCATTGCCTTCTCACGCTTCCACCAGCGAATGCCAATAAAAGTTGCGATTGCAAGAGGGGCAAACATCAGGTAGAGAATGCCGGAGTTCATTCCACGTGCAGGTTTTTCTCCTAATTGTGAAGTTGTTTTTGTGCAAATGGAACATTGTGCCTGCAAGGGCTGAATAGAAGAAACTAAAAAAAGAAGAATAAAGGATAATATCACTTGCCACTTTTTCATCAGTTCAAAATTTCAATGCAAAGATATAATCTAAATTGCTGCGATATAATCTAAATTGCTGCGATATAATCTAAATTGCTGCAAGAATTGTTATCTTTCTACTGGTTGAAATAAATTTTATTGTGTATCGAAATGCTGCCCAAAGAACAGAACGATAAACGACGCAACGAAAGCTGCCATTAAATCTGTAGCCGGTATCAAAAAAATTATAGCGATACATATGACGCTGATACACATTACAATCAAAATATTTTTACATGAGTCATCGAAGAAAATTTATACAACAGCTTGCAGTAAGCGCGGGAGCATTTTCTGCAGGCAGTTTGTTTAATCAGTTATTTGCAAGAGATTTTAAATATGCCGAAAAAAGCATAGCCGGTCTCTCACCGCAACAAGCCGCGGGTGAAGAAGATTACTGGAGTGTGATACAACAGGCATACACTGTGAATCCAAATATCATTGATTTAAATAATGGTGGCGTGAGTCCATCGCCGCGAGTAGTGCAGGAAGCTGTGGAGCGTTATAATAAATTGAGTAATGAAGGCCCATCGTATTTTATGTGGCGCATACTCGACCAGGGGCGTGAACCACTCAGACAAAAACTGGCTGAATTAGGTGGTTGTGATCCGGAAGAAATAGCCGTCAACAGAAATGCTACAGAAGCATTGAACACCGTTATTTATGGCCTGGATTTAAAAGCTGGCGATGAAGTGATTGGCACAAAGCAGGATTATCCAAACATGATCAATGCATGGAAACAAAGAGCTTTGCGTGAAGGCATTCAGTATACACAAATCAGTTTTAATTTTCCCATTGAAAATGATGAAGATATTGTTGATGCTTATGAAAAAGCGATAACGCCAAAAACAAAACTTATACATGTAACACATATCATTAACTGGGTGGGCCAAATTATGCCTGTACAAAAAATTGCGCGGATGGCGCATGCAAGAGGAATTGAAGTCTTGTGCGACAGTGCTCATGCATTTGGCTTACTCGACTTTAAAATACCGGATCTTGAATGCGATTATTTTGGAACGAGCCTGCATAAATTTTTAAGCGCTCCGATTGGTAGTGGCATGTTGTGGATTAAGAAAGAAAAAATTGAAACAATATGGCCATTACTGTGCAATGATAAACCTCGTGGCAACGATATAAGAAAATTTGAAACGCTCGGCACACGCAGCTTTCCGATTGAACAGGGAATTGGGGAAGCAGTGAATTTTCATAATGCGATTGGGCCAAAAAGAAAGGAGGAACGAATTCGCTATTTAAAAAATTATTGGGCTGAAAAAGTAAAAGATATTAAAGGCGTACAATTGCATACATCCCTCAAATCAAAGTATTCCTGCGCAATATGCGGTGTTAGTGTTGACGGAATGGCTCCGGTGGATTTTGATAGCCAGCTATTCGGTAAATATAAAATACATACAGTAGGTATAGTGTGGGAAAATATAAGTTGCGTGCGGGTAACACCACATGTGTATACAACTTTAAATGATCTCGACACATTGGTAAAAGCGATAACAGAGATTGCAAAAAGTAAAACATAACACAATATTTAATTAGCCGCAGAAGTTTATAATACAGATGAATGTTGTCATACTCCATAAAAATAGCTTAACTTTAATTATAAACCCTTTACATGAAAAAGTTTCTGAAACGCCTTGGTTACCTGCTGCTTTTTTTATTTATTTTTCTTAATGTTATCTGTGCTTTCCAGGCATATCATTTCGCTCATTTTTATGATAATGTACCGCTTGAAAATCCGCAGCAGATGGGCCTTTTTGAAAAAGCTGGTATTGTGCTGTTTGGTAAGCAGTATCAAAAAAGCAAAGTGGTTGATTCTTTAAAAGTACCGCATACCAATATTATCATTCACACAGAAGATGGTTTAAAACTGGCAGCATGGAAAGCAAAGCATCCGGTTACTGAAGCGATGAATATAAAAGGAACGATCATTATGTTTCATGGGTATGCTGCCAACCGCAGTGATATAATTAAAGAAGCAGAAGCATTTTATAAAATGGGATGGAACTTAGTAATGGTAGATTTTCGTGCGCATGGCAAAAGTGAAGGCAATCTTTCCAGTGTTGGTTATTTTGAAGCAAAAGATGTGAAGGCGGCTTATGATTATGTTGCGACAACAGGTGATAAAAATATTGTGTTGTGGGGCGCATCAATGGGTGCTGTAGCCATTACAAAAACAATAAATGATTATGCGTCTGTGGAGCCGTCAAAAGTAATACTTGAAATGCCTTTTGCGACTATGCTCGATGCAGTGGAAGGACGTGTAAGAATAATGAATTTACCGGATGAACCATTCGGTGCGCTGCTTACCTTCTGGGGCGGAGCCGAAATGGGTGCCTGGTTATTTACAAATAAACCTGAAGAGTATGCAAAAAAAATTACTTGCCCCGTATTGCTGCAATGGGGTAAAAAAGATCCACGCGTTAGAGAAAAAGAAACTGATGCTGTTTATGCCAATCTTGGTTCTGCACAAAAAACGCTTGTTGAGTATGATAATGTGGGACACGAAAGCCTGTGCATACATGCACATGAAAAATGGATGCAGAGTGTAACAACATTTTTAAATAAATAAAGCGGTAATTACGCTGCTTAAAAACATCATTCAATTAGTATTCCGATTACCGTTATTTTCTTATATAAACTTTTGTTCCTATTGGCACAAGATTATATAATTCTTCCACATCTTCGTTCTTCATGCTGATACAGCCCTCAGTCCAGTTTTGATATTGATCAACGGCATAATCTTCGTGAGGCCATACGCCATGAATACCGATGCCGCCGCCTATATGAGCGTTCTGAGGAATTAATCCATGTTGCTTCCTGTAAATAAATTTTTGATAATCCTGTTGAGTGGGATAATTAATGGTCAGATACCTGTCCCATTTTTCATGAACACGTTTACCCACAAGGGTATAAAGACCTTCCGGCGTTTTGCGATCACCTGCCATCATTTTATCCCCAAGATCACTGCTGCCAAATACTACGGGGTAAGTTACAAGCCAGCCCTCTCCGTCAATTACACTTAATTCATATTTGCTTTTATCAATAATAATATAGTACGATGGTTGAGAAAATTTTTTTCCATGAAAGGAAGTAATAACAATAAACAGCAGGATAAAGCCGGCAATGTATGGCAGCCTTTTCATAGAAGAACAATTTTTTTTAGTTAAACAAAACCAGCAGGAGTAGAGTTTTTCAAAGCAATGGAAAAAGATTTTTATAAGAACGAAAAAAACACTTCGTGATTATGTAAGAAAATAAAAAATTTGGTTAAAGAGAAGAAACAGTTTGTAGTTTGTGGTTGAACAATGCATATTGAATATTGAGTGTTGAATATTGAATATTGAGTGTTGAATATTGAGTGTTGAATATTGAGTGTTGAATATTTTTTATAAACCAAACTACAGAATATGAATGATGCTTCCGTTGCGTCGCACTCTTGTACATTTAGAACATTTATCACAACAACGGCTTCGTAAAAAATATTACGTTTAAAATTTTCAAGCGTCTGCTTTCATTTTCAAATTACCCATTCCTTAAAAAATATTTATCGTTCAAAACTTTTAAACTCCTGATTTTAATTTTCAAATTTTCAGATTAACACATTAACTCTAATTTCATAGAAAGTTTTAATCATGAAAAAACTATTTATATTTTCCTCCGTCTCTCTGTCATTTATTGCATCTCATGCGCAGATGTTCAAATCAAATCAATCACTGGTGCATACATTTTCTATCGTTGCACGTGACAGCGCAACAGGTGAGATGGCGGTTGGTGTGCAGAGTCACTGGTTTAGCGTAGGCACAGCAGTTCCCTGGGGTGAAGCAGGAGTGGGCGTAGTGGCCACACAATCTTTTGTAGATAAATCTTATGGACCAAAAGGACTTGCTTTAATAAAACAAGGTTTTACGGCACAACAGGGATTGGATAGTTTATTAAAAGCCGATCCGGGAAGAGAAGTAAGACAAGTGGCTATTATTGACAGCAAAGGGAACGTGGCTGCACATACCGGAAAAAATTGTATTCAATATGCATCGGATATACAGGGCGATAATTTTAGTGTACAAAGTAACATGATGCTGGGCAACAAAGTTTGTGAAAGTATGGCTGCTGCGTTTCGTGCATCTTCCGGAAAACCTTTGGCAGAAAGAGTTCTGGCAGCGCTTGATGCGGCACAAAATGCAGACGGTGATATTCGTGGGATGCAGGCTGCTGCATTAATCGTTGTGCCGGGCACGCGAAATAATCAACCATGGAATGATAAAACAGTTGATGTTCGCGTTGATGACAATCCGGAACCATTAAAAGAATTAAGAAGATTATATAATCTCTGGATTGCTTACCAGCATATGAATAATGGTGATCTTGCCACAGAAAAAAATGACATGGAAACGGCGATGAATGAATATCATGCAGCAATGAAAATGTTTCCATCCAATCTTGAAATGCAATACTGGACAGCCATTACTTTAGCCAACAATAAAAAAGTTGATGAAGCAATCCCAATGCTAAAGAAAATATTTTCGCAGGATAAGAACTGGAAAGAACTAACGAAACGTTTACCTGCTGTTGGTTTATTAACAGTTAACGATGCAGATCTGAAGAGAATAATGAGTTTATAAGTTCAGTTCATATACGATTATTTATAAAACAGAACAAGCCCTGACCTTCAACCAGGGCTTACAAAAACATCGCTTATTTTTTATTTTTTTTATAAATGCTCCAGTCTTCTCCTGATGATGTTGATTCCAGCACTATTTTTTTACTGTTGTTTTCCAGCGCCGCATAATAAGATATTCCTTCATCATTATCTATTTCAAAGAGATCTGTAAGTGTATAACCTTCAGATCTCCTTTTGAGGGATTTTTGTAATGAAAGGGACAATTGAACTGGATTCATCTTTCTTGATAAAGCAATTAAGTTGCCTTCGGGATTATACCATACAGAAAGCGTTTGACCGTCTAAAACAAATACTGCTTTGTACAGATCTTCTACCTTTGACCAGGTTACATTAGTTGCATCATTGAAAGCAGTTTTGAAGGATTGTAAAATAACTGCAGTAATTTTTTCTTCGTTAGCATAACTGCTTTTTGCGGAAACCATAGCGAGTATGGTTAATATGATAAATAGTGATTTCATAAAAATGTTTTTAGTAGTTTTTAAAATGTTTTTCGTCAGTTATCATTTCCAACGCAAGTGCCAAAAAGCAATTAACTGAAAACAAGAAGGTTATCAAAAATGACTTTTAGAATGATGTTCACTTTCGAACAGTGGCTGTTCTATAATGATACGATGGTTGATAAAGCATTAAGTTTTTTATAACAAATATTAAAGGGTTGACAATCTTTCAAAGGGTTGTCAGCCTTAAATTCGTAAGCTTCTTTTTGCTGAATAAAGTTCAGAATCTAAAAGTGTCCCGAAGTGTCAGGATGAGACAAGGCCACAGCAAAAGCTAAATAATAATCAGGCTGTCCGTTCACAAAAAATAAAACTAATATAACAGCCCGAGAGCTATTTTTGCAGCAGTTTTATGAATATTCCTTTTGATAAATACGAGGCTGTGATTGGTTTGGAAGTGCATGGG
>WNGA01007426.1_pt1 | contig 15265 bp, 9 predicted proteins | sample 5400061 | NCBI WGS metagenome assembly WNGA01 (sample SAMN13153366, study PRJNA577476) | soil metagenome | isolation source: 100 cm soil or saprolite under grassland replicate 2 | place: USA:California | collected 2016-06-15
CCAGCCGAAGCGAACGGCCAGACGCAGTATGCGCCGCACCTTGTCGTCGATCGTCGCCTGGCTCACTTTGCCCTGCTGAATGGCCGGAACGAGGTTCTTTCGATTCATCATCTCGCCTGACGGCATCTCGACATCGAGACCGCCGTTCGCGGCAGCAATCGCGTCGTACGACGTCCAGTCGGACATGATGACGCCGTCGAACCCCCATTCGTTCTTGACGATGTCGTTGTTGATGGCGCCGTATTGCGACATGTGGTGTCCGTTGACAAGGTTGTACGAGGTCATGACGGCGCCGACATGCCCTTCCTTCACGGCGGCTTCAAACGCCGCGCGCGCGGGCGTCGCGACCGATTTCCCGTCCCGTGCGCTCGGCAAGATCGCGATTCCAGGTGGCTGCCAGTGCATCGCTCCGCGCCCGACTCATCCATCGTGCAGCTCGAGCTATCGGCGGCGTGGTTTGAAGAGTGTTCGACACGTTTCATTGCAGAATGACGAGAGCGGCATGACTATCACGTCAATCGACATCGTCATCATTGCGATGTACGTGGTGTGCGTCCTCGGCATCGGCTTCGTGCTGAGACGACGCGTGCATGACAGCACCGACTTCTTTCTCGCCGGCCGATCGATTCCGGCGTGGACGGCGGGCCTCGCGTTCCTCTCAGCCAATCTGGGCGCGCAGGAAATGATCGGGATGGCCGCGAGCGGCGCGAAATACGGAATCCTCACCAGTCATTTTTATTGGGTCGGCGCCATTCCGGCGATGGTGTTCGTCGGTGTGTTCATGATGCCGTTCTATTACGGCTCGCGGGCGAGGAGCGTGCCCGAATACCTCAAGCTGCGCTTCGATGAAAAGACGCGCGGGTTCAACGCGATCACCTTTGCCGTGATGACGGTCTTCTCATCCGGCATCAGCATGTACGCCATGGGTGCGCTGCTCTCGCTGCTCCTCGGATGGGACATCAACGTGAGCATCGTGGCCTCTGCGCTCGTGGTGCTCTGCTACATCGCGCTTGGCGGGCTCACGAGCGCCATTTACAACGAGGTGCTGCAGTTTTTCCTGATCGTGTTTGGATTCGCGCCGCTCGTCTATCTCGGGTTGCGCGAAGTCGGTGGCTGGAGCGGACTCGCCGCCCGAGTGCCGTCGACGTTCGTGCATGCGTGGGCCAATCTCGGTGACCCGGCCGCAAACCCGATGGGCGTCGAATGGTTTGGCCTGGTCATGGGCCTGGGCTTCGTGTTGTCGTTCGGGTATTGGTGCACCGACTTCCTCGTCGTGCAGCGCGCGATGGCCGCCGACTCGATGAACGCCGCGCGCCTCACGCCACTCATCGCCGCGGTGCCGAAGATGATGTTTCCCTTTCTGGTCATCGTCCCCGGCATCATCGCGCTGGCGCTGTCGGCCAGCGCCGCGCCCGGCGGCGCCACATTGTTGCCGCTCGCGCCGAACGGCACGTACGACTACAACATGGCGCTTCCGCATCTCATGTCGCGCTACTACCCCGCCGGACTTCTCGGACTGGGACTCACCGGCCTCCTCGCGAGCTTCATGTCGGGAATGGCCGGCAACGTGACCGCGTTCAATACCGTGTGGACGTACGACATCTATCAGGCCTATCTGCAGCCGCGCGCGACCGACGCGCATTATCTCTGGATGGGTCGAATGACGACGGTCGTGGGTATCGTCATCAGCGTTCTGACTGCCTATGCCGCGATGCGCTTCAACAACATCATGGACATGCTCCAGTTGGTGTTCAGCTTCGTCAACGCACCGCTCTTCGCCACGTTTCTGCTTGGAATGTTCTGGTCACGCGCAACCGGACACGGTGCATTCACCGGACTTCTGTGCGGGACGCTTGCCGCGGCCCTTCATTACGAGCTGACGGTTGTCGCCGGCACCACGCCGCTCGTGCCGAAGCTCGTTGTGGTGCACACCTATCCTTCCGACATGGCGCAGAACTTCTGGGGCGCCATTTGGGCGTGGACCACATGTTTCAGCGTCACGGCCGCCGTGAGTCTTGCGACTCCCGCGAAACGCGCACAGGAGCTGGAGGGGCTCGTGTATGGACTCACTCCGCGTCTGGAAGAATCGCATCTGCCGTGGCATCGTCGACCGGCCGTGCTCGGAGCGATCGTCCTGGTGCTGACTCTCGCGCTCAACGCGGTATTCTGGTGATATTCGATCTGCGGTTGTCGATCGGGCTTCTGTTGTTCTGTTGCGGCGTCGTGCTGCTGCTGCACGGACTGGTTGTTGGCGTGCTCGTCCTTGGCATCAACATCAATCTGTGGTGGGGCGCTGTGCTCGTGCTATTTGGCGCGCTGATGGCGTATCTCGGCTGGCGTTCGCCGTCAACCCCGCTCGACTAACGCCCCGTCCGTCGTGCGGACCTTCGGTCGTGCGGACCTTCGGCCTTCGGAACCTTCGGGCTTCGATAGCGAAGGCGCCGAAGTCTTATGGAATAGGCCTTGCAGCGTTCTTCGCGCACGACGATATGCCTGGCACCGCATCAGCTCACCGTAAGGAACAGAATTGTGGGTCAAGCCCGACGGTTGCGCGGGATTAAGATCGTCGTATAGGTCATCGCCATGGATGTAGGCGAGGCGCTGAAGCGCGCGAGGATGAGCAGGCAATTGACGTTGCAGCAGGTCGCGCAGCGCACGAAAATCAACGCGCACACGCTCGAGGCATTGGAAAACAACGACTTTAGTCGCCTTCCTGCCGATGTCTATGTGCGCGGCTTCCTGCGCGCGTACGCTCGCGAAGTTGCCATCGATCCCGAAGACATCGTCGAGGAGTACGACCGGCAAGTGGAGGAACAGCTTGTGGCATCCGCGGCTGTTGCTCCCGAAGAATCGGCAGCAGTCGAGGGACCCGCGTCGCGGAACCGCGCGAGCACGGTTGCCCAGCGACCGGTTCCGGTTTCGGTGCTCGTCGGCACCCTCGTCGTCATCGCGCTTGGCTCATATTTCGTCTTTGCCCCGCGCCGGCAGCATGAAACTCGGACGACCGCAGCGGCCTCAGAAGCGCAGGCCCAGGCGGCAACCCCGGCAACAGCGCCGCCAGCGGCGACGGCCGTTCCACCGCCGGCGGACGCTGCGCGCGCGGCAAACGTCGCTCCAGAAACGATTCGGCTCGACGTCAGGATGAAAGGCCCGTGCTGGCTCTCAGCGACGACCGATCGGTCGCCCGCGTTCGCGCGCTTGTTCAAAGCGGGTGAGACTCAAGTCGTGCAGGCAAAAGATGAACTCGTGCTTCGCGTTGGTGATCCAGCAAACATAACGATGACGTTGAACGGCGCGCCAATGCGGCCGCTGGGCCGGGCGGGTCAGGCGGTCACGGTGCAGATCAACAAGCAGAACTACCGGGAATACCTGGCATTGTGATTAGTTTCCAGTTGCCAGTTGCCAGTTCAAAGTTGAGTTGTCAGTTTGCCTCAGTTCTTATCTCGGGATTCCGCAATCCGGTCACGGCAACGCCGCCGCGGTCGCAGAGAGGGGCGACACCTGCATGGCCTGAAATTCGAGGTGGCCGTGACGACGCGTTTCGAACAGAATTGCCGCGTCTGTTCAAAAACGTTGGCCCGTTCTGGAAGCCGGAAGCCCTCCGGTAAACCCTGCGGCGTTACTCGGTACATAAGCGTCGTTAGCCTGACTGCCATGGACGATTTAGGAAGGGTAATGGCGCAGGCGGCGTGACGTTCGCTGATGACGGCCTCCTCCGAATTGTCCGGAACAGGAACAAGGCTGGCACGGGGGCTGGCGAGCAGACCAGCCCGGCTCCAGGCCAATATCAGTGGCTGAACCGGCAGCCATTCATCCCAGTCACAAAGCCGGCCGTAATTTCATCCGTTCGAGGCACTCGTTGAACCGCGGATCCGCGCGCAAGCTGTCCCACTGAGGCGCCACGGCGAGATGAACCAGCACCGGGTCGCGCGCGTCGATCAAGCGTCGAACGCGCTCGAAGGCCGCGTCGAGGTCTCCAGCCTCTGCGCACTGTGCCACCAGCCGGATATCCTCCATGCCAAAGTCGGGTTGTGCCCTGCCATCTGGCAGCGGTTCACCCGCGGCCTGCAAATACGTGTGGGCGCGCTCGAGATCGCCCATCTTCCAGTAGGCACCTGCCAGCATTCCACGAGCGAACGAATGTTGTGGATCGCGATCGAGCGCTTTGTTGGCCCACACGATCACGTCATCGTACCGACGCTGATTCCAGAACGAGAGGGCGATCTGCACGTGAGCGAGCGCCGACGTCGAGTCGCATTCCAAACCTTGTAGTTTTAGGTGAAGTCCACGCTCCAGGTCGCCGAGCGCTTCCTTCAATTTGCCGTAGTGGAGGTACGCTTCAGCGTGATTCGGGTCGATGGCCAGGGCGCGTTGGAAGCTTCGCTCGGCGCCGATCCAATCCCACTCAGCTATGAACATCACCTGTCCCAGCGCCACCTGTGCGTCGGCGCTTTCTGCGTCCAACGCCAGCGCGCGAAGCGCAGCGGCTTTGGCCTCGCCGAACGCTTCGCGGAGCACGTGCCGATCGGTCGCCTCCGCAACCTTCGCGAGCGCCAGGCCAGCGTATGCGGCGGCGAAAGTTGGAGCGATCACCGTCGCGGCCTGAAACGCCGACACAGCGGCGGATACCTCGAAGAAAGACCCCGAGCGCAGATGCGCCCAACCGCGGGCCACGAGCTCCGATGCTTCCGACGCACGGGGCGCCTCGGTGATCGAGGCATCGTCGGCGACTTCGGGTGTGACCGCGGCGGCGCCCGGATGCGAGCCAGACCGCCTCGAGCGCTCCAGCCGCATTGCATCTGGCGCCCCTCTCGCCACGTTCGTCTCGAGATGACGCTTCAGCGGCCACAGGTCGGTCAACAGGGCGCGCGCCGACTGATAGCGCCCGTCGGTCCGCTTGTCGAGACATTTGAGCGTAATCCGTTCCAGCTCCGGCGGGGTATCCGGGTTGAGCCGCATCATAGTCGTCGGAGCCGAGTGAAGGATGCGCTCCTTCATTTCCGCCGGCGTCGAGCCGGAGAACGGAAGCTGCCCCGTTGCCATCTGATAGATGACGACTCCTAGGCTGAACACGTCACTGCGCGAATCAACGTCGCCGCCCACGATCTGTTCGGGGCTCATGTACGGCGCCGACCCGACGACGCTGCCGACGGCAGTCACAGGCTCAACGGTCCAATCGCCATTCAGACGGCCTTCGTCGTTCCGGGCCACTTTCGCCACGCCGAAATCGAGCACCTTCACGGTACCGCGGTGCGTCAGCATCAGGTTGGCTGGCTTGATGTCGCGGTGCGTGATGCCCTTCGCGTGTGCCAGAACCAACGCGTCCGCGGCCTGCACGGCGATATCGACAACCTCGGGCGGTGTCATTCGACGCCTGATCCTTGCCAGAAGGGTCTCTCCTTCGACGTGCTCCATGACGATGAAGGAGATGCCATCGCTCTCGCCGACGTCGTAGATGGTGGCCACATTCGGATGGTTCAGCGCGGATGCAGCTTTCGCTTCGCGCGTGAAGCGTTGCAAGCGGTCCGCGTCCGCCGCGAGCTCTCCGGGCAGGATTTTCAGCGCGACGGTCCGGTCCAGTCGCGGATCGCGCGCGAGGTAGACCTCTCCCATTCCGCCGGCACCGAGCAACGACAGGACCTGATAATGACTGATGGTCCTGCCGACGAGCGTCGCCTCATGCGACTCACCCGGTTGGGTGGTGTCCACTGCCGGCCGCTCCAGGAATGACTCGGCCTCGGAGGCGTACGTGAGGAGCGACTGCACCTCGGATCGCAACGTTTCATCACCGCCGCACAATTCGTCAACGAACGCGGCCCGTTCGGACGGGTCTTTGTCGAGAGCAGACTGGTGAATGCGTTTGACCGCCGTCCAACGGTCCATCACAGACTGGTTCATATCGGCTCCTGGATGCGGGGTCTGGCGTCGCCGCGGTGTACCATACCGTCCTCTGTCTATAAAAGGCGCCATCCGACCGGAAAAACTGTCATGTCGCCGAATTCCGACAGCGGACCCACCGAGCTCCTCCGAGCGTGGAGCCAGGGCGACGGATCCGCCCTCGACCGACTGGTCCCGCTAGTTTATGAGGAGCTGCACCGTCTCGCACGGCGCTATATGCGCCAGGAGCGGCCCGATCATACGCTGCAGGCGACGTCGCTGGTCAACGAGGCGTACCTGCGGCTGATCGACGTCAATCGAGTCGAATGGCGGGATCGCGCGCACTTCCTCGCTGTCGCAGCGCAGATGATGCGACGGATCCTGGTGGAGTTCGCCCGCAACCGGCAGCGCCAGAAACGTGGTGGCGGTGCGGTTCATGTGAGTCTCGATGACGTACAGGAGCTGCCGGACTCGAAGGACTGCGACGTCGTCGCCCTCAACGATGCACTCGGGGCACTGGCGACGTTTGACGCCCGTATGAGCCAGGTCGTGGAGTTGAGATTCTTTGGCGGCCTGACCGTCGACGAAACAGCAGATGTCTTAAACGTATCGCCGGAGACAGTCATGCGGGACTGGAAGACGGCGAAGGCCTGGCTTCTCCGTGAGATCAGACGAGGCCAACTTACCGATTCGAGCTGACGTCGAACCCGCGGATAAGACTGGTAGAGGATTTCGGCGGTTGGCATAACGTCGACGAAGCTCTACTGGACGGTCCCGCGAGTCCGCGACAGTTACTCCCAATAAGTCGTTAGCGATGTGTAGAGGAACCCAGGCTTGGGCCAGCATGCCGGTGGCGTTTCGGGCGAGAGGGGGGCGTTGCCGCCCCTGATGTCGCCGTCACGCATTAGACGGCGGAGGCCGGCTGCAGGCCGTTGATGAAGTCCGCTGCGCGCTGCGCGTGGCTGGCCGCGGCGAAGATCGCGCGGTTGTCTGACTTGAGAACCTCCAACCAGTTGGCGATGTAGGAGGCGTGGTCCTCGCGCGGCTCCAGCGTCAGATCCAGATCGGCACAGAGGAAGGCGGCGCCGAGTTCGGCCACGAGCTCTTCCATCGCGTAACCCTCGGACCCGAAACGCTTGGTACCGAAGTCGCGTGCCAGGCGCGATTCGGGTGCACTCCAGTGAATGGTCTCGTGCGCGAGGGTGGCGTAGTAGCTCTCGGCGTCGCGGAACGTCTCGAAGAGCGGCAGCACGATGCTGTCTGTCGAGGGCCGGTAAAAGGCACGCGTGCCGCCGTGGGCGAGCGTTGCACCGGTCGCGGCGAAAAAGCATTCCGCGCGGGCGATGCGGGCGGACACGTCGAGGCGCGGTGACGCCGGCGCCGTGTACTGCGCGGGCAGTCCTTCGATCTGTTCGATGTTGAACACGGTGTAGCCCTTGAGGAAGTGGGTGTCGCGCGCGACCTCGACCCCGGTGTCCGTGTCGGTCTCGTTGCGCGTGATGCTGTTCGCATAGACGACGGGCGAGCCTTTCTCGCCCTTGCGGACGTGGGCGTGAAGTTCGACCGCCTGGCGGTAGGTCATCCAGATCGGTGCGGCGAAGCCCTGCGCGCTGGCCGATGCCCACAGCGACAGAATGTTGATGCCGGTGTAGGGCTGGCCGTTGTGACGCAATGGTCGCGTGATGCGCCCGGCGGCGTATTCGGCGTTCCAGGGCCTGACCCACGGCCGCACGCCGTCTTCGAGGGCGGCGACGATCTTCGCGGTGATGCGGGCGTAGATGTCTTGCTTGCGCGATTGATCGTCCTGCGTGTTGTCGTTGACGGTACAGGTGTTCATGCTGGCCTCCTTTTTCGACGTTGACGTTTGCTCTCTCACCAAAAGGGAGAGCAAACTCAATCCGTGGGAAAAAGGAGGACGGCGCGGGGGGCCGGTGGGCTTGCCGGAGGGACCGATTGCACAGGGTCACCCGTGACAGCTTTGCTGGCGCGGCCTGTGCGGGACCGAAGGCCCACGTACGCCCGCCGGCCACGCGCGCGAAACCTGCGCTCCGACGACAAGTCAGAGGGAGAGAGGCAAAGACGACGGTCATCGTCGTCGTGAAGAAGGGGGCCACGGCTCCAGAATGGCGTCAAGACTCCCGGCGCGCGGGGCACGCAACAGGCGAAGGTCTGCCGGAGGGCGAACGGACAGGAGCCGGACGGCGCAGCGACACGAGGGGCGGACACGCTCGCGCCCACCCCACGGTTAACGAGTCGGCTTGAGCCTCTCATCACGCTTCGCCCTCGATCGCAGCGGCGACATCGGATGGCAGTTCCTCCGCCCGTCGCAACGCATGGCTGATCCGCGACACTTCCAGCTGCCGCGCGGCTATCTGACCAGCGGGCTCTCCGTGTTCGCGAGCGGTGCCGAGCGCACGTTCGTGGCTGACGAGCATGCGACGGAAGATCGGCGCCGCACTTTGTTTCGGTTGCGCGTGCGTGCACCCCAGGCAGACGAGCCCTTTCGGGCAGTGCTCACCAGTCGGCAGCGCGCAGAGATGCGTGCCCATGTCCCGCAGGTTGCAGCTGACGGTAAACGCCGCCCATTCATCCGCGGTGGGATTGCGGAGACTGTCGTCGCCGTGAAACGCGTTGTACAGGCCACGGACCGCCTTCCGGTACTCCTCGATCAACGTGGTGGGATAGAGCTTGGCGTAGACCATGATCGTGTCGAGGGTCGCATGTCCGAGGAGCGCCTGGATGACGTGCACGGGCACGTTGTTGTTCAAATGCTCGGACGCGAAGACGCGGCGGCAGTCGTGCGGCAAGAGCACGAGCGGACGGCCGTCCGCCCGGCGCGCACCCGCCGCGACGGACACGGCGCCGAGTCGGGCGCGAATCGTCTGGATGCCGAGCGGGCTCGGATGTTTGGCGCCTTGCAGTAGGTACGGCGCGCGCGGGCGCGGGAGACGTTCGTGATGGTCCCAATGATCGCAGGATGGCACGGCATCCGCGCCATAGAAGCGCTTCACATGGCGGATGATCTCGGCGATGACGCGTCCGAGACCATCGCCGATCGGAATCACGCGCGCGCGATCGAATTTCGACGGTTTGATGTGGAGCAAGTAGTACACGCGGCCATCCGCGAGTTGGCGTTTGAGGATATCGAGCGTCGTGAGTTCGCTCGCCTCTTCGATGCGGAGGCCGCTCTGCACGAGCAGCTCGACCAGCGCCCAATCCCAAAACGTCGCCGCTTCGGCCGCCGTCGCGCGTCGGTCGCCCGGCTGAAGCTGCAGCGCCACACCGGCCGCCTTCCAGTGCTGCAACGCACACGCTCGAATGGTCGGCATCTCACGTTCGAGGTCGAGGACCGTGGCCGTGATACGTGCCTGCGTCCGTGCGCGGGCTTTCTCGAAGCCGATGCCCACCAAGTCGCGACGCATCAGCGGCACGATGCGCGGCGCGTATGGCGCAAACGGCGAGTCCGGCTCTGTCGCCCACGTGCAGATGTCCGCAAAGAAGGTGCGGACTTCGAGCAGCCACACGTGGGCGGTCGGGCGCAGGTCGGCGCCGGTGTCTTCGCCGCGCTGGCGTTCGCGTGCACGTGCGATGGCGTACGGAATGTAGGCGCGGCCATGCGCGGGCGCGACGTCTGCGCTCGTCGTGATCTCCGGGTACTGCTCGGCCAGAAATCGCCAGAAATGGCGGAGCGCGATCAGCTTGTGACGTAGCGTGACGTAGACGTGGCTGACGCGGGTGGCGTACGTGTCGAGATAGAGCAACGTGACGGCTCTGAAGGGCGTCGGCACGTCCGCCACCGCGACCAGCTCGGCGACCGTGCGTCGTGGCCGCCGGCTGCGCCGGGTCGTGCCGCGTTGCGGCGTGCGGGTGAGGATGCCCAGTCGACACAGCGCCACGTCGAGCCCGTCCTGGCCCCGCGTGCCGGAGGGAATCTGCGCCAGATCGTCGTCGGTGATCTCTCGAAGCGCGCTGTAGCCGCGCGCGATCAGCACGCGGAGACCGACGGAAACGGCTTTGTCTTGGGAACCCCGGCTCTTCCATGGGATCGACGCGGTCTCGCTCCGGAGGCGATCGTGCGCCTGACGCCACTCGTGATTCGCCGGCAGCCGTGCGATCCACCGCTGAAACGGCACCCCGCCCAGCCACGTCCATGTCGGGATCGCGCGCCGAGCCAGCACCAGGGCGCGTGGCCCACCCATCCATTGTCCGGACTTCGGCCGATCATCGTCGGCGAACCAGCGCGGCCAGATCGTCTGCTCGAAGTGGTCCCACCGAGTCTGCAGGGTCTGACCGGGACACGCCATAAGGGCCGACACAAATGCCGCACATCCGTCATGCGTCTGCCGCCGCTCGCCGGCCGAGGTGGTGAAGCGATCGATGAGGGCGTGAAGATCCTTGCGGAGCTCGACGCCGTCATCGTCGGGCACCAATCCCGCGTCCGCCTCGTGACGCCGTGGGACGTACGCTGTCATGATCGTTCTCCATGGGGCGACCGCGTCGCGGTCACCGCTCGCTCCAACTCCTCGATGGTCAACGCGTCATAGGCGAAGGCGTACGCCGCGGGCGGTGTCTCGGCCCCTTGGCGTTGAGCGTGTGGCGCCGCCTCGGTGCGCGTTTTCACGGCGGCGATGGCGTCCACGAGCGCGCGGGGATCGACGGTGAGATACAGGTCGGCGGTCGTCGACAGGTGCGCGTGGCCGAGCAGTGCCTGCGTGACCTTCAGATTGCCGCTGGTCTCAAGCACGCCCTGCGCGACAGTGTGACGAAACTGATGCGCGCGCACGGTTGCACCGACTTTGCGACCGAGCAACCGCAACGCCGATTCAAATGCCGCGTAAGACAACGGCACGCCGTGGCCACGACGCTGTGTGACCCAGGCGGCGGCGGTACGCGCGGGCGTGCGTCGCTCGGTCTGAACGTAATGACGAAACAGCGGCCAGAAATCATCCGTGACCGGGACGCGATGGTCCTGCCTCGCGCCCTTGAGTCGAACGGTGATGGTCTGATGCTCTTCATCGACATCGGACAACGCCATCCCCAGCACGCCGTGGCGACCGTTGGTGTCGCTCCAGTCACCAATGCGTTGGCCGGTGCGACACAGCAGCGTCAGAATCGCCTTATCGCGCCACGACACGGCGGTCGTGATCAGACGTTCAATGAGGAGCGGATCGAGTCGAGCCGGCAGTCGTCGGGGCACGCGGCGGCGAAACTCTCGCCGCCGCTCGCGGACGGGTTGATCACGACCGGTGAGTCGGTGGGACACCGTCGCGTCGTCGGGTGTGGACACGGGGTTCGAGTGTTGGCGCCAGGCGCCGTCACAACGGTCATCGTCCTGTCGGATCCGAAACGCGAAGTACGACGCCAGGACGCTGAGACGATGATTGACTGTCCGCGCTTGACGGCCTTCGTTCGGCGGCGGGCGGTCGATCGGAGATGCATGGCGTCTCGGTCCATGACCGAACGCGCCAATGTACTGGCCGACCACGGGCCGCGTCACCGCGTCGAGGTCGATGCCCGCCTCGTGGAGCCAGCCGGCGAAGTGCGCCAGGCCCCGCGCATACGCACGCACGGTGTAGGGCGAGCGGGCGCACTGCTCGAGATAGCTCAAGAAGTCGTTAATCGAGGGCACAGGCGCGTGGTCCGGACCGACGACGCGGGGGCGGTGCGGATCGGCCGTGACGTCGACGTTGAAGATCGGCATGGACTCATCCTATGCGGCGCTGCTCGCGCGAACGGGCGCGCCACCCCGCGATCGGGCGCTTCGCGCCCTCCCCGCGGGGACCCCGGCGCGCCCGCCCGCGCGAGCACCAAGAGAGGCTGGTGCCCGACAACGCCCTCGCTGGTCTCCACATCCGCATCTCAACGGCAGGCCGGCCGGTTCTCGCGATCCGAATCCCGAGATAATCCATCAAAGTTGCATGCTGCGCGCAACTGAGAACTGAACTTTGAACTGGTAACTGGAAACTCGGCGGCAGTCATCTCCCCGCCGCGGCTCGTCCGATCTTGATCGCTTCGTCGGCGCCGGCGCCTTGCATCAACAGCGCCAGGAAGCCTTCCTTGATCCGCTTCTCCACATCCTGCGCGTTCGCAGTCAGCATGTTGGGGACCTTCACGCGTTTTGATTCGACCAGCACTTTCTGTGTGGCGTCCTCGCCCGCTTCGCGATTGCCGCCGAGCGCTTGCGTCATGCTGCCGATGCCGCACGCCAGCACGCTGATCCCCTGTTGATCGGCGATTTCCTTGCGTTGCTCGAGCGCACCGGGATCTTCGATCATCAACATCGCGATCTTCTCGCCACCAGGATTCGACGGCGACCACACGTTGACCTTCGCCTCATGGAATGCCTGCAGGACTCGCTTCGCCTCGTCGACGCTTTGCACGTGCGGCACGATCACACCGTCGGCCCAGAGCGCAAAGGCCTCTCTGATGCGTGCCCTTCCCGCGGTCTCGTCGAGATGGAACGGCGGAATACGAACCAAGAGCGTTTTCCGATTGACCGCCTGCTTGCTGCGCAAGCCCTGGGCAATGGCCTTGACGGCGTCCGCGTCGTAGCTCGCTTCAAGATTGAGAAAGACGTAATCGTAGAGCGGGTTCATCGCAAGCTTCTCGCCGCCAGCGACTGTGTACACCGGCTTCGGGCGCGGCGCGCTCGGATCGCCGCGTCCCTGTCCTCTTCCCTGCTGAGCATTCTCGTTTGGCACGAACACACCGAACACAGGTTTGCCGGCCGCCCACAGATTCAACACGGCATTCTCGTGCTTCTTCTGCGCCTCCAGCGCCGTCGCCAGCATCGTGGCGAGCGCGATGACAGCCGTCGACAATGTCCGCATGTCGTTTATGTTACATTCCCGCGCTTCAGAGCAATCAAGCCCTTGACGACGTTCGCCACGGGCTGTCAGGAGGATCTGTATGACACTCCGTCGACTCGGGTGGCTGCGGTTGAGTATTGTCCTTGCGCTCGTCGCAGCTCTTGGCGAGATCGCAATCGGCCAAGGCCAGCAGCGCCCTTCGACCACTCCGCCGCGCGACGCGAAGGATCCCTTCGCCGGCCTGACGTTTCGCAACATCGGTCCGGCGAGTATGGGCGGGCGCATCGACGACTTTGCGGTGCTCGAAACCAATCCGGCGGTCTTCTACGTCGGCGCGGCGGCAGGTGGCCTCTGGAAGACCACGAACAACGGCACGACGTGGGAGACCTTGTTCAACGACCTCGATGACGTCGTGTCGATCGGCGACATCGCGATCAGTGCCGACGACGCAAACACCGTGTGGGTCGGGTCCGGCGAAAACAACAACCGGCAGAGCGGCTCGTGGGGCAACGGCGTTTACAAGTCGATCGACGGCGGACACACGTGGAAGCACATGGGGCTGCGCGATTCGAAGCACATCGGGCGGATCATCATCGACCCGGTCGATCACGACGTCGTCTATGTCGCGGCCCTTGGCAGCCTCTACGGACCCGGCAAAGAGCGAGGTGTGTTCAAAACCACTGACGGCGGACTCACGTGGACCAACGTCTTGTTCGTCAACGAAGACACCGGCGCGACCGAGCTCGTGCACGACCCCTCGAATAACAAGGTGCTCTACGCCGCGACGTATCAACGGCGCCGCGCCACGTGGGGCATGAACGGCGGCGGCCCGGGAGGCGCTATCTACAAGAGCAGCGACGCCGGCCGCACCTGGACGAAGCTCACGAACGGCATCCCATCGGGCCCGCTCGGCCGCATCGGCATGGACATCTATCGCTCGAACCCAAACATCCTCTACGCACGCATCGAGCACGAAACGGAAAGCGGCACGTATCGATCGGACGATGCGGGATTGACGTGGAAGAAGATGTCCAACACCAACCCGCGGCCGATGTATTTCAGCCAGATCAGGGTCGATCCAAAGAACGATCTGCGCGTGTACGTGCTGGGGGTGCAGCTCCACATCTCCGACGACGGCGGCCGGACGTTTATCGAGAACGGCACGCTCCACTCGGATCACCACGCGATGTGGATCGATCCTGCGAACCCAAATCACATCATCGACGGCAACGACGGCGGCATCGGCACCAGCTACGATCGCGGCAAGACGTGGGAGGGCATCTACAACCTCGATCTCGGGCAGGCGTATCACGTTGGCTACGACATGGCGACGCCGTACAACCTCTGCACCGGTCTGCAGGACAATTACGTCTGGTGCGGGCCGAGCGCGGTTCGGAGCCGCAGCGGAATTGTGAACGACGACTGGACGACCGTGCAGGGCGGCGACGGCTTCGAGGCCGTCCTCGATCCGACCGACCCTCGCATCGTTTATACGGAGTCGCAGGACGGCAACATCGTTCGCGTCGATCGGCTGACGAACGAGCGCAAAGCCATCCGACCGCTTGCCGCGCGCGGCGAGCAACCGCTGCGATGGAACTGGAACACGCCGATCGTGATCTCGCCTCACGACCCGAAGACCATTTATATCGGCGCGAACAAAGTGCTGAAGTCCACCGACGGTGGTCAATCGTTCACGCCGATCAGTCCCGATTTGACGCAGGCCACCGATCGCGAAGGTCTGTCGTTGATGGGCGTCGCCGGCAAGGACATCAAGATTGCGAAGAACGACGGCGTGCAGTCGTACGGCAACCTGGTGCAGCTCGTCGAATCTCCGAAGCAGCCCGGTCTGATCTACGCGGGATCTGACGACGGCTCGGTGCAGATGACCAGGGACGGCGGGAAGACGTGGACCAACATCACGTCGCGCTTTCCGAACGCGCCGAAAAACGGCTATGTATCAGGTCTGGTCGCCTCGGCAAGCGATCCGAACACCGTCTACGCCGCCTTCGACGGCCACTGGAACGACGACTTCAACAACTATCTCTATGCCAGCGCCGACGGCGGCAACACGTGGCGATCGATCGCGGAGGGACTGCCTCGTGGACAGGTCGTCAACACGATCACCGAAGACCCGAAGAATCCGTACGTGCTCTACGCCGGCACCGAATTCGGCTTGTTCGTTTCGCCCGATCGCGGCGGCAGCTGGGGACGGCTCCGATCGAACCTGCCGACCGTGCCGATTCACGAGATCGTGATTCACCCGCGCGACAACGACATGATTCTCGCCACACACGGACGCAGCCTTTGGATCCTCGACGATGCGACGCCAATCCAGCAGGCAGCCGAGGCGCGAAAGTCCGAGGCGTTTCTCTTCGATGTGCGCTCGGCGATGCAGTTCAATCCTGCCAACGATCGCGGATGGGTCACTGACAAGCCGTTCCGCGGCAAGAATCCCGAGTACGGCGCCGCCATCAGCTACTACCTGCGCAGCGAGCCAAAGCAGCTCGCGCTTCGTATTCGCGATTCTGCTGGCAATATCGTCCGCGAGTTGAGCGGCAACGACCTTCGCCGTGCGCAGA
>WNGA01011525.1_pt1 | contig 15265 bp, 15 predicted proteins | sample 5400061 | NCBI WGS metagenome assembly WNGA01 (sample SAMN13153366, study PRJNA577476) | soil metagenome | isolation source: 100 cm soil or saprolite under grassland replicate 2 | place: USA:California | collected 2016-06-15
CGCGTTCTGAGCTGCCGTGCGGAAACATTGATCCTTTAGGCATCACGGGCACACCTGTCTATGACTCGACCAGCGGATTGATCTTTGCCGTCGCGGAAGTCAGCGGTCCCGTGCATCTGCTGGTTGGGCTGGATGCGAGCACAGGGGAAATCAAAGTGCGTCGCTCGGCGGATGTGGCGGGTATGGAAGTCGCGCCCCATCAACAACGCGCCGCGCTCGCGCTCTCTCAAGGCATGGTCTACATCGCCTACGGTGGGCTATTTGGCGATTGCGGTAATTATCGTGGCACAGTCATCGCCTCGCGCACGGATGGCAGCGGTGACCTGTTGAGCTTCCAAGTTCCAACGCAGCGCCGAGCGGGTATCTGGGCGCCGGCGGGGCCAACCATCGATGCAAACGGTCGTCTTTACGTGTCCGTTGGGAATGGCTCCGAAATACTCGGAGATTGGGATCACAGCGATTCGGTGCTGCGCCTCTCGCCCACGCTCCAATTAGCGGACGGCTTTGCCCCAGAAGAGTGGAGACAAGATAACGCCACCGATGCGGACCTCGGTTCCCTGAGTCCGGTACTGCTGCCGGGCGATTTGGTCTTTATTGCAGGCAAATCAGGAACGGGTTACACAATCCATGCGAATGCATTGGGCGGCGTAGGTGGACAGATTCAGTCCCAACCAGCCTGCCACGCGTATGGCGGCGCAGCGGTGGTTGGCTCTACTTTGTTCGTGCCTTGCAATGAAGGCCTTCAGCAAATTCAAATGAGCGCCGACGGAAATTTCACGCTCGGTTGGCGCGCTGCGAATGTGCCCGGTTCCCCCGTCGTCGGTGGACACACGGTTTACACGCTCGAACGCAATGGTACGTTGCACGCGCTCGATCTGGAGACCGGCAAAGACCGTGCTGCGTCTGTCAATGTTGGCGCGACCTCACGCTTTGCGACACCCACCCTATTCCAAGATCGTGTTTTCATTGGTACACTTACGGGCATTGTCGCAGTCACTGTCTCTTAAAACTGTTCTTGGTATTCTCGCACATGGAAACCTCCGAAAGCGAAATAACAAACAGGCTTGAAGCCGTATGGCTCCAAGCCTGTCGTTTCAACGTGGTAAGCCCGGCAAAAGAGCTCAATGTGAAATATGTAATGAAGAGATCATCAACCGGCGGCAAGTAATGCATGCGGGTTCAATATTGTGCCGGTCTTGCGCGGGTAAAAAGTATTATGAAGTCTTGATATTGAAGCGAACTAAATCTTTATTGAGGGAAAATTAGGCATAAAACTTATTGAGTCGACAGCTTTCAGATGCTGGCCAACATTACCTGGATCGTCGGCTCTGTTAACTTGCGATAATATTCATTCATCTGTTCTGCGGGTCGGGGACTATCATTATCGAGCCACCCGGTCAACAGCCCCAAAAAGACACTCACCATGTATTCTACAAAAACATCCAGGGGGACATACTGCTTCTTGTTGGGGAAAACAGTCTGAAAGTGCTCCTTGAGTACATTACTCATGGCTTTTTCTAAGTGATTCAAAATGACTGTGCCCGCGCGCTTTCCGAATAAAGCTTTGAAGGCGGGTCGGTTTTCCTCGGCATGTTGGAAGAGCGCCAGGCTGAAATTCCAGCCCGAGGATTCAGGAGAGGCTTGCGTGATAAACCCCTCGAACATCTCACGCATGTTTTCAAATCCGCTTAGTAGCAAATCTTCCTTATCCTGAAAATGGGTGTAGAACGTAGACCTTCCTACATTGGCGCGGTCGAGAATATCTTGCACGGTGATCGGCTCATATCCTTTTTCGAGGATTAACTTGATCAATGAGTCTAAAAGTAACTGCCGCGTGCGTTGGATGCGGCGGTCGGGGGTACCTTGTTTATTCATCGTATTTTCCTTCTCCTGAACAAAACTATGTGCATTGTTCGATAACGAACATTTTTGTCCTGTTTGGTTGTTGACTCAGGTGTTTGCAGTGTGTATAAAGAAACCGAACACTGTGTTCAAAATCAAACAAAGTGTACATCAGAATTAGAAATTTGAAAAGGAGAAGTTTACGATGTTAACTCAGATCAAAACTCATCATCGCAATCTTTTTGAAGGAGAAGCCCTCCCTGTCCGCCAAAGCCGCTTGATTGAACTCAAAGACGTTACCAAAGCCTACGATGTCGCGGCTGGCAAATTCCTGGCACTCAAAGGCATTGACATGACCGTGGATGAAGGCGAGTTTGTCGCCGTTGTCGGCAAGTCAGGCAGTGGCAAATCTACACTGATCAACATGATCACAGGCATCGACAACCCAACCTCAGGTGAAGTGCTTGTTGCTTCCACACCTGTCCATGCTTTAAACCAGGAACAATTATCGGTGTGGCGTGGAAAGAATGTGGGCATCGTGTTCCAGTTCTTTCAACTGTTGCCCACCTTGACCGTCGCCGAGAATGTCGTTTTACCGATGGACTTCGGCAATGTCTTTTCGCCCCGCGAGAGACGCGAGCGCGCCATTGCTTTGTTGGAAAAAGTTGGCATCACCGAGCAGGCAGATAAACTGCCCGCCAACCTTTCCGGTGGACAGCAACAACGCGCTGCGATTGCGCGTGCTTTGGCGAATGATCCGCCGCTGCTGGTTGCTGATGAGCCTACAGGCAATCTTGATTCGCAGACGTCAGACGCGGTCATGCAATTGTTCGCAGGGCTTACCGCCGAAGGAAAGACCGTGGTCATGGTCACGCATGAACGCGACCTCAGTAGATATTTCACCCGTACTATCACATTATCGGATGGGACGGTGGTTACAGATAACGGAGGCAAAAATGTTTAGCCCGCGTTGGAAAAAAATTCTGCGCGATTTGCAAGCCGCACGTGGACGTATGGCGATGGTCATCATTGCCATTGCCGTCAGTATCTTTGGCGTTGGAACCATATTGAGTTCCTACACCATCCTGACACGCGAAGTGAGCCGTAATTATCTCGGCACGAACCCTGCTTCAGCCTACATTGAATTGGATCGGGTGGATGATTCGCTCGTGGAAGCAGTCAAAGAGCAGCCTAATATCGTCGACGCACAAGCAGGCTCATGGGTGCTGTCGAGAGTTCAAATTCGTCCCAATGAATGGCGACCACTTCTTCTCTTTGTAGTTCCTGATTTCAACGGACTGCGTATCAATAAATTCCTGCCTGAAGCAGGTGCGTTTCCTCCGCCTGCAAACACGATTTTGCTAGAGCGTGAAGCCTTGAAATATATTGGCGCCAAAGTTGGCGATGTGGTGAACGTGGAAACTCCGCATGGGCAAAAACAAGCGGTCACGATTTCAGGCACAACTCATGATCCAGGTCTGGCACCTGCGTGGCAGGAGGAAGCCGCTTATGGATATGTGACTCCCGATACGCTGAACTGGCTCGGCGAAGATAGCACAATGCAAATTCTCAAAGTGATTGTGAAAGATCAGGAGAAGGGCAGAGCCACCATCGAAGCAACGGTTAGAAATCTGGCGCAATGGTTGAAGGTACAAGGCTATGCCGTTGACGAGATTCGCATCCCGCCTCCCATGTTGCATCCGCATCAAACACAGATGAACACGGTTCTGACCACACTGTTAATTTTTAGCCTGATGGCTCTGGCGTTGAGTGCGATTTTGACCGCAACCATTGTCAGCGGAATGTTAGCACAGCAGGTTCGCCAGATCGGAATTATGAAAGCCATCGGCGCGCGTTCCATTCAGATCACGAGTCTTTACCTTGTGTTGATTGTTGTTCAAGGTCTTGTGGCAGTCGTAATTGGAACGCCTTTGGGCGTCGTCGCAGGACGCGGCTTCGCAAGAGTCATTGCTCAAGTGTTAAACCTGACCCTTTATTCCGAATCGATTCCCGCCTGGGTTTTTGTCGTGCAAGTGCTGATGGGAACGTTGATTCCACTATTGGTTGCCTTGGGACCCATTCAACGAACAACACGCGTGACGGTGCGTGAAACTCTTAACGACTATGGCACAAGTAGTGAATCATTCGGCTCCCGCGGACTGGATGCACTGCTCGGAAAAATCAAAGGCATTGATAACACTTTGCTCCTTGCCCTGCGCAACACATTTCGTCGCCGTGGTCGCTTGATCCTGACTCTCAGTCTATTGGCTGCGGCCGGCGGAATGTTCATGACAGGTATCAATGTCAAGACCGCCTGGGATCGTTTTATCGCCGATGCCGCCACCATGCGCCATTACGATTTGGAAGTGCGCCTCAACGACCCTCAGCCTGCAGACAAAGTGTTCACAACGATTTCTAATATTTCGGGTGTGCAAAAAGTGGAGGCCTGGAACTATCTTCCCGTTGCGCTGAGCCGTGCAGATGGCTTGGATATCGTGCGCACGTATCCTGATGGTGGACACAACAACCTTCTGTTGCGGTCTGCTCCAACAGACAGCAATTTCGTCGAGTCGAAAGTTCTGAACGGACGCTGGTTTCAGCCTGAAGATACGAACGGTGCAATATTGAATCAGAACGCGGTCACATTTTTCCCGAATGTGAAGCCTGGCGACAAGATCAGTTTGAACGTCAATGGCAAGATCATCGAATTCCCTGTGTTGGGAATCGTACAGCAAAATCTGACGCCTGCTTATATCTACGTGCCAACGAATACATTCGCAGAGGCAACAGGCTTGCCTGCGAAAATGGTCAACGGCGTACGTGTCGGCTTCACGGAACATAGCGCTAACTCGATCAATGCGGTCACTGGTGAGATCGAACAAGCCATGCTCGCGCAGAATATCGGACTCAGAGTCGTGCTCTCAGAGACGATGCTGGAAGGCGCCACCAGCGGACATGTGTACATCTTCATTTACTCATTGATCATTATGTCAGTGGTGATGGCGATTGTCGGCGCGTTGGGCTTGATGTCCAATATGGGTACGAGCGTGATCGAGCGGACGCGTGAATTCGGTGTCATGCGCGCGATTGGCGCCAAGTCACACACGGTGCTGCGCAACGTCATCAGCGAAGGCGTCTTCATCGGCTTGATGAGTTTCGTCATCTCGATCGTGATCTCGCTGCCGCTTTCATATGTGATCGGCGACATCATTGGTACCTCATCGTTCTTTGTGCCACTGTCATTGATCGTAGCGCCGCAAGCGTTAGGTACCTGGTTGTTGGTCATTGTCGTTGGCGCAACTGCCGCTAGTGCCTATCCCGCCATGGAAGCCTCAAGGATGACCATTCGAGAAACACTCGCGTATGTATAGAAAGGAAAAATCTCATGGATACGAATAAGAAAACTGTCCAGCACATTGTGATCGTGATTGTTGTCGTAAGTCTCATTGCAATTGCCGCGGCGCTGATTAGTAACAATTTCGATTTCGTGAACTTTATGATGAAACTGCATGGAGGCTAGTCGCTAACTGCCCTCCACCGCTTGAAAAGGAGAATCAAAATGATTAAGAAAGCACTTGGAATCATATTCGTCGTTGTGGGAGGTACACTGATTGTACTGCTGCTCACTTACGGTGGACCTATCTTCCCGCACATCATTGGACCGACCGCTCTGACTGCCCTGGGCGTGGCTCTAGTCGTCATCAGAGGCAAAGGAAATAAACCAACAGAATGATGCCCATTGATCTGAATAACATTGCGGGCAAAACCATCAGCCACGGATTGTCACAGATTCATGTAGCAATCCGAGTGAATTCGTGAAATCCGTGGCTAAAAAGAGATTTGAACTTTTGTTTTTGAATCACATTTGATTGAAATTATTGAACTTGGAGAATTTTTCATGAACAAAGAACGTATTGCTACTGCTTTTCTGATTGTACTGACCAACACCATTGGAGCGACCGTGATTCTGCCGATGTTGCCTCTGTATGTGGAAAAACAATTTAGAGCGACTCCACTACAGTCAACCCTCGTCATCGCCATGTTTTATGTCGCGCAGATCTGGGCGGCTCCTTGGCTTGGAAAATTAAGCGACCACTTCGGGCGTCGTCCCATTTTGATCATCAGTCAAGCTGGAACTATTCTTGCCTACTTAATGTTTTTCTTTGCATCTCAACTTGGCGCGGGATTGGAACACCTCGGACTCAGCCTCGGCTTGAGTGGTGGACTCCTGATTATTTACCTCGCCCGCATCGTGGACGGGTTGACAGGTGGGAACGTCAGCGTTGCCGAGGCCTATGCTAGTGATATCAGCGATGACAAGTCGCGCACGCAGGCGCTGGGGTTGATTGGCGGCGCGGTCGGAGTCGGACACATCCTTGGTCCTGCGCTCGCCGCAATCTTAAGTGGATTCGGTCTGCTCGCGCCCATCATCGGTGCAGCGGTCATGAGCGCGGTGACATTATTGCTTACTTTCATTCTGTTGGAAGAAACTATGACACCTGAGAAGGGAAAAACCGCCCAATCGATCGAATCATCCATATCCATTCATAACCTGTTATCGAGTCGTCCTGTTGTGCTTGTGATATCGACAGCCTTTTTCATCGGATCGTACGTCGCGGCAGTTATGACCAGTTTCTCGCTCTATGCAGAACGCACATTGTTTCCAAATCAGCCCGCGGAGATTGTGGCACGCAACGCGGGTGTCATCATAGTTTTGATGGGCTTGGGAGTCGCCTTCAGTCAGATGTTGCTTGTTGGTCAATTGACCAAACGTCTGGGCGAACAGACCGTTGTCATCATTGGCGGTGCATTGCTCATCGTAAGCGCAATTGGCTTTGGACTGGCATCTTCCGCAAAAACAGTCGCGTTCCCGATTCTGACTTATGCGCTTGGTTATTCCATTGCCTGGCCCAGTCTACAATCCATCATGACCCGTTTCGGCTCAAAAGAAATAGCTGGGAAGTTGCTTGGGTTATTCCAATCTGTATTCAGCCTTGCGCTTATCCTCGCACCTATCGCGGCAGGCTTGATCCTCCAAAACATCGGACCGCGTGCAGTCTTTTACGATGGAGCCTGGCTACTGGCTCTTGCATTGATATTGGCAATAGTACTTGGGCACCTTGATCTTCCACACGGAGACATGGCGCCTATTGAGCTTGAAGAATCTAATCAGCGGAACTTTCTGAAACGTTTTCATGGTTGATGTGCGTTGCTGATTTTCTGAGAAGGCATCTGTCGCTGATGAGGTAATGGAAAGGCCTTACTGTTATGAACATAAGTTGTATCCCCCTGTCCATTCTCAAACCGGTTACTGGACATGTGGTATTGGATCAAATGATTGAATGCCTGACCCGCGTTCTCGCGTTACGTGATCTGGAAACAGAACAACATACGCGGCGTGTCACTGTCATGACTCTGAGCTTGGCCCGCGCAGCAGGCATTCCCTGCTCTGAAATGATTTACATCCACTGCGGCGCCATGTTGCACGACATCGGCAAGATCGGCATCCCGGATTTTATTCTGCATAAAACGGGTCCTCTCACCAGAGCGGAACGGGATGCGATGCAACTTCATCCTGTGTATGCATATGAATTGTTGAGCGCGTTTCCCTGGCTGCAACCGGCGTTGGATATCCCCTACTGTCATCATGAAAAATGGGATGGAACAGGCTACCCGCGCGGGCTGAAAGAAAAACAAATCCCATTTGCCGCGCGACTCTTTTCCATTGTTGATGTTTGGGATGCATTGCTCTCAGATCGTCCCTATCGCCCAGCCTGGTCGGTGAAACAAACAACCGAATATATACAAGAGCAGGCGGGAAAACTATTTGACCCCGAGATTGTTGAACTCTTTTTGGAGAATCCCTCGAGCAAATTATAGGTTTATCGAGAAACTTCAAGGTGCCTATCTCATCAGATGATAAGTACCACGAAAGGAACTTGAACATGTCCACGAATTTTGTCTCTACGGTTCATGAAGAAAAATCTGTTTCCGTTAAAGTACTGTTGACGCGCAATCCCATCGTAGCATATTTCCTGATTGCTTTTGCAGGTACTTGGTTGCTGGACTCGCCCATGGTGCTTGGGAAAGATGGGCTCGGTATTCTGGCTTTTAGTGTGCCACTACCAATTTACGTGATCCTGTTTATTCTGGGATCGTATACCGGTCCTACGCTAGCCGCACTTTTGGTCACTAATGAACTCGAAGGCAAGACAGGTGTGAAAGCATTCATCCGTAGATATGGTCAATGGCGGGTAGGCATCCGTTGGTATCTGGTCCTTTTCTTTGGATATCCACTCGTTTATTTGGCCGCCGCGCTGATCTGGCTTAGACCCGCTGCCATACAAAATATTATTCCGCAGTGGTCGGCGTTCTTTACAACGTATCTGCCCGCGATGTTGATTTTTCCCGCTCTGATTACCTGGGGCGAGGAACCAGGCTGGCGGGGTTTTGCACAGACCAGATTGCAAGAGCGCTACGGCGCATTGAAAGCGAGTCTCGTAGTTGGCTTTCTGCATGGACTTTGGCATCTGCCTATATTTTTGATTGTCAATGGTCCCGTCGCCAGCGGGCCTTTCAACTCGGTGCAATTTGCGCAAAATACTTTGACTATCATGGTGATTACCCTCATATGGACGTGGGTATTCAACAACACAAATCAGAGTATCCTGATTGCAGTTTTGCTCCATGCCTCCGGCAACGCGGTTGGTCCGCTGATGTCAAAATGGATTTCCGATATTCCTCAACAGGCACAATACACCCTTTTGGGTTTTTATGTTGTGATTGCGCTGGCGGTTGTTTTCTTCTCGAAAGGAAAGCTTTCGTACAAGCCAGTAGACGCGTAAACACAAAAGTAATCATAAAGATGAAGGAGATAAAAATGATCGCTCGAATTTGGCACGGTGAGACAACTATTACAAAAGCAGATTCTTATATGCAGGAGTACTTTCAGCAGACCGGACTGCCTGATTATCTGGAGACCGAAGGCAACCTTGGCGTACTTGTTTTGCGGAGTGACGAAGGCGAACAGGCTGATTTCTTGATGATCACCTTATGGGAATCGCAAGATGCCATCAGAAAATTTGCTGGAGACGATATCGATAAGGCTAGATATTATCCGCGGGACGATGACTACTTCCAAGATTTGGAGCCCAAGGTTATTCACTATAATGTATTGGTCAACGAATTGAGTCCCGCAGACCCCTAAGTCGTTTTTAGAGGGCTATTCCCTTACATCAAACGGTACAGTAGATCGCGATCCTGATAAAGAACTTCGCAAACTCGAGCAGATGAAGCATGGTATTACGTGGATGCGGTTCATAGAGGAGAAGGTCGTTGACTACTGGGCTGTTTCCAATGTTCTGGGTATTGCTCATAAAAGATGCATGATCTTATGACGAATCCAAAATCTGGTAGCCTCTGGCAGAATTCCGATTTCTTAAAGCTTTGGTCAGGGCAAACGACCTCTGTATTTGGCTCAATCATTGGCGGCACAGCAATGAGCTTTACTGCCGTCCTCTTCTTGCAGGCTACGCCTTTTCAAATGGCGCTCCTAAGCGCCATGCATCTGATTCCCGCCTTCCTCGCAAGAAACCCCCAATATGCTCAGGGAGATCCACGAAGGTGTACGTGTGGTTTATCAACATTCTTTGCTGCGTTCTAGCGCTGTCGTTTTAACCATAATCAGCTTATCAGGAGGAATTTTCAGTGCACTAGTTGTGCTCTACATGGGACGTGAGCTTGGGTTTGATCCGGGCATCCTGGGGATGATTTGGGCAGTGGGCGGCATAAGCTCTTTCTTTGGCGCCTCCCTAACGCCGTACATAACCCGCCGTTTGAACCCCGGTCCGGCCATGGTTGTTGGCCTTACATTATATAGCGTCTCCATCTTTTTTATCCCTTTGGCAAGTGGAATGACCGTGTTATCGGCTATTTTCTTGATTATCCAGCAATTAGGGGATGGATTTTTTGTGCTTTACGAGATCAATATGGTGAGTTTTCGCCAGGAGATTATCTCCGAAAGGATGCTTGGTCGCGTTAATGCCACTCTGCGGTTTGTCACATTGGGCGCGACCCTAGTTGGATCATTACTAGGTGGACTGTTAGGCGAGAGTCTTGGAGTAAGGACAACCCTCTTTGTCGCTGCTGTCGGCTCTCTAATAGGATCCGCTATCCTGGCACTCTCGCCCATCGGAAAGCTAAAAAAAGCCGCATCACAAGAGTAGGTTTTTCTATTCCAAACCTCCCGACATGAAACTCATGGTTGAAGGGTTCAAGAAACAACACTATAGTTTTGGCACACTACACACCTGGAACGCAAGGAAGCCGAATGCCCTTCTTGCGCGGGCACCTCCTGCCATTTAGCCTGAAATGCGTTGAGTATCGAACAATCTTTGGATGTGCAGCGCATTGACTGAGTTGCAAATCAGCTCCGCTCGGCACACTATTAATTTGTCATCGTCCCCTCAGAGCACCGCATCATACAGAAAAGGCCTCAAATAATCAGATGCTCGGTTGATTTACAATTTTATGAAAGGTCATCCTTTAATGCCTATTCGATTGCCTGTTCCATGTTATTGCATAAAATCGAGCCTCAGATTGTTTGCGATTAATCTGACCTCGCTAAGCCGGCCTAGAAACCAGCGGGATATCTTGGCAGTATGTTCATGTTTCATTGTTACTTTCATACCTGGGTGAACCACGCGCAACCCAGGATTTGGACCTTGTTGTTAATATCCCAATCAAATCTGCGAACAAGCTGCCGAAGGAACTAGAGAAAAGACATATGCTTATTCCAGCCGAGATCACCAAAGTGGTATGACTGACGTACTCGGAAATCAATATTCGATCCAACAGAGAATCATTTTTGCCTCATCGGAGTCCACATGGCTCCCCAAAAAGTGTGCCCTCACGGCTATGAAAATTGACCAAGCCATGTGGATTACACCTCAAAGTTTTTGAAACTGTTTCGGGTCCGTGAGGTCCCGAGCTCAAATCTCGGCACCCCGACTAGAGTCCACACGGCTAGCCTTTTGAGCTAGCCGTGTGGACTTAAGTAGGCTACGAATTCATGGCCTTGAAATTTTCGAACCCGCAATCAAACGCGAAGCTTTCAGAGGGGAGACATCCAATTTTGATAATCTCCGGACGGGTAGAACTGTAATTCACGATGCAACTCTACACAAAGCTTGAATTCAGAAATTATTGTCGACAGGACTTCCACGCATATGTGCCAGTTGATTGTCCTCATCGTTTTGAGCCAGGTAACGACGCAAGACCTGTAGATCAGCATGCCCCATCAGTCTTTGCAATACAAAGATATCCACACCGCTGCGTAGCATGTTGAGAGCAAATGCACGCCGGAAACCATGTAGTTTTGGTTTGTTACTCAGGTAGGCTCGTTTTGCCCTTCGTTCCAGAAGTAGTCTTAGACCATCATAAGTAAGACGTTCTTCATCTTTAGAAATGAACAAGGCCGGAGACGGGTCATGACGCAGCCGGAGATAAGCGCGTATAGCTTTTCTTGTTGTGCGTCCGATAAAAACCATTCGTGTTTTACCACCTTTTCCATACCGTATCATTACTGCTCCAGTATTCAGGTCTACGTCCTTAATATTCATATTGCACGCCTCTCGTGCTCTGGCCCCGGTGTCAAGCAAGAACAGGAAAAGAGCCCGATCTCGTTTGGATGTATGTCAACGAGTTTGTGTTGCAATATTCAATGAAGGTGCGCAGGAACTCCCTATAGAACCTGAGAGTGTGCTTGGAAAGCTCTCTTGCTTGGCGGTCAATCAAAAAGTAATCGGCTGTCGCATTGATATAATCCCCTTGTGAAATTTCAAGAATCGTCTGCTCATGGTTTTTGCCTAAAAACATAGTGGTTTTTCCTTCCTGAACCCCCCAATTTTCAGGGAAAAACCACTACTTTTGAGTGAGCCACAGAGGAGATTTGAACTCCTGACCGGTCGATTACGAATCGGCAGCTTCTGGCGTTGGGTACGAGTGTGACCGCGCAGGAAAAACAGGGGAGGACGGCCCTGATTGCCGCAGCATATCAAAACAACCTGTCCGTTACGGGCTTGTTGATTCCACCCTGAACAGTTTATTGGTGTATAATAGTCATCATTGGAAGGGTTCTGGCGCGCGGTACTGTCAAGTCCATGCCAAGGGGCTTTTCTTTTTAATATGTTCGTGCAGTCTTTTCATCTGCACGTGAATCATGTATAATCATGTTAGCAGATTCGGTTGACGGACATGAATATGTCCGATTACAAAAGAGGAGTATGAAGCGTTCTTATTGATCGTTGATCATGTATCGTTTCTTCTTTTTGAATAATCATCATCGGCCGGACCTGCACGTCGGCCGATTTTTTGTCGGTATCTTCCATGCGAAGGAGGTGAATTTCATTGGCAGGTGTAAATTTACGGAATGGCGAATCACAAGACTCCCTGCTCAAACGCTTTCGTAAGAAAGTTGTCAAGAGCGGAGTATTGAGTACTGTTCGTCGCAAACGCTGGTTCGTCTCCAAGAGCGAACAGCGCCGCATGGAAAAGAAGAAAGCAATCCGTCGTATTAAGCGACGCACGTTCACCAAGGATGGTGAATAGAAAGAGGAAGTATGGCGAAAGAAGAAGATAAAATTCGTGCAGAAGGTGTTGTGATTGAGGCTTTACCGGGAACCCAGTTCCGTGTCAAATTGGATAATGGACATGTGGTTCTCGCGTACCTCTCGGGCAAAATGCGCAAACATTATATTCGTATTCTGCTCGGTGATCGCGTTGCCATGGAAATGTCCCCTTACGACCTGACCAGAGCACGCATTACGTTTCGTCAACGCAAGACAGCCCCTGTTCCTGTTGAAGAATAACCGCCATACATCGCTGCAAATGAAAAAGGCTCTCGAATTTCGAGAGCCTTTTCTGTTTCTGAATAAAGGCAATTTTATGGAAGATTTCGAAACGAGCCGAGTACCTTCATGTAATTGGCCCGTTCAAATGCTGCAGGTTCCTTCACAGCCGTCTGACTCATGCTTCCCTGCATCTGTTGGATGGATTCATATTCATGATCCTTCATCCACCTTTCAAGTTCGCTCAAAATCGGCCCGACAGCTTGCTCGCCGTTATGAAGAAGGTTGGATGCCATCATGGCGACCTTTGCTCCAGCCATCATTGCCTTCACAACATCCGTATGAGCATGAACACCACTGGTTAATGCAAAATCGGTGTTGATTTTTCCACTCAGGATCGAGATCCAACGTAAAGGAAGTCTCATTTCGGCGGGTGTGCTCAGGTCGAGGCTGTGAACGATTTCAAGTTCATCGAGATCAAAGTCGGGTTGATAGAAGCGGTTGAACAAGACAAGTCCATCCGCACCTGCATCCACCAGCCGCTTTACAAAATTAGGGATGGAAGTGACGAATGGGCTGATCTTTACTGCAAGGGGAATACTGATGGAAGATTTGACCTCTGCAACCAATTCCACTTGTGTATTCTCAATGTCATTTGATGTCATCTCGAAATCTGTAGGAATGTTATATAGATTGAGTTCGAGTGCGTCTGCACCAGCTTCCTGAATCTTCCGGGCGTAATTTATCCAGCCGCCTTTTGACACGCCGTTTAAGCTTCCGATTACAGGAATATTCAATGCCTTTTTAAGTCCGGCAACCTGATTCAAATATTTTTCTGGGCCGACACCGTACAGTCCACCATCTGGAAGGTGGCTCAGTGCTTCAGGATATGCATCTGTTCCTCGTGATAGGTAATGATCAAGTTCCAGGCTCTCTTGAATGATCTGCTCTTCGAAGAGAGAATACATCACGATTGCTGCAACGCCTGCCTCTTCAAGTTTACGTGCCCTATCAAGTTTCTTTGATAGTGGAGATGCTGAAGCTACAATTGGGTTTTTCAAGTGCAGACCAAGATAAGTTGTAGAAAGATCGGTCATTTTAGTCTCCAAGTCATAGGAATGGCATTTAAGAAAGCGGCGGGGTCTCTTATCCTACTCGACCACCACCGCCAGATTGAAATCTATTCTTTTTTGTCGCCGTTGTAATGCATAGCCGCCATCTGTTGATAGAGAGTCCAGCGTGACTTGGCGTCATGTTGAGCTCTGTTCAAGGCTCTTTGCCATATCGTAACCATGCGCAATACAGGGACTGTATGCGATGATAAGCGATGGACCATCGTAGGATTCAGCCTCAAGCAAAGCACGCAGAGTCTGCTGGTCATTAGCGCCCATTGCAACACGTGCCACATACACATACCCATAGGACATCGCGATCAAACCAAGATCCTTCTTGGGTAATCCCTTGCCGCCCATAGCAAACTTGGCGACTGCTGCGCGTGGGGTTGACTTGCTTGCCTGACCACCCGTGTTCGAATACACTTCAGTATCTAGCACGAGGATGTTCACGTTGCGTCCACTGGCTAACACATGGTCAAGACCACCATAACCGATATCATACGCCCAACCATCACCGCCAATGATCCACACGGATTTCTTGACGAGACTGTCAGCTAGGCTAACTAAATCTTTTGCACGCGAGTCGCTTGACTTGCCGAGTTTATTCTTCAACTCAACAACGCGTTCACGTTGAGAATCAATACCTGATTCATCAGTTTGATTGGCATTCAAAATTGCGTCAACAAATTCCGTGCCAAGTTCATTTTTGAATGAAGCTAATAATTCGCGTGCATATTCGCCCTGCTTATCGATTGTCAATCTCATACCAAGACCGAACTCAGCATTATCTTCAAACAATGAGTTCGACCAAGCGGGACCACGTCCCTTTGAGTCCACTGCCCATGGTGTGGTGGGGAGGTTGCCGCCATAGATGGAGGAACAACCAGTTGCGTTGGCAACCACTGCGCGGTCACCGAATAACTGCGATACCAACTTCACATAGGGTGTCTCACCGCATCCAGCGCATGCGCCACTAAACTCAAACAATGGGCGGAGCAATTGCGAATTTTTGATCGTAGACGGGTTAATCAACTTCCGATCAAGATCTGGAATTTCCATGAAGAAGTCCCAGTTCTTCGCTTCGGTTTCGCGCAGAGCGGGTTGAGGAGCCATGTTGAGCGCTTTGCGTCCAACCTGAGTCTTGTCCTTTACCGGGCAGACTTCCACACACAAGGTACAACTTGTGCAATCTTCCGGGGCAACTTGTACTGTATACGCAAAGCCCTGAGAGAATTCCTTGAACTTCGAAGTCATGTGTTTGAACGTTTCGGGTGCATTCGCCAGCATCTTATCATCGTACACTTTATGACGAATAACCGCATGCGGACAAACCATCACGCACTTGCCGCATTGAATACAAATGTTTTCATCCCAAACGGGAATTTCCAAAGCAATGTTGCGTTTCTCCCATTGCGTTGTGCCCGTGGGGAAGGTCCCGTCAACGGGGAAGGCAGAAACGGG
>WNGA01009061.1_pt1 | contig 15259 bp, 19 predicted proteins | sample 5400061 | NCBI WGS metagenome assembly WNGA01 (sample SAMN13153366, study PRJNA577476) | soil metagenome | isolation source: 100 cm soil or saprolite under grassland replicate 2 | place: USA:California | collected 2016-06-15
AGCTCACGTCAGAGCTCCGGCCGCGGGGGATTCAGACCAGAGGCTGGCCACGATTGAACGCGTTGCGCCCTCGATCGCGCCGACGACCGGATCTCCGGACGCGCCGATCGGAGCGAGGATAAGCTCGCGAGGTGTCCAGCATCCTCTTCAGCCAGCCAGATTGTGAAGCTGGTGACGAAGGCCTTCTAACGGGTCAGACCGTGATGTCCCGCCTCCGGAAGTAGATCAGGCCCGCCACTCCCAGGATGACTCCGACGACGCCGGCACGAGCAGCTTCCCGAAGATCTCGCCGGTCGAGTCCTCAAGCGAAATACCTCGGACCGCCGGCACCGGCGGCCGCCCGGCATAGGTTTTCACCAGTTCCTTCACCTGGATCGCCGGGTGGGCAACGTCCATTTCGCGGACGAAGACTACTCCCGACTCGGCCTGTACAGTTCCGAACGCCTCTCACGTGACTCGGCTTGAAAGTCGCTATGTCACACAGGCGTCGTGACTGTTTCCGCTGCACGGATAACCGGTTTATTACGCCGCGACTGATACACGGCATCCACTCAAGCTTTCTAGCCTTTGCGAATCCATGTCGACGGCTTGCCGAACGTCGCGATGGTTAGGCCCGACGGTCCTGTCCTGTGTGTGGTAAAGCACCCCGGCCTGCGATTTTCGTACCGGGTGCCTCACGGTCCTGACCCGTGCGTCGCCCAGCGTCGCCTCTGCTTTACGGTGGCGTCGCCTCATCAATTTCGACGCATGCAAGATGCCTTGCAAGACTGAGCATGAATTCGAATGCGAAGAGTCGCAGAATCGAGTTTGCGAAGAGTCGCAGAATCGAGTTTCAGGCCCGATTATTGAGCGGTGCGAGCTGGATCTGTTTCGCGAGCTCATACGCAGCGAGTCGGTCACCTTCGTCGGCAGCAAACACCCGACCGATGAGGAGGGCCGAACCATGCGGCACGTCGATCCGGGTCATGCCAGTTGGCAGAGCGCCCTTCCAGTCGGGGCCGCAGAGTAGGAAGTCGCCAGCGGCGTTCCCGGTGGTCCGTTTTCCGACATAGGCGAAGTTGGCGCCGCTGATCGGATCAGTGAGCTGCACGCTGTAGTAGCGCCCGTCCATCTCGGGCACATGCAACGCTCGCGGTCCGGCATTCACGTCGAGCCAGCCGCCGATGTAGAGCAAATCGTCTGCGCCGGTCCCCATCACGCTGCTGGTCGACGCTGATTGGGAGGGCCGGTCCAGCACGGCGTATAGCGTGTTTACGGGGATAGCGCCGCCGCCGAATCCGCGTTTGAGGATTGCCCGCTTGAACCCGCCGACGGTGATCCAGGGCCAGTAGTAGATGAAGACGAGCGAGCCAAACACCCACACGAAGGTCGCCGCCACGGCGAGCGGGATGATCGCGCCCACGCCGCCGGCGAGCCGTCGGTAGACGACCCAGGCGAAGACCAGCAGGATGACGGCCGTGACGGGATAGCTGTATTTCAGAATGAGGCGATTCATGTCACCAAACCTGGACGACCGGCGGCACTTCGTAGCTGCCGTCCACGATGGCGAGGCCGGGTAAATAGGCGCGGAGCATCAGCTTGAATCGGCCGGTCGGTATCGGCAACCAGTTTTGTGCAGGTCCACTCGGCTCCTGCGGTTGGAGCAGGATGTCGACCGAGCCATCGGCATTTGTCACGAGACCAGAATGATCATCCACGCTCGAACGGCCGATCGGGTTGCTCACCATGTAGCCGACGGTGTCCGTTGCGGTGAGTGACCAGAAGGCGTCGTTCGGGGGGAGCTGCCCGGGCGGGAAGTGGAGGCGATAAACGTGTTCGTGTCCAGTAGGCGGCTTCTTCAAACACGTTGACGACCGGCAGAGCCTTCTGCAATGCCGCGCGCACCAGCAGTCCATTGCCAGGCTGACCAGCCTTCTGGATCGAACTCCAACCGTTGACAGTCCTCGTCTCTGACTTCGCCACCGCGTCCAAGATCAGGATCGTCGTCAAGAACGCCAAGGTGGCGCCAATGATCACACCCTGCACGACACCCGAACTCGCCACCGAGGCGAAGGAGCCGCTCATGATCGCCGCCCATCGTACGTCGCTGCCTATGTGCGAACAGCCCGTAAACCCCCGCCGAAGAGCCGGCGATCACTTTCGCTGTCAATGCCTCACGGTCCAGCCCTGTGCGTCAGCAGCACACCGGCGTGGACAGCGCCTTTGATTTTCGAACCCAGGTACCTCACGGTCCTGGGGCCGTGCGCGTGCTGATATATCGGCTCTGCGAGAGCCGTGAGCGAGTTCAATCGACGGTCCGCAATCCACTTGGACGGGGCTGCCGCCACCAAGTTCCAAGAAAATCTGTGACCTCCCTGTGACCCGGCGACCGCGTGAGAACCATCGGATTCGCTGATTCTGCGTTCAGAAATTGGTCGGGGGGCCCGGGATTTGAACCCGGGGCCTCACGGTGTCAGCGCCGGTGTGAAACTCCTCAGATAGCGCCGGTTTGAAATTCCCCACCCAGCCCGGGTGTGGGAGGTTGCTCCTGTCGCAGTTCACGTTGCAGCAGGAGGACCGAGATGGTCGGCCAGAGGGAGTTCATGGACGTCCACGACGCCTGGATACAAGGCAAGTCAATCAGCGAGATTGCGCGTCAGACCGGGCGCGACCGCAAGACCATTCGGCGGCTGCTGCGCGAAGGAGCACAGGCAGCGCGCAAGCCGAGGCAGATCAGCACCAAGCTCGACCCCTTCCGCGAGTACCTGCTCGCACGCATGGTCGGTGAGGATCCGGTGAGCAACGCTGAAGTTCTCTATGACGAGATTCGGGAGCTGGGTTACCGTGGTGGTCGCAGCATCCTCAAAGAGTTCATGCATCCGTTCCGCGCTCTGGCCAAGGAGAAGGCGACGGTGCGCTTCGAGACTCCACCCGGACGCCAGGCTCAAGTCGATTGGGGCACCTTCAAGAAGCCCGGTCGCAAGCGCGTGCAGGGTTTCGTGATGACACTCGGCTGGTCGCGAGCGCAGTACCTCGACTTCACCGACAGCCAGGCATTGGCGCTTTTCCTCGCCTGTCACGAGCAGGCCTTCCACGACTTCGGTGGTGTGCCCGAAGAGATTCTCTATGACCGAGTCAAGACGGTCTGGCTCCATGACAACGACATGGCGACCCGGTCTTCCATCCCGGCTTTGTCGACCTCGCCGAGTACTACGGCTTTCGGCCTCGGCTCTGTCGCGCCCAGCGTCCGCAGACCAAGGGCAAGACCGAGAACGGAGTCGGCTACGTGCGCAAGAACTTCTGGCCTCGGGTCCGCGACTACCGGGACGCACACGACCTGCTAGACCTGCGCCGGCGCTGGCTCGATGAGACCTGCAACGTGCGCATCCACGGCACCACCGGCGAGCGACCAATCGACCGCCTGCCGAAAGAGGGTCTGCGTTCCATCCAGGACCTGCCGCCTTACCGAGCCCTGTTTCTGGAGCGTCGACGCGTAGCCCGCGACTGCTTTGTCAGCTACGCCGGCAGCTGGTACTCCGCCCCGGCTGAATACGCAGGAAGGGAGGTCTGGGTTCGCCAGACCGAGGACCGCCTGGTCATCTGCGACCAGGACCGGGTACTCGCCGAGCACCCGCTGGCCGAGCGCCCATATGAAAGGAAGGTGATTCGGGCCCACTTCGAGGCCCTCTCCTTGCGTCGCGACCAGCGCCTGCAGTGGGAGGCCGAGCAGGCCTTTGCTCAGGTCGCCAAACGCATGCCGATGCTGGCCGGCCCCGAGGTCGAGAAGCGACTGTTGTCGGTCTACGAAGGTCTGACGTGAGCGTTGCCTATCAGCCGCTGCGCTTCTTGGCCAACGGCGAGAACATCATCCTGCTCGGGCCGCCCGGTGTCGGCAAAACCCATCTGGCAGTGGCACTCGGCATGGAGGCGGTTGCCAACGGCCACAACGTCTACTTCATCACTGTCCCCGAGCTGCTCGACGAGCTCGCCCGCGACGTTCAGGAGAACCGCCTGGGTGAGCGACTGGTCAAGCTCCGCGTGCCGACTTTGCTCATCCTCGACGAGATGGGCTATCTGCCTTTAGACCAGGTCGCCACGAGCTTCTTGTTCCAGCTCGTCTCCAAGCGCTACACCAAGGGCAGCATCATCGTCACCTCGAACAAGTCCTACTCGGAGTGGGGCGCTGTCTTCGGTGACGAGGTTGCCGCCGCTGCCATCATCGACCGCCTCCTCCACTACTCGACCACGGTCAACATCCGCGGCGAGAGCTACCGGCTGAAAGACAAGAAGCGTGCCGGCGTCTTCAGCATGCCTACCAGCACCCTGGTCACGCCAGCGCCTCAGGTGGGGAATTTGAGACCGGCGCTCAGACGAAATCGGTCCTGAGATGGGGAATTTCAGACCGGCGAGAACTGGGGAGTTTCAGACTGGCGTTGACTCATCCCGAACTCTGAGAACTCTCGTCCAGAAACCCCTGAAACCACCGATTTCTGCTCGAAATTGAGCCCCAGCGTTGGCGCGGTGTGCCGATTTGGGGCCATCTTCTCCACGGATTACTACATGCATTGCTACACGAGAGAGGCCGGCGCTGCAAGGTGGCACCCTTCACTGCGTGCTCGGCGAGGCTCCTTCCGGGCCGCGAACTTCGTAGCGGAGGAGGGCGTTGTCGGAGCCCGGCCATCTGCGGATGTCGATGAGCGTGAGCGTCACGTCTGGTTTGCCCACAAAAACAGGGACTCCTTCACCCAAGAGTAGGTTGCCAATCATCAGATGGATCTCATCAATCAGATGATGCGCGAGCAGATCGTTCCACAGTGTCCTGCTGCCGGTTATCAAGATGTCTTTGCCCGTCTCGCGTTTGAGTTCGCCAATCTGCTGGTACGCATCTGCGCGCCTCATGATGCGGACGCCGGGCCAGTTTCCTGCCAGCGAGTCTGAGACGACGACGGTGTTCACAGATTGGCCTGCTCTTGACAGCTCCTTCTGTTCCGGCGTCCATTCCTCAGAGTCGGGATTCTGCGCGACCTTCGGCCAGAAACTTTGGAACAGCTCGAAGGAAACACGGCCTACAAGATGCAAGTCGGCTTCACGTAGCAGCTCGGCGTCATAGGTGTCGAAGACCTTTCCCATGATTGGGAACATCACCGAGACGTCATTGCCTGGCCCAGTGTGATAGCCATCCAATGAGACGATGTTGTAGACAATGATTTTGCGCATGACGCATCTCCTACCTTGCTTGATCAACAAAGAATCGTGCAGTTTGATCCGAACCCAGAATCCATCGATGGAGTTCGCGGCCAAACACAGGCCAGTGTCTCATCGGGAGCGAATTGGCAGGACTGCTTGATGACGCGACCCAAACCGGTCGAGGTGCCAAGCATCAGTCCGAGAGGTCGCAGGCTTCGCCCGAGATCAATCGCGCCCGGCTGAAAACCGTGACGCTCTCGAGTTCGAGCTGAGTTCAGGTTCGCGAATGCGAATTTGAGTTCAGGGGATGAACTGCCCTGGGTTTAGTGGAGGCTGAGGGGGTGCGGCTTTTGAGGCTTTCTAACTCGAAATCTCTAATGCCCCAGCTCTTAGCCGTCCAGATCCGAGGCGTTTTTTCGCCGGATTGCTACATGAAGTACTACACAACGGACCGCATTAGACCGGCCGCAGGACGCACACCCGGTAACCCACCCGGCAGGGGCAACCGCAGCTTGGCGGGTGCCCCGTTTGGACGACGTTCGTCGTGGCGTCTGTTGCGTGATTTACGCCGCGGTTGCGGTGTCGACCGCCTCGACCTTCTCGCCGTACCGGTTGCCCCGGACTACGACCTGCTGGAAGATCAGACCCCCGATCAGGCCGTAGCCGATCATCGCGATGATCACGATCGGCGCTTCCCACGCCGTATTCGAGGTTGACGTAAGGAAGCCCGCCACGGGAGATAGCCACTCCACGTCCGCTGATTCGATCGCGAATATCTGCGGGATCAGATAGAAGCCGGCACCCACGGCAAGGAGCAGCGTCGCCACGCGGTACGTCCGCAGGTCGTCGTCGGAGTCGTAGAGCAGTTTGACGTAAAGGCTCGCGAACAGCAGCAGGCCCGCGATCGGCGCTGTGAGCGGCAGATCGATCGTGAGCGCGAGGTTCGGGAAGAGGAAGATCACGCTGAGGGCGAACGTAATCAAAATCACTCCGTCGCGCACGAGCACGTACCCGAGCCACCAGATGTCGGCGCCGAATCGCAAGGACAGCTTCCGGATGGTTCGGAAGACTGCAGGACGCGCAAGATGAAGGATGATGGTCATCACCCACATGGACGGGAGCAGTGCTGCGATCGTCGACACGACCCACTGCCGGCCTCCCGCGATGATCGCGTTGACGAGTGCGTTGGTCAGATCGTCGGGGCTCATCTTATCCTTCTCCTTTCACGCGCCAATGCTTCCCTGGCTTCCCTGGCGCACGCGCAGGGCGTCGGTCTTGGCCGGTGCGCGGAGGTTGTAGTAGACCGCCACCAGGCCCATGATTGCGATGGCGACGATCGAGAACAGACACAACGCAAGTGCAACCCCCTGGTTGGTGTCCGTGGCTAGGGTCTTCGCGACGCCGCTCCAGAAGGGCCCCCAGTCGACCGCCGTGAGCTGCACGCCGAGCACCGTCGGCACCAGATAGAGCGCGCTTCCGACGCCGATCAGATTCGAGACCAGCTTGAACGCCCGCGGGTCGTTGTCGGCGTCGGCAACGAGCTTGACCAGAAGCGCGCCGAAGAGGGCCACCGTGGCCAGCGAGCCGCCGATCGGAAGCGAGTTGCCGATGACGACGTCCGGGTACAAGAACATGAGGCTCATGACTGCCGTCAGCACGATCGTCACGTCGCGCAGCCCCACGTAAAGCACCCACCAGATGTCGGCGCCCAACCGGAGCGAGAACTTCCGAGTCGTCCGCAGCATGTAGGGCCGAGCCAGGTGGAGAGCGACGATGAGAAGCCACAACAGCGGAAGAGCAGCCGCGACTGTTCCCTCGAGGAACCCTTCGCCGCCATCGACAAGAGCGTTCACGATTGCCTGAGTGAGCTGATCGGGGGTCATACCGACACCTTCCTTTTCACCTGGACTAGCTGGCAGCTCGTAACGACGTCGCAGCGGAGGCAGCGCCGCGCTTCCGCGCGCGCGGTCTCTGCCGGCAGTCCTACGGAGACTTCCGCAAATCGGTTGGCGCCTTTGACGCGAGCCAGCTCATTGATCGCTCGCGAGCGCGTCACGAGATCGAGCTCCACCACGCGTGGGACCGGCGGCGAGGCGCGGCGCCAGAGCGGCACATAACGCTCCGTAGGCTGGCCACGCAGATGGCGATCGATGGCCCAGGCCGCGCGTTGTCCCTGCGCGACCCCCTCGATGACACTCTTCGGCCCCGTCGCGATGTCGCCCGCGGCGAAGACCCCGGGCTGGGCGGTCATCAGCGTCTCAGGATCGGTGAGCAGACCTCCCCACTCTCCGAACTGAATGCTCGAGCCCTCGGGCAAGATGGACGGGTCGGGAGCCTCGCCGACAGCCACCAGCAACGTGCGAGCGACGATCGTGAAGGTGCTTCCAGCCACCGGCGCCACCTTGCTGCGCCCGTCGTCTGTCGTGCCCACTATCTGCAGCCGCTGGCAGCGGACCTCCGTCATCGCCCCACGCCGGCCGAGGATCTCGACCGGGGCGACGAGCTCGTCGATCACCACGCCTTCGTGCTCAGCCGCGCGAATCTCTTCGTGCTGGGCGGGCATGTCCTGTTTCGTACGGCGGTACAGCACCCTGACATTGCTGGCACCGGCGCGCCATGCCGACCGCGCCGCGTCCATCGCCGTCGAACCTCCGCCGACGACGATCGCGTCGCCGGTGAGATTTACGTTTTCACCGAGGTTGACGCGCTTCAGGAAAAGCGTCGCCGGCCACACGCCGTGTAGCTCTTCGCCGGGGATCCCTAATGGCTGGCTCTTCATCGCACCGGTCGCCAGGAGGACTGCGTCATACCCCTGCTTCCTCAAGTCGTCGAGGCTGATGTCGCGTCCAAGCGCGGTGTTCAACTTCAGGTCGACGCCCAGGCCGATGATCCGGTCGATCTCTGCCTGAAGCACGTGCTTGGAGAGCCGGTATTCAGGGATCCCGATCGCCATCATGCCGCCTGCGACAGGCATGGCCTCGAAGACCGTGACGTTGTAGCCCTCTCGAACGAGTTGATACGCGGCGGTGAGGCCGGTGGGGCCTGCACCCACGATCGCGATGCGCTCCCTTCGCCGGCGCTCCGGCGGCGGAGGCGTCGGGTAACCCTCCATGCCGTGGTCGGCAGCGAATCGCTTCAGCTCCCGAATCGCGATCGGCTCATCCATGACTCCGCGACGACACGCGGGCTCGCAGGGGGCGGTGCACACGCGGCCGCACACAGAGGGGAATGGGTTGTACTCGGCCGCCACGGCGAGGGCGTCCGCGTAATGGCTCTCGCCGATCAGGGCGACGTAACGGCCGGCGTCGGTTCCGACCGGGCATGCTTCCTGGCACGGCGCAAAGAGGCGATCCGAACCGTCGCCGTCGGTGTCCCAAGTCCGCCACACCTGCCAGCTTGCGGGACGTCGAGCGGCACGCCGCTGCGTAAGGTCACCCCACGGGTCGGTATGCGTTTCCTTGAGCGACTCGGTCGTGTACGCCGACAGCGGAGTCCAGCCCGCCACATCGAACTCAGGGCCGTGAAAGATCGGGCCCTGCTGCGGGACCAAGTCAGGTTCGCCAACGACTGGCGAGATGGTGATCACGGCCGTCGGGCACTCGACGGCACACAGCTCGCAGCCGATGCACTCTCGGGACTGGATCGGGAATTCCATCATCCAGGGCTTCGCGTCGCTTCGCCGCGAGCCCTCAACCCCAGACTCGATAGTCGGAGTGAGGGTGCGTGTCATGTCCAGTGCCTGGACGGGGCAGACGTCCATACAGATGCCGCAGTTGATGCAGTTGGACCGGTTGACCTGGAACTGGTAACCCACTTGCAGCACACAATGGGAGCTCATGGACCTTTGAAGTAGGGCCGAAAGACCCTACGTCCAGTGGGTGCCGCGCCAAAGACTTGTAAGTAGTTTGCGCATTAGCGAGCTGCACTCGACTTCGATCCGTATAGAGGTATCTAGACATGACCGACCATAGGTCGACGAGGATCGTCCTCGTCGATGATCACTCGCTGCTTCGCGAAGGTCTTCGCCGGATCCTCGAGCGAGAACCCGACCTCGAGATCGTGGGCGAGGCGGCGGCCGGCGAAGCGGCGCTCGAACTGGTGGCCCAACTCCTCCCCGACATCGTGCTCATGGACGTCCGGATGCCTGGCATGGACGGAATCGAGGCCACCCGAAGGCTTCGAGCATCCCATCCGCAGGTTCAAGTCTTGGTGCTGTCGGCTTATCCGGAGTTCACCCGAGAAGCGTTGCAGGCCGGTGCGGCGGGGTACTTGCTCAAGAGCGCACCCTCCCGCCAGTTGCTCGCGTCTGTCCGCGCCGTCGCGCTCGGTTCGATGGCGATCCAACGGAGTTTGCTCGACGCCCTCCCCTGGAGCCCCGGCGACAGTGGTGGCCGGAGCGGCGACTTGAGCGGCCGGGAGCGCGACATTTTGCGACTCATCACCCGAGGATTGACGAACCGTTCCATCGCTCACCAACTCGGCATCGCACCGCGGACGGCCGACCAGCACGTCCACAACATGCTCATCAAGATCGGAGTCAGGTCACGAGGCGAAGCGGTGCGTTACGCGATAGAGCACGAACTGACGTCGGTTGGCTGAAGCTCTTCTGACCCGGGCTGTTCAGCCACGTGACTCAAGGTCCATTGGCCCTCCCCCACCGCTCGCGCTGAGCCCACTCTCACACAATGCTGGCTCAGGCCACGGCGACTGTCCCGTACCGCTTCCGTCTGGTTGCCGGCGCGCTGCTGGCGCAGGACCACGGGTGGTCGATTGCGCTCGACGGAGACGGCGGCGAGCTGCTGGCCAAAGTGGGAATCCGGGTTGGAATTCTCGAGGTTTACAAGCACGTTCAGCTGAGCGTGGGTGTTTCTGCCGCAGCACTGCATGGCGATGGTTTGATGCTGCCTGTCAGCTGGGCGGCAGTCGGCGGCCCTCCGATATTCCCAAGAATGGAGGGCACGCTGCACGCGGAGCCTGCGCCAACCGCGTCGACCAAGCTGACGCTAAACGCCAGCTACGATCCTCCGCTGGGAAAGCTGGGTAGGCTCATCGACCGTGCAGTCTTATACCGGCTGGCGGAGATCACCATGAACGATTTCACGACAAGGTTGGCACAGGCGCTCAGCGCGCAACTCGACCTAGGCGAGACGGCCAATCGTGAGCGCGTCGAATACCGCACGACGCCTATGGATCAATAATCGTCGCCACACCGAGGTCCCAACGACTTGCGGGGCTGGTGGGGGCCCGGGATTTGACTCGGGGCCTCACGGTCCCGAACCATGGTCGAGGCGTGTCCTCCCATGACCTCCCGGCTCCATGCGTGTCCTACTGAACTCGATTGCCGGCGGCATGGTGTCCTCTTGTGACCTCGGCTACCCTCTGTTTCCGGGAATGCGTGATCCGGCTGTGACCGGCTGACGGGCTACGAAGTCTTCGATAGGTAGGCCGCGATGCTGCCAATGAAACGCGATGCAAGCTCCTCGCCGGGTGGATGACCGCTCACTTGATATATCGGCGTTCCGGGATCTTGAAAGGCGGCGTCCCCGTCTTTCAACCGGTAGTTGGGGTCGCAGATGTTTCCGCTCACCTTGAACTTGACGTGGGCATAAACAGACCCGAGGTCGCTCTCTTGAAGGACGTTCGCAGAGTCCGGACCGGCAACATATTGCGTCGAGCCGACCTGGATGAAGTTGACCCAGTCGATCTGGGCGTTGCAGCTGGAGGACGAGCCGGGTAGCTGGCAACCAACCATGAGCAAGATCGCCCCCAGCAGGCCCATGACCTTGGTTGTCATTCGGTCTAACGAAACGCGGGGCGGCCTGTCCCCGTAACGCGACGATCAGAGTTGGTCGCGAGCCGGAACCCTCTTTGTTGGGCGGGTCGTGCTGACCCTATGTGCAAAACGCCGGTCCACGCTGAATAGGGGCCGATCAGCCGTCCCGGGCGGGACCTTCGACCCCTCAGAGTCGAAGCCCTTCACCGCATGCTTGTGCCGACCTTCGCTGCAGTCGAAGGCAAGCACAAAAAGGAGCGGTAGTCACCATGAGCCTCACCGACCGGGAAACCTGGGCGGCACTGCACGGCATGATTTTTGGGGCCTTATTCCTGCTCGCGTTCGCCGGCGGCTTCGCAGGCCTTTACAGCCTGCGGCCGGCGCTGGTTACGCCCATGGGCATCATCGAGCGGACACGTCGCCTGGTCTTTGGGACCTGGGCGATGGCAATCATCGCCTGGGCCACCGTCATCACCGGAAGCTGGATCGTCTATCCCTGGTATCGGGCCGCGGGCGCCAGCAGCCCCAAGTCGACCCTGCTTGCCAATGTCAACACCGCGCAATGGCACACCTTCGGTATGGAGTGGAAGGAGCACATCGCCTGGTTCGCGCCCATCCTCGCCACCACCGTGGCCTTGGTCGTCACCTACTACGGCCGCGATCTAGTCAAGAACGAGGGTATGCGGCGAGTGTTGATCGTCGTTTTCACGCTTGCCTTCGCCTGTGCGGCGGTGGCCGGCCTTCTGGGTGCCTTCATCACGAAGGCCGCCCCCGTGCACTAGGAGAGGAAAGGATGTCAACTCCTGTTCAGATCAGCCAAACCAAGCCGTTCGGTCCAGCCGCCGCAGCCTTATTGGCAGCCGGTGTCGGAAGCTTTGCCCTCGGCGTGCTGACGACCTGGGCGGAGGTCAGCGCGGATTTCGGGAAAGCGATCACCTACAGCAAAGCTGTGGGTCCGCTGTCCGGCAAGGTCATATTGACCTCCGTGGTGTACGTCGGAGTACTCGCCGTTCTCGGCGCCGTCCTCTGGCGCCGCAATCCCGCGCCGACGATCGTGTATTGGACGGCGGGCATCCTGGTCGCCCTTGGCTTGCTGCTGACCTTCCCGCCAACGTGGAAGCTGTTCGGCGCCGGCTAAACGCAACTGTCCACGGGCGAGGGCGCGAGCCCTCGCCTGTTCTGCAAGGCCATTCACCAGGCGCCGAAGGGTTCAGATCGGCTGACGACGGTCGCTACTACCCGACCTCGTTTCGAGGTTCATGGGGAATCTGTGGCCCGGCGGTGACCCGCCGACTGCAAGCGAGCTACGGAACCGCCGATTTTGAAATCAAAAATGGTCGGGCGCCCGGGATTTGAACCCGGGCCGGATGACCTATCGCTGGGACGACGCCAGGGCCCGAGCCCTCCCGATCTGAGAGGGACCGGGGGTCGCACGACCCCCAAGCGGCAGGACTACAGACCCTCGATCGGCCGGCAGGCCGGGGTTAGCTTTCCACTCAGGAGGATTGCCATGCACCTGAGTGTCGCTTTGATCGCCGTGATTTTGATCGCGCTCGCTTCACCTGTACTGTGGGTGGCGTGGTGGCTGCTGGCAGACGTCGGGGAACGAGCCGGCGGTCGGTACGCCGACCACCACCAGTTCGCCGGACGGTCGAGGGTTCGGCCGGCGTGAGCTCGACCGTGTCAAGGTTGAAACCCGCGCCAGGCAACCTCGAGGTCATGCCCGACGCCGAGTGCGTCAAGCGTCTGCGGTCGGCGGACATCGGACGGCTCGGGCTCGTCGACCGTGACGTGCACCCACTTGTCTTTCCAGTGAACTACTTCTTCGACGAAGGCGTGATCGCGTTTCGAACCGCTCCCGGATCCAAGCTCGACCTCGCGCCCGGCGCGCCCGTGTGTTTTGAGATCGACGGCTGGAACCCCGACACCGGGACCGGGTGGAGCGTGCTGGCAAAAGGGATCGCGCATGACATCACGGATCCGCGCGGCGCTCCGACCGGACGCATACGTCACTGGCCGGTGCGTCCGCTCGCCCCCGGAACTCGCGAGCACTGGATCGGCATCTGGGTGAACGAGATCACGGGCCGCTGGTTTCGGACACGCGCCCACAGGCTCCCTGCGCGAGTGAAAGATTTGAGCGCCGGGCGTGATTGATCTGTACTGGATTCCACTGGGGGCCGGGGGCAATTTCGTGCGGCTCAACGGGCGCGTCTATGAGGCGGTCCTGGCTACCCTTCAGCGACGGCCGCGGTGCGAGCTCTATCACTCCGCTCTGGTGATTGCCATGCCCGACGGGCGCTATACGGTCGAGCAGACGCCTGCGGGTGCGCATGGAGAGGAGCGCGGTGTCGTCGGCATCGGTCCTATCGGGGCGCGCTGGGCCGCCCACCTGCCCCTTTTCCACTACGAGTTGCGCCGATGGAGAAACGGCGTGATTCCCGACATCAACGAGGCAGTCCACAGTCCACAGCGGCTGAGCGATGACGTCGGCGCCGCGCGGCGACTGCTCGAGCTCGTGCCCCAGGTGCCTTTCCTTGTCTGGGGCCGCGATGAGCTCGGCGCTGGTGACATGTGGAATTCCAACTCACAGATCGCGTGGCTCGTGGCCCGCACCGGCCTTAACTTCGACTCGATCGAGCCGCCCGCGGGAGGGCGCGCCCCTGGTTGGCACGCGGGACTTGTGGCGGCGGCGCGGCACGTCCGGTCTGGGTTGACCCGCTCTGTCCACGCGGCCGCGCGCGGTTGATTCCGATCATGTCGAGACCTTCCGTGACGCAGCTGGCGGAATTGCCCGAGGCCGAATGTCTGCAGCTCCTCGAGCAGCGCAGCCTCGGCCGGATCGCGCTCGTCGTCGATGGACAGCCACGCATCTTCCCGGTGAACTATTCGATGAACGGTCACATCATTGCGTTCCGCACCGGGGCCGGTGACATCCTTGCCCACGCGCCGGATTCGAAAGTGGCGTTCGAAATCGATGACCACGACGCCTCGAGCGGCACCGGGTGGAGCGTCATCGTCGAGGGCATCGCACGGGACGCCACCGAGTCCTTCGACGACGTCTCCTGGGCGGCCCGCGGAACCACGCCGGAGCCCATGGCGCCAGGCTCGAAACCGTTCTGGGTCGCGATCGAGCCCAGCCAGATCACTGGTCGGCGATTCCGACCTGGGTCGGCCTAGACTCCGCGCCGAGTAGACCCCCTCACTGCTGAATCTGAAGACGCAGCGCTGCGTGATCGAAGGCTGCTAACGGGGGTGTGCTGCAGGCGTGCTACACCAGTACAGCGGCATTGGCACAATAACCCGCGTACAGGCGGGGCTTTGAGTTCAGAAACTGGTCGGGGGCCCGGGATTTGAACCCGGGGCCTCACGGTCCCGAACCGCGATGATGTCCTGTCCTTCTGTATCCCGGCGGTTCCTGTCGTATCCTCCTGTACTCAATTTCACGCGCCTTCGTGTCCTTTCGTTTCCTCCTGGTTCCGCGAATGCGTGACACGGCTGTGATGCGGCGCGAGGTCCAATGCTCACGCTGAAAGAGCCCATCGACCGAGAGGTTTGACTCTCTTGCTCGTCACATGGCGGAGCTGTTGGTGAGGGCCGCCGGACCAGCGAATAGTTAAGGCGCCGGGAGCAGACCCGGTGCCAAGATTCACGCATGGCGCCAGCGATCGTCGTGTCCGGGCTCGTCAAGAGCTTCGGAACGACCCGCGCTTTGAACGGGCTCGATCTGAAGGTTGAAACAGGCGAGGTCTACGGCTTCCTCGGACCCAACGGCGCGGGCAAGACCACGACCATCCGAATCCTGCTTGGCCTCCTTCGCGCCGACGCAGGGAGCGTCTCGCTTCTCAGCGGTGACCCATGGCGCGACGCGGTCGCGCTGCACCGCCGTATCGCGTACGTGCCCGGCGAGGTGAGCCTGTGGCCGAACCTCAGCGGGGGAGAGATCATCGATCTCCTCGGCCGGCTCCGCGGCGACCTCGACCGGCGGCGGCGGGACGAGCTTCTCCTGCGCTTCGAGCTCGATCCGACCAAGAAGGCGCGCACCTACTCCAAGGGGAACCGCCAGAAGGTCGGCCTAGTCGCGGCGCTCGCCTCCAGCGCCGAGCTCCTGCTCCTCGACGAGCCCACGTCTGGCCTCGACCCCTTGATGGAGGCCGTCTTCCAGGACTGCATCCGGGAGGTCAAGGCCGAGGGCCGGACAGTGCTGCTCTCCAGCCACATCCTGGCCGAGGTCGAGGCCCTCTGCGACCGCCTCAGCATCATTCGGTTGGGCCGCACGGAGCAGAGCGGAACCCTGCAGGAGATGCGCCACCTGACGCGCAC
>WNGA01019569.1_pt1 | contig 15259 bp, 13 predicted proteins | sample 5400061 | NCBI WGS metagenome assembly WNGA01 (sample SAMN13153366, study PRJNA577476) | soil metagenome | isolation source: 100 cm soil or saprolite under grassland replicate 2 | place: USA:California | collected 2016-06-15
GTCACCGATCGGCGCCGAGCTGCAGCGGTGCCGGCAGGACGAGGTCCTGGCCGCGGAAATAGAGGCGAACGGGGGTGCGGGGTGAGCGGCCGATCCCCTCCTTCCGGGCTTCGACGGCGAGGTGGTGGGCCCGCTGGCCGGCGAACCGGAAGCCGCCGTCGGGGCCGGTCTGGACGGTGGCGCGGGGCTCGAGCGTGGTGAGGGTGCGCTCGAAGAGCGTCACCTTCTTGTCGAGCCACTCGACCTCGGCGTCCGGGTGGATCTGCTTGAAGTCGGCGATCCAGCCGCCGATCTTCTCCTTGTAGATGGGAATGTTCCAGGTCAACACGCTGATCTTCTTCTGGGCCGCCGCCGGAGCGACGTGCGTCGCGAGGGCGCCGAGCAGCGCGAGGACCGACACCACGAGGAGCCGTGACCAGGCCATGGTTTCTCCCTTTCGCTGTCCCTTCAGCGGACCGCGTGCATTGTACGCTCGGCTCACCCGATCGCTTCGGAGGCGCCCGTCGAGGTCCCCTCGGAGTCGACCTCCCAGATGTACCGGAGGAGCCGCTCGCGAAGCGCGACGAACTCCGGGCTCGACTTGACCGCGCGGCTCTCGCCGGGCCCGGCGCGCCGGCTGAAGGGGGCGTCGATCGTGGCCAGGATGCGTCCGGGCCGCTGCGACATCACGACGATGCTGGTGGCCAGATAGCAGGCTTCCTCGACGGCGTGGGTGATGAAGAACACGGTCTTGGCCGTGGCCTTCCAGATCTTCAAGAGCTCCTCCTGGAGGTGCTCGCGGGTGAGCGCGTCGAGGGCGCCGAACGGCTCGTCCATCAGCAGGATCTTCGGGTCGTTGGCCAGCACGCGGGCGATCGCCACGCGCTGCTGCATGCCGCCCGAGAGCTCGTACGGCGGCTTCGCGCGGAATTCCCAGAGCCTCATCATCCGCAGGTAGTGCTCCGCCAGCTCGCGCCGCCGCGCCCGGTCGATGCCGCGCATCTTGGGACCGAACTCCACGTTGTCCTGGACGGTGAGCCACGGGTAGAGGGCCGGCTGCTGGAAGACGACCCCACGCTGGTGATCGGGCCCCCGGATCGGCGATCCGTCCAGCCGGATGCTCCCGCTCGTGGGCTCGACGAACCCCGCGATGATCCTCAGGAGGGTGGTCTTGCCGCAGCCCGACGGCCCGACGACGCAGACGAAATCGCTCTCGCGCAGGGTCAAGCCGACCCGGTCGAGGGCGGTGACCGACCCGCCGGTCCCGAGGTATTCCATCGAGACGTCCTCGATCTCGAGGACCGGCGGGCCGCCCATGGCCGGAAACTCGGAGGGGGGCTACGCCCCCCTTCCGAACCTCCCCCCAGCACTTCCCAGGACAGGGTTGCGCCGGCAAAGCCGGCGCTCGAAGCGGAACACCAGTCCGTCGCCGATCGGTCTCATGGCGTCGCGCCCGATTTACTCGGACAGGCTCCTACCTGACGGCCTTCTCGAGATACGAGGGATTGATCGCCTTCTCGAAGGCGGCCTGGGCGGGGGCGGACTTGATCGTCTTCTGCGAGACGAGGAAGTCGGCCGTGTCCTTGAGCACCTTGGCGAACTTCCCGCGCTTGGCCGACGTGCCGAGGTAGGGATCGGACAGCTGCTCCCGTCCGGCCACCCAGACCAGCGTGCGCATCTCCCGCTCGGCCTCCTCCGGCGATGTCGGGGGGCTGCATGTCGAGGATCTTCACCTTCGCCGGCTCCACCTTGAAGACCTTCAGGGCGCCGAGCAGGCTGTAGTGGGTGGTGGAGCCGAACGGAGTCGCGACCTTCTTGCCCACGAGATCGCCGACGGCCTTGATCCCCTTCCCCTTCTTCACCACCAGGGACTCGTTCTCCCCCTCGAGGTCGTGGATCCAGACGACCTCGTACGGGAGGCCCTGCGCGATCCCCGCCGCGGCCGGACTCGTCCCGACCAGGCCCATGTCCAGACCGCCCGACGCCATCGCGGTGTTGACGTCGCGGCCCGAGTCGAACTGCTTCCAGCTGATCTTGACGCCCATCTCCTTCTCGAACCAGCCGAGCTGCTTGCCGACGATCTCGGCGTTCGGGATCACCTGGTAGCCGATCGTGACCTGCTCCGGCTTGGCCTGGGCCCAGAGGCCCGAGGCCAGCGCGACTCCCCCGAGAACGACGATCGCCATGCCGATGAGCCACCTGCCCCTGCCCATGCTCGTCCCCTCCATTGTGTGTGCCTGCGTCACCGCCAGACTCCCACGCCCGGCGGGTACCGGGCCAATGTGCTCCGCCATGTCTTTCGAGCCATCTCACCGCTCGCCTCGCCGGCGGCGGCGGCTCGCACGGCCACGCGACTCGGTCGCCAGCGACGCTCGACGTACAGAGAGTATGCCGGGCAGAGCTGGCTGCCTCGCGCCTCGTCTGGCTCGCAACGTGACCCAGTACCGGGTCCCACTGGACCCGCTCCCCCCGGAGTCTCCCCGCCGCCGGATCGCTCACCCGAACACGACCTTGATGTCGGTGATCCGCCAGCCGTTGCACGGGTTCTGGTCCTGCGGGCACGCCGTCAGCGCGACCAGGCAATCCGCCTGCGCCTCGAACTCCACGAAGTCGCCCGGCCCGGACAGCGGCTCCAGCGTCTCGAGCCTCCCGTCCGGCGCCACCGCCGTGCGCTGGAAGACGTTGAACGGATCGGGCACCATCGATTCCGAGATCCCGAACGGCGCCAGGACCTCGGCGAGGATGCTGAGGCAGCTCGCGTGCGGGGTGGTGAGGCCGAAGCGAACCCGGTAGTCGTACGCGCTGCACGAGGAAAACAGGAGGTCGTGCTCGCCGACCGTGTCCTCGGTGATCCGGAGAAGCGGCCGGCACCGCGTCGAGTACAGGACGCCGCCCCGGGAAATCCGCAGCGACGCATTGAGCTTCCGGGTGTTCGCCGGCGAGAAGCGCTCGAGCCGGTCGTCGTTCAGGAAGGCGACGAGGTCGCTGACCTGCTTCCCCTCGAGATCCACGATCCGGAATCGTCCGCCCCTGGGCACCGTGAAGGCGTGCCCGCCCGCCGCCTTGACCAGCACGTCCTCCATGAGCGCGCTTCCGCCCTATGACGCTCCGCGCCCGCGCGCGGCGCGCATTGTCTCGTCAAACGCCGGCGGCCGCGCGAGCAGCCCCGTCACGCCTTCCCCTTCCAGGGGACGACGCGCCGCTCGGCGGTCCGGATGAGCCGGTCGAGCCCGATCCCGGTGAGTCCCATGACGATGTTGCCCATGAAGATGACGTCGGAGCGAAGGAACTTGGACGCGTCCAGGACCATCCAGCCGATCCCCGAGGTCGCCGCGACCATCTCGGCGGCCACCAGGGTCGTGTAGGTGAAGCCGATGCTCACCCGCATGCCCGTGAAGATGTCCGGCAGGCACGACGGGAACACCACGTAACGGAACACCTGCCAGCGACTCGCGCCGAGCGAGCGCGCCCCCTGGATCCGCTCCGCGCTCACCCCTTTCACGCCCGCCATCGCGCTCACCGACAGCGGCGGAAACGCCGCGAGATAGAGGAGCGCGATCTTCGACTCGTTCTCGATCCCGAGCCAGATGACGAGGAGCGTGTAATAGGCGAGGGGCGGCAGGGGACGGTAGAACTCGATGATCGGATCGAAGACGGCCTGCACCTTCGAGGAGTAGCCGATGGCCAGCCCCAGCGGCACCGCCGTCACCAGCGCGAGCAGGAACCCGATCACCACGCGGTAGAGGCTGTCGAGCAGGTGGTGGAGCAGCGTGCCGCCCCGATAGCCCTCCGTCGCGATCTCGACGAAGGTCTGCCAGACCGAGGCCGGGTGCGGCACGAAGAGCTCGGAGACCAGCCGGAACCTGGCCACCGCGTACCACGCGAGCAAGATCGAGGCGAGGGTGAGCGCCGTCAGGAGCGGCTCGGGACGGAGCCGCACGAAGCCGGGCCCGCGGCGCGGGGCGGGCTTGGGCGCGACCCGCTCGGAGACCCTGGTCGACGGGACGTTCACCGCGTTGATTTCCCCCTTCGCGCCCGATCTCGGGCCGCCGGAGCTCGATGACCTCCCGCTCGACGCGTTCTCGAGCAGGCCGCATCCGCTCGATACGCCCGAGGATCTGCCGAAAGGGATTCGGCGTCAAGCGACCTCGACCGACCGTCCGATGGTGTCTCGGTTGACTCGAGCGCCCGATCTCGCGAGCGTCGCTCGGTGAGACCGAGACACCGCCAACCGGCTGGAGGGATCGACCGTGGCTGGATCCTTGATAGAATGCGGGCCGTGACCCGTCACCGCGCGAGCGGATCGGGGCGAAGCTGGAACTTCACCACCTTGCTCGTCGTCCCCTTGCCGCCTTCGATGTGAAACGGCGTTCGGGTGGCGTAGGTCGACCAGAGTCCCTTGCCCTTCCAGCCCGCATTCGGATCGTCGACGCGCCCGTCCATCCATTTGGCGTAGAAGCCCATGGGATACGGGACGCGCAGGTTGACGAACTTCCCGCCGACGAGGGCGATCAGCGACTCGTTGGCATTGCCGGTGGCGAGGGGCACATCCTTGCCCAGTCCGAGCGTGTCGAACTGATCCACCCAGGTGTAGTAGCTGGCCTCGGCGCTGCCCGGGTCCGTGACGTTCTGCAGTTGCGGTCCGGGGAACGGATAGAGCGTCCAGCCTTCGGGACAGTGCTTGCCCGTCGCCTTGGGTCCGTTGAGCGGTCCCTTGCACCGGCGGCGGTCGAAGCTCGCGAGATGTCCGCTCGATAGCGGCGTCCAGACGACGCCGCTCCGATCGATGTCCATGCCGCGCGGCCCATAGCCCGGGAATGGGGGCTCGAACACCTCCGCGAGGGCGGTGGCCGGCGGATTCGGCCCCGGAACGAGCCGGATGACATAACCGGGGAAGCCCAGGACCGTGCCCCACACGGTGCCGTCGGCCGGGTTCACGCCGATGCCGTAGAAGGCCGCCGCGATCCGCTTGTCCCGGGTGGGATCGACCGGCTCGTTCGGCTCCACGTAGTCGTCTCGCTTGCCGTTGCCGTTGGTGTCGAGGACGAGCGCCGTCCACCCTTGCGACTTGACCTCGTCGCCGGTCGCCTCGAACATCTTCCGGTTCAGCCAGCCGATGACGCCGCTCTGCGGGCCGCCGGCGCTGGTCCACAGCGTGTTGTCGCCGTCCTCCGCAAACACGAGATGGTGGGTGGGGAAGCACGTGCTGATCAGCGTGATCGTCCCCGTTCTCGGATCGTACACGGAGAGATGTCGGTTGGACGATTCGATCGGGGTGAGCTTCGCCGACGGGTGATCCGATCCCTTCTTGCAGAAGTCCGGATTCGCCGGCGGACGGACGCGGGAGGTGAACCAGACCCGCCCCCGCTCGTCGAGCATCGGGTTGTGCATGCTGGTCTGGCTGTCCCAGATCGGCTCGGCGCCCCAGTACGGCGACGGCGTCATGGGATTCTGCCTCGACGACGGCGTGTTCGGATCCCGCACCGGCATCTTCACCTGGGTCGCCTTGTGGTTCACCGGGTCGAGCACCGGGAACAGATCCCGGCTCTCCTCGGTAGCCCCGAAGATCGGACCGTTGGCGTTGACCCTCGGGTTGCGCTTGTCGGTCGAGATCTCGTCATGCAGGTAGTCCTTGGGACCGGCCCAGTCCCAGAGCGTGATGACGACGTTGCGTTCCACGCCTTGCGGCCGCGACGGCTGCGAGGAGGGCAGTTCGCCGGCGGCGATCCGATCGGTCCACTCGGCGAACCATTTCAGAGCGCGCGGAGCGTCGAGCCGGCCGATGTTGGTGGTCATCTGGATCATGGCTTGTCCGGACTGGATACGCCGTTGCCACGCCTCGGTCGAGGACTTGAACTCCCCGAGCTCCTTCGGGATGGTGCGCGTCGCCTTGTTGCCCAGCTGATGACACGTGTAGCAGCCGTTGGTCTTGACGACGTCCAGCCACTGGGCCTGGCTCTTCAGGGCCGCCGGCATGCCGTTGCCATCGGGCCCCGTGCCGGGAAACTCGCTCTTCTCCGGGACCTTGAGCATGGAGTACCAGTAGATGGCCGGATAGTATTCCGCCGCCGCGGCCGCATTCGGCGCCACCACCGCCTTCAGGTCGAGGACCTTCCCGGGCGCGATCTGCACCTTGGGGGAATCGACGAGTCCGTAGCCGCGCACCCAGACGTTGTAATTGGCTTTTGGAAGATCGGGCATGACGTAGCGGCCCTGATCATCGGTGACCACGATCTTGGCGAACTTGGTGGGAAGGTCGGTCGTTTCCGCGATCACCCAGACGCCGGCCTCCGGACCGTTCCCGCTGGCGACCACGCCGCCGAGGTCACCGGCGCCGATACGGATCGCGGGGTCGGTGGTCGGCTGGGCGCTCAGTCGAGCCTGGGAGGCCGCCAACAGCAGGGCGATGCCGACCACCGCCACCATCGCCAAGTCCAGCCCTCTTGTCGTGCTCATGTGCCCGCTCCTCCGGTTTCTTGCCATTCCACTTCACCTTTTCCGTTACTGGCGCCGTGACGCCTTGACTCACGCGCCAGTCACTCGATCACCTGATCCGCCCGGAGCAGGAACGACGGCGGCAGGGTCAGCCCTAGCGCCTTCGCGATCTTGAGGTTGATGACCAACTCGAACTTGGTGGGTTGCTCGACAGGTAGGTCGGCAGGCTTCGCGCCCTTGAGGATCTTGTCGACGTACGCGGCCGCGCGCCGCATCATGGCCGCAAGGCTCGGTCCGTACGAGATGAGGCCACCTTCATTGACGAACTCGCGGACCTCGTACATGCCGGGCAATTTGTGCTTTGCGGCTAGCTCGAGGATGCGCCGGCGCTGGCCGAACGTGAGCGGATCCGTCAAGACGACGAAGGCGCCCATGCGATCGTCCATCATCGTCGCGAAGGCGCGGTCGATCTCATCCGGCGTTCGCACCTCGAGCGACTGAAGCATGATGCCCAAGCTGGGTGCGGCCGCTTTCATCGCGTTGTAGCCGAGCGTCCCGCCATGGCTCTGGGGATTCCAGAGCACGGCGACGCGAGACGCGTGAGGCGTCGCCTCCTTCAGGAGTTCAAGAAGCTTGGCGTCCATTTCGGGCAATAACGACGAGAGGCCGGTGATGTTACCGCTGGGCCGGGCGAGAGTCGCCACGAAGCCCGACCGGACCGGGTCACCGCCCGCGACCATGACGATCGGGATCGTATTCGTCGCGTGCTTCGCGGCGTCCACCGCCCGGTCTCCGACGGCGATGATCACGTCAACCTTGACACGTACCAAGTCTGCGGCGAGGTCCGGGAGGGAGCTGGCCGTCCCGCCCGCGAAGCGGAACTCACCGAGGATGTTCCGACCCTCGACGTAACCCAGCTCACGCAGGCCTTCTCGCCCCGCCTCGATGTAGGGCGCGGCGAACGAGGCGGCAACGCCCGACAACACGCCCACTCGGGGAACGCGCGCGGCGGGTTGAGCGTCGGCGGCCGGGGTGGCGAGCGCCGACACCCCGAGTAGCGTGGCGAGGGTGATCAATCGTGGGATCACTCGTGCTCCTCCTCGGGGCCTGGTGAACGGTGACATCGTCTCCCGGCGCGCCAGGAATGGCGCGCCGTGGACTCATTGATTTTCCAAATCAATCGACCGGTGTCGCCCCTTCCTTGGCCCCCGTCACCGTGACGTAACCTACCACACTCGGACGCCGGCCGCCCTGGGAGCCGATGCCCCAGCGCCCGCGCTCTTCGATCCCGGTCGGCCGACGGAGGTCGACCTCTACCCACGCAAGCCCTACCAGGCGATCCGGGCCGCCCACACTATACTGTTTGAGCAAATCGACCGACCAAACAGGAGGTCTGCCATGTCGGGATCGACCGCGCCAGGGACCTTCGTTCCTCAAATCGTCGAGACCATGACGGCGCTTGCCGGCTCGCATCCCGGCTTCCGCGCCGCGCACGCCAAGGGCATCGTCTGCTCGGGCACGTTTCGCGCGTCACCCGATGCTCGCCGCGTGACCAGGGCGCCACACCTGCAAGGCCAGACGATCCCGACCGTCATCCGTTTCTCCAATGCCAACGGGAATCCGGACGTGCACGATGGCCTTCCCGGCACGCGGGCGCTGTCGGTGAAATTTCAGCTACCCGATGGCAAAGTCGCCGACGTCCTCGCCAACTCCATCGAAGGGTTTCCTGTGCGCACGCCCGAGGAATTTCTCGCCTTCCTCCGGGCTCAGCTCCCGGACCCGGCCACCGGAAAGCCCGCGCCGGATGCGGTTCCCCGCTTTCTGGAGAGTCATCCCACTGCCCGCGCCTTCATTGAGCGCCTGATGAAGAAGGCGGTGCCGGCCAGCTACGCCCAGGCCAGCTACCATGCCGAGCACGCTTTTCTGTTCACGGCCGCGGATGGCACGAGCCGATTCGGCCGCTATCGATGGATCCCCGAGGCGGGCGAAGCCTATCTCTCCCTTGACGATGCGGGCAAGCGAAGCCCCAACTTCCTACGCGACGAGCTGGAGAGCCGGATGCGGAACGGTCCGGCCGTGTTCCGCCTTCTCTTGCAATTGGCCGCGCAGAACGATCCGACGGACGACGTGACGGCCTTGTGGCCCGAGGACCGGCCCCTGACCGAGCTGGGGCGCCTGGAGGTGACCGCCATCTCGCCAACGAGCGCGGCGGACGAGCGCCGTCTGGTGTTCGACCCCACCAACCGGACGGACGGCATCGATCTCTCGGCCGACCCGATTCTGCTGGTCCGCTCGGCCGCCTACTCCATCTCGTACGACCACCGCAGCAAGGGAGCGTGAGGGACTGATTCTTCCCCCGACGACCTTGGCGAAACCTTGGTCGTATCGCCCGCCGCCCGCGTGCTTACTTCGTCAACGCGTCGGCGCCGGCCTTGGCGACCTGCGCGTCCTGCTCGGAGGCGGCGCCGGACACGCCGACCGCGCCGACGATCTTGCCGTCCACCACGATCGGGATCCCACCCTCGAGCGGGCTGGCGCCGCTCAGTCTCAGCAGCCGGAGGTTGGGGCCACCCTGTCCGACAAGGTCCTGGAACACCTTGGAAGGACGCCGGTACAGGACCGCCGAGTACGCCTTGTCCTTGGCCGCTTCGATGCTGCCCAGCTGCGTGCCGTCCATGCGCTCGAGCATGACGAGATGGCCGCCTGAATCGAGGACGGCGATGACCATGTTCCACTTGTTCTTCATCGCCTCCGCCTCGGCGCCGGCGAGCACCTTCTTGGCCTGCTCGAGGCTGATCGGGGCGCCGTAGGGGATCTGCGGCGGCGGTGGCGCCACCGGCTGCTGGGCGCCAACGGGGACGGACACGAACAGCAATACCGTCACGACAACCAGCGACAGAAGCCTTGCCAACCTCATGGGATTCCTCCTGCTGGGAGCGGACGTTGAAGGGACGACCGCCGATCACATGGCGGCCTGGAACGCCGAGCGGGAGTGACCCGGCACGCACCTCCTCGGTTCCCGGCTCGGTCCATCGGACAGTGCCGCGCGGGCGCATGAGGGAACATCAACGCCAGTCACCCTCCGCGGCCCGCGCGGCCGGATGGGAGGACGCCTCGGGGACGCCATGGCTCCCTCGAGCGACCAGCAGACACCGCCCGGCGCTGACCGAGCTCCTCCGGTGATGCTGCGCCCGGGACCGGACATCGTCAAGGGCTGCCTGAGGCCCGGGGGCGCGACCAGGGTCGTGACGAGGACCATCACCACCACCGCGGCGAAGACGGCCTCGGACAGCACGGGCCGGCCATCGAGCATCAGGGTCGTGCCGATCCCCGCGAAGATCAAACCCACTTCCCCGCGCGGAATCATCCCGACCGCGACCGTCAGGCGGTCCACTCGCCGGTCGACCACCCCGAGCGCGCACGCGAGCTTGCCCGCGATGGCCACCACGACCAGGGCCGCGCCGAGCCACAGGGACGACGGCCCGGCAAGGCTCGCCAGGTCGACCTGCACGCCCATGAGCACGAAGAACAGGGGCACGAACACGGCGGCGATCGGATGCAGGAGCTCGTTGAGGGTCGCCGTTTCCTCTCCGGTGCGCACTCCCTCGCCGTAGGGGTCGATGACGAACCCGGCGGCGAAGGCCCCCACGATCGCGGCCAGACCGATCGCCTCCGCCACGAACGCCAGCGTGAAGCACAACGACAGGCCAACCACGAGGAGTAGCTCGGGATGGCCCAGTCGCACGAGCAGTCGCACCAGAGGCCCTGACAGGACGTGGCCGATGCCGGCACTCGCCGCGAGGAACAGCACGGCCCACAACACGATCAGCGCGATCCCGCCGGCCGACAGGGGCGGGCCCCCAGCGGCCGCCGAGATGGCCCCGGCGATGACCGCCAGGACGACAAGGCCGAGGACGTCGTCGATCACCGCGGCACCCAAGATGGTCTGGCCCTCGCGGCTCTGGACGGCCCCGAGATCGCGCAGCACCCGGGCCGTGATGCCGACGCTCGTGGCCGCGAGCGTGGCCCCGATGAAGAGGTGGACCAGCATCGGGCTCTCCGGCAGCAGCCATGCCGTGACCCCCCAGCCGAGCGCCACCGGCGCCACGACGCCGAGCACGGCGACCAGGAGCGCCGAAGGGCCAACCCGGATGAGGGCGCGCAGGTCGGACTCCAGCCCGACATCGAAGAGCAGCAAGAGCACGCCCACCTCGGCCAGGAAGCACAGCGTGGGCTCGGCACGGACGAGGTCGACGCCGTGAGCGCCGACGACCAGCGGCAAGAGGTTGCCGACGCCGATGCCCACCAGCAGCTCCCCGAGCACCGCCGGCTGTCCCCAGCGCTCGACCACGAGACCGCCGATCGTCGCCGATGTCACGAGCAGGGCCACGGCGAAGAGCGTCAGCCCGACCCGGACGCCCCCGCTCCCGGTGGCGGCCCACGCCGGCGAGACGACGAGGGCGATGGCGAGCACCATCGCCCAGCGCGGCGCGTTCATCCGGCCTCGTCACCGGCCCTGGAGCAGCTGCCGGCAGCGCGCGGCGGCCTCGGCGACCGACGCGCACCTCTGGACGTACGCGACGAAGACATGGAGAGGGGATCCGGGTGTGCCGAGGCTCCCCTCCTTTGTCAGCGCGGCGAGCGCGGCCTTGCCCTCGGCCGTAGCGATCCGCCGACGAGCCGGACGGCTTCCGGCATCATCGGGTTGCCGAAGTCCAGGGCGAGGTAGATCACCACCGGCAGCGTGACCCCGCGGAACCGCATGACGGTCGCATCATAGCCGAGTCCCCGGCCGCGGCCAAGCGGCGCGGCGTTACTCCGACGCTGGCAGGACGACTCTAGTCCGCGCGATCCTCGAGCGGCGCCAGGACCTGACGCGCCGGTGTGAGCGCGCTCAGGCGCGGATCATCCCGCTCGTGTTCCATCGGTTCCGGACGATCCCTGGAAGGTGCAGGCGAAGGCGCCTACCTGAGGAGGTCGAGCAATGTTGGTCGCCGCCCGGAGCAGCGTGCTACCACCAGGACCAGAACTCGACCCGGACGTAGCGGGCAAGCCGGCGGGTCACGAGGTCGAAGAGTGGGCGCGGCCCGCACGAGATCTTGGCCATTCCCGGCATCTCCGGCCTGAGCAGGCGGTCGGGGTTGTCGATCTCGGTCATCACGCGAAAGACTTTCCCGTACCATTCCTGCTTCCCCGCGATGGCGGCCGGCGCAACGGCCACCACCCTGCCGGAGAAACTCGTCCCCGGGTAGGCGCGAGCTTTCGTCATTCGGGAGATCCTCGCTCAGCTGGGGCTCTCCCAGTCGGGGCAGAGTCCGGGCCCCGCCCCGCCCGAGCCCGTCGCTGCCATGCCCTGAACGCGTCGCTGGGAGGCGCGGCGGACAGCGCCGTGGCGTCGGTCCCGGCGCCGCGCCACCAAACACCATCAGCGGCTGGTCTAGCTCGCCTAAGCTCGCCCAGCTCGCCCAGGCGGCGCTTGACGACGGTGCTGTGCCTGGCCTAGGATGCCGCTCAGCGGGAGGCCCGGGTATTCGGCTCGGGAAGGTGCTTGTGTGCGCTGTGCCTTGCTCCTGAGAGGGAGAACGTCTGAGTACGGGTATTATGTCACCGGCCCCCGCACCCCTGAGGACGCCGAGGCGGCCAGCCCCCGCGCCACACCCCGTTAGTGTTGCCTACCCTAACCCCAACGGCACGATCAATCACTCCACGGTCATCATCACCCTGCTGAGCCGCGCCGGACGCATCGAGCTGCGCATCGACGGCCTCGCACAATCGAAGGCCGCTCTCGCGGCGCGGCTCCGGGCCATCGCCGCGCAGAAGGCGCCGTAGCCCGATCGACACGGGGGAGATGACGAACGACCCCGGCCTCGGAGCGTTCGCGGCGCTGCTGGGTGTTCACCGACCTGCGATGGCCGACGGCCGCTCGCGCTTCGAACTCGAGGTCTGCCCCGGCCACCTGAACCCTCACGGGGTCGTCCATGGTGGCGTCGTGTAGTCGCTGGCCGACGACGCCATGGGCGGCGCCTTGACCTCGCGCCTCCGCCCGGGCGAGCGCTGTGCCACGCTCGCGATCAAGATCAACCACCTGGCTCCCGTCTCGGAGGGCAGGCTCGCCGCCGAGGCCCAGGTGGTGGAGCGCACCACGCGCGTGGCCGTGCTCGAGGCCAAGGGTCCTCGCTGGCGGCCTGATCGCTCTCGCCACCGGCACGTTTTATATCCAGACCCCCGCCTGTAAGGTGAAACCCGTCACCTTCAAGGAAGAGCAGGCCCTGACGTCCCTGAGGAGGTCGACCAATGTTGGTCGCCGCCCGGAGCAGCGTGCTACCACCAGGACCAGAACTCGACCCTGACGTAGCGGGCAAGCCGGCGGGTCACGAGGTCGAAGAGTGGGCGCGGCCCGCACGAGATCTTGGCCATTCCCGTCATCTCCGGCCTGAGCAGGCGGCCGGGGTTCTCGATCTCGGTCATCACGCGAAAGACTTTCCCGTACCATTCCTGCTTCCCGGCGACGGCGGCCGGCGCAACGGCCACCACCCTGCCGGAGAAACTCGTCCCCGGGTAGGCGCGAGCTTTCAGGACGACTCGCCGCCCCACGTTCACATCCCTGATGTCCTTTTCAGAGATGGCGATCTCGGCCTTGATGGTCCTGATCTCGTTGACCTCGGCAATGACGTCCCCTTTCCCGACGTGCTGGCCGACCTTTTCCCTGAGCTTGGGCGTCATGATCATGCCCGAGATCGGGCTCACCACGGCCAGGAGCTGGAGCTGCTCCTCCAGGTGGCGTCGCTCGCTCTCCTGACGGGCCAGCTCGGCGGTGGCGGCCTCGATCTCTTCCGGCCGGCTGCCCGCGAGTGCCAGCTTGAGCTTCCCCTGTGCCTCCTTCAGCTCGTTCTCCGCCACGGCAATGGATTTGCGCAGCTCGGAGAGGTCATCGGCCAAGATCAGCTTCAGCTCGGCCCCCGCTTCCTCCAGCTCCTTCTCCCTCACGGCGACCTCTTCCTTCGCCTCCTCGAACTGCAGGAGCGAGACGAGGTCCCTCTGGTAGAGGCGGTCGAACAGGTCTCGCCGGGTCCTCCCGTACTTGAGCCGTTCCTCGCCCTTCTTGAGGGTGGTCTCGGCCTTGGCGAGGCGCTCCGCGCGCATGCGTTCGGCCTCCTCGACGCGCCTTCGTGCCCGGTCGAGCCGCGTCGTGGCGGTGGCGACCGCCCCCCTGGCCACCTGGATCTCCTCCGGCCTCGTGCCCGCCTGGAGCATCTTGAGCTTGGCCCGCTTCTCGTCGATCGCGGCTTCGACCTTTCGAAGCTCCGAACGGTAGTCCCGGTCCAGGAGCCGGACGATGAGGTCGCCGGCCTTCACGACATCTCCTTCATCCAGGTACACCTTCTCGATGATCCCCTCGATCTGAGCGCGGACGTCGGCGTTCTCGAGGGGAAGAACCGTGAACTCCCCGGACACCTTCAGCTCCATCGTGACGAAGAAGAGAACGACCAGGCCGAGGGCCGACACGAGCAGAATCGTCGCCGGCCGCTTCAACGCTCCGGTCCTTCGCGGCGCGCTCCCCGGCGGGGCGGGTGGCCTGTGCAGCGCCCGCTTGAGCGGGTTCTGGAAGACGACGGTGAGGAGGCCGGCGTAGAGGAGAAACCCCGCGCCCTGGTAGCGCTCGACCAGGAAGCCGCCGAACATCAGGGCGACGTAACCGAGGAGCCAGAAGGAGTAGATCCAGGCCAACAGCCCGTACGCCAGATAGATTCGCCGCTCGCGCGGGGTCGTGTCGGGGTCTCTCGCGCCGCCCACGCTCCAGCACCGCCTGACGAGCGCCCCGAGATAGCTGAAGGCCCTCCCTCTCAGGTTCGGGATCCCCAGCGCGTCGCTCAGGAGGTAATAGCCGTCCAGCTTGATCAGGGGGTTGAGGTTGAAGAACAGCTTGATCCCGGACGTGGCCATCACGACCAGGGCCACGGAATTCGGCGCCGTGCCGGGCTCGGTCACCTGCCAGATGAGGGTCGCGAGCGCCCAGAGGAAGAGCTCGAAGTAGGGGCCCGCGAAGGTCACCCAGAGCCGTTTGGACTTCTCGGGGAAGAGCCACGCGTCGCTCACGTTACAGTAGAAGGCGAGCTGGAAATAGATCAGGAGGAACCCCATCTCGTGGACCTGGCCGCCGAAACGCTTGCAGGTCAACCCGTGCGCGAACTCGTGCGCCGTCGTGACGGCGAGGATGGTCACCCAGGCGAGGACGAGCGTGTCGATCCCGTAGATGGCGACCAGGTCACGGCCGATCTCCTCCCGGTTCGCCACGGTGACGATGAACGCGAGCAGGATGAGGCTCGCCGACAGCGCGACAAAGTACGGCGTGAAGAAGCACCGGACCTTGCCGACCAGCCGGTCCAGCAGCCGATCGGGGTCGAAGGCCTTCAGCCTGAAGTAGAGAAGGCTCCCGCGCCGTCTCGCGCGGGGGGGCGGCTGAACCTCCTCTTGCCCCGTCTCGACGAGCCCGAGCCGTCTGAGTCTGTCGATGAAGGCTTCGACGGTCCCCGACGCGAGGGGCGTTTCGAACCTCTCCTCGACGCGCTGCCGGACGACGTCGGCAGGCGTCGAGCCGTCGAGATGCCGGGCAACGAAGTGTTCGATCTCACCGAACGAATAGAACCGGCCGGTCCGCGGATCCTTCGCGACGAATGCGCCGTTCTGCGGGCTGATGATCAGATCGCCGCGCAGCTTCGGCAACCCGGGGGGCGTCGTCTCCGTTGTCGTCATGGGAGTTCTCCGCCGGCGCCGGTGCCTCGATTCAATCGCCAGGCATCAGAGGCCAGGATGCGATCGGCCGATCACCACGATCCATGGGAAG
>WNGA01019960.1_pt1 | contig 15249 bp, 8 predicted proteins | sample 5400061 | NCBI WGS metagenome assembly WNGA01 (sample SAMN13153366, study PRJNA577476) | soil metagenome | isolation source: 100 cm soil or saprolite under grassland replicate 2 | place: USA:California | collected 2016-06-15
TGCGCGTCCATCAGGACTTGCTGGCGAACCGGGTTGGTCGCATTCATCTCAAGGAGCGGCGTGGCGAGTTTGATTCAGCGACCGCTGCTGAGATCGACGAGCTGTCGATAATTGGTGATGACTGCCAGATCAAGCCGGGCGCTCAGATTATTAATTCAGTATTAGGACCGGGGTGTTTCGTTGAAGAAAGAGCGCAAGTCGAAAATTCGGTTATCTGGCCTCACACGCGCATCGGCACAGCCGCAGAAGTTTCGGGCGCGATCGTGGGCCGCGGTTGTCATATCGGCCGCTCCGCAGTTGTGGGACCAGGCGCGGTTCTCGGCGACAAAACATCGCTCACGGACTACACGATCACTGGAGGGTCAGAAGCCCAAGCGTAAGCGTGGGCAAGTCTAACCTCCTGTCATTAGCACCCGACTTCAGCCGGGTGACAAGCGGTTGGCTGATTGATTCCAGAACCGTTTCAACGGTTAGACGATGCGTTGAAACGGTTAATTCCACTGGTCAGTCAACAGTCACAGTCACCGCACTAAAGTGCGGTGAGAAATAAATTTGGCTCGGCTAACTTGGGCATGACCAACCTTCCACCAATCAAATTTGGCACTGATGGTTGGCGGGCAGTAATCGCTGACGAGTATACGTTCGCAAACGTCGAGCGCGTGGCCCAGGCCTACGCTGATTATTTGATCGCGGAAAAACAGCAACCCCTTATCAAGCAACTCGTGGATGTAGGGCAGATCAGCAAACGGGAAGCCGAGAGTGCGCCGTTCAAACACGTCATCAATCAAGCACTAGCGTCTCTCGACTCCCTGGTGATTGTCGGTTACGACCGGCGCTTTCTTTCCGAGTTTTTCGCGCAGCGCGCGGCAGAAGTTCTCGCCGGGAATAATTTCTCCGTATCACTTTTCCGCGAAGCGGTGCCCACCCCCCTTATTTCCTGGGCGGTGAAGGAGCTGAAGGCGGCGGGCGGCGTTGTCATCACCGCCTCTCACAACCCAGCCACCTTTAACGGTTTCAAGATTAAAGCTCCCTGGGGCGGAAGTGCGGCGCCCGAAACCACTTCTGCGGTTGAGAAGTTCCTGGATGCGAATCCACCAAAGCGCGGCGCGGTCCTTGCGGACGCGCATGAACTACTTGAACCAACAATCGAAAGTTACAAGGCACAGATCGCGTCGTATATCGATCTCGATCGACTGCGCAGATCGGCGTCTGTTGTAATCGTCGATCCGATGCATGGAGCGGGCGGGAACTGGGTTGAGAACTTCCTCAGCGGCGCGGCACTTAGCATTGAAACCATACGCGCCAATCGCGACCCGCTCTTTGGCGGAGTAAATCCTGAACCAATCGACGGCAATCTCGGGTGCTTGAAATTCCGCGTGCTTGAGAGTAAGGCCCTCGTGGGACTTGCCACCGACGGTGACGCCGATCGCGTCGGAGCGGTGAACGAGCTCGGAGTTACGATGACGATGCATGACGTCGTACCTCTAATTCTGTTGCATCTTGTTCGCCGGCGGCAGATGAGCGGCGCCGTAGTGCGAACCTTCTCGCAATCAGTTCTGCTAAAGCGGATAGCCGCTGCCCACAATCTCAAACTTTATGAGACCGCCATTGGCTTCAAGTACATTGCGGACCTGATGCTTAAAGACGACATTCTGATCGGCGCTGAGGAGTCAGGTGGGATCGGCGTCAAAGGCCACATTCCCGAACGCGACGGCATACTCAATTCTCTTCTCTTTCTCGAAGCGGTAATCACCGCCGGCAAACCGCCATCCGAGCTGCTGCGGGACCTCCACGAAGAGTTTGGCGAATTTCACTTCGGTAGAAGAGATCTGCACGTTGAGACGACGGTAGGCCGACGGCTAATTGAACGACTGGCGAAGGAAAACCCTAGCCAATTGGCGGGCTATGAGGTCGTCGGCATCGAGACGACTGATGGAACCAAGTTACTCTTCGGCGACGAGTCGTGGTTGTTGTTTAGACAGTCCGGCACTGAACCAGTGCTGCGAATATATGCCGAGGCAACTTCGATCGGGAAGTGTGTGGCGCTGTTGACTGCTGGCGAAGATTTGCTGGCAGACCCTAAAACGCCCAATAAAACGAACGCTTAGACTGGCCAAAAACGAGTGTTTAGAGAGCGAACGGTTCTTGCGGCTCGAGGCTCGCTTCTAAACGATCGCGATCCGTGGATCTTGTCCACACATTTGTAATGAAGAAATTATTGACTGTTGGCCCAAAAGCGGTTAACTTTTGCCGTCCCCTTCAAATCGATAAGTAAATAAGCCCCCGCTCCGATAACAATCTCTACGGAGGTGGTTGCGATGGGTTTGATACTTCTAATTATTTTGATTCTTCTGCTTCTCGGCGCGATTCCGACCTGGCCTTACAGCAGAAATTGGGGATATGGCCCAAGCGGCGGCATCGGACTAATTCTGATAATCGTCCTGATCCTCCTTTTGCTGAAGGTCATCTGAGCGAAAGTTGATCCACCGTTCGTCCGTCGCTACGGAACGATCAAGACTACTGCTCAGCTTGCGCGCGAATGCCAGAACTACCAGAGGTTGAACATGTCGTGCGTGCGCTGCGGCGCGCTGTCATTGGTCGCCGTGTACTCGACGCGGAAATCAGGCTTCCGCGACTCCTGGTTGGTTGTTCTGCTGGTACATTTAAGCGCAAATTACGCGGCGCGCGCGTAGACGCTGTTGGCCGGCGCGGCAAATACATCCTAATCGAATTCGACAATCAGCGGGTGCTGCTCGTCCACTTGCGCATGACGGGCAAGTTTCTCTGCATCGGCCCGGACCAGCCACTGCCTCCTTATCCCCACATTGTGTTTTATCTGGACGATGACCGCAGACTGGTGTTCTGCGACATGCGGCAGTTTGGCCGCTTGCGATTGCTGCCCGCTCACAAGCTGTCAGCACTTCCGCAAATCGAAGCGCTGGCGCCTGAGCCTCTCACCGACGAATTCAGCGTTGCCTACTTTCTGGCAACCATTTCAAAATCTCGCCGCAGTTTGAAACAACTTCTGTTGGATCAAACCAGGATTCTGGGTCTGGGTAACATTTACGCGAGTGAAGCCCTCTTTCTGGCGCGCATCAGTCCTCTTAAAGCAGCAGACCGCTTGTCGAAATCGCGCGCGTTGAAGCTGCACCAGGCTATTCGCGACGTCCTTCAGGAAGCCATCGAGGCCGGTTCAACTTTGAGGGTTGATCTGACGGACGGTAACGGAAGTTACTTCGGAACGACGGAGCGATTCTGGAGAGTTTATGAACGCGCGGGTGAGCCCTGCGTTAATTGTGGAAGACGAATACGGCGCGTGGTGCAGGGTGGACGATCAACTTACTACTGCCCGCGGTGTCAAAGGCGGTGACTTCGAAGCCGAATTCATTTCCTCATACCTTAAGGTATTGGTAGCACCTTGAATTCAACCGGCAACATTTTGTTTTTGCAGGATGTTGTGGTGATGAAGTGAACAGAACTCTATTTGAGGCCTTCAACGAGCCTGCGAAGCAGGCGGAAGCATAAAGCCCAGGGTGGAGCGAAGCGGAACCCTGGGTAAGCTTGAGAAATCAATCCGAGCCCGTGGAACGGGCGACAGAAGTTGATTAGTAACAACGCGTCTGTCGCCCGCTTCGCGGGCTGTGCGACTAATTGAATATTGAACCCAGGGTTCCGCTTCGCTTCACCCTGGGCTTTATGCTTCCGCCTGCTCCGCAGGCTCATTGAATGCTGTCGGCTCTTAGGGTTTTGAGGGCGAGACTTTGAGAATCAGCGCCTTTGTGTCTTCGAGATGACCCTGGCAGCTTTTCGTAACTAACAAGCTTACGGGTACGACTTCCCGCGAAAGGTTTCCAGCAGGCTGCCTGCCGAAACGAATTTGCCTTCGAAGCTGTAAATATCCTCGAGCTTCCAGGAACCGCTCTCGCGAACCAGAATGTACGAAGTGAGGCGCTTATCGCCCGGATAATTAGTATTCTTCCCCCATGCAAATTGAACATCCACCACGGCCCGTTGGCCCGACAACCGTGAGTCCACTAAGCGAAAACTGGTGGGATAATCCCACGACCCAATAAAATCCCCATTTGAAGGCGGACCTTCAGGCGAATCCGGATTTTCTTTTGCATAAGCCGCGTATACCGTCTGCCGGTTGGCGAGCGCTTTTCGCATCGCCTCACTCAGCCAGCGACTCTGAGCGTTCGTGTCAGTCGCTATGTCAGGCTTTTGATGGAACAGGTACTTTATGAACTCGCGCACGCTCTGCACCGCTTCTGCGGCAGCCACCGACGTGTTGCGTTTGCCGGAAACCTCTTCGCGGACTTCAGCCCGGTTAGCGCTTCCCTTCGTCCGAGTCTGGGCGAATCCAATTCCAGCAAACAGGACGCATGAGGCGATAAAAACAAACAGGAAAAGCTTGTTCATGATTTTATAGATTTGCAACGATGAAATCCGTCATCATCTGACGCATGTGCTTCACAAGCAGCGGCTCGGTGACGCCATGTCGCGACTTCGGATAAAGCATCAACTGAAACTGCTTCCCGGCCTTCTGCAGCTCATAAGCAAACTGCACCGTGTTCTGCATATGAACATTGTCGTCCATGGCTCCATGAATCAGCAGCAGCTTGCCATGGAGATCTTTAGCGAAGTTTACGGGTGAACTTTTCTTGTAACCTTCCGGATTGTTCTGCGGCGTTTGCATGTAGCGTTCGGTGTAGATCGAGTCGTAGTTGCGCCAGTCGGAAACCGTGCCGCCGGCGATCCCCATCTTAAAATTTTGACTGTGTGTGAGCGCATAGCTAGTCATAAAGCCGCCATAACTCCAACCCCAAATGCCGATGCGTGAGCCATCGACGTAAGGCTGGCTTTTGAGCCATGCGAGACCGTCTTCCAAATCTCGCAATTCCAGTTCGCCAAAGTTCTTGTAAACCGGCCAGCTTGATTCAAGTCCTTTTCCACTCGCCGTCCGGTTGTCGCAGATCCAGATAACGTAACCTTTCTCGGCGAGTAACTGATGCCAAAGATAAGTGGAAGCCCCCCAACCGTTTTTCACCTGGGGCGCATGTGGCCCACTATAGGTAAATTCCAATACCGGGTACTTCTTGCCTGGATCGAAATCGGGCGGCTTTATCATCATCGCTTCCATGGCAAAGCCATCGCGCGTTTTTACCTGAAGAAACTCCGCAGTGCCAAGTTTGTATTGCTTCAATGCCTCTACCTTATTCTCATTGATGACGCGGACAAGCTTGCCATTAGTATCGTAAAGACGCGTTTGCGTCGGCGTGTTTATATCATTCCACTGGTCAATGAAGAGATTGAAAACCGGGCTTACCGTAACTTTATGAGAGCCTTCGCCCGTTGTTACTCGCGTCAGACCAGTCCCGTCGAGCTTTACGCGATACGCCTGGGGCGCAATAGGACTGTGTTCAGTGGCGGTAAAGTAAAGCAAACCCTTATCTTCATCGAGGCTCTCGAAGGAACTGACTTCCCACTGGCCATCGGTAACCTGCCGCAACAATTTGCCATCCGCGCTATAGTGATAAAAATGGTCCCAACCATTACGCTCGCTCTGCCATAGAAACGAGCCATCCTTTAAGAAGTTCGGATTGTCGTTCACACCGACCCAGGCTTTGGATATCTCATGCAGAATCGTATTTGATTTACCGTCCACGGCATCGGCAAAATTCAAATCGAGAAATGTTTGCTCGCGGTTCTGTGCCTGGTAGACGACGCGCTTGCCGTCAGGTGTCCAGGTGACACGCACAATCAACAAGTCGCTCGGTTGATACTTGAACGTGTCAACCCAACGGGTCGCGCCACCGGCTGCGTTTACAACACCAAGTTGCACGAGCGGATTTGGATCACCTGCTTTTGGATAAGGAGTAACTTCCAGAGCCTGGTGATAAGGGATGTGATCTACCACGGTGAACTCTGGAACCGGATTTTCGTCCAGCCTGAGATAAGCCAGCCTGGTAGAGTCAGGACTCCACCAATAAGCCTCAAAGTTTCCGCGTCCATACAACTCTTCCTGGTAAACCCAGTCGAGGCGACCGTTGAGAATCTTAGGACTGCCGTCAGTTGTCAACTTGCGCTCGCGCTGTGTGGCGAGGTCGTAAACATACATATTATTGTTGCGCACAAACCCGAGCATGCGATCGTTCGGGCTAAACGTTTCACCGACTTCTTCTTCCGGATTGCTGGTCACGCGCACGGCCTTTTCGCTGCCGAGTTGATAATAGAAGAGGTCGTCGCTCCAGTTGATCAGCACCGCCGTCTCATCGTTGTTAAATTTGTAAGAGCCGCGGTTCGCGAGTTGTTTTGCGTCCTGTTCACTAATACCGCCGAGAGACATGAAAGCGGCCTGCATCTTCGCGGCATCGAGAAACGGAACGGCTTCGCCCCTTACGGCATCGACCTTTTGCAGCCTCGGGACGTCTTTCTTCATCGCATCGTTCGCTAAAAGGTAGTGCTTGCCATCCTTCAGCCAACGGATATTCGGAACTGTGCCGCTGAAATTAACGCGCTTGGCGGGGTCAAAGATATCGTCAATGGTGAGCAGCTTTTGCTGCGCGAGCGCGTGAAGCGACAGTGACAGCAGAAATATTACTGCACACAAGAATCGGATCGGGTTGTTCAAAACAGTATTCTCCTCAAACGCGCAAAAGATACAAACAGGATTCAACCGCATGCGTGGCTACGCCGCTCGTGGTGTCATCTTTTTAATTAATGGCGTTAGGACCGCTAACACGAATGCGGCGACCAGCGTGATGGCAGCGAACGTCCCAAATGCGCGCGTTAGAATTGCAGGGTCGTTTCCTGCGAAAAAGCGCGTAGTTAGGCCGGCAATGTAGCTGCCTATTGAGATCGAGAGAAACCAAACACCCATCATCAACCCAACCATGCGTGCGGGCGCCAACTTCGTCACAGTGCTCAAACCCACAGGACTCAGGCAGAGTTCGCCGATGCTTTGCAAAAAGTAAACGAAAATTAGCCAGAGTGGGCTTACTCGACCACCGCCGGTGACCATAGACGCGACGGTGACGACCACGAAGGCCATGCCGGCGAAGAGTAAGCCAAAACCGAATTTGCCTGGGCTTGACGGCTGTCGCTCCCCCAGCTTCTGCCAGATTCCCGCGAATACCGGCGCCAGGATGATAATGAAAATTGGTTGGACCGACTGAAACCAACTCGAGGGATACTCCCAACCAAGAATTGTCGTACGCGTCAGTCGATCGGCGAACAGAGTGAGACTTGAGCCGGCTTGTTCAAACGTCATCCAAAAAACAATTGAGAATACGAACAGAATAAAAATAACCAAAACATTCTTAAGCTCATTTCCCGTCAGTAGCCTAACCGTTCCCAGTAAGTAGCCACCAAAGAAGAAAACTACCAGTAAGTAGCCACCAAAGAAGAAAACTACACAGGGAAATAATGCTGAGACAAGGCCCGCCTCACCGAATTCATATCCAACCACGGCTCCAATGATGCCGCCAATGACAGCAAGCGCCCCAGTCACATAGTCGAACTCGCCGAGCCTTGCAGTCGCGATATCTGTTATGGGTTTCACGCCAACGTTTCTCAAACGATTGCGGCCGATCACGTATTGAATCAAGCCGAGCGTCATTCCCACGCCCGCGGCGCCAAAGCCAAAGTGCCAACTATTCCGTGGATCAAAACCCAATGAGGAGATGAAATTTCTGAACCATAGGTGTTGTGCGAGAAAGCCGACGACAATGGGAGAAAGGAAAGCTCCAAGATTGATGCCCATGTAGAAGATCGAAAAGCCTGCGTCGCGCCGCTCATCTTTATCTGAATAAAGCTGACCGACCATGGCGCTGATGTTTGGCTTCAGCAGCCCGGTACCGATAGCAATCAAGACTAACCCGGCATAGAAGGTTGGCAGGCTGCTGATCGCCATTGAATAGTGACCACAGGCTATGATGATGCCGCCTATCAACACCGCCCGCCGCGCTCCCAAAATTCGATCCGCCAACCAACCGCCGACTAGCGGCAAATACCAGACAGACGAGACATAAGTTGCGTAGATAACGCTGGCATATTTTTCGTCAAAACCGAGTCCGCCCTCAACCAGGCTCTTCGTCATGAATAGCGTCAGGATCGCGCGCATGCCGTAATAGCTGAAGCGCTCCCACATCTCGGTGAAGAACAAGGTAGACAGTCCGCGTGGGTGTCCAAAGAATCCTCGATCCGTGACGGAGGTGTTGCTTGCTCCGGTAGCATCAACTGGTGTGCTCATTGCGAGTGGTCCTTATTCAGATATTTTTAGGCGTACGCGATCGGAGACAATTGATCGCGCAGCTCACTTCCGGAAGAGCTTAACGTTTTGCATCACGACGCAGGGAAACTAAAAGAACGCGAGCATTCAGCCAAAATAAGAACTCGCTGTCAAGGTGTGTCATAAGTAGTGAGTCAGTTTGAAATTCTCATTAACACCGCACTTCAGTGCGGTGATCTATCGGCACAATGCCAGACCAACCGTTTTAACGGTTTGCCAGTGAAATCGTTAAAACGATTAGGAACAGAGGGCCGCTTGTGACCACCTGACTGAAGTGAGGTGCTAATGAGACTTTCAAACTGACCCACTACCCTGAAAATACCTCACTCGCAGTTTTAGAAAACTACCTAAAGGCGACATTAATTTCGGTGCGCGCAGTTTAGAACGTCGCCGCTTCGTTTTGTCAAAATCTGCGTAATACGTGTAATCTGCGGGTTAGGATCTGGCGTCCTTGACAGTCATGTTTAGTGGGGCGTATAAGCACAACTGGAAACGTGGTGAGTTAAGGCGACTTGCGGCCACGTAAAAAAACCCGCTAAACAGCTCGGGCAAGCCCAAAAGGACCAATCCCGAAACTTCAGTTTTTCATGAAGTCCCGCGTTGTTTAGCGCGGGACGTTTTTGTTTTGAGTAGACAGCAAACAGCAGACAGCAAACAGCCGGGAGGATAAGCAGACTATCCACCGGCAGAAACGTCGTCAATTTAAAGATTCATAAGAGTTCGGCTATTTACCGTTTACTGTTTACTGTTTGCTAGATCCCATGGAACTATTCAGAGACATCCTTGAATCGGACCGCATTCACGTCTTCGATGGCGCGATGGGGACAATGCTCTATGCCAAGGGCATCTACATCAATCGCTGTTACGACGAGCTGAGTCTGAGTAACCCGGATCTCGTGCGCGAGATTCATTCCGAATACATTCGTGCTGGAGCCGACATCGTCGAAACAAACACATTCGGCGCTACCGAGCATAATCTGGATCAGTACGGACTCGGAGAAAGCCTGCGCGACATCAACATTGCGGCCGCGCGCCTGGCGCGTGAGGCGGCCGGCGAACGCGCCTATGTTGCGGGGGCAATCGGACCACTCGGCTTGCGCATCGAGCCCTATGGGCCCACCTCGTTCGATGAAGCGAAGGACATGTTCAAGGCCCAGGCGTCGGCTTTGCTCGAAGGCGGCGTCGATCTTTTCGTACTCGAAACATTCTCCGACATCTCAGCGATCCGACAGGCCATGCGCGCCATCCGTGAGCTGTGCGATCTCCCAATCATTGCGCAGATGACGATCCTTACCGATGGCAATACTTCTTACGGAACCACGCCCGAACTCTTCACTACCAGGCTTGATGAGTGGGGTGCGGATGTCATTGGTCTTAACTGCGGCGTCGGCCCGGCGATCATTTTGAGCGCGCTGGAGAAGATGCGTGGCGTCACAAAAAAGAAATTGGCGGCGCAACCAAATGCAGGCCTGCCTCGCGATGTCCAGGGTCGGCAGTTTTACATGTGCTCGCCCGAGTATATGTCGAAGTTTGCGAAGCGGTTTATCCAGGCAGGCGCGAAATTCATCGGTGGTTGTTGCGGTACGACTCCTGCTCATATCAAATTGATTTCCGATGCAGTTCGCGCTGCTTCACCGCGCGCCCAAAAAGTTGTCCTCTCGTCGAGACCATTGGCACACGTCGACGAAGTAACGCCCGCCGACATTAAGGTCGTCCCGCCTGAGGAGCGTTCGAAGTGGTCTAGAAAGATCGCGCTGGGCGAGTTTGTTACTTCCGTCGAGGTGCTGCCGCCAAAAGGCGTGGACGCGCAGAAGACGTTGGACTCAATTCGACTTTTAAAAGATGCGGGCGTTGATGGGGTAAACATTCCGGATGGTGCCCGCGCGCAGTCGCGCATGAGCGCAATGGCCACGGCTGTACTGGTCGAACAACAGATCGGAATTGAGTCAGTACTTCACTACTGTTGTCGCGATCGGAATTTGTTGGGAATGATGTCTGACTTGTTGGGCGCTGCGGCGTTGGGCCTACGCAACCTGCTGCTGATTACCGGCGATCCGCCGAAGATGGGGCCTTATCCGGACGCGACTGCGGTTTTTGACATCGATGCCATCGGCCTCACAAACATGGTGAACAAACTCAACCATGGTCTCGACATTGGTAACAATCCGATCGGGTCGCCAACTGCTTTTTGTATCGGTGTCGGTGTGAATCCTGGCGCGATTAATCTCGACGAAGAGATTCGGCGCTTTGAATACAAGGTTGAGGCGGGCGCGCAGTATGCGATTACACAACCGGTATTTGATACCGACCAACTTCGAGATTTCATCAAAGGCATTGAACACGTGAAGATTCCGATTATCGCCGGCATCTGGCCGCTGGTCTCATATCGTAATGCGGAGTTTCTGCATAACGAAGTTCCGGGCGTGCGGGTTACGCCATCGATTATGGAACGGATGCGCGCCGCGTCGGCAAAAAGCAAAGAAGCAGGACGCGAAGAAGGATTGAAGATCGCGCGGGAATCGTTGTTAGAAGTGCGCGATGTGATTCACGGCGTGCAAGTGTCAGCGCCGTTTGGCAATGTGAAGTACGCCCTGGAAGTGTTTGATGCCTTGGAAGATTTTGGCACAGCCAGCGCCGACAGCAAGATGGCTAGTTAACGCGCCGGCATTAGCACCGGTTTACTTTTATATTCAGCTTTCTAATGCGCGTTGCAGCGCGCCCTCCAAATCCCGGTGAAGAAAACCATATTCCGCCTGTTCCAATTGTGAAGGCTTCGCGCGTTGGCTCGACAGCAACAACGCATCGGCCATCTCACCGAAAACCAGCCGAACACCGAAGGCGGGTATGGGGAATAACGTCGGACGCGAGAGCACCTTGCCAAGTGTCTTTGTAAACTCCGCATTCCTCACCGGATTCGGCGCGACAAAATTCACCGGACCTCGCAGCGACTCATTCGTCAGCGCAAATTTCAGTGCCGCGACCACGTCGTCGAGCGCAATCCAACTCATCCACTGTTTTCCGTTGCCAATTCTCCCGCCAATGCCCATGCGAAAGGGCGGCAACATCTTCGCGAGCGCGCCGCCTTTCGCATCGAGAATAACTCCGAAGCGCGTGTTCACGACGCGAATTCCCTTCTCCACTGCCAGCGACGTTGCCTTCTCCCATTCAACGCAAACCTGCGCCAGGAAATCATTGCCCGGGGCGCTCGTCTCTGTAAGAATCTCGTCACCACGATTCCCGTAGTAGCCGACTGCCGAAGCACAAATAAAAGTCTTCGGCGGGTTCGTCAAATTTGCGAGCGCGTCGCCCAGCAGCTTCGTTCCCTTCACACGACTTTCGCGTATGCGCCGTTTCTTCTCGTCAGTCCAATGCCCTTCGGCTATTGGTTCGCCTGCCAGATTAACCACCGCGTCAAAGCCTTCAATGCGCGCGAGCGCGATGCTGTAGCGATCCGGGCTCCATTCAATTTCCGATCGCGATTCCGGGTAATGCCGGACCAGGCGAGAAATCTCGTGGCCTTCCGGCTCCAGTGATTTGATCAAGGCCGTTCCCACGAGGCCATGCGATCCACCAATCAAAATCTTCATCGATTGTCCCTGCTCTTCATTATGAAAAGTCTTACAAATACTCTGGTAAGACCCATTAGTTGAGGCTCAGAGCCTTTAGCTTGTCTTCTCCAAGGAAAACGTTAGGATCCGCCCGTTCCCGATCATTCGATATGCGATTCATTTCAGTCCTTTCATTTTAGCAGAACCTTCACTGATTATTCCTTAGCGTTGCTTGACTAGCTAGTGTCCGAATTTTCAGTTTTCTCTGTGCAACCTTTGTGTTCTCTGTGTCTCTGTGGTGAGCGATCGCTATAAAGATTCACCACCGAGGCACAGAGAACATAGAGAACGCACACAGATCAATTCAAACCAGAACACTATCGTTTGACGATGACCTTACTCAAAAAGATGGACTAACCTGGTGCCCCACCAAAGACGATTCTTTTTCGTTCTCCTCACTGCCGCTGCACTCTGCGCAATCGTTTGGCAGGTTGCGCGAACGCAATCCACGCTTCGCCGCATCACGAACACAACTCCGGAAGGCATCAACCTTAACCCGTCACTCAGCGGCGATGGCCGCACTGTTGCCTTTGAGTCGACAGAAGACGTTGCCGCCGCCGGCGGCAACAGCGAGAGCTTTCGGGCAATTCGCGCCAACGTCTCGGCGGATCCTACTACCTTCCTACAAATGGGAGCTTTGCGCGCACCAGCTTCCGGAATTTCGCAGGACGGATCGCGCATCGTTTTCGCTGCGAGAGAGAACCCGCTCGGAACCAACAGCGATGCTAACTCCGAAATATTTGTTTACGATGGCGTCAGGCTAATTCAAATTACAAATACCTCGCCGGGCGAGCCCGCCAACCGCATCGTTAATGGAAACTTCCAACCTTCGATTTCTGACGACGGCCGATTTATCGCTTTTTCATCAAACCGCGACCTTGCCAACCAAAATGCCGATGGCAACCTCGAAGTTTTTGTTTACGACTCCATAGATCTTACCTTCACTCAGCTTACAAACTCATCAGGAATCGTGGGCTGCAGCGATGCGAAGATCAGCGGCAACGGCGGAAGCGTCGCTTTCATTCGCGATACGGCAGCAACCCCCAGCGCTAACCGCGATCTCCTGGTTCAGGATCGAGTCGACCCGCAATTAATCCATGCGCTCGCCGCGAATGCACCTTTGCTGGCGATGACATATGGTCGGGCGATTAGCGACGACGGTGCGCGGGTTGTCTGGTCAGCGCAGACCGCACCTAACTCGACTCAGGTTTTTCTCTACGATGGACGAAACAACCTTACGCATCAGATAACCACGCTTGGCGCCCGCGCGGCAGACGTTGCCCTTCAACCCACGATTAGCGGCGACGGTTCGCGCATCGCCTTTGCCACGCGCCGCAGTTTCCTGGGCAATACAAACGGTGGCGTCAACCTTTACACCTTCGATATTCCCAGCGGAACCTTTGCGCGCATCACCAATGGGCCGTCAAACGCAACCGCCGAAGTGGTGTCTTCTCTGAACGACGATGGTTCCGTAGTCGCCTTCAACTTTCCGCGTGTGCTTTCCGGGCCGGTGTCTCAGGAGATTTTTGCGAACGACTCAGAGATTTACCTCGCAGCGACTCCCGGTCGTCCCGTCTTCGGAGGTCTGACAATTCTTAACCGGGCTTCCTTGGGTCATGAGCCGTCTACGGTGAAAGCAGTAGCGCCGGACAGCATCGCAATTGCTCTCGGGAGCACCCTGGCATTCACAACTCAAGAATCCGGGCGACAGGCCGATGGCACGTTTCCCACTAATGTCGGTGGAACAACTGTCACGTTGAACGGCCAGCCGGCGCAGGTTCTTTTTGTTTCTCCAAGTGAGGTCCACTTCCACGTGCCCGCCGCGACTATCCTCGGCAGCGCCGAAGTGGTTGTAACTAACTCCGAAGGTTTCCAAAGTCGGGCCGCTGTAACGACGCTGCGCTCCGCACCAGGTGTGTTCACGAAGAGCGGTGATGGCCTCGGCGAAGGAATGATTCTCAACGCCGACACGTTAGAACTCGGACCTTTCGATCCAGGCAGAGGCAATCTCCGACTGATAATTTTCTCGACCGGCGTGCGCAATGGCGCAACCGTTTCCGTCTCTGCCGGCGGGCGGGCATTTACTGTCGAATCGATCGTCAGCTCTATAAACCTGCCCGGCCTTGATGAGGTTCACGTCCTGGTGCCGGCAGACTTGCGCGGCGCCGCAACAATCGATTTGGTCATGCGCTCAGACGGGGGTGATAGCAATCCGGTAACGGTCGATTTTATCGGTGACGCGCGCAGAGATATTTTAATCAATGAGTTCCTGGCCGATCCACCCGATTCCGCAACGGACCCAACCGCCGGCGATGCCAATCACGATGGCGCGCGCAGTTCCACCCAGGATGAGTTTGTCGAATTGGTAAACACGACGGCGCGCGACATCGACGTCAGTGGTTATCAAATTCTTACGCGAGCCTCCAGTGGTACGACCGATATTGTGCGCTTCACCTTCGCTTCGGACACGATCATGCCGGCTTGTACTGCGATTGTCGTATTCGGTGGCGGCGCCTTCGATCCGCATAATCCCGTTTTCGGCAGCGCGCAAGTATTTAAACCTGCTTCCGGAAGTCTTTCTTTAGGTAACACCGGCGGCGTAATAACGTTGCGGGATCAGGCTGGCGCGATTGTTAACCTGGTCAGCTACGGAGGCGCGAGCGGCCTAAATGGCAACGCCGGCCAATCGCTAACCAGGTCGCCCGATCTCAGCAGCACGTTCGCGTTGCACCAATCGGCCAGCGGAAGTGGCGGACGTTTCTTCAGCCCGGGCAGCCAACTAAATGGGGCAGCATTTAATTCTTGTACGCCGGTGATCGCTCGCGTTGAAGTCTCGCCATCCTCGGCAGCAATCGCAATCGGCGCGCAACAACAGTTCAGCGCTCGCGCGTTTGACGCCGGCAACAATGAAGTACCAGGGGTGATCTTCGCCTGGCAATCGAGCGAGACCAATGTCGCCACAATTGATCACAGCGGACTGGCGGCTTGCATTTCCGCGGGTCCGACAGAAATTCGCGCCACCGGACGTGGGGTTCAGTCACCGCCTGCTAACTTGATGGTGACGCAACCGCCCCCGGTATTGACGAGCGTCACCATTTCACCACTCAATGCGATTATCAGCGCCGGTGAAACGCAGCAGTTCATTGCACAGGCAAAGGATCAGTTCGGCGACGACATTGGCGGCGTCACGATCACCTTCGGCTCCGACAATGCGACGGTGGCCACAATTGATTCCGTAAGCCCCACGTCGGGTAGGGGCTCAGCGACTGCGACGGTGACCGGTCACGCAAATGGCTCGGCGCGGATTCAGGCGTCTTCAACTAACGGCACTATCACCGTGATCAGCTCACC
>WNGA01007438.1_pt1 | contig 15246 bp, 9 predicted proteins | sample 5400061 | NCBI WGS metagenome assembly WNGA01 (sample SAMN13153366, study PRJNA577476) | soil metagenome | isolation source: 100 cm soil or saprolite under grassland replicate 2 | place: USA:California | collected 2016-06-15
GACGCAAGCCTCGCCGGGCTCTGGGTGAACAAAGACGATCTTACTCACGAGCGTACACTCGGGGGGATCGCCGCCATCGACCCGAGCGTGATCAGCATCGAGGCTGTCGAGTCTTATCTGCTGGAAAAGACCAAGGACAAGCACCGGGCGGATGCGGCGCGCGCAGCGTACGAATCGCTGCGGCAAGAGGCCAAGCGGCCGCGCGTGCAGACGGTGACGCCGAACGAGGGAATCGACTGGATGCATGAGATACCCGTGCTGCCCAAGTGGTTCGAGATGCAAGAGGGAGCCGTAGTTCCGGCGGTTAAGCGGGGCTTCGAGATGGGCCCGAGAGGACAAAATAGAAACCCAGGCTTCAAGCGCGGCACGACCAAAACGCAAAGACCGGCAGTCAGGTTCGATCTCTGCACCAAGTGCACGCTCTGCTGGGCCGAATGTCCGGACGAGTGCTTCGACCCGACCACGGACGGCTTTTATGACATCGACTATCAGTACTGCGTTGGCTGCGGCAAATGTGCCCAGGTCTGTCCGGTCAAAGAGTGCATCGTTATGGTGGATGAGCTTCGATTCGAGGACGACTCGAGTCCGTGGGAGCATTGGAAAAAGGATTCCCAAGACTATATTCAGTGGGTCGAGGACAAAAAGGGCAAAGACCGGGTTTCTTACCCCGTGGTCACCGGCAAGGGCATGACCGTGACTCAGGGAGAAGTGATGCCGGAAGGAAAGATCGTACCGGTGAGAAGAACCGAGGAGGTTGAAGTATGAGCGTCGCAATCGCAACAGCCAAATCAGATCAATCAGGTGGTGTCTACGAGCGGGAAGATCTCTTAAACGGCTGCCAGGCGGTCGCGCAAGGGGTGTGTCTCGCCGATGTGGATGTGATCGCCGCTTATCCGATCCGTCCCTACACCGAGGTGATGGACGCGCTGTCCAAGCTGATCGCCGACGGGAAATTCGATGCCGAGTATATTATCGCCGACAGCGAGCATTCTCAGTTCGAGATCGTCAAGCACGCCAGTTCCGTAAACGCCCGCGCCTTTGGCGGATCGAGCGGCACGGGTTGGATGTACGGTATGGAAGCACTGGTCGTTACCGCGACCGACCGTCTGCCGCCTCTTTTCGTGGTGGGCAACCGGGCTCTGGATGATCCGGGCGCCTTCGGCGTCGAGCACAACGACGCGATGGCGGTCCGCGACATGGGCTGGCTGCTCTGCTGGGTCACCACGCCGCAGGAAGCGCTCGAGCACGTGTTGATCGGTTACCGCATCGCTGAAGACAAGAAAGTCAGAATGCCGATGGGACTGGCGATGGACGGCGCCTTTCTCACCCACTCGCAACACATGGTCAAAATCCCATCGGTGGAGGCGGCGAAGAAATTCCTGCCGCAATATGATCTCGCCGAGCGCCGGCTCCATCCCGACAACCCGATCTCAGTCGCGCCGCAAGCCAACGAGGATTGGGTCATGGAGATCCGCAGGCAAAATTGGGAAGCTGCGAAGCGGGCGCGCGGCGTCATCAAGGATGCCTATAAAGAATTCAACGATATTTTCGGCGATCGCTACGCCGCGCCTTACTATTTCGACGAGTTCATGACCGAGGACGCGGAAGCGGTCCTGATCGGCGTCGGTACGGTGGCGAGTCCGGCGCGCACGGCGGTCAGACGCTTGCGCGAGAAGGGACAGAAGGTCGGCTACGTGAACCTGCGCTGGTTCCGCCCCTTCCCGACGGTGGAGCTGCGCGAGTCCTTGAGCCGCTTTAAAGCGGTCGGCGTCGTGGACAGAGACTTCGCTCATGGCTCGCCCGACAATTGCGGCATCTTGATGCACGAAGTCCGATCCTGTCTCTATCCGGCGAAGAACCGGCCGGCAATCGTCAATTTCATGGGTGGGTTGGGCGGGCGCGATCTCTCGATCGCCGACGCTCAGAAGATGTACGATATAACGCAACAGGCGGCCAAGAACGATTCCATGGATGAATTCGTCACCTGGATCGGCCTAAGAGAGTAACGTTAGGAGGGAGCGATTATGTCAACTGCACCGACAATCGATTACGAGAAGATCAAAGGCGTTCACAAAATTCCGCTGGAAGAGCTCTATACTTCCGGCCATCGGACCTGCCAGGGCTGCGAGTCGGCGACGACGATGCGCGGCTTCATCAAGGTTGCGGGTCCGCGCTCGGTGGTCACGGGAGCAACCGGTTGCATGTACGTGGCCAACACTTCGTACATGACGACGCCCTGGATCGTGCCGTGGATGCACACCCAGCTCGGCGCCGGCGGCTCGTCCGCCGTGGGCATGGCCGCGGGCCTGCGAGCGCTCAAACGCAAGGGGAAGATCAAAGACGAGAAGATCAACGTCATCAACTTCTCCGGCGATCTCGGCGCCGGCGACATGGGGATCGGCGGCATCTCCGCCGCGTTGCAGAGCGATTACGACTTGCTGATCATCATGTACGACAACGAATCGGCCGCCAATACCGATATCCAAGCAACAGGCTCGACGACTTACGGCGCGCAGACGACCTTCACGCCTCCGGGGACCAAGCATCCGATCATGCAGAGGCGCTGGAAGAAAAACGTCGCCGGGATGCTCGCCGTTGGCCATCCGACCTGCCGTTACGTTGCCACCGCCTGCGCCACCTTTCCGCCCACGGATTATCTCAACAAAGTCCAAAAGGCGCTCGCCATCGGCGGCCCGACCTTCATCCACACCTACGATCCATGTCCAAAGGGTTGGGACTATCATCCCCGCTACTCGAACGAGCTTGGCGAGTTGGGAATCAAATGCGGCATCTATCCGCTCTACGAGGTCGTGGACGGCAACGTCATTTACACCTGGGACGCGCGCAAGAGCGGTAAGGGGCGCATTCCGGTCAAGGAGTTTATCTCCAAACAAGGGCGCTTCGATCATCTGAAAGAAGAACATTACGCGCATATTCAACACATGGTCGATCAAATGTGGGAAGAATGGCAGATCCCCGGCGTAGCGCCGCTGCGGGGGATTCTGAAGGCTAGGATTTAGGGAACGTGCTGGAATAAACTTTCCGTTTCGGTCCTGCCAAAGTGATTCCGGCCGACAGCCGCGGACAATAGCCCGCGGCTGTCGGCATACAAAAGTTTCTTTCACTCACTGTGGGTCGATTCCCCGCAGCTTGTTGTGTTAAGTAAATTGCCTGTTCGAAGTCCGTCATTTCCGCATGCTTTAAGCGGGAATCCAGGCGAATTCGGACCTGGACCTCCGATAAAGACATTCGGGTGACGCCTTTAAACAGATCCCACCGCCCGACTTCTGATACTCGGCAGCTTGCTGCGGGGTTATTCATTCCCAACTTTGTCGCGATTCGGTTGCGGTGGTTGTAATGATCCACCTCTGCGGACCGATGCAAAGCTTGAGCACAAGCGCGAGATTCTGTATCCTAGGAAAAAGCTGCGGAGACTCCAAGCATCGGCGAGTAAACTAACGGGTAGACCAAACGTTGCAGACCCAAGTCTGACGATTAAACCGCTCGATTTTTGTCTCAGCTCTTTACAAGAGAGTTTATCACGCGCTGAGTTAGAGCGCTGATTTACGAACGCGTCGGCAAAGCGACAATTAATTATATATGCTTTGCCATGGCCGGTCGTGGTGAATATCTCTATCGGCCTCAAACTCGCGCTAAGAATTTTTACAGGGCAACCAGCCAAAACGAGGTACCCCATGGCAACAAATAGCGAAACCAAGAAAGAACCGACCGGTCCGATCATTTCCGGCGGCCATCTGGTAGCCAAGGCGCTCAAGAATGAAGGGGTTGATGTCATCTGGACGCTTTGCGGCGGCCATATCATCGACATCTACGACGGCTGTCTGGACGAAGGCATCAAGATCATCGACGTGCGCCATGAGCAAGTCGCGGCGCATGCCGCGGACGGCTACTCGCGCCAGAGCGGCAAGATCGGCTGTGTGGTGACGACCGCAGGACCGGGCACGACCAACGCTATGACCGGCATCGCCAACGCCTTTCGCGCCGAAAGCCCGCTCTTGATGATCGGCGGGCAGGGAGCGCTGTCGCAGCATAAGATGGGCTCGCTGCAAGACTTGCCTCACGTCGATATTATGTCGCCGATCACGAAATTCGCCGCGACCGTGCCGCACACCGAGCGGATCGCTGACATGGTGTCGATGGCGTTTCGCGAGTCGGTGAACGGTGCGCCGGGGCCCGTCTATCTAGAAATCCCGCGCGACGTGCTCGATGCCAAGGTGCCGCTCGAACGGGCGCGCATTCCCAAGCCGGGCAGCTATCGCGCATCGACGAAATCAATCGGCGATCCGGCTGACATTGAAAAGCTCGCCGACATTCTCGTCAACTCCGAGCGGTCCTGCGCGTTGTTTGGCACGCAGGTATGGACCTGCCGCGGTCATGATGCGGCGGTTGAGTTTTGCCGCGCGCTCAATATTCCCGGCTACATGAATGGTTCCGCCAGAGGTATTTTCGCGCCGGGCGATCCGCACGGTTTCAACCGCACGCGGAGTCTGGCTTTCGACAAAGCCGACGTGATTCTGATCGTTGGGTGCCCGTTCGATTTTCGTCTGGGTTATGGGCGAAGGCTTCGCTCCGACGCGATCGTCGTGCAGATCGATCTCGATTATCGCAATGTCGGTAAGAATCGCGACATCTCCATGGGCTTGGTCGGTGACTGCGACGCGATTCTCAAAGCGCTGACGCAGGCGGTTAGTGGTCGCGCGGCCAAAGGCAACGGCAAGAGAGCCGAATGGATGAAGGAATTGCGCGCGGCGGAAGCGAAGGCTTATGAAAAACTTTTGCCTTCATTTAAGTCGGAGTCCACGCCGATCAATCCGTATAGAGTCGCTTACGAGATCAACGATTTCCTGACCGAGAACACTGTCTACATCGGCGACGGCGGCGATGTCGTAACGATCACGGCGACGGCCGTGGAGCCGCGCAAAGCCGGCAACTGGATGGATCCGGGGCCGCTGGGCACTCTCGGTGTCGGCACGTCGTTCGCGATGGCGACCAAGTTCGTGCATCCGAAGAAAGAAGTGCTGTGCTATTACGGCGACGGTTCCTTCGGCATGACTTCGTGGGACATGGAAACGGCGCAGCGCTTCGGACTGCCGTATATCGCCGTCATCGGCAACAACTCGGCGATGAACCAGATCCGCTGCGGCCAAATCGGCAAGTACGGTCCGGAGCGTGGCTGCGTCGGCAACAAGCTCGGCGACGTCGATTTCGAAAAATTCGCCGAATGTTTCGGCGGCTGGGGAATTGCCGTCCGCGAGCCCAGTCAGATTCGTCCGGCGTTGGAAAAGGCCCGCGAACGCGTAGCTGGCGGCCAATGCGCGATTGTCAATATTTGGGTCGACCCGAATGAATACGCGCCGGGAACCAGGGCGCAGACGATGTACAAATGACATTGAGCTACGGCGAATCCGCAACCGAAACTCGGAATATCTCGCGCAAAGACGCCAAGGCCGCAAAGGTCGGAAAAAAAGAAGAAGATGGGTTGTAAAATTATCCATCTTTCCCTTCCGAACTTGGCGTGCTTTGCGCCTTGGCGCGAGTAATGTCCTTGTGTGAGGGGTGAACGGAAAATTTGTGTGAGCGACGAACAATTTCGATAGGAACAATGCAGTGACAATCACCCAAGGAGAAAAGTAATCGATGGGCAAAGCGCTCGATGGAATTCGCATATTGGACATGACTCATGTGCAGTCGGGACCGACCTGCACACAGCTTTTGGCTTGGCTCGGCGCGGATGTGATCAAGGTCGAACTGCCGGGCCGCGGCGACATTACCCGCGGTCAGCTGTGCGACAAACCGAATGTCGACAGCCTCTATTTCACCATGCTCAATTGCAACAAACGGAGCATCACGCTCAACACCAAAACCAAGAAAGGCAAAGAAATTTTCCGGGAACTCATTCGATGTTGCGACGTGCTGGTAGAAAACTTCGCGCCCGGCGCGCTGGACCGTCAGGGCTTTACCTGGGAAACCATTCAGGGACTCAATCCGCGGATCATTTACGCTTCAGTGAAAGGCTTCGGTCCCGGTCCGTTCGAAGACTGCAAAGTTTACGAGAACGTCGCGCAGTGCACAGGCGGTGCGGCCAGCACGACCGGCTTCGACCACGGTCCGCCGATGGTGACCGGCGCGCAGATCGGCGATTCCGGCTCCGGTTTGCATCTGGCTACGGGAATTCTCGCGGCGCTCTTCCAACGCGAGAAAACCGGCAGAGGACAACGTGTTACCTGCGCCATGCAAGACTCGGTGCTCAATCTCTGCCGCGTCAAGCTGCGCGATCAGCAACGGCTGGCGGCCGGACCGTTGGAGGAATATCCGCAATATCCGAATGAAGTTTTTGGCGATGCAGTGCCGCGCGCGGGGAATTCCTCCGGCGGTGGACAGCCGGGCTCGGCGCTGCGCACCAAAGGCGGCGGGCCGAACGATTACATCTACATCATCATTCAGCCGGTTGGTTGGGAGCCACTGATGAAACTCTCTGGACGGCCGGAGCTGATCACCGATCCGGAATGGGCCACACCCGAAGCGCGTTTGCCGAAGCTAGGTAAATGCTTCGAGATCATCGAGCAGTGGACGATGACGCTCGATAAATTCGAAGTGATGCGTGAGCTCAACGAGCATGATGTTCCGTGCGGACCGATCCTCGATATGCGCGAGATTGCCGAAGAGCAAGCGCTGCGCGAAACCGGCACGGTCGTCGAAGTGGATCATCCGAAGCGTGGCAAATTCCTGACGGTCGGTAACCCGATCAAGCTCTCGGATTCGCCGACCGAGGTCAAACGTTCACCTTTCTTGGGTGAGCACACCGGCGAGATCCTGCGATCCATCTTAGGCCTGGATGACGACGAGATCGAAGACGCGCAAAAAGAAGGCGCCATCTAGCGGCCGATCGATCCCAAAAAATCATAGAAGTGGTGGAGGTGTTGATGAAGAATAAAGCTTTGCGCGCCCTAATCGATAGCGCGCTTGCAGCTGGACGAAAAGCTCTGACCGCTCCGGAGGCCCAGCTGCTGTGCGACGCCTACGGTATTCCCACGCCCAAGCAAGCGCTGGCAAAAACTCCCGCCGAAGCGGTAAAGATCGCCTCCCGGCTGCGCTTTCCGGTGGTTCTAAAAATTGTTTCCGACGATATTCTGCACAAGACCGAAGCGGGCGGTGTGATCGTTGGCCTTGAGAGTGCAGCCGATGTTCGGCGCGCTTTCGATCGGCTCGTCAAAAACGCCAAGGGATACAAGAAAAACGCGAGCATCCAAGGCGTTCAAATCCAGCAGATGCTCAAAGGCGGACAAGAAGTCATGGTCGGGGCCGTAACGGATCCGAGCTTCGGAAAAATGATCGCCTTTGGTTTGGGCGGTGTACTCGTCGAAGTGATGAAAGACATCACGTTCCGCATGACGCCGGTCAGCAAAAAGGACGCGATGTCGATGCTCGATTCGATTGGAGCAGCGGAAGTGCTTCGCGGCGTGCGCGGCGGTAAAGGCGTCGACCGCGCGGCGCTTGCCGATATCATTTCCAAAGTCTCAAAGCTGGTGAATGATTTTCCGGAAATTCACGAAGTCGATTTGAATCCAGTTTTTGCGACGGAGGAGGGCGCGCGGGCCGTCGACGTGCGCATGGTTCTGGGCAACAAACCGCAAGCGCGGCAGCGTTACAGCCAGAGCGAAATTCTCGGCGCCATGCAACGAATCATGAATCCGCGTTCGGTCGCCATCATCGGCGCCTCCGCCGAGGACGGCAAGATCGGCAACTCGGTGATGAAAAATCTTATCAATGGCGGTTACCAGGGGGCGATTTACCCGATTCATCCAAAGGCGGCCGAAATCCTCGGGCGCAAGGCCTATCCCAGCGTGCTCAACGTCGGGAAGGATATCGACGTGGCGGTGTTTGCGATTCCGGCGAAATTTTGTGCCGCGGCGATGGAGGAGGTGGGTCAGAAAAAAATTCCCGGCGCGGTGATGATCCCGTCCGGCTTCGCCGAGGTCGGTGAACAGGCGTTGCAGGACGAACTGGTCGGCGTCGCGCGCAAGCACAACGTGCGCGTCATGGGGCCGAATATTTACGGCTTTTACTACACGCCGCAAAATCTTTGTGCGACTTTTTGTACGCCCTACGACGTCAAGGGCAAAGTTGCGCTCTCTTCGCAGTCAGGCGGCGTCGGCATGTCGATCATCGGCTTTTCGCGCACCACTCGGATGGGCGTTTCCGCCATCGTCGGTCTCGGCAACAAGTCCGATCTCGATGAAGACGATCTGCTGACTTATTTCGAGCAGGACGACAACACGCAGGTGATCGCCATGCACTGCGAAGACTTGAAAGACGGCCGGTCTTTCGCCGAAGTCGCGAGCCGGGTGTCAAAGAAAAAACCCATTGTCATGCTGAAAGCCGGTCGGACGGCGCTGGGCGCCCGCGCCGCGGTTTCCCATACGGGCGCGTTGGCAGGGAACGACAAGATTTATGATGACGTGCTGCGCCAGTGCGGCGTCATTCGCGCGAAGAGTTTAAACGATCTGTTGCAATTCGCCCGCGGGTTGCAAGTGCTGCCGACGCCGAAGGGTGAAAATATCGTAATCATCACGGGTGCCGGCGGATCGGGCGTTCTATTGTCGGATGCCTGCGTCGACAACGACCTATCTTTGATGAAAATGCCACCAGACCTCGACACCGCGTTTCGCAAATTCATCCCGCCGTTCGGAGCCGCGGGCAATCCGGTCGACATCACCGGCGGCGAGCCGCCGACCACCTACGCCAACACGATTCGCTACGCGCTCGGCGAGCCGCGCATTCATTCGCTGATTCTCGGCTACTGGCACACGATCATCACGCCGCCGATGGTATTCGCCAAACTTTGCGCCGAAGTCGTTCAAGAAGCGCGCGACAAAGACATCGATAAACCAGTGGTGGCGTCTCTGGTTGGCGATGTCGAAGTCGAAGAGGCGAGCGAATATCTCTACGAACGCGGCGTCGTGGCTTATCCGTACACGACGGAGCTGCCGGTTGCCGTGCTCGGCGCGAAATATAAATGGGCTCGTGGGGCGGGTGTGCTGTAATCGAAGCAGTATTCGCCACGAAGATTCGGGATCGCATGATTTAGCCGCAGAGAAAGCAAAATACGCAAAAAAATCCCAATAGGAAGGCCGGATGTAGGGGCGTATCGCGATACGCCTTCGGACGGTGGCGTGCCGGTCAGGTTCTTCTGCCTAGCTCTCGCAACAAATCGAATATCTCGCGGTAGTAGTCGAGACACTCCGGACGGCCGTGGTAGCCTGCTTCTCGCTCCGCTTTGTGAAGCATTCCGTAGATTTGTTTTTCAGAAGAATACGCCGATGCTAATACCTTTTCTTCTTTGTTCTCGATTTGGGACAAGAAATTTTGGAGCGTCGGGGTGGCGCGCAATGACGCCGTAAAATAACTATAGTTCAACAACTGCGACCGTATCGCTTCGCTATTCAAAGATTCCATTTCAACACGCGACTTCTCACGCTCCGCATCGGCTTGCTTCGTGGCTTTTCTCACGGAGAGGAATGCTCCTATCACCAGATAAACAATAAGAGCTACTGCGCCGATGAACCCAATCGCTAGCAATAAGGAAATAATGCCCCAGAAAGTCTGCATACGCTGCCCTTTATTAGTGTGATTTTATCACGACCGGGGGTTTAGACTCGCTTCCGCGCAACACTAGTGTCCTGTCTGTGAAAAGCTTTGAATAATACAGTCGTCCTTCCGCGCAGGATGGCGATAGCTGGCGCGACCCGGAATCAGGAATTTCAGTAGGAGCGCATGGCATGCGTCCTTTCTGGATACCGGTTTTCACTGGTATGACGATCTGGGCGGCCTGGATTTAACGTGCGACCCTTAGTTGCAGTTCACTGGATTAGAGCGACTCGGCCAGCTTACAAATATGCTTCCTCAGGCATATTGAAGTTCGCGCCTTCCTTTGCCAATTGCTCTTGGAACATCTTGCGGATATGCGGGTCCTCGTCGCGGTACTCGATGGTGTTGCCGCCCTCTTTGATGTCGAGATTCAAACCGCGCCAATCTACACCCGGTACACCCTTGACTCGCCTGGGATAGCCGCCCAGGAAGGCCAGCACACGCAAAGGTTCCTTGGATGCGCCGAAGTGACCGTGGAACCAGCCGGCATCGCCCGGGGCCGCGCTCACGATGCCGCCAGGCTTGTAGTCCTGTCGCTGGACCAATTCGTCCTTGCCGTCTATCCACGGCGTCGTGCCTACCTCGCCAGGCCATGTGATGGTGTAGCCCTTGCCGCCTAGACAGAGCAGCACCGGGCCGGCTTCATGGGCGTGACATCGCGAGTAGCGGCCGGGCGCGTATTGCGCAATGAACCCCTGATAACTATTCCCGGACAGGCTCCAAAAGAAAGTTCGGTGACCCACACCGCGTTGGCCGTCGAGCGGCAGCTCCACGCGGTCCGCGTCCGGGATAATATTACCGTAGTTGCGCGCGCGGCCGTGGCGCGGATCTTTTCCGAGTTCGGTATGCGCTTTAAAATAATCCGCACTCCCGTCGTACCTATCCTTGAACTGGTATGGGTTGTTGAACAGCGCGTCCTGAGTCCGGTACATCTGGAAGATCGGCGGCGCGTTGGTCACGCCAAGTAGTAAGGCAGGGCTGGAGGCGGCGTTGACGATGCGGTGCCAGGTATTCAGTGGTGGCGAGAAGAGGCTACCCGGCTGCCACTCGAAGGTCTGCTTCTTGTTGGCATCGTCGCCGCTCCAGATCTCCGTCGTGCCGCGCCCCTCGAGCACGTAGAAGATCTCCTCGTACATGTGCTTTTCAGCAGTAACGGCGCCGGCGCCGGGCACCGTGATAACGTACACCCCCTGGAGCCCGCCGCAGCCGTTAAGCTCGATGAACGCGCCTTGTGCGCCCATGCGCTTCCAAGATCCCAAAGTCAGGTCGCGGATGTCGTAGAAGCCCACCGTGCCGCGATGGATGGGGAGATTTTGCTCCTCCATGTAAACTTCATAGGGAGAGGCCTGCCGTATCCAGCGCTTGGTACCGACAAAGTCTTGCTCCATACTTGAGTGTCTCCTTTGATTGTTCCGTCTGTTGTACTGAGAGCCGGCTCAGTGAGTGCGTTTATGTCCCGCGCTGCATCGAAGGTTCCAGTTGCTGAGAAATGCTATCACTGAGTTCGCGGATGAAAGCAACGGCTGCGTTAATCGTCGCGCTCCGACCCCGATTTTTTGGTCTAGAAACCTACTGCCTGCCCGTCGCGGCGCGGATCGCTGGCGGTGAAGTAGCCGCCGTCGAGCTTCCAGATCATTTGGCCGCAGCCGAACTGGTTGTAGTCGTCCACCGTCACGATGCGGTGCCCGCGGCGCTTCAGCTCCTCGAGCGAAGCAGCGGGGAAGCCGTCCTCGACGCTCACCTCCATGCCCTGCACGACTCGGAAGCGCGGGCCGTCGCAGGCCGCCTGCGGGCTCTGCTCGTAGTCGGCGATGCGCACCATCACTTGCGTGTGGCCCTGCGGCTGCATGGTGCCGCCCATCACGCCGAAGCTCATCACCGGCCGGCCGTTTTTCGTGACAAAGCCGGGAATGATGGTCTGGTACGGGCGCTTGCCGGGCCCGACGCAGTTGGGGTGGCCCGGCTCGAGCACGAAGTTACTGCCGCGGTTCTGCAGCGAGATGCCTTCCACCACGACTCCCGAGCCGAAGCCCATGAAGTTCGACTGGATGAAGGAGACCATCATGCCGCAGGCATCAGCCGCGGTGAGGTACACGGTGCCGCCTTTCGGCGGGTTGCCGTGGCCGAAATCCTGCGCGCGCTTCGGATCGATGAGCTTGGACCTCGACTTCAGGTATTCCTTGGCGAGCAGTGCCTGCGGCCGCACATCCATGTGGTCGATGTCGCCTACGTAGCGCCAGCCATCGGCAAAAGCGAGCTTCACCGCCTCGATCTGCAGGTGTACGCTGTCGGCGCCGTCGACCGGGTGCGAGCGCAAGTCGAAGTTGCCAAGGATACCGAGCGCGATCAGCGCCACGATGCCCTGGCCGTTGGGCGGAATCTCGTGCAGCGTGTAGCCGCGATAGTCCATCTCGAGCGGCTTCACCCAGTCGGGCCGGTGCGCCGCCAAGTCGGACGCGCGCAGCGCCCCGCCTTGCTTCTTCGCCGCCGCCTCGAGCTTTGCGGCAAGCTCGCCGCGATAGAATGCCTTGCCCTTCGTGGCCGCGATCTTTTCAAGGGCCAGGGCATGTTTCTTGAACGCGAATTTTTCTCCGACGCGAGGCGCGCGTCCTCCTGGCAGGAACGCCTGGGCGAAGCCGGGCTGGTTCTTCAGCTTGTCGACCTGCGCCTGCCACTGTCCCGCGATGGTCGGCGAGACGAGGAAGCCCTCGTGGCCGTAGCGGATCGCCGGCTCGAAGAGCTTGCGGAACGCCAGCTTGCCGAACTTGTCGTGCAACTCGACCCATGCCGATACGGCGCCCGGCACGGTAACCGTGTCCCAACCGCGCGCCGGCATGGCCTGTTTGCCGCGAAAGTAGTCGGGCGTCCACGCGGCGGGCGAGCGTCCCGAAGCGTTCAAGCCGTGCAGCTTGCGCCCGTCCCAGACGAGCGCGTAAGCATCCGAGCCGATGCCGTTCGACACCGGCTCGACCAGCGACAGCGTGATCGCGGTGGCGAGGATCGCGTCCACGGCGTTGCCGCCGGCGGCGAGCATCTGCAGCCCCGCCTGCGCGGCGAGCGGCTGGGAGGTGGCGACGACGTTTTGCGCGAGCAGCGGCTTGCGCGGCCAGGCGTAGGGATTGCTCCAGGAAAAGGGAGTCATTGCACTTCTATCCTGCCGGCCTTCTGGGCCTCGCTGTTACCAACAAAGTCTTGCTCCATATTTAATTATCTCCTTTGATTGTCCCGGTTGCTGCACTGCGAGCCGGCCCAGTGAATACGTTTATATCCTGCGCGCATCGCGCGTTCCGACTGTTGATCGATGCTACCACTGGGCAGGTCAGTGAAAGCAAACGATTCGTCAGCAAATTATTGAGGGCGAGGCTACTGAGATAGGTTAAGTGCGGATTAAGAGAGCGCACTCATTCCTGTCCGTGAAATCTCAACGCGCGCTGGGAAGCTCGCGCGTCTTTTCTCAGCAAAACAAACGCTGAGCCTGTTCTGTTTTGATTCTGCGCTAACGTAATCGGGGTTTGAGATCCCAGCCGTAGACGTCCTCTCCAGGATTTGCCTTGAAGTCGAACTTGTTACTTACTCCCTGCAGGCCCTGATACTGGTAGAGCCAGGCCACCGGCGCTTCATCCATCAGCACCGACATCGCTTTCTGCAGTAGCTTCACTCGCTGGGCAGGATCGAAACTCGCCTGTTCCGCTTCGAGCGCGGAATCCACGGCCGGGTTGGAGAATTCCAATCGCTTGGTGACTCCCGTGCGGAAGTACTGGTGCAGGTACTCACTGGGGTCGATGACTGCTCCGCGTCCGAAAATATACATACCGACTTTGCCATTTTGGATCGCGGCGAAGCCGCTATCTTGGTCCTGCGTGCGGAGCTTGGCGCGGATGCCAACCTCGTTGAGCATGCCGCCGATCGCCTCCGCCACATCTTTGACCTTGTTGTATTGCCCAAGCGGAACCAGGAAATCGACCTCGAAGCCGTTGGGATAGCCGGCTTGGGCGAGTAACTTCTTCGCTTTCGCCGGGTCATGTATGTATTTGGGACGGAGCTCGCGGCTGTAGCCGTACTGGTCCGGTCCGACAGGCGCGTCCATGGGATAGGCGTTGCCCCTGAGCACGCTCTTGGCGAGAGCGTTTCGATCGATGGCATAGTTGACCGCCTGACGAACGAGTTTGTTACCGAACTGCGGCACCGAGCTGTGCATGCCCAGGAACATGATATTGATCGTGCGGGCGCTTTCGATGCGCGCGCTGCCGGTCACCCGTGCGGCGCTCTCGGGCGGGACGTTGGAGATGACGTCCACTTCCCGGTTCAACAGCGAGGTGATCGCCACCTCCGATTCCGCTATGTTACGAAACACAATTTCGTCCACCATCGGCTTGTGGTCGCTATGAGCGTAGCTGGGATTCTTCTCCACGACGAACCACTGACCCCGCACCCAGTCTTTGAACTTATAGGCCCCCGTGCCGAGCGCGAGCTTATCGGCCGCGGCCGCGCCCAAACGGTCGTAGGCGGCTTTATTGGTGATGAAGCGCTGCGCCAGGCGGAACAGCAGCGCAGCATCCGGACTCTTCGTGCGCAATCGGACAGTAAGGGGGTCGACCGCCTCGATCGCGATAACGTGGGCGATGGAGCTCGACTGTTTGCTATCGGGGTCCTTCTGAATACGCGTTAACGAGTGCACGACGTCGGCCGACGTGAAATCGCTGCCATCGTGGAACTTGATGCCCTTCTTAAGCTTGAACACCCAAGTGTTATGGTCCGGATTGCTCCACGACTCGGCGAGAATAGGAACAATTTGTTTCTTGCTCCAGCTCCATTCGATCAGTGGCTCGATCACATGTTTCCAGGTCGGATAGATCTGCGTGGTCGAATGAGCGTAGGGGTTCAAGGTCTCCACCTGCACGCCCGGCAGGGCGATCGTAGCGGTAACTTTCTGCTCCTTCTTCGCTGCAACCTGCGCCTGAGCGCCAGAGGTTATGAAAGATGGGCCCGTGGCTGACGGAAAAAATATCTGGTACGCGCCGAGAGCCAGCGAAAGCAAGACAGAAAAAGCCACAACGCGGAACTTTAGCATGGCAGTACTTCTCCCGTTTAACGATCAAAAATCTGATTTGAACTTAACGCATGTTTCACGGTTCGCAGCCAGCCGGACACTAACAGCCATACGGTTATTTGCCAAGTCGATCCCGTGAAAGCACAGTCGAGAACACACCGCTCCTAAATTTACCGGTCGCATGGCACCCCTCTACAACTAAACTATTTTTTGCCGACGGCTTCGGCCTTCGGAAACCCATACGCTTCAACGACGAGCCGCATATATTCTTGCATTTTGGTGTAATGCCGCCAGTCCACCAAAGAAAGCTTCTTTGCGCGGGCCACTTGAAAAGCCGTTGTGCCGGGAGAGAAGATCGAGCCCTTGTAGCCCGATTCGATGAGCTTTTGCGCTTCCGGGCCGGAAACGAACTCTAACCACAACAAAGCTGCATAGGGAGAATCGGCCTTGTCGAATACAGCCTCATGGTCACCGATCCGGACCGGAATGGGCTCGACCATTTTGTAGCGGAGTGCGCCGGTGACGTC
>WNGA01007445.1_pt1 | contig 15237 bp, 13 predicted proteins | sample 5400061 | NCBI WGS metagenome assembly WNGA01 (sample SAMN13153366, study PRJNA577476) | soil metagenome | isolation source: 100 cm soil or saprolite under grassland replicate 2 | place: USA:California | collected 2016-06-15
GATGTACAGGTTGAGGTAGGGGGACTCCCACAGGTAATCGCGAGGGCCGGGGAGCGCGGGGGCGCCACGGTCCCGGAGCCACGCATCGAACTCGGCCACCTGGGGCCCGAGGACCCGGTTGTACTCGGACCAGAACGGGTCCCACCCGCCCGCGTCCTCCGCCGGATGGCCGGAGAACACGGGCGGGATACCGGGGTCCTTCAACTCGAGGGGGTTGCACGAGGTGATGCGGACCCACGGCCGGCCCGAGGAGGGGATGGCGGCGAACGCCACCACGTTGTCCTCGACGATGGCGTCGGGCCGAAGCTCGTCAAAGATCTGGGCAAGGCGGTCATCGACGTACATCGCGCCGTCGATCAGCGCCTGCCACGTCGGTTTGAGGAACGTCTCGAGCTGTTCGATGGTCGGCTTTCGAAACTCCGGCGCGGTGTCGCGGATGAAGTCCTTCCAGAACTGCCCGGGGACCTCCTCCACCTCGGGGGGAGGTTGCAGCCGCATGTGGGCCTCCTCGAACCCCCGCGCCTCCAGGGTCCCGGCGAAGGACTCCTCGAGCACGAACACCACCCGATGGCCGCGAGCCTTCAGGATGTTGCCGATGCCGATACAGTTATTCGTCGGTCCGTACGCCCCTTCCGGAAAGAACACGATGGTCGCGCGATCGCCTATCACCGAGCCTCCAGTGCAAGATGGCCCGTCACTGATACCGGCTGGAACCTTTCCAGGTCAACCGGGCGTCGGAAGGAGCACATGAGGCATCGGTCTACGGTCGTCGCTTTCCTCGTGCTCGCCGTGATCCTTGGGGCGTGCTCGTCCGGGTCCGAGTCCGGCCCCGGTCCCTCGCCGACCGGGTCGCCCTCGCCCACGATCTCGGGGTCACCGATCCCGGAGCCCGCCATCGTGGTCACGAGCCCGGCTCCCGGCGACCAGGTCTCGAGCCCCGTCCGGATCCAGGGGGATGCGGACGTGTTCGAGGCCACGGTCAGCATCGACATCCTGGACTCGGCGGGGAACCGGATCGTCCGGACCTTCACCACCGCGACCTGCGGGACGGGGTGCCGAGGAACCTTCTCCAAGGCGGTCCGGTTCACGGTCGACACCACCCAGCCCGGCACGATCCAGGTGTACGAGTCGAGCGCGCAGGACGGCACGCCCATCAACGTGGTGGACATCCCGGTCACCCTGGTCGCCTAAGAGACCAGGTACGCGATCGGCAGGGCGGTCATCAGCACCAACGCCAGACCGACCAGCGCGTTGGACCATCGTCTGCCGGTCCACGCGCCGCACGTCGGTTGGTCGTTCGACAAGATCAACATCAGGAGAATGAGGGGAGGAGCGGCGACACCGTTCAGGATGGCTGCGAAATACAGTGCGCGGATGGGGTCGATGCCCCCGAAGTTGAGGCCCAGGCCGACGAGCATCGCGACGGCGATCACCAGATAGAACTTGCGGGCTCGGCGGAACTTCCGGCCAAGGCCCTCCCGCCAGCCGAAGGCCTCCGACAGGGCGTACGCGGTCGAACCGGCCAGCACCGGGACGGCAAGCAGGCCGGTCCCCACGATGCCCAGCGTGAACAGCAGGCTGGCCAGCCTCCCGGCGACGGGCCTTAGGGCCTCCGCCGCCTGCTGGGCCGTCTGGACCGTGGTCACCCCTTTCCTGCCCAGGGTTGCCGCCGAGGCCACCATGATGGCGAACATCACCAGCACGGCCGAAGCCATCCCGGCCAGCACGTCGGCCCGCATCAGCGACAGGTGCTCGCGATCGACCGCGTGCTTCTTCTCCAGCTGTCTCTCCTCGACCTCCTCGCTCGCCTGCCAGAAGAACAGGTAGGGAGAGATCGTGGTGCCCAGGATGGCGATGAGCGCGGCGATCGCGGGGCGGGTCCAGGAGATCCTCGGGACGAGCGTCTGCCGCAGGACGCTCCCCCAGTTCACGTCGATAACGAAGAGCACTGCGACGTATGCCACAAGTGAGAGCGTGAGCCACCGGAGGACCTTCGCGTAGCGCTCGTAGGGAAGGAGGATCTCGAGGCCGACCATTAGACCGGCCATCGCAACGAGCAGCAGCGCCTGGGGGATCGGGACCAACAAGCGGACCGATGCAGCCATCGACCCCAGGTCCGCGCCGATGTTGAACCCGTTGGCCACGGCGACCAAGGCGACCGCCCCGAAGAGCACCCAGCGCGGGAAGCGCTTCTTGATGAGGGTCGCGAGCCCATGCCCCGTCACCAGGCCCAGACGGCCGGCGGTCTCCTGGACGGCAGCGGCGAGCGGGAGCGTGACCCAGGCCGTCCACAGCAATCCGAAACCGAAGGCCGCCCCGGCCTGCGAGTAGGTGCCGATGCCGGACGGATCGTCGTCGGAGGCACCGGTGACCAGCCCGGGTCCCAGCCGCCGGAAATACCCGAACCCCCGGAGCGTGTGCCGGTGCGGGTGGTGGCCGGTGCGGGTTGCCACGGATCGCATGGTACGTCGCGCCGTTGGCGTCTGCGCCGTTCCGCCCTGCTACCCTGCGCACCGATGACCGACCCGATGCCGTTGTGGGAGAGGCGCCTCCGGGCACCGTATCTGCAGTTCCCTTCATGGTCGCGGCACGCTCCCGACCGACTGGCGATCATCTCGAACGAAAGCGGTTCTGACCAGGCCTACGCGTGGGACCGCGCCGCCGCGACGCGGCGGCGCGTGTCCGACGAGCCGATCGGCGTGATCCACTGCACGATCACCGGGGACGGTGGTCGTGTGGCGTGGTTCCGCGACACGACCGGCGACGAGTCCGGTGAGTGGATGGCGGTTCCGTTCGAGGGAGGGGAGCCGCGCCCGCTCTTCGCGGGCGCGGCTCCCGGCTGGCCGGACGGCATCGCCATGGGGCGGAACCTGGTGGCCGCGGTGCTGGGCGATCGCGGCGGCTTCGGCCTGTTCGTTTCCGAAGACGGCGGGCCCGCGAGGGAGATGCTCCGCGGACCGGACCGCATGTCGATCGCCCCGTCCGATGATCTGGAGCTCGAGGGGTTCACCCGCTCAGGGCTTTCGGCCGACGAGGATCTCGTCTGCCTGCTGGTCTCCCAGGATGGTGACGACATCCATCACGGGCTGGTGGTGCTCGACCCCCGTACCGGCGACGTGGTTGGGGAGCAGGCCGACGGACCGGGCCTGGGGCTCTCCGCCTACGCCTGGTCGCCCGTCCCGGGCGACCGGCGCCTGGCCATCGCGCACGAGCGCCGCGATCTCCATCGTCCCGCGATCTGGGACCTGGCCACCGGGGAGCGCACCGACATCGAGCTCGACCTACCCGGCGAGGTCTTCCCGATCGACTGGTGGCCGGACGGGACGGCCCTCCTATTGCTCCACCTCCACGACGGCCGAGATCAAGCGCTTCGCTTCGATTTGGTCTCCGGCACGTACACGGATATCCCTCATGCGAGGGGCGAGATTCACGGCGCGGGCGTCCGACCGGGCGGCGAGACCTGGTTCCGCGTCTCGAGCGGCGAGACCGCCTCCCGGCTGGTCGACGAAACAGGCCGTGAGGTCCTGGCTCCTGAAGGCGATCGCGCTCCCGAGGGGCGACCGTATCGATCCTTCCACCTGACCGATCGCAGTGGCGGTCGGGTCCACGGCTTCGTCGTGACCCCCGAAGGGCCCGGACCCTTCCCCACCCTGATGAAGGTCCACGGCGGGCCGAACTGGCTGTATATGGACACGTGGACCCCGGAGGTCCAGGCGTTCGTGGACCACGGCATCGCCGTGGCGATGGTGAACTATCGCGGTTCCACCGGGTACGGTCGAAGCTGGCGGGACGCCATCATCGGCAACATCGGCTTCCCGGAGGTGCAGGACACGGTTGCCGGGCTCGACCATCTGATCGACGAGGGGATCGCCGATCCCGAGCGGACAGCCATCGGCGGCTGGTCCTGGGGCGGCTACGTCACGCTGCTGGCGCTCGGCCTGCACCCCGATCGGTGGCTGTGCGGTATCGCCGGCGTCCCGGTCGGCGACTACGCGGCCTCCTACGACGACTCCGCTCCCTCGCTCCAAGCGTACGATCGTTCCTTGCTCGGCGGCACCGTGTACGAGGTCCCCGACCTGGTTCGGGAGCGGTCACCCATGACGTACGCGGACCAGGTGAAGGCCCCAACGCTCGTGATGATCGGCGAACACGACACGCGATGCCCGCCGGGCCAGGCCATGCACTGGGTCGAGGCGGTGCGGTCCCGCGGAGGTGAGGTGGAGGTCTACCGGTTCGACGCCGGCCACGTGTCTTACGTGCTCGACGAGGAGGTCCGGCAGGTCCGCGCGAAGCTCGAGTTCCTGCTTCGCCACCTCAAGCCCTAGGTCAGCGTCCGCTCAGCTCCGCGGTCACCAGTTGCCGCGGAGGCGCTCGGCCTCCGCCACGCGGTCGACCGCGATCTCGTAGGCCGCCTCGCGATTGGTGACGCCCTTCTCATGGCCTCGTCCGAGCACGGCGTCGGTGGCGCCGTACATCAGCTCGGCCAGTCGCCCGTTCACCCGGTCCTCGCTCCACCGTTCTCGTTCCAGGTTCTGGACCCACTCGATGTAGGAGACCACCACGCCTCCGGCGCTGGCCAGGATGTCCGGGATCACGGTCGCGCCCTTCGCCTTCAGGATCTCGTCCGCCTTCGGCGTTGTTGGGTAGTTGGCGACCTCCAGGATCAGGTTCGCCTGCACGGCGTCGGCGTTGTCGTCGCGGATGTGCTCCTCCATGGCCGCGGGCACCAGGACCTCGCAGTCCAGCGCAAGGAGGTCGTCGCCGGCGATGGCGTCGGCCTGCTTGTAGTCGATCACGCTCGACGTGGCCTGCTTGTGCTCCAAGACGGCAGTGGGATCGAGGCCCTCAGGATTGTGGATGGCGCCCTTGCTGTCGGACACGGCGACGATCCGGTAGCCGGCGGCGCTGGCGAAGATAGAGAACCAGGACGCCGCGTTGCCGTAGCCCTCGACCGCGACGCGGATCTTCTCCCGGGTCCACCCCCGGTGGTGGGCGATGCGGTCGAGGCACAGAAACCCGCCCCGGCCGGTGGCCTGCTCGCGCCCCAGCGAGCCGCCGAGGGCGATGGGCTTGCCGGTCAGGATGGCCGGCGTGTCCCCGTACATCCGGCTGTACTCGTCGTACATCCACCCCATCTCGCGGGCCCCGGTGTTCACGTCCGGAGCGGGGATGTCGGTGTACGGCCCGATCACGGGGGCGATCTCACGGATGAAGGAGCGCGAGAGCCGCTCGAGCTCTCCTTCCGACAGCTTCTTGGGGTCGACGGCCACGCCCCCCTTGCCGCCGCCGAACGGGATGTCGAGGAGCGCGCACTTCCATGTCATGAGCGCGGAGAAGCACTTGATCTCGTCTGGGGCCACGGTCTGGTGGTAGCGAAGGCCGCCCTTGTACGGGCCCCGCGCGTTGTTGTGCTGGATCCGGTACCCCTCGAACGTGGCCAGCGCGCCGTCGTCCATCGGAACGCGTACCTGCACGGTCGTTGACCGGCGATGGGTATCGAGCAGGGCTCTCGCCGAGGCATCGAGCCCCAGCCGGTCCGCGGCGGCCTCGAAGAACCCCTGCACCGCCTCGTACGGGCCCAGACCGCCTCCTGTCGTCGGATCCCCAAGGATTGTGTCACGAGGCCGGCGGTTTGGGATCGACCCCCGCTGCGTAGACTCGGAGGAGCGCGACCTGAGGAGGCGCCGTGCGCGAGGCGGTCATCGTCGAGGCCATCCGAACTCCCATCGGCAGGCGAGGCGGTGCCTACGCGGACGTCCATCCGGTGGACCTTCTGTCCGCCGTCCTTCGGGACCTGATCGACCGGACGGGCCTCGACGCCGCGCTCGTGGACGACCACATCGCCGGATGCGTGTCGCAGATCGGCGATCAATCCCTCAACGTGGCCCGCAACGCATGGCTCGCGGCTGGCCTGCCGGAGGGCGTTCCCTCCACCACGGTGGACCGGCAGTGCGGATCCTCGCAGCAGGCGATCCACTTCGCCGCGCAGGGGGTCATGGCCGGGACCTACGACCTCATCATTGCCTCGGGCCTGGAGCACATGACCCGCGTGCCGCTCGGCTCCTCGACGGCGGGCGGCAACCCCTTCCCGCCCTCGCTGTCGGTCCGGTACGAGGGCAAGCTCGTCCCCCAGGGCATCTCCGCCGAGCTGATCGCCTCGAGGTGGCAGATCTCGCGAGAGGAGCAGGATGACCTCGGCTACCGCTCGCACGAGCGTGCCGCGCGCGCCACCCGCGAAGGGTGGTTCCGGGAGCACCTCCTGCTGGTGAAGCCCGACGGCGGGGGAGAATCGCTTGACCGGGACGAGGGCGTCCGGATGGAGCCCGACCGGGATCGGATGCGGTCCCTGGAGCCGGCGTTTCGATCCCCGGCCTTCGAGGAGATGTTCCCCGGCCGGCTCGGATGGACCGTCACGGCCGGGAACTCCTCGCAGATCTCCGACGGCGCAGCCGCGGTGATGGTGGCCTCAGCAGAATGGGCCGAGGAGCTCGGGCTTCGACCACGCGCCCGGCTGGTGTCCTTCGCCGTGGTCGGCGACGACCCGGTGCTGATGCTGACCGGCCCCATCCCGGCCACTCGCACGGTGCTCGACCGGGCCGGCTTGGTGCTCGAGGACATCGACGTGGTGGAGATCAACGAGGCCTTCGCCTCGGTCGTCCTGGCGTGGAAGCGGGAGCTCCAGATCCCGGCAGCCTGGTTCGATCAGCACGTGAACCCGAACGGCGGCGCCATTGCCATGGGTCATCCGGTTGGGGCGAGCGGCGCTCGGCTCATGGCCGACCTGGTCGCCGAGCTGGAGCGGCGCAAGGGCCGGTATGGGCTCCAGGTCATGTGCGAGGGCGGAGGGATGGCGAACGCGACGGTCCTGGAGCGCATCCCGTGAGTTGGTGGGTCGTGCTCACGGCGGTCCTGATGGGGCTGGCCATCGCCTGGGTTGGCATGATCGCGCTCCGGGCCGCCTCCGGTCCTGGGCCCAGGGAGAACCCAGAGGTCGAGGACGTCGAGGAGCTGGAGGTCTTCCTGGTGTGCCGGGAATGCGGCACGGAGTTCCGCGTGACCCGACTGGGGGAGCTCCAGATCCCCAGGCACTGCGGCGAGCTCATGCAGGTGGTTCGACGTCCCGCCGCAGGGGATCTGACCCCCGGCTGATGCTTTTCCACACCTGTGGAGAACGCTGTGGAAGATCACACGCCTGTGATTCGGGCGTCGCGGGGCGCGGGGGTCAGCGCCATTGGGTGGCGCCGGCGAAGCCCAGGGCGATCAGGCCCAGCCCGAGCCACAGATAGAGGTTGCGGGCCCCGAACTCGGTGCCCGGCAGCAACCCCATGTAGTTCAGGACGATCATGGCCACGCCGACGCCCATCAGGCCGAGGATCAAGACACCGAACCAACGAGGGCTGGGCTTGCGCTTCTTCTTCTGGGGCGGCGGCACATACGGCCGGCGCCGCTGCTTCTGTCGGCCTCGAGACTCCGGCATCGTTCCGCTAGGTTACCGCGGCACCAGGGTGAGAGTTGCCTCGGCGTGGGCTTCCACCGCCTGCCTCGTGAACGCCAGCGGGTGATGCTCGCCCTTGGCCCACAGCGGCAGGAGGTCGTTCCAGTGTCCCGACGCCGGATGCCCGGACTGGCCGGTCGTATGGACCCCCACTGCGGCATCCACGTCCGAGAGATCCAGGATCTGGCGCCATGAGGACACCACCGCGACGTCGTAGGAGTGGTCGGGCTCGAACCCTCCCTGGCTGATCGTCTGTTCGTCCCCGCCCGCCTCGACCACACCGCCGGTGAAGAGCTCAGCCAGGTCGGGGATCAGGGCGAGCGGCCCGGCGAACACGACTCGGTGCACCACCCCCCACCGCCAAGCGTCCATGTCGTGGCCGAGCCGCTCCTCGAGCTCGTCGATCGCGTCGTCCAACGCGCGGCGGAGGAGGTCGTCGAGGGCCCGACGCCCGTTCGCCCCGAACCATCTGGCCGTCGGGTTCGCCAGCAGGTTGGGGAGCGCCTGGAGTTGGAAGCCGTTGGGCCCGTCGCGCCGACCGTAGTAGTGGGTGTACAGCTCCGGTCCCAGCCTGGGAAGGAGCACCTGCCGGGCGACGTGCTTCAACCACACCTGGTAGATGCAGGCGGCAACCGATCCGGCGGCCTGGTCACCGCCCCAGTCCTGGAGATGGGCGATGGCCTCCTTCTGCCGGTCGGTCGCCGGTTCCACCTCGACGAGCCGCCGCGCGTTCTCCCGAGCCGGGATGGAGACCGTGTCGAGCTGGATGGCCGAGAAGGTCGCTCGAGTGTGCCGCTCCGTCGAGGTCAGGAGCTCGACGATGCGCCTGGCCCGGAACGGGGGGAGGAAGTCACGGCCGATGAGGTGGGGGTACGCGTCGCCGTGGACCTTGTTGTTGGCCGTGGCCAGGAAGCCCTGCTCCGGATCCACGCTCCATGGGAGCTCCTCGAACTCCACGTAACCCTCCCATTCGTGCTCGGTGGTCCAGCCGGGAACGGGAAGCGTCCCGTCGCCCGTTCGCCGCACCGGGTACAGGCCGGTGCACTGGTAGCCGATCGTGCCTTCCACATCGCCGTAGACGACGTTCTGGCCGGGGCATTCCCAGGCCCGCACGGCCTCGCGGAACTCCTCGAAGCTCCCAGCGCCGGCCATGCGAAGAACGGCCGACGGCATGACGGCGTGTTCGTGGCCCGTCCACCGGAGGGCATAGGTCTCGTGGACCCCTCCCTCGATGACCACCGGGTTCGTCCTCCCCACCAGGTACGAGTCGAGGAGAGGGCCGTGCCGAGTCTCCCGAACCTCCAGCATCTCCGGTTCGTCGCGGCCCCGGACCAGGATCTCCTCGCGATGGATCGTCAGCGGCTCCCATTCCCCCGCGTACCGGGATGCGCGGCCGTCCTCGGAGAGCCGCTCGACGTAGAGGTCCTGCGTGTCCCCACACACATTGGTGAACCCCCATGCGTGGTGGGCGGTGCGCCCGATCAGGACGCCCGGTGAGAACGGCAGGGCCACGCCGGACGCCTCATATCCGGGGGCAGACAGGTGTACCTCGAACCAGATCGAGGGCATCTGCGTGGCCAAATGCGGATCGTTGGCCAGCAGCGGTTTGCCCGTGGGCGTCCGCGACCCGGCCACGACCCAATTGTTCGAGCCCTGGCCGGCCGGCATTCGAGGCGAGGTTCGAAGCAGGTCCAGCGCCGAGGGGTGCGGACGAGTGCCGGCGATCACGGACGGCGCCTCAGAGGGCAGGTCCGGGAACAGGTCGAGCATGGCGTCCCATCCCAAGCGGTTGGCGATCTCCGCTCGAAGCAGCTCGTTGTCCCAGTTCCCCGAGAGGCCCCAGGCCATGAGGACCGCCGCGGATGTCCAGTACCCCTCGTCATCGGGCAGGTCGGGATCCAGGTCGAGCACGAGGTACTCGACCGGTTTCGCCGGCATCGACTCGAGCCATGCCCGTGCACCGGCCCGGTACGCCGACGTGATCTGCCGCGACGGTTCGTCGTGGTGCGCGGCGATCCTCGCGCCGGCGCGGTTCCAGCCCACGGTCCGGGCGAAGCGGTCCATGGGCACCACCAACTCACCGAAGATCGTGGCCAGGCGCCCATTTGCCAGGCGAAGCGCCGAGTCGAGCTGGAACAGCCTTTCGGACGCGACAACGAACCCTTGGGCCACGAACAGGTCGTCGAGCGTCCCCGCGTAGATGTGCGGGACCCCCCACCGGTCCCGGATGACCTCGACCGGCTCGCGGAGGCCGGGTACCCGAATCTCACCCGCGATCGGGGGCAGCGCTCGCTTCGCCGCTTCCCGCACCTCGTCCACCCAGCCCGCCACGGCGGCGAGCGTATCGAACGGGAGGCCACCTGGCCTGGCGCGTTGAGCCAGGGGGGCGGGTTCTGGAATGATGCGGCGGTGACCGACCACCGCCCGTGGTCCAAGAGCTACCCGGCCGAGGTTCCCCATACGCTCGAGCCCTACCCCGAGGTCTCCGTGTTCTCCATGCTCGAGGGCTCGGCCAGGAGGTTCCCCGATCGGCCCTCGATGGCCTGGTTCGGCAGGCACATGTCATACGGGTTCCTGCTGCGAGAGGTGGAGCGGTTCTCCGGCGTCTTGGCGAGCCTCGGCATTCGCCGAGGCGATCGAGTCGGGTTGATCCTGCCGAACTCACCGCAGTACGTGATGGCGTACTACGCCATCGCCCGGATCGGGGCCGTCGTCGTGGGCAACAACCCCCTGTACACGCAGCGGGAGATGGAGCACCAGCTGAAGGACGCCGGGATCCAGGTCGTCGTGGTCCTGGACCAGCTGTTCCCGAACTTCGCCCCCGTGTTCACCTCCGTCGGCATCCGCGACGTGATCGTGACCAAGGTCACCGACTACATGCGCTTCCCGCTGAAGCAGCTCGCGCCGCTCAAGTTTCGCCGTGAGGCCCAGCACGAGGGCAGGCCCTGGCCCCCGGTGCCAAAAGACGCCGAGGTGAAGTGGTGGGCCGCGCTGATGAAGCAGGCCAGGCCGATCCCGCCGGTGGCGACCGTCGATCCCACGCGCGATCCCGCGGGCTTCATCTACACGGGCGGGACCACCGGACTGTCGAAGGGGGCGATGCTCTCGCACTTCAACCTGGTGGCGAACGCGACGCAGGCAACCGCGTGGTTCCCCACGATCGTCCCCGGCGAGGACGCCGTCATGTGCGTCCTTCCCTTCTTCCATTCATACGGGATGACGACGGAGCTGAACCTCGGCGTGCTGAACGGTGCGAAGCTCGTCCTGGTCCCAAGGTTCGAGCTACATATGGTCCTGAAGGAGCTGGCCAAGGAGAAGCCCTCGCTGTTCCCCGGGGTCCCCCGGCTGTACATGCAGCTGAACGAGGCGCCGGAGACTGGCAAGTACGACCTGCGTTCGATCAAGGCGTGCGTCTCTGGCGCGGCACCGCTGCCGCAGGCCGTGGCGGAGAGGTTCCACGAGGTGACGGGCGGCGCGAACCTGGTCGAGGGCTATGGCCTGACGGAGGCATCGCCGGTGACGCACGCGAACCCGGTGGTCGGCGGGGCGCGCCCAGGAACGATCGGGCTTCCCATCCCCGACACCGACTGCAAGATCGTGAACCTGGACGACCCGGACCGAGAGGTGGGGCTCGGAGAGCGTGGTGAGCTCTGCGTCCGCGGACCGCAGATCATGCTGGGGTACTGGAACCGGCCGGAGGAGACCGCCCTCACGATCCGAAACGGCTGGCTGCACACCGGCGACGTCGCGACCATGGACCCCGACGGGTTTTTCCGAATCGTCGACCGGATCAAGGAGATGATCATCGTCTCCGGGTTCAACGTGTACCCCACGGAGGTCGAGGAGGTCCTGTACCACCATCCCAAGATCCAGAAGGTCAGCGTGGTCGGCGTCCCCGACCCGGAAACCGGTGAGGCGGTCAAGGCCTTCGTGGTCCTTCGTCCCGGCGAGCACGCGACGGCGGAGGAGATCACCGAGTGGGCGCGGGACCCGTTGCAGGGCTTGTCCGGGTACCGGGTGCCCAAACAGGTCGAGTTCCGGGACTCGCTCCCGGAGACTCTGATCGGGAAGGTCCTTCGCCGCGTCCTCCAGGAAGAGGAGCGCCAGAAGCAGGAGGCCGCGGCCGGGCAGTCCTCCTGACCGACTCCCCTCGGTCAGGACTCGGGTGGAATCTCCGGAAGCTCCTGCGTGGTCGGCGGTTCGGCGGGGGTGGGCGCGTATGCCTGCATGATCAGCCAGCTCGTGACGCCCAACCACACGACGAACAGGCCGAACAGGATGAGGTCGTACAAGCCGCCCGGCGCGAACAGCCCCGTGTCGATGAGGATGGACAGGCCGGTGCCGAGCGAGAGCACGAACACCGCATAGCTCGCGTTCATGTACCACCGTGGGAACGTCCCGTGGCGGGCCGAGACGACGGCCGTCGCCGCGAGGAGGGGAGCCAGGGCGAACCACGTGAGGGCATACGAGAGCAGTCGCATGTCGTGAAGCGGCACGACGGCGGCCACGCCCGGGAACTGGACGGTCTGCTGGAGAGGAGCAAAGCCAAACCATCCTTCGCCGAGTACACCCTCGGCGATGCGCGCCGCAGTGGCCGTCGCAAGCACCCCCACGGCGATGGGCCCCACCGCCGCGATCCCCGAGCCGAAGGCCACCGCGGAGATCCTGCCGGGGTCTCCCTCGGACCGTCGGAGGTGGGCACGCAGGCTCCCCAGGAACCACAGGAACAGGACCCCCGCCAGTCCGGTGAACAGGATCTGAACGCGGATCGCGGAAGCGTTCTCTCGGTAGAACCGTGCAACGGCGAAGGGTGAATCCTCGAAGCTCGGGTAGAGCGGGGCGAAGAACTCCTGGATCGCCAGGAGCACGGCCGCCCCCAACCCGGCTCCAGCCCCGTACCGCTCCCAGTTCGGTTCGGCCATAACGACCTCCTCGGCGAGCGTCCCGCGGGATTATCGCCCGGGAGGGACCTCGGCTGCTGGGCGGGCCACGTGCCCTGCGTCGGGGTGCGGATCATGTCCCGATTTTCTCGGTTTGATTTGCAGGTGCAAGTCAGCCGGGCCTGCGGGGGGTGTCAAGGGAGGTGGGGGGCCTGCCGAGCCGCGGAGAGATCGGCTGCCCCGGCCAGCAGGCCCACGGCCTCCCGCCGCTCCTCTTCGGTTAGGGGGCGGAGTGGAGCCCGTACGTCCGCCCGCACGCGGAGGCCACGCTCGGCCAGGATGGCCTTGAGCGCCGCATGGAACGGGAGCCGGTCAAGGACCTCGCGGATCCGGATCACGGCGCGGTGCGCGTCACGGCTTCGCTCGTGAACCAGGGTCGCGATCAGCTCCGGGAACGCCGCGGCCAGGCCGGAGACCGCACCGGCCGCGCCGCGTTCCAGGCCCTCCACGACCAACGGCTCGGATCCGATGAACACGTCGAGGCCGTCGAGCAGGTACGGCTCCACCCGCTCGAACGGCGCGTCGGACACCTTGAGCCCGGCCAGGTTCGGAGCAGCGTCGCGGAGCCGCTCGATCGCCGTAACCGGGATGGCGTACCCGCTTCGCGCGGCGAACTCGTAGACGTAGAACGGCAGGGGCGCGCATGCGTCCGCGGCAGCTCGGAAGTGCTCGACCAGGCTCGGCTCGTCGAGCACGAAGTAGGGCGGGGCGATGACCGCAATGGCGTCGACTCCGGCTGCGCCCGCGTGGCGTGCCAGCGCGACCGTGTCGGCGGTGGTCTGCGCTCCGCAGTGCGCGGCCACGGCGAAGCCCGGCGGGCGAGCGGCGATGAACAGCTCGATGGCGCGCTTCCGCTCCTCGAGCGACAGCAGGATCCCCTCGCCGGTGGTGCCGCAGGCCAAGACGCCGTCGATCCCTCCGGCGGCCAGAAACTCGACGAGCGAGCCGATGGCGTCCTCGTCGAGCGACGTGCCGTCGTCGGCGAGCGGCGTCACCGAGGCGGCGATGGCTCCGTGCAGCATGGCCTCGACTCTATCGGCTGATGTCAGCCGCGTGAGCTACGGTCCACGGGCGAAAGGGATATCGGAATTGGCATCCAGCTGCCACGGGGGTATCCAGGTCGATACTCATGCCTCTCGAGGCATCAGAGCAATTGCCAGGACCGCTCGGAGAAGGGCGATATCGAAATGGACATGGTGTCGACTAACCGCCCGTTCCCCACCGGTGCCGGCTACGTGATCCTCGTTGCCCGGGAGGTGTCGGGGCTCTCCCAGCGGAAGCTGGCGACCCGCATGAGGACCTCGCAGCCAACGGTGGCGAAGCTGGAGACCGGTTGGCGAATGCCCACGGTGAGAACCCTCATGCGCGCGGCCGCGGCGGCCGGACTGGAGCTGGTGCTTGGGCTCCGCGATCCCGATGCGGACCCTCCTCTGCCCGGCGAGCTCGCCGACTTCGTGCTCCTGGGAGCCTTGCAGTTCGATGCTCACGACGGCCTCGCCGACTTCGTGGTGATCAGGGAACCCGGCCCGTTCGTCGGGGCATCCGACTAGAGTGCGGGCGGTTCGCGCTTCTCGAACGCCCGGCCCGGCGCGAACGGGTTCTCGCCGGCCTTCCCGGTGAGCAGATCGACCAGGAGCCGGCTCCCGGCCGGGCCGAGCATGATGCCGTGGCCGCTGTATCCGGTGTTCACCCAGAGTCCCTCGATCAACGACGGGCCGATCAGCGGCCGATGGTCGGGCGTCATCGTGTACTGCCCCGCCTGAAGGAGCCACGGGGCAGCTCCCCGATCCCACACCTCCCGCCAGAACGGAACCACCCTCGCCACGGAGAACGAGCTGGCTGGATCGAGAAGCTGGAAGGCGAAGGCCGGGTCGACGGGGACGTTGTCGGCGGGCGGGCTCTCAGGGGTGGCCGGGTCGGTGAACAGGAGCCACGCGCCGGCGAGCGCCGGGCGCCAATGGACCCCGGTGTCCTCGTCGATCGTCATCGGGGCGTGTGCCGGCACCTCGGGCACCTCGGGCAGGATCAGCTTCTGACGCCGGACTGTGACGATCGGGAGCTCGATTCCTTCGGCCCTGGCGAGTGGTCCCGACAGGGGCCCCGCGGCGATCACCGCGACATCGGTGGGGATGACCCCTTTGGTCGTTCGGACGGCGGTGAGCCTGCCACCCGATGCGATGAAGCCCGTCGCCGCGCAGTCGAGCATCACATTGGCTCCCGAACCATGGACCAGGCCGAACGTCAGCTGCGTCGTGTCCAGGAACCCGTCCCCGCCGCGCCACCTCGCCTGGACAACGTTCTCCCCCACGTATGGAAACCGGCCGCGCACCTCGTCGCCCGGGAGCAGTTCGACGTCGCGTTGCCCCCACTGGTGCAGTCTCGCGACCAGCGCGAGCTGGCGCTCGGCGGTGCGATCGTCGGTGGTGAGCCACAGATAGCCCTGCTGGCGGACGTGAAGGTCGTACTCGTCCTGCCCGGTGGCCTCCCGGAAGTTCAGGAACAGCTCTGCCGACTCGCGGACGAGCGTCAGCTCCTCCAGGTCGTCGAACTGGAGGCGGAAGGCGCCCGCCGCGACCGGCGTGGTGAGCGTGCACAGCGCCGGCCGTGCCTCGACGAGGAGCGGTTTCAGGCCGGCCCGAGCCGCGTGGAGCGCTGTGGCCGCACCGATCACCCCGCCGCCGATGATGACGAGCTCCGCCGATGCCGGCGGCTCGCTCAGGTACTTCACGAAGTCCGTTCTTCGATGGCGGCGACGAGCTCGCGGCAGAACGCCGGGATGTCCTCCACCACACGCCCCCACAC
>WNGA01020039.1_pt1 | contig 15237 bp, 14 predicted proteins | sample 5400061 | NCBI WGS metagenome assembly WNGA01 (sample SAMN13153366, study PRJNA577476) | soil metagenome | isolation source: 100 cm soil or saprolite under grassland replicate 2 | place: USA:California | collected 2016-06-15
CAATTCTTTCGATCCGCTGTGCGCCATCAGACAGAGCTGAACGTCCTCAATCCGCTGGCACCGATCGGTGGCGTACTAACCGGACGTTGAATCCAAGCAAATTTCGACAAGCATTAGCCAACGCGAATTTCACGAATTATCGAACCGAAAATAAGCAGCAGTAGCCAAGCTCAACGTATTTAGTTGAGCCTGCACGCGAGCGGATCGTAAGCAACTTTGGAGACGTGAAGACAATCCTGTCGCCTAATCAACGCGCCGCAGTGAAACTTAAGAACCTGATCAATTTTGAAACGCATGCGATTCGTGACTTAAGATTTCAGATGCGGTATTATAAAAGTTATTTTCAACGACCAATCGCGCCGAAGCGCATTAAGTATCTCGAGGCCGTCTCCTGCCTTCTTGCGGGAATCCTGGTCGCCTGCTCGACGCACGCTACCGGAACCGGCCGAAGTAGCACGGTGTTCGTCATTTTAATGGAGAATCACAATTGGTTGGATATTAAAGGGAATCCGGACGCGCCCTATATTAACCATTCGCTTCTGCCGCTCGCCTCCTATGCTGAGCATTACTTTAATCCGCCAGGCGTTCACCCGAGCGAGCCAAATTACCTTCGGCTTGAAGCTGGGACTAATTTCGGCATTTTGAACGACGATCCGCCGCCGACAAATCATCAGAGCACGCCGCGGCATTTTGTCACTCTGCTAAAGAACTCCGGAATTTTCATGGAGAACCTATCAGGAAAGTATCACGGGATCAATTTGCCCGACCACCGATACGGCGTCCTACGTCGCCAAGCACAATCCATTTGCCTTCTTCGACGATGTAACGGGACCTGGCTGTACTAAGGTAATGCGTCCGTTCAACGCGGACCGCTGACCGGAGCCGCAAAAGTTCAGGCATGCTCGGCACGCCTTACTATTCAACACGAATGCTTTGACGCGTTTTTCGGCGCCAGTAAGAGAGGCTGCCATTGGCAAAGACTTAATTAGAAAATGTGTTGACGTTTTCCCCTCGATCCTTCCAAACTCACGTTGTCCGTGAGTAACTCTCCTTTATGTTCGATCATCACGATCTCTCCGAAGCCGGTGGTTGTCCTTCTGACGGTCGTGTTCGTACTTTCATCATCTCGTTTGCCTGGCGAAATTCTGTCCATGCTTGGATTACAAAGTGCGATAGGACGGCACGAGTGCTCGCCATTACTTATTGTGGACTAAGCTCGCAGATATGAGGACACCATTCTGGCCACGGGAAATCAGCATTCCTAGGAAGGATCTAAACAATGCCAACAAGAAAGAATCGTAAAACAAAGGACTCAAAGCTTCGGAAAAGGCGACCTCGGCGACTGAAGAAGGCCGTGCCGCCGCCAGATGATCCGTTGCTGCGCCATCAAGCCGACGAAACCGACCAGGGAACAGCCGTCAGCGAGAGGGAAATGGCGGAACTGCGTCTCAAGGCAATTGAGCAAACACGGCAGATGCCAAATGCGAGTTCGATCGACACAGTAAACAAAACGCAAAGCGGCGAACCTTAAAGACTCATCATAACCTCCGGACTTCAGACTATGAAAAGTACCAAGAGAACGGGGGTCAAAGCATCAAAAAAAACAGCACCAAAGGGGGCGGGAAGGGCCGCTCCACCGCCGGATAATCCGCTTTTGCGCCATGAAGAACTATCGAGTGATCGGTGCATCGAAGGCGAAGAAACATTTCCGCCCGGCGCCAGCTTGCTGACAGCGCTGGCCGCGACTAGTGGCAGAAAGCGCCCGAAGGTTGGCAAAAAGGCAAAGGAAAGTACCGCCGCGAAACATGCTAAACTCCGTTTGGCCGCACTGGAACATTCGCGACGCATGGCGGGGCACCACGCTGGCGGTCCCGTCACGGCAATGAGGAGAGCGCTTTCCGCCGCCGCGCCTGGCGGCATCGAGATGGTGGCTCCGGTTGCTGGCACCAGCAACTGGGTGCAATTGGGCCCGACAGCCATTCCCAACGGACAGACTTCTTCGGCCGCGCGTGTGCTCGTCACCGGCCGCGTCACGGCTATCGTCGTGGATCCGACCAACACGAACATCATCTACATCGGCACCGCGCAAGGGGGCGTTTGGAAGACCATCGATTGCGGACTGAACTGGTCGCCGAAAAGTGACAACGAAGTATCGCTGGCGATTGGTGCGCTCGTGATGGACCCGATTAATCACTTGATTCTCTATGCTGGCACGGGAGAGGGGAATTTCTCCGGCGATAGCTACTACGGCAACGGCGTCCTCAAAACAATAGACGGCGGTAACACTTGGACGACGCTGGCACAGTCTACTTTTATCGGCACACGCTTTAGTCGCATCGCCATTACACCCAGGACGCCGACAAGGTTGTTCGCAGCCACCGGCGACGGCCTCTATCGGAGCACCGATAGTGGCACGACTTGGACCAAGATGACCGGCTCCTCGCTTCCCGATCTCGATGCGCTCGCTCCGCTGGATCCGGGACGCCGGGTAACCGATGTTTGCATCGATCCAGTAACGCCGACGACGGTCTATGCCGCGTTCTGGGGAGGTGGCATTTACAAAACTACGAATGCCGGGGCAGCTACTCCGACTTGGACAAAACTGGCTGGAGGGCTGCCTCGTGCTACCGCTGCACCACCAAATGGCTTTACGCGAATTGCTCTGGGTATTTCTCCATCATCACCGCAAACGATCTACGCGCTCTTTGCCAACAATGATATTACATCTCCACCGCCCGGGCCGCCTTATCGCTATGCCATTGACAAATTTTACGTTACGACGGACGGCGGGAGTTCGTGGAATTCTATTACTTTGCCAGCAGGACCCGGAATCGGGATAGGCGGGCAAGGATTTTACAATCTCAATGTCGCAGTGGCTCCGAGCACTCCCGATATTGTATACTTAAGCGGCATGTCGGTGTGGAAGGCGGTGCGCAATGCCTCGACCAACGCCTGGACGATCATGAACGTGGGCGACACCATTCACTCGGACAATCACGCCTTCGCGTTTCAGCCCGGAAGCCTCTCGATCATCTATGCCGGCTGCGACGGCGGCATCTACAAATCGATCGACGCAGGCACGACATGGTCGGACACAATCAATAAGGGACCCTGTATCACGCAGTTCGAGTTCATTGATCAGCATCCGGCCTCCGATGCCGTAATATTCGGGGGAACGCAAGACAACGGAACCCAGCAGTTTCGTAACAGCCCGGTCTTTAATCAAGCGGCGGATGGCGACGGCGGATTTGTCATCATTGATCAGACGCAGCCGACAAATGTCCTGCACACATATTATGGCAACACCCCCGAACGCTCAACGCTCGGAGGTAAATGGGGTAATTATGTGGGAAACACTCATCAAAATTGGACAGATGTGAGTACCGGCATCGTACCTGGCAACGTCGGTTTGTTCTATCCGCCTATGACGTTGGATCAGACAAATCAGAATAACATCGCCTTCGGCACTGACCGTATCAATCTGGATGCATCGCAAGGAACAGGCGGCTGGCCAACGAAAGTAACGCTGCCTGGCATTAGCGACATGGTGTCAGCGATTCACTACGTTAATTCAAACTTGATCTACGTTGGGACAACTACCGGACAGGTTTATCGTCTGGTGAAGACCGGAACGGTTTGGGCCGCGACAGCGATTCATGTCAGTCCACTGCCGGGGCAATGGATCTGGGACATAACTGCGCGGCCCGACAACGTGGACCGCGTGATTGTTGTGATGTCCGGCTTTCGCATTTCACACGTTTGGCATGGCGCAATAGCCGCAGCCGGCACGTCAGCAACCTGGACCAACATCAGTGGAACTGGTACCGGAACTTTGCCGGATATTCCCGTCAACGCTCTGGCCATCGATCCTGCGGCACCGGATACTTATTACATTGCCACCGACGTTGCCGTCTATCGAACGATTAATGCCGGGGCAAGCTGGACGCAGTTCAGTGAGGGATTGCCCAACTGCGCCGTGTTTGACCTGCGTTTGCACAATCCCACGCGGCTCCTACGAGCGGGCACGCATGGCCGTGGGATGTGGGAGCGCAAGCTCGATGTCACATCGATGCCGGACGTAGACCTGTTTTTCCGCGATCACCTCATGGCGACTGGACGCCAGGTCCCGACCTCGTCGGTCATCGCCGACTTTGAAGATCCGCTGCAGTACGTGTCGTTAGGCGATCAATTGTGGTGGTGGCAGTGCGCCGACATTAAGGTAGATGCGCTCGAAGGCTCGACGCCTTCTTATCAAATGCCGGTGGCCACGGTGGACTACCTCGCGTTTGAAAACAAGCTCCAGCATCGCAACGCGCAGCGCGGAAAGACCAATCGGGTGTACGTGCAGGTTCATAACCGAGGGTTTGCGGCCGGCGCGAACGTAACCGTCAAAGTCCTCTACGCGGACGCCTCGGCCGGATTGCCTCCTTTGCCCGCGGATTTCTGGACCACGTTCCCGAATGATTCAACTAACACGACCCACTGGAAACCGATTGGCACTGCGAAGGTCATCCCCTCATTGTCGCCTATTGAGCCCACGGTTTTGGAGTGGGACTGGAACACACCGATGACGGCAGCGGACCATGCGTGCTTGCTTGTGGTTATGGATAGCCCAGCCAATCCGATTCCGGCCGGTAACAAGGTTTTCGACATTGGAACTCTGGTTTCTAACGAAAAGCGTGTCGGCTTAAAAAACCTGCACGTCGTGAATGCGCCTCCGGGTACCAGCACCGGATTGAGTCTCGGGTTTTACGGCGCCTCTGACAAAGCTCAAGCCATCAAGGTTCTCCCCAGTAAGCTGGGTGGGTGGAGCCTCGGACTGATGTTCCCTAAGCAGAGCAGCCGCTCCGGCATCGTGCAGACGCATGAAGGTTGGAGCTTAAGGAAACCGACTGACGCGATCCTCAAGAAGTTAAAACAACGGTTTGGTTCCGACCTGCAAAAATATGACACCTCCGTTATATACATGCTGACAAACGGTGAGAAAGGCGGCCAGCTAGTGGGCATCAAGACTTCTAAGGCAGGGCTCAACGCACTTCTGGCCCTGGGCTCTCCAGTGCGCGCCAAAGGAGTTGCGACTTTTAGTGTAGTCCAAGAGGAGGACGGTCGAGTCGTGGGTGGTAATACGTTTGTGCTGCGTGCACAGAAACAGACGTAGCTCCCGGAACATGTGATGAATGTTGCGCGTCCGTCTCTGCTTGAAGCCGCGGGTCGGCGCACAAAATGTTGAATTTCTATTTGTTCCTTGCCGCGTTCGGGACAGTTTTTTTCACACACCGATAACTGGCAATGAACTATTCCGAAACATAAGTCCGGAAGACGATTATTACCCGGACGCCTAACCACGAATGAACACGAATGTAAACGAAGGGGGAGAAAACTTGCCCGAATCACGCGAGTAGGCTAGCTCCCATGATCATTTGCCTTTGAAGTTCGGATGAGATTGATTGTTCAGCCAATATACGAATCCAGTTCGGATCTTGTCACAACTCGGCGTCACGGAATGAAACGTCGGATCGGCATCAAGATCACACAAGAAGAGCCGATTATAGGCAGGGACAATTTGATCTACGAGAATCATGTCACGAGACTGATGGGGCCAATGGCTTGGCCAGCCGCCTCCTGGCGTGTTCGTCTTCAGTCTTTGATTTTCATTTAAGAAATCAAGACGCTGATCCGACCTGATGTTGTCAAAAATCGTTGATTTGTCGTAAGACGCTTCATCAGGACGCCATAATTGCAGCAAACCGCCGTCAGAAGCTTTCCAGTTCTTGTTAAAGAACATGATAGCGACAATGGAACGCCATACTGAATCGCTATGAATCCAGAAGCCAGTAGCATGAGGTTTGTGCCACCTGAGTTTCAACTCAACACTGGTCCTGGGTGGTTTTAGACGATTCAATAAATAACAGAAGTACTCTTTGACTTCTTCAGCGAAATAAAACTCAGCACCGACGTCATTACCATCCGCCCACTTGACGGCTCCGTCATATGGCAAAATCTCCATATCATGCCCGGTCCTGTCAGCGGCCTCATTAAATTTCAACGTTGCATGGTGAGCTATTATGGCGTCTATACGTTCAGGGAGAAAGAAATTATCAAGCACGCAGTATTTCATCGTCGGCTTGGCTTTTACTGATTCACGAACATCAGCGATGCCTTCAGGCGTCAAGTAATTCGAATTTATCCACTTGCTAAGTTCCATTATCGTTCCTTCTTCTTGTCCCAGAATGACATGTGCGTCGGCTCTGGAGTGCCGTCTGGATGTAAGTCACGAAAATAATCCATATCCTTCTTGTAATCCGATCTAGCTCTCTTTTCATCCCAGTCTTTGGTTTCCACCGGAAACCTCTCTACTCTCTTTATTTCATGAAGCCCGGCTTCTGCACGGTACACGCACAATTGCGCCACCGGATCGCCACGCTGCACTATGAATTCGCCCGCTCTAGTCAACAGACATACGAGTCCAAATCTCGCTCTGCTCCACCATGCCGCGAACGATTAGCACCGATACCTCAACATTCAGACTGGAAGTGGTCGCCCCCTCTTTCTGAACAAATTGAAAGAGTTCAAACTTGCATAGCTTTTGCTGAATTCATTGTGAACCAGACTGGCAGAGAGTATCGTTTTCCAGAAAGAACGTTTGGGACTGCATGCACAAATTCGTGATTGCTGGGAAACCCAACGAATAAACCGGGCTTCGGGATGATAACTACATCACGATCCGGAAAAACCAATTCCCCTCCTGTGAAGTTGTCATTCAGATAAACAAGCGCCGTGTAATCCCGTTGGGGCGTGTGATTCGGGAGCCACCGCCCATGTTCTCTTCGCTCATTGTCTGCGTGTGGAATATGCGAATCCCCAGGCCATAAACACGCGAGGAACACCGATTCGACAAATAATTCCGGAGTACGAAGATCGACCTCGATCTTTTCTTTGCATTGCAGGCTTACACGATGTACCCAGCTAGCTGACTCGCTGTCTACGTCTCGAAGGGTGTAATAATGGAGGAGGGGCCGACCACTATAATCTCTCTGAGGTGATAGCTCGGAATAGCGATCGTAAAGATCAATTAGGAACATACATTCCTTTAAACTGAGAGTATTCTCTGAAACGAGAATCCTACTTATAGGCTTTCTTCGCACCACAGAAATTATGATTCATGTCCCGGTTTTTTTCTCGCAGGCATTCCCCTATCGCAGCCTTAGCAAAAAGAAGGAATCGTTGTAAAGCAGAACCGCAGGGATCGGCTGCGTTTTTCAGCCGACGCGGAAGCGGATGTCGCGGATGGTTTTGCCGCCAAAGCGTTGTTTTAATTTTCGCAGGATTTCAGACTTGGAAATTTGTTCGAGCTCGTAGTGCAATGCGGGTTGAAGAACTCGGACGTAGAGTGCAATGCGGGTTGAAGAACTCGGACGTAGAGGATTCCTTCGCGCAAGGCGACGAGCCGCGGGATGACGTGCCACAGGGGCGTGGCTACAGCGTTATGACCAGGTGATTAGGCGGAGTTCGTGCGCTTGCATCAGGCAGGGATGTGTGGGTAAGACGCGTACGCTGAAACCGTAGGTACCGCTTTCGGTCGCGGGAACTGAGCCTTGGTAAATGTAATTCCCGTTCCCATCGGCTTTGCTGCTTTGATTCAGAACAGTGGCGTTCGGATTACGGATGTCGCCGTTGTCTACTTCGCCGTGATACGCTTCGACTCGCACATGCTCCGGATCGACGGCGCCGAGATGCACGCGAGCGCTGATCTGCAATGATTCGCCGACCAAGATGCTTTGCCGATCTTTGTTGACCACTTGCACATCGGAAATCTGCACTTGCGGCCAATCTTTTCGCATCTTCGCTTTCCACTGACTGAGGTGCGTCGCGGCCCCGCAGCCGTCACGAGAAAAATTTCCGTACGCCTGAGCTGCGGGAATATAAAGTTGCTCCGTGTATTCCTTCACCATCCGTTGCGTGTTGAAGACCGGCGTGACGCTGCGAATGGATTCGCGCATCAATTGTAACCAGGCGAGGGGAAGTTTGCCGTCGGGTTTGGCGTAATACAGCGGGACGATCTGGTTCTCGAGCAATTGATACAGACTGCTGGCGTCCACTTCATTTTGAAATTCAGTGGTGCCATTGTCGATCTCGGCGCCAATCGCCCAGCCGTTGCTGCCGTTGTAGCCTTCGCGCCACCAGCCATCGAGCACGCTCAGGTTAATCCCGCCGTTCGGCGCGGATTTCATTCCGCTGGTGCCGCTTGCTTCCAAGGGTCGTAACGGATGGTTCAGCCAAAGATCGACCCCCTGCACGAGCCGGCGCGCGATGTAGCTGTCGTAGTCCTCCAGGAAAACGACGCGATTTTCCAACCCGGGTTCACGGCTAAATCTGTAAACTTCCTGTATAAGCGCCTTGCCTGCTTCGTCACGCGGATGCGCTTTGCCAGCGAAAATGAACTGCACTGGCCGCGTAGCATCATTCACCAATCGCTTCAATCGCTCCTTGTCACTGAACAAAAGCGTGCCGCGCTTGTAAGTGGCGAAACGGCGCGCAAACCCGATGGTTAATATCTCCGGGTCAAGAATCCGATTGACCTTGCGAATTGACTCGGGGGATTCGCCCAGTCGCTCGCGACGCTGTCGTTCCCGGTCGCGTACAAAATCGATCAAGCGGCGTTTAAGTTTTTGATGTGTCTCCCAAAGTTGTGCGTCGTGAATATCTATGACGCCGCGCCAAAATTCCGGCTCGGTCAAGTGTTCCTCCCAGTCGCCGAGATGCTTCTGGTAGAGGTCCGCAAACTCCGGTGCCATCCACGTTTTAGTGTGAACACCATTGGTGATGTTGGTGATCGGTACTTCGTGGACTGGAACACCTGACCAGACATCTTTCCAAAGCGATCGAGTCACTTCACCGTGCAATTTACTAACGCCATTCGCGTGTCGACTCAGACGGAGCGCGAGAATGGTCATGCTGAACGGATCGTTGGGATTGAGTCGTGTGTGACCGAACGAGAACAGCTCATCGAATGGAATGTTTAGTTCCCTGGCGAACTTGCCGAAGTATTTTTGCATCATCTCGCGCGAGAATGAATCGTTTCCGGCCGGAACCGGAGTATGCGTAGTGAAAACGTTGGCCGCCGCTACGAGCTGAAGTGCCGAATAAAAATCGAGCTTCTTCTCAACAACATTGAGTCGAATGCGCTCCAGCGCCAGGAATGCTGAATGCCCCTCGTTCATGTGAAAAACGTCTGGCTGGATACCGAGCGCAGCGAGTGCTTTGACGCCGCCAATTCCAAGCATGATTTCCTGGCGCATTCGCATCTCCAGGTCGCCGCCGTAAAGCTCGGCAGTAATCAATCGGTCCTCCGGACTGTTTTCGGGAATATCCGTGTCGAGGAGGTATACGTTTATGCGGCCGACGCGCAGTTCCCAAATCCTGGCAAAAACTTCCCGGTCCAGAATCGGCACTGAGACACGAAGCTCGGTATCACCCCGCCGTACCTCGCGGATCGGCAGATGATAAAAATTCTGATTGAGATTAATGGCTTCCTGACGGCCTTCCTTATCGATCTGCTGCCGGAAATAGCCGTGCCTATACAGCAGACCAATTGCAACGAAATTCAGATCGAGATCACTGGCCGATTTGCAATGGTCGCTAGCGAGGATGCCCAGGCCGCCGGAGTAATTCGGGATCGACTCGTGAAAACCGAATTCCGCGGAGAAATAGGCAATGGGATTTTTGATCGCGCTGCCAGCGCCGGCTTTTCCGTAGGTATCGTGTCGTCCGAGATACTTTTCGAATTCTTCAAAGACTTGCTTTAGCTCGCGCACAAAATTTTTGTCCTGTGAAAGCTCTTCCAGCCGCGATTGCCGCGAGAGCTGGAGCATGCGGACCGGGTTATGATTTGTGCGGTTCCACAGCTCGGGATCGAGATGCCGGAACAAACGGCGCGCGGACGGCTCCCACGTCCACCAGAGATTGAAACTCATCTCCCGCAGCGGCTCGAGCGTGGCCGGTAGGATGGGAGTCACATTGTAAGTTTGAAAAGTCGGCATGCGAATGTTGCGTCACTGTAGCCGGGGTCGGCGACCCCGGTTCCAAAGATTGTCGGTTCCAGAAATTATCATTCGAATACCCGAGCGAACAGAGCCGCAGTTAATCGAGAAAAGTTCGTCCGGCAAGTTTCCCATGAATCAAACGCAGGGTCCTGGTTCTCGGGAAACTAGTCAGCTCCTGCCGGAATCATCGACCCGGCTACAGGTCGCGGCGCAAGAATTAGCCCAAGAAAGAACCCGCAAATTAATCCGCACAGATGCGCAGCCATGCTGACCTGTGGAGTCGAAAGATCAAACGCGATTTGGATCCCAACGATCATTACCACGTTTCCCAGTCTTTGTTTTGCATACGGCACGTGGCGATGTCGCATTAGAAATCCCGCCCACGCGCCGACGATTCCCATGATCGAGCCTGACGCACCAATCAATTGAGCCGGTTGTACTACACCCATCAAGGTCAACCCCATAACGCCCGCGCCGGAGGCAAGCCCTGAAATCAAGTAACACAGGACGAAGCGCGTCGTGCCGATGGATCGTTCAAGCGCCGGGCCAAGAACATAAAGCGCGAAAACATTGAAAAGCAGATGGATGAAACCACCGTGCAAGAATAATGCCGTGAAAAACCGCCAGTATTCGTGCTGCACTACAACTGAGTAAGGTTCGAGCGCGCCGAGCCGATGCAGAACTTCCGGGTCGTTGAAATCGCCCACCGACATCTCAAAAAGAAATGCAAGCACGTTCAGGAGGATAAAGATGAGAACAGCAGGCGCGCTTCGGAACTGACTATGGCGAATCTGACGTTCAGTTTGATGCGCGACTGGGATCGGACGGAATCCAGCTGAATGGTTCACTTGGGATTCCAACTGGCGAAGCACATGGACTTGGTCGCGCAATTCATTCGTGGGATGCAGAATTTGAAGACGTGTGGCCAATTTTCGGGCCGATTTGTAATCGCCCCGAGTGGCGAGCTCGGTCATTTTGCGCAACCCAATTGCCGGAAGAAACAGCAAAACAAACCACGCGACGCCACCGATGTATCCGGCGGCGGCGCGCCAAAATAGCCACGCAACACCTGTGACCGTCAGCACGATAACCGCAGCGATACGCCAGCCATGATAAGGCGCGCCAGGCCGCCATGAGCGGGCTAACACCAGCAGCGATGAAATCACCGCTAGAAAAAGAAAGATGTGATTGAGATTCACAACGAACGTAAAAAGTTAAAAGAGTGACATCGTTATGAAGATTGGTTCCTAACCCAAGCCGGGGGTTCATGATTCGATACAGTTGTCACATCGATCTGACCTGAAACTGATTGACGGTTCGACGCTTCAACATTGTAACTTTTTTAACCCCTTTAACATTCGCACATGCTCATCACTGTCACTGATTATCTCGACGTCATCTCATCCTGGTGTTTCTGGTCTGAGCCGACATGGGCTGAATTGAAAAAGCGATACGGCGACCGAGTTAAATTTCAGTGGAAGATCGCGTTGATGGATCCAAGTGGTTTGCCTGCTTCGCGCGAGCAGGAGCAATGGTTCTATCGCCGCAGCGGAATGATGATGCGTTCACCGTTCATGCTTAATACAGACTGGTACGATCCGAGTCTGCCGGAGTGGCTCGCGCCGAATTGCGTGGCCGAAGCGGCCAAGGACTTTGGCTTTTCTGATGATCGAGTTCGTCTTGCCCTGGCTCATGCGGCGTTGCGGGAAGGCAAGAAAATCGCCGATTGGGAGGTCTCAGCTCGAATTGGCGCTGAAGCAGGTGGGATCGACACCGGAAAATTGCTCGAGCGCGCGAGATCGGAGGAAATCGAACAGCGCGTTCGCGCGTCGACGGCTGAATTTCACGCGCTCCAAGTCTCGCAGCGCCCAACATTTGTGATCGATACCGAGATTGGCGACCGCGCGGTTTTTTCGGGAGTTGTGAAACTCGAACCACTCGCAGCCACAATTGATTCGATGCTTGACGACGCAACTGTGTACGCGGCGCACAAGGCGCATTTTGGCGAGCCGCCGAAAAAGTGATCGTTATTGAGAAACTTCTCTCAGCTTGATAGGTTTGTTTTGTGAACTGCGAAAACAATAGGCAAAACTGCATGCGAGTCCGTTTATCCTCTTCCATGTTCAGGCGAGCGATGGAAAACACTTGGATGCGATGCATTCCAGATTGATCTTGCCAGTGCAGGATTGTTGCCTACAACTTCCCTTCGGCTTGCGATTATTAATCCAAGCTCTTCGTTGCGGTGAATCGCATCCGTGGCGAAGTCAGAGTGCCTCGGCGTCTGCGAATGCTACGCTGGGAATTGCGATAGATGGAAATACGGTGGCGCGGCGCACTCCCGTTCCGCCGGTCAGGAGCTTGATCTAATCTGCAACCACAAATTCGTGTAAACGGTCGGATTCGCGCCCGCGAAGTCCGGGTCATTATGGGGTCCACCGGCGAACAGCTCGGCGTCATGAGACTAAACGACGCCTTGCGCAGAGCTCAAACTCTTGGGCTCGACCTGGTCGAAGTCGCGCCCGCTGCCAACCCGCCGGTGTGTAAGATCATCGATTTTGGAAAATTCCGGTACGATATTTCCAAACACACCAAGGATAAAAAGCCGGCCAGCTCAAAGCTGAAGGAAATCAAGTTTCGCGTTAACATCGACGAGCACGATTACCTGACGAAAATCCGGCACGGTGAGGAATTTCTAGACCGCGGAAACAAGGTGCGGGTGCAACTGCAATTTCGCGGCCGCGAAATGGCGCATCAGGAATTTGGGATGCAGCTCGTTGAAAAAGTGCGCGACGATCTTTCCGGTATGTCGCAAGTGGAAATGGACCCAAAGATCACCGGTCGCAACATCACGATGACTCTGGCGCCTCTGCCGGCTAACCGCCGGAAGAGGCGATTTGCGCCGCCACTAAAAACAGATGACGAGACGGAGGGCATCCCTTCGGCGACTGACACGTAATCGTGTGGCATACCGCGCGCTTCGACCGACTCGCGCGGGCATGCAGGTTGCTGTAGGTGCGCTGTCCTCAGCGAAGGCGGGCGGCGCTGGCCTGCTCGTAAATGCTTTCGGAGCTGTGTCGCTTTCCGTTCAGGGCCTCTTTTTGGCTGCGGGCGACTTGCCGGGCGAACTTCCTGGCGGCGGCGGTGGCGGAGTCAGTGGCGTTTGTTCCGCAAGTTTCTGTTCCAGCCGTTGTTTGCGCGCTTTGGCCTCCTGATTGTTGGAATCCATCTTTAACGCTTTCTCGGTGTCGGCCAACGAGTTTTTAATGTCGTTCTTTAGCTCGTAGATATAAGCGCGATAATTGAGATACCGGACTTCGTTCGGCTTGAGCTTGATGACTTCGGAGTAATCGGCGAGCGCCTTGTCATAATCCTGTATTTTCATCTCCACTGCCGCGCGTTGTTCATAAACGCGCACGTCTTGCGGAGTCAGTTTGGCCGCTTCTGTGTAGTCTTGGATGGCGTCCTGAAACTGCTGATTGCTCGCGCCTGCGTATCCGCGTCGTTGATAAACAGCCGCGAGTTCATCCGTGTACTTATGGTCCATTGCGGTGGCTTTACGAAGTAGTTCAACCGCTTTGTCCCAATCCTGGTTCTTAGCGGCCTCCGCGCCTTCCCGAGCCAGCCTGTTTGCTTCAACATTTTTCTTCGGTTCCGCCGCGGACACCTGTGAAACGCAGAGCGCCAGGGCAGTGATGACAGTAAAGGCAAAACATTTTTTCATGATTTCTGTTGGACGTTAATGTTCTTAGACAATTCGAACCTGAAGAGGTCAATAGTTGGGTCTAAACCCAACAGTTTCAAGTCTGTTCGGGGGAATGCGCCTGTTCGATATCGATTTTTGACTCGGGCTCGGCTGCAGCATGCTCACCGGGGGCCGACTCATCCACGCGTATGATGCGCACGGCGTGACCGATGGTCTCATCAATTTTAATTAGCGCTCCGCGCAGGCGTACCTCGCCACCGGCCACGGGGAATGAGGCAGGCAGATTCGAGATGAATCGGTTCATGATTGGATCGATGGCGCGGCCGAGGATAGAGTTAACAGGTCCGCACATGCCGGCATCGCACATGAATGCTGTGCCGCCGGGAAAGATTTGCTCGTCGGCTGTCTGAACATGAGTGTGAGTGCCGATGACAGCTGAGACTTTTCCGTCCAGAAAACGGCCCATGGCGATCTTCTCACTTGTGGTTTCTCCGTGAACGTCGACAAGAATATTTGCCGTCTCCTCGCGCATCTTCGTAACCGCTGTTTCGACAGCACCGAACGGGTTTTCCAAAATCGGCTGCATAAACGTGCGTGCCTGCACATTGATGACGCCGATTTTGCCCTTCGCGGTTTCCAAGACAATCGATCCGCTTCCGGGCGCCCCGTCGGGATAATTCACCGGACGCAATAAACGCGGTTCGGTGTCGATGAATGAAAGAATTTCTTTCTGGTCCCAAATATGATCGCCGGTGGTGATGACTGAGACACCGGCTCGCAAAAAATCAATCGTGATTTTCCCCGTTATTCCGCGGCCGCCTGCCGCGTTCTCGCCGTTGACGATGATGAAATCCAACGCGTGCTTCGATTTCAGCTCCGGCAGCCGGGCAATGACCGCTGTGCGTCCCGGCTCACCAACAATGTCGCCAAGAAAAAGAACGGTTAGCATTCTGAGAGCATCGTATTAGAGCGGTTTCAAACGTCGATGTGAAAATTAATGGCGAGATCCAAATGACCCGCCTTCGCCAAGCTTCGGCGTGGCAGAAGAAGAATGAATCAACGACAAACGACGAAATGCGAAAGGTGAGGTTTCGTCATTCAGCCTTCGTCATTGTTTCGTCATTCGTCATTCGAACTTCGTCATTTTTATTCCCCGCGATCTTTCCAACGGCTCTTCAAGCGGAAGAAAACGTCAGCGTCCTCGGCAGCAAACCGAAATGGAGCGTGCTCGAGAAATATCAGGAAACCATTACCCACGATGAATTCAACCGGTTGATGCACGATGTTTATTGCACTCACGGATTCGCTCCGGATTTGATCGAAGTAAGCGCGAAAACAGCTGATGTGCTGATAGACTGTGATTCGCAAAAATTTTTCACGTTGCGCTTTGCAGAGAACGACACCGGTCGCAAACCCGTCCCGCGGCTTTGGCGGCCGGCGAAATCATTGCCGCCGGCGAAACCGGAGGAACCGCTTTCCGGTTTGAAGATT
>WNGA01010751.1_pt1 | contig 15235 bp, 24 predicted proteins | sample 5400061 | NCBI WGS metagenome assembly WNGA01 (sample SAMN13153366, study PRJNA577476) | soil metagenome | isolation source: 100 cm soil or saprolite under grassland replicate 2 | place: USA:California | collected 2016-06-15
AACCACCATGCCCCGCGCCCATGAGGTGCCGGCTCTTGGCGAGTGCCTCGATTTGCGCCGTGGACTTGGCATAACCGTCCCCAATGAAGAAAACGCGAACGCCATGCGACCGAAGCTCGGCGTCGAGACGAGGTGCAAGGGATTCCAACGGCGCCTGATCCCCGCCATGGTCTCCTAGTAAGAATACGTATTTGAAACCTGCCGATGCGAGCGACCGAACGATGTCGGCGTTGTATGCTGCGAAGATTTCCGGCCGCACGTGGATCGTTCCAGGGAATCGCCTGAGCGCGTCTCCTGTTGGCGCGGCCGGTATGATGGGGGCGACGAACGTGTGGTCCAGCGCTCGGGCGATGCGCTCGGCATAGACACGGGCGCGGAAATTGTGTTTGCCGAGCGCGAGGTGGGGTCCGGACTCCTCCACGCTGCCAGAGAAGACGAGGACCGTCGTGGCGCCTCTCGCAATGGCATCACGAAGTTCCTGCCACGTGTAGTCTTCAAGAAAGACGCCGGGGGAACCTTGGGCGGAGCCAGGGGCGGCCGAGAGGATGAGGCCCGTGCAGATGAGTCCAAGAAGAGCCGGTCGGAGCGTAGATGCCTCCTTGGTGGTGGAGAACGAAGGCGATATGGTCAGCGCGCGCGCTGAAGAAGAATCCATTCCCTACGCGCGCCGCCGGCTTCAAGCGCTGGTTAGACGGCAGCTTCATCACAGATCCTCAGGCGTCAATCCAGTGTGCTTCGCGATGCGTGCGAGCATCTTTGGACCAATCTCTTCCCTATCGTGAAATGAGAAGGCGTAGTTCGGCCAACCCTCTCGGCTGAGAGTCTTGTGGGAGCTGGCCTCGCGTTTGATGGTCCATCCGATTCGCAGGAGCGCCGCCAAGACCCGCCGCGCCTTGGCTGCGCGCCAGGCCGTCACGCCGCTTTGAAGGTTACGCTCAGGAGGTTGGGGGCTGCTTCACTGTGCTCCAGGCGATCCGCCAGGACTCGGAGGGCCAGCGCCTGAACATGGGCGATCGCTTCGTCCCGGCTCTTCCCGTACGTCTGAACTCCCGGGAGTTCCCGAACCTCGGCGATCCACCGACCGTCGTCCTCCCGCTCAATCTCAATCTTGTAGTTCATGCTAGGGACTAACCCTTAAGGTGCTTGCCCTCAATGTAATGAGCAGACCTGCTGCCGTCTAACGGGGCGCGCTTCAGCTGCGGCGCGCTGAAGAAGAAGGGGTCATTCAATATCCTACTCGCGCCGCGGGCTTCAAGCGGTTGTTAAGCGGAGCGCGTTTAGGGTGAACGGTCAGGATCGTTACTCCTTACGGAGAGTCACCGTGATAACCCCCTCCTTATGTCCTGCAAGGAATGCGCACGGCGCGAATATTAGAAAGAAGCAACAGGCCTTTTCTTTATTGAATTCGCCGGCAGTTATGGTCTCAGAGATCACCCGCCACCCTTGCCCATCGAGCTCGGCTAATCTTTGGGTCTTTTGGAGCTGGCCGTTAGGAGTGTTCGGGAACTGGACCGTCATGAACTCGGCCATTAGACGCCACCCAGGGCTAGGAGTGATGGAAGGACCGTGAGCCCAACCGAAAGCCCAGTAACAAACCGAAGCGAGTTGTTCGAACTGCGCCAGCCCATGCGTTGAGTTCCCCAATCAACTAGTAGGACGAAAAGAAATGCAGCGAAGAAAAGAACGGACCCTTGCCGCCACGGAATGAGAAGCAGAGATAGGAAGCTTCCCACGATCAGCCCCAGGCATCGGGCGCACACATGCAGCTGACGCCCCCGCAAGAAGAAGGATCGATCTGGTCTTCGATGGCAGCCCCACCACCGATGTATCCAGATCGAATCGATGAACAGTTGGGTGATGCAGCGTTCGGCAAGGCGCCGGACAGAGTCGAGGGGTCGCATTAGTAGCCTCGTGGTCGCGGCCCAACGGGGCGCGCTTAGGCTGCAGCGCGCTGAAGAAGGACTCATTCCCCAATCTACGCGCGCCGCCAACTCATGCACTTGCTCGCTTGAACACCGCCCCCAGATCGAAGATATCCAACTTCCCATCGTGATTCAGATCCGCCAGGTCCAGCGTCGCGTGCAGGGAGTGCGACTCGTAGACCAGCTTCAGATACTTCCCTACCACGATGCTCGGCAGCTCGTCGCGGCGCTCCAGGCCGTACCACTCGAAGGGATCGCGTGCTCCCTTATCCAGGTTACACGGCGAGCAAGCCTGGACCATGTTGTCCATCGACTCAGGTCCGCCGCGGCTCTTGGGGATGATGTGATCCCACTGGAGGGGCTCGGTGGCAGGGCAATACGCGCAGCGGTGTTCTTCTTCGAAGAGGTGTTTGTTCTCGCGGAGAATGGCCGAGGGGTGGGCTTTGCCCGCGAGCAGCCGCTGGTAGGTGTACATGACGAAGCGGTAATTGCGGCGGTCGCCGGTAGCGCTCCCGGAGACCAGCTTGGCGTACTCCCAGTAGATCAACTCACGGATGGTGCGGACGTTCTTGGGGGGCATGGGACTCGCAGGCGAGGCCTGCACTAACCTGCGGTGAGTTTGGCCAAGGGCCAGAGGTACGAAACTGGAGGCAGCTGCATAACGAATTGCGCTTAGGCTGTGGCGCCGGGCCGCCCAGCCGCCGCAGTCATTGAGACTCGCACGAAACTCGACGGGGCTACAAACGCAGGCTCTTCCCAAGACGGGGCGCCGTCAGGTTAAACCACTTGTCAGGCGGCGACGAGAGGGCTTGTACTCGAGATCTCGATGCGACCCTTGCTCGGCTCAGTGCTGCCTTCTACAACCAAATACCATGTGCCGGGGTCGAGTCTGACCGCGGCTTCGAGTTCACTTCGACGACCCCAGGCAGCAGTGTACGGGTGGGTCTCCGTTGCACCGCGCTCATATTCGACGCGGTCGTCAGTATCGAGAAGCAACAGGTTGACTGGTGCCGTCGCAATCATCCGCAAATGGACAGTTGCCGGTCGCGCTACATTGAACCTAAACAACTCATACTGAGTTGGTGCAATTCGGAACTGACGGACCGAGGTTTCTTTCATCTAACTCTCTCCCGGTGGCAGCCGAGCGGGCTTCTCACGAACACCTATAGGCTCAAGCGGGACCGCGTCAAACTCTACGCTCCCAACCTTGCGGAGCCTGGGAACGAGTTCTCGCACGACAGGCGCGAGGAATGGCGCAACAATGATGAGCACCGACTTCCAGTGAGTGTCCAAGAACTCAAGTGCTCCCGCAACTGGGGCAACTATGCGCTCCGCCAAACCAGACCCCGGTACTGCCACGCGGAGCACGTGGGCGAAGACGACGCTGAGAACGGTCGCGCTCACGTAGACCATGATGGCGGTGAGTGTGATCGCCCGAAGTCGAGGCCATGAGGGAATAAGTCCCACGCGCTCCGTTACCTCCGCAGAACCCTAGACTGTGGTCCAATGTACTGCGCCTGGCACCAAGTCGCCGTCTAACGGGGCGCGCTTAAGCTGCGGCGCGCTGAAGAAGAATCCATTCCCTAATCTACGCGCGCCCCCAGCCTCAAGCGCTGGTTAGGCGGCACCCGCACACGAACCGAGGCTACTGGACTCGTGAGCAAAATGCTGCCACTTCGGGGCACGTAACTATGCGCCATGATGGATTCCCCTGAGCTGGATACCAAATCGCGCGGATCTCGAGTTCGTCTCGCTTCTCGGGCTTCTTAATGAATGGAACTGGCGGCTCGAGAATCTCAGCGGTCGCGCTGGTGGTTTTGGTGCTCCGATCCACGTACTGGCACCATCCAAGAACTCCGAACGGCGCCTTCGCGGCGATGCCAATTTCATCTGTAAGGTGGCGGGTGAGGGCAGTGAAGAATCCGATGATATCGTGAATCCTGACGCAATAACGGCCGTACGCGGCGAGGGCGGACGTCTGAACTGCTGAAGCGCAAAAGACGTACGTGTTAGGATAGTTCCCTGCCGCATTAATGGTGCCGCCATGAGAGAAGATGGGCAAGCCTAGCTCGGCGATCTTGTCCTTTAGGTACCAGGGCGCGTTCTCCACAGTGATCGTTTCGGGCTGCGAGGACTCTAATGTGATCGTGAACTCCCCCTCGCCGGCGTCTCCGCGGACTGAATCCCAACCTTCGATTGCTCGAAAGTCGTAGAGTGTTCCGATGCGGACTTCACCACGTTCCACGAGGGCTTGGGCATGCGCCTCGTCGCTAAAGAACTTGTACAGCGCGCCCGGAGGATCGACAAACGCGAACTTCGCTGAGCCCGCGTGCACAATCAGAGGTTCAACCATCCGGTTCGAACTCAATTGTGCTGCCTAACGGGGCACGCTTAAGCTGCGGCGCGCTGAAGAAGAATTCATTCCCTAATCTACGCGCACCGTCAGCTTCAAGCGCTGGTTCGGCAGCAAGGCCCTAACTCCGGTTACCAGGGAAGTGAACGATTACCATCGGTCGCTGCCGCTGGTCGTCATAGGAAATGGAGAGCGAGTCCAGCGTCTCCGTAAAGAACGTCCCGCTGCTCATGAAACGAACAAAGAATGCGGTGATCTCCTCAACTGTGCTTTCACGCATGTCACTGTAGTTAAGACCCATAGGGTAGGGCTGACCAAACCCCTTGCCGATTGCGATCACCGTGCACTTCTTGCCCTGCATTTCTTGCAACGCGCGACGCTTGTCGTCACGACTGAGGATAAGCGCTTCGTATTGAGCGTCGGAAGCCTTGATCGTTTCGGAGCCCCGCCTGATGTAGGCCGGGCCGGCGAAATGAGGCCGTCGGTCACTGCCCCTTATCACCGCCGCAACAACGTTCTTTCCATCGATGGGGAGGACGTGAAGGTCGATCCAGACCGGAGGATAGCACTCGTTCTCTGCGATGTGCCGGAGTGTCTTCTGCAAGGAGTCCGAGTTCGCCACGCCATTCACCTTACCATCGTCTGCCACGCCCACGAATAGGATGCCAGTTCGCGTTGTCGGGAGGGTATTCGCGAAGGCCACGATCTGTCTCTTGAAGTCGCTAGCTCCAGCGCCCTCTGACTTGCGTTCAACAAGCTGGTCCTCAGGGTCGCGGAGTCGCGAGAGAAGTTGGTCACCAGTCTCCAGGTGTGGTCTCCAAGATTGGTCTTTGCTGTCTAAGAACGCGCAAACGGCTACGTACTGGTGAAGGGGCTCATCTTCCAGTGTATGCGCGATGTCAGCTTCAAGGGCATGGTGACTATTGTGGATTCGCCAACCGATGACGGAGCCGATCCCACGAGAAGTCTGCGTCGAACCGAGCATGAAGCCGCTCGAGCCACACTCTCTCTTCTTTAGCCTGCTTCGAGAAGCGCCTGAAGGCCGACTGGCCACTCTCCAACTCTACCATGAACGCAGCCATCCACATGTGAGGCGTTCGATCCGGCAGATGCAGGCGTCTTCGAAGTGTGTTTGCGGCCGGACTCATTGCGCCGTCAAAAATCCCGCCCCCACGCAGGCCGATGGTGAGAATGAAGGAGGAATGAAGCGTGCGGACTTGAATCTTGCGCTCATACTCCTGCACCGTAAGCCGTACCGTAGACCTAGGGGGAAGGGGGATAGAAATCGGACGCTTCTGCAGCAGGCTGCCCAAGTCATCCGCAGGTGGTCGCACTGTGACGAGTTGTAGACCTGCAGACTGTCCCCCGCCCCCGCCTCCACTCTGGAGCAGATAGATAGTACCAGAATCGGTATAACCAACGGTGTTAGTGGGCTTGGCGAGCCATTCAAGGACCGCGTACTCCACGAGGTCTGACAAAACACGGTCGGCTGTGGCCCTGTCCGCCTCGTCCGCTACACGGAGGCTTTCGCTCAATCTTAGGCTCGCGAATGCATTGTAGAGCGTTAGCGTGTCAAACTCACGGGCGCCCGCAAACTCGGACATCATCTCAATGGGATCGGTCGCGACCAGTTCAGCCATAGAGCGAACCGCGCCTGCGGCGCGATCGTGGAGCAACGCGACAGGAACGCGGGAGCGGTGCGGGCTGGGTGCATCGATCCACACGACCTTCACCCCCAAGTACAGAGAGAGGGCTATAGCGCCTATGGCGGGAAAAACCACATCTAGGGTTTCCCGAGCGAAGTCGTTTTGCCAGAGATAGACGGTTGCGAGCACTGCGAACGCGACGATCATCGCAAGGAAGAAGTAGGCCATTAGCCGAGCCCCGAGGGACATGTCAGATGGATGAACGGTCAGGAGTTCCTGACGTACGCGCGCGTCCTGACAGATCGCGCCTCAGTCTGCGGCCGACGCCGCGCCTGGGCTCAGGAGCTCAGGATACACCAAGGCTAGTCAGCGCACAAACCTACGCTTCAACCGTTAGGGTCGGCGCCGCCAGCTGAAGGTACTGGTTAGGCTGCGGCGTACACGCCTCGCGGATCAGAGCCGGGCGAGTAGCTGCACCAGCTTCGCACGTTGGCCCGGATTAGCCTTGATCGCCTTCTCTAGGTAAAGCTCGGCGCCATACATGGTAAGGCGGGTGCCGCCAGGACCTGTCCCTTGCACCGGGATCGGCCTGCGGAGGCAGACGTCTGCTACCTGGGTTCGCACACGCGTAATTACAAATGTCCCATTTTCCTTCTGCATGAGGCCAAACTTAAGTCCTCGCACACCTGTCGGCCCCCTGTAAGAAGCCGTCGTCTTCCCGTCGCGCTTCGTGTAGGTAGTCTGCCCGGCTTTCTGCGACTTGAAATTGAGCTCGAACGGTCCATGGTAAAAGGTGGCGTGTGAGTCAGACATCGGTCGTCTCCGCTACTGTTTAACGGCGCGCGCTTAAGTTGCGGCGCGCTGGCGAAAGATTCATCCCCTAATCTACGCGCGCCGTCAGCTTCAAGCGCCGGTTAGGCCGCGCCTGTGCCAGCGTCGTCACGGTTTGCCCCGCTCACGTCGAAACTCGCCGCCCAGGACGGGGCTGAAGAGGAAATCGTGGAATTCGTCGGTGAGACCCGCTAGCCGGAGCAGCGTGGCGATCTGAGCCCAGTGGCGGATTTCGTGCATGAGGATGTGAATGACGATCTTTCTCGGTGTCGCGCACAGGAGGCCATTCATGAGTGGGAACTTCTGGGAGACATCCCACTCGGCAGCGGGGAACGTCGCGATGAAGGCTTCCAAGGCGCTCCGACTCTTTCGGCCGAATTGAAAGAGTGTGTCGATGTCGTCGACGGGGATTGCAGCTGGGTCCGTCAAGGGGCGGCCAGAGAGCCTCTCGACGTAGCGCGTCTCAGCTGAGAAGATGTGCCTCACCAATTGACCGATGGATTCAAAGCGCCCATCACCGTGGGGCCCGGCGCTGATTCTTAGAGGAGGGTTGCCATGTTTGCCGAACCACGCGCGCCACCGTTGGCGCTCCCACTCGGTGTAATCGAGAAGCTCGTTCAGGCTCAAGGGGGGAGGAGACATTTTCGTGGTCCTTGGCGCACCACCCAACGGGGCGCGCTTCAGCTGCGGCGCGCTGAAGAAGAATTCATTCCCTAATGTACGCGCGCCCCCAGCTTCAAGCGCCGGTTAGGCAGCCGCCTTCAGGGCTCACGCAGCAAGCCATAGTATTTGACCAACTCCGCGCGCTGAGATCGATTGCCGACAATTGCTGCATCGAGCAAGAACTTTGCCGACTCTTCACCAATGCGTTTCCCTTTCGGAGAAGGCCCCTTGCGATCTGGAAACACACGATCTTCGTCAATGCGAATTGGAGTGTTGAGTTTTAGTGCTTGGATGGATGCAAGATACAGTTCCTTGCGTGCACCGCTGACGTAGCCAAATGCGATGCCCGGCACACTACCGTGCTTTACCTCGGCATCGGATCCATCCTTCTTGCGAAAAACGCGCATCCTTGGCTTGAGTTGCACGAAGTTCAGATCTCGTAGTCCATACCAAACTAGCTTATGACGCATGTTGGCCGGCATAAGTTCCTCGCGGGCCGCCTAACGGAGTGCGCCTAAGCTGCGGCGCGCTGGTGAAAGATTCATTCCCTAATCTACGCGCGCCGGCAGCTTCAAGCGCTGGTTAGGGCGACCGCCCACCGCTTGCCCTGGACATGGGACCTCTTGGCGCTCGGCTGACCAACGCTGAGTTCGCTTGACTTCTTCTCGATGTGGACTACTCTTTGTTGCCCTGAGGGGGATCGCAAGATGAAGCTCACTCTCCTTCGCCGCAGAACCTTGGTCTGGGCACTCCTGTTTGCGTACTTGCCAGCTTGCACGAGTTGGCACGTAGTTGGACCAACGCCTGCCGAATACGTTCAGAGCCAACGTCCGGGCCAGATTCAGGTTATTAGGACTGACAGTTCGCACGTAAGACTACGACGCCCTGCGATTCTCGGTGATACGCTGGTCGGTACCGTGGGGGGCGGTTTGGTCCGCGGGGACACCGCTCACCAGGTCAGGGTCGCGCTGGGTGACGTGCGGGCTGTGGAGGTCAGGGAACTCTCCATCGGCAAGACCTTGGGGCTGTGTTTCGGTGTAGGCCTCGTGCTGGCACTTATCGCTAGTGGCCAATGCTATGGCTACGGTTGCTGAGCAAGTTGGCTTGAGGGTCCCGCCCGCTTTCTAAAGAATTCCCCAATCTCCCGAGGCACGTTAGGGGCCGCCTAACGGGGTGCGCCTAAGCTGCGGCGCGCTGAAGAAAGATTCATTCCTTAATCTACGCGCGCCGTCAGCTTCAAGCGCTGGTTAGGCCGCGCACAGTACAAATGGATGCCTCACCCGCCAATTCGTCGCTCTTCTCGCGTTGTGCTGAGTAGGCGTTCGGTGAAATCGAGCCGCTCCTGTGTTTCCGCTAACTCCTGTTGGACACTGTGGAGTGTACGCTCGAGCTCCTCAACCCGGTTCAGAACGTCATCTGGAACTGATCGAGAACGATTCGTGATCAGACGTGCCACCTTGATCACCGTGAAAGCAGCGATCCCGACGGTCGACAGGAGCGCTATGAGAAAGACTTCTGGCGGCATCCGATGTTCTCTCTTTGCGCGGCCTAACGGGAAGCGGCTGAGCTGCGCCGCCGTGCTGTGTTGTTCACAAAAGCAATTCTACTACGACGGGCGGCGTCAGCTCCAGCCGCCTGTTAGGCAGACGCGCGACGATACCGAGCAAAGTCCCACCGACATACGGCAAGAACTGTGGCCGTCGGTACGACAAGGAATCCCGTGAGCACCTCTGTCCCGACTCGACCGGCAAGGGAGCCACCGGGCCACTTGCGGCAGGGCCGTCTCGACCCTCGCGCCGTTGAGTACCGGAAACATCTGATAGCCGCGTTGCTCGCGCGTGCACATGGAGTGGGTTCCTTTAGGGCGACCAGGACCGAGGGAAAGGTGGCGACAATCCATCTGGGAGAGGAGAGCCGCTCGCCTTCCCCGTATCCTCACGGATGAACGCGGATGATCGTCTTCCCTGGGCGTCGTTCGGTCGAGTTGAAGGCGGCGACGGCATCGTCGAGGGCGGAGACGGTGCCGATGTTCGTGCGCAGCCGTCCGTCCCGCACTCGCTGAATGATCTCGCTCAGTTGGGCGCGATCGGATTCGACGACGAAGTCGACCGCCAAGCCGTCGGCGGGCCGCGCCTCGACCGGTCCGACGATGGACACGAGCGTTCCTCCGGCTCGAACCAGGCGCGCGGACCGCTTCCCGATGCCGCCGCCGATGAGATCGAACACGAGATCGACTCCGCCAACGTCTTTCAGGACCTCGTTGTCGAGGTCGACGAACTCGTTCGCGCCGAAGTCGAGCGCCTTCTGACGATCGGCGGCGCGTCCGGTGCCGATGACGTAGGCGCCCGCCAATCGTGCGAGTTGCGTCACCATCGACCCAACTGCACCGGCCGCGCCGTGCGCGATGACGCTCTGCCCTGCCCGAAGGCGGCCGTGCTCGAACAGTCCCTGCCACGCAGTCAGGCCCGAGATCGGCAGGCTCGCGCCCACCGTGAAGTCGACGTCGCCCGGCAGCGGCGCAAGGTTGCGTGCTTCGACGGCCGCGTACTCGGCCAGGGTGCCGTCGCGGTACCAGTCCGTGAGGCCGAACACCCGCTGTCCGACCGAGAGCCCCGTGGTGCCATAACCGAGGGCGGTGACCACTCCGGCTAGCTCGTGCCCGGGGATTGAGGGCGTTCGGTCACGGTCGAGGCGATCGGTCCAGGTCGAAGGCCAACCCAGCTCAGTGTTAACGAATCCCGAGGCATAAACCTGAACGACAACGTCGTTGATCGATGGCTGCGGCTCGGGCCGCTCCACCAGCTTCATCCCCGCCGTTCCCGCAGCCTGGTCCGTCACCACTATCGCCTTCATCTGTCACCTCCTTGCGTGGCATACTCAGCCCCGCGGCCGGCCAGGCCTACCTTGGCCCGTTGTCAGGGGCGCAGGAGGAAGAGGTGGGGTCCTCGCACCGGCTGGATTCGTTTCAGGCGTACCGAAAGGTGACATAGTGCCCGCGCGTTCTGCCTAACGGATCGCGCTTAAGCTGCGGCGCGCTGGTGAACGATTCATTCCTTAATCTACGCGCGCCGCCAGCTTCAAGCGCTGGTTAGGCGGCACAGAAACGCGCGTCTCCTATTCCACGCGAAAGCTCGCGACCATGCCGAGCATCACGTGCGGCTTTGCATCCGAATTGTCTTTCAGGGTGCAAAGCACTAGGTAAGTACGACCTGTTTGCAAGTTCATCCAGAGACGCGGGCCTGGTGGCTCGCCGGGCCTGGCGACTATGAGTGCCCCCTGACCCTCCACAAAGCTTCGACGAGGGGAACCCGCTACGATGCCCGCCAGAACACTGTCGCTCTGGAACCCCTCCTTGAGGAGTACGATCGACATCTCATGTCGCACCGTTCCCCGGTTCTCAAAGGTGAACAGAGTTTCACCAGCTCGTATGTGCTCTGGGACTTGAAAAGCGTAGTCCGTTCCTACGACGAGAACAGCTTGCGGAGGTGGTAGCGTAGCACCTGAACCGGCAACAGATGTTAACAAGAGGAGAGGGAGCGACACTAGCGCGACTCGCGAATACACGGTGAACCCTCGACGTAATTGCGGGTTGTGCCGCCTAACGGATCGCGCTTAAGCTGCGCCGCCCGCGCTCGCGGGCGAACAAGAATGAAGTGTGGAGCACGCTAGTACGTTGGCGCACAATTGCAATTCTGCCAAGACCGGGCGGCGCAGCTTCAACCGCTAGTTAGGCGGCTGCGTGCTAGCATCCGTTCCGGGCGCCCACCAAAGTGCACACTGCGACCTCGACTAGCATGATCGCGGGAACGGCGACCAGCTCATTGGCGATGCTGGGTCTGCCCTTCTTCAGGGAGTCGACCTCGATCAGAGATATACTACGCCGGCAGCTGTCGCAGTCGAGCGGCTTGTTGTAGGGGATGCCACTCAACGAATCCCTGTTCACCATCACCGCGTGCCACCGCGCCATGTTCCCGTGACTCCATACTTGGAACTGTGCATGGCGGTGCAAGGAACGAGAGACCAAGGGTTGGGGGAGAGTGGTTCGATACCAACCATCCGGCGCGCATCCCCCAACAAGCACCAGGAGGCCTATACTGTGCCTAGGAGCCAATAGCTTAAAGAATCGCTTAGTCTCTTGGATGAGATCCATGTGGTGCCGCCTAACGGATCGCGCTTAAGCTGCGGCGCGCTGAAGAAAGATTCATTCCGTAATCTACGCGCGCCGCCAGCTTCAAGCGCTGGTTAGGCGGCGGCGGCTCATCAGGCCAGCGGTCTAGGCGGCTGTACGCCACGCCAGGGCTATCAGTGGCGAGACGATAGTGAAGTGCACCACCGTGAACGCAGTCTCGAGCCGGAGGAACGCACTGACCGAGCTCATACGATACTTCGCGGCGGCAGGCAGAGTCGCAAACGACAAGGCGAGCACACCGAAGAAGACGCCAAACCGTAGGGCGCTGCCGAGCCACGCGTCGTGCGCCGTGCTGAATAGATGGGGGTACGCCCAAGCGAAGAGGACGGACTGGAGCACCATGGTGCTCAGGCCGAGAGGCACAACGACTTGGTCGCGGTAGACCTCGAGGCGACTGTACTGCGCGCGGAAGGTCTTGAGGTGCCAGAAGTATCCCAGCGGAAAGGTGGGCAGTAGATAAGCTGCGACGCGGTAGCATTATGGATCGGTCAGCCCCGATAGCCAATGCAATACATTCAGCGCGAGTTGTCGGTGGTCTGTGTCGGGCCGACCTATCAAGCGCTCGGTAAACAGCCCCGACGGAGCCAGGACTACTACTCGACCCTTCCCGTGCCGGAGGGTGAGTCCCTGCGAGCGTCCGGCGGCGCCAGCGACCCTGAACCGCGCACCTCGCCGGAAGGAGAAATCGTAGTAGATCCACTCATAAGCGCTGCTGCCGAGCCTGAGGAATGCATAGCTCCCCGGCGGCCCAGAGAGCGACGCGGAGCCATTGACGCGAACACGTCGCACGCGCTCCGTGCTCCACCGGCCGCTGGTGAGCGGATGATCCGGCAGGAGGCCGTTCTCTCGAGAATACACGATCCAGGCACCACGCGGGACCGTCTCGTTTGGCTGCTCGCTGTTTACACTGTCGGCGGCATACGAGTTGTGCACGTCTACGCCAAAGTACCCCCCCAGTTGTGCGCTCCAGAACGCACGGGGCGTATGCCCCGTCACGAGGAGCAGCGCTCCGCCACCCTGCACCCACGCGACAATGGCGTTGCATTCTTCGTCAGTGAGGGCGGGGTTCGTCCAGTTGGTTGCCGTGATGCTCGAATCGCCCCAGTTGACGAGGGAATCTTGAAACGGTTGTGGCGTTGCGAGGACAAAGATGTCGTATCCCGTGAGCGCCCCTGAATCGATCTTGCCGGTGTTGGCAGTGACGATGTAGCCGTCGTTGCGGATCAACTCCGCAAAGCCGCGGTATGTGCCGGTGGGCGTGTGAGTGTTGTTGAAATGAGCGGTGTCGAACAGCACTCTCGGATGACGGGCGGCAACAGCAGGATAGGCCGGATTCTCAACGTGTGGGTTGAACGGCGGTGTGGAAGGATCCTGGGCAGCCGTCCGCCCGGGGTTGACGAGTGCCGCGCCGATGAGAGCCAAAAAGCCGGTCGTTTGCATGATCGCTCGCTTTAGACCCCTGACACGTGGAGTCCGTCATCAATCGTGAACCCATCTGCGGCGAGCAGCCTAACGGATCGCGCTTAAGCTGCGGCGCGCTGGCGAAAGATTCATTCCTTAATCTACGCGCGCCGGCAGCTTCAAGCGCTTGTTAGGTGGCCGCTTTGAATCTCCCAACCGGTTCGCGTGCGGCACTGACAAGCGCTTCCCACCGCGCAAGATGCTTCGCAATCCGATCAGCGTGACAATTCGGACACAGTCGCTTGGCAGGCTTCCCAAGGGTCGTTCCCGGACTGTATTTGTGACATGTCTTGCAGGCTGCGTAGTGGAACTGGTCGACGGGGCGCGGCTCCACGAACCAAGGGGATCGGAAATGCCCCACCGTTGTTGGCAAGGCAGCCGCGAGACGGGCAAACTCGGTGATGCTGAAATAGTTCGGGAGGCCGACGTGGTGGAGTCGCGAGAGTCCGGTCAGGGGTTCGAGGGAGCCGTCTTGCACGTGCGTACTGATCAGAAGAAAGCATTCGAGGTTGGCGAGGGACGCAAGAGGCGTGAGAGTTGGCAAGCGATACTTGCTCCACATCCCTCCCGAGATAAAGAGCCACCGTAGCTGGCCAAGCGCGGCTATCTCATCAATCGCCGATAGCTTGCCGAGATCCGCGATGGCAAGGGTCTCTAGCCGGTCGAGTCCCATCAACGGTGCCAGGGACGTGATGTGGGTCCCCTCGAGCGTGAGGTGCTCAAGATTGCTCAGGTTGCGGAGGGGCCTCAGATCGGCGCCCCTACCGGCAGTGAGGCTCAGTGAGCGGAGAGGCTTAAGTTCCGCAACGAGCTTTACGGTCTCGTCGCGAGCTTCGCCGATCAATGCTAGACCTTCAATGGGCGATAGCTGGACGAGGTGTGGCAAGTCCGGTGCTCTTAGGTCGAGAGCGACGACGTCCTCAGTACCGGGCGGGATCTCCGCTACGCTACGGTACGTTCGAGGCCGAGTGCCACCCTTGGGGGGAATTCCGGCGGCGTGGCGCTCCCAGGCCTGATGGAGTTGCTGAAGCCCTTCGGACCAAGTGGCCAGGTTCACCCCGTTGCTAGTTGAAGCGGCCACCTAACGGATCGCGCTTAAGCTGCGGCGCGCTGAAGAAAGATTCATTCCTCAATCTACGCGCGCCGTCAGCTTCAAGCGCTTGCCAGACCGCGCCCTCCTCGAAGCTTTCCATTGAAGATCCAATTTGCGCCCGGTAGCAGCACAATCCTGTAGGTAAAGGTTGATCAGCGTCTGGTACGGGATTCCACTGGTCGCCGACAGCTCTTTGAAGTACTTGAGAGCCCCCGTGTCCAAGCGGATCGTAACGGACTCCTTTAACCGCTCGGCGTAGGGATTCGGCCGAGACTTGGAAAAGTCGTATTCTCGTCTCATCGTTTCCACCTCGCGTCGTAGTATGCTCGCTCGGCCTTCGTCGCTCTGCGCGCCGAAATGATTCGGACGACGTCCTCATTCCCTCGATAGGTGTGCACCACAACCAGGACGCGAAACCGCCGCGCCGTCAGCTTCAAGCGCTGGTTAGGCAGCATGCCCACGACGTCGAATCGCCCGCACCACCGCGATGGCGATGTGACCAAGGAGGACCGCAAGCAGGAGACCGGTGAGGATGATTACGTACTGCCCCGTTGCATAGGCGTAGCCTGGCTGATCGGTCCACATGGTCGTCCCTACCCAGAAGAACGTAAACAGCAAAACTCCTGTCGCCCGTGCGGTTCGCCCGAGCGAAGACGCTTCGGGCATCGGACGAACGAGGTCGTAGAGGCCCAAGGAGACGAGAGTAATCTTGGCAATCTGGACGAGGACCGCACGAAGCGGATAGGGCCACGGGCGATCTCCCCACCAAGGACCTGGCTCCCACCCTGATGTGATCGCGAGAACGACGCCGACCACCCAGACCGCCAAGAGGACACCGCGAATGACAAGGCGCCGACGGCGGAGCGAAGCGTGGTCGATCTCCTCCAGATCCTTGAGCATACTGCCTAACGGATCGCGCTTAAGCTGCGGCGCGCTGATGAAGAATTCATTCCCTTATGCACGCGCGCCGCCAGCTTCAAGCGCTGGTTAGGCAGCACGCCGCTAGAGCCAAACATCAGGAATGGCCATCCCTGCTACGAAGAGAGTCCCAGCGGTATACCAAAGAGCTAGAACGCC
>WNGA01019153.1_pt1 | contig 15233 bp, 20 predicted proteins | sample 5400061 | NCBI WGS metagenome assembly WNGA01 (sample SAMN13153366, study PRJNA577476) | soil metagenome | isolation source: 100 cm soil or saprolite under grassland replicate 2 | place: USA:California | collected 2016-06-15
AGTTCACGACGAAAACCTTGCCGCCCGACAACTGCTTCCCTTGCTCGATGATTGCTATCGTCTCCTTAACATAGCCATAGCGATGCATCAACGACAACGACGACGCATGTTGCGCCCGCAACAATCCGATGATGCTCAGATAAAGCGACTTTTGGACCGGCGTCAAACGCCCCTCGAATTCCTTGAGGCGGGCAGAGAAGAATTCCGCTCCCTCACCCTGCCGGTTGGCGTTCACGTATTGCGTCATCAACAGGAACAGCAGCTGCGGGTCCTGGGGAGGTCCGACGCTGTTGATCGCTTTCAGGTATTCAAGTTCGGGCAGGCTCGCCGAGTCAGAATGAGATTCGGCGCGGCCGCTCTGCATGACCAGAATTGCTCCGAGCGTAAGTACCAGCAGTCCGAGCAGCAACGCGATTCGCACACTACGGGACATCTTCATGAATTGATCCTCGACTTTCGGCACAAGCGCGCATTTGTGAAATTTCGTCTTAGGCAGTAACTGAACTATGTCTTTCGAGGCGTCACTTGGCTGGTTCAATGAAGATCAGTTCCCAGATATGGCTGTCGAGATCCTCAAAGCCGGCCCGTACATGAATCCCTGGTCTTGGGGCTTTCGGGGAGCACGCCCTCCGGCCGCGACAGCCTTCTGAACGAGTTCATCAACTTTCGCACGACTCTCGAATGAAAGGCAGACGAGCACTTCGGTGCTCTTAGTCGCATCACAGATCGACTTATTTGTGAAGGTCTGAAAGAAACTCTCAACGAGCAGCATGGCAAACATGTTCTCACCAAGAATCAGACATGATGCCTGTTCATTGGAGAACTTTGGTTCGAGTTGGAACCCGAGACTCTTGAAAAAGGAATTGGAACGCTTCAGATCTTTTACCGGAAGGTTGACGTAGATTTGCGTCTTCATGATTCTTGTTCCCTTGTTCTTCTGTTTTCTTCTTCGTTCAATATTTGCTCATCTTCAGACCCTTGCGTCTTTTGCATAATACGCACATGTCTGGGAACGCAGACTGCGGAAGACCCCTTATTTTTTGTTAGATCGTCCTGATATACCCACTTGTGCTTAGCAAAAATTATTCGCATCAGAAACGGTGAGCGTAGCAGCTGCCACGCCGGCGGTCGTCTCAACGAGATAGGCATTCGCGAGGATGCTCGCCTCTGTTGAAGCGTACGTGTGAACACGCGAAGTTAGTTGAGTTTGTATTTGCGCTTGTGACGACATGAATTCTCCTGTCCCTTCAAAACTTAAAAGTCACCCATGAAGTAACGTAACTCGTAACCTTTCCGGGCAGCGTTTCCTTTAGAAAACGACCGGTCTGAAAGCCGGAGACGATCAGCGTGTACGACCAGTGACGTTGAATCGGCCAATCGAGACGTACTGAAGGCTGAGCGCCAACATAACGCGCGCTGCTTAGTTGTCCTGTCCGCAAAGGCGCTACGTTAATGTTGTAGATTCCGTCTCGCGTGCTCTGCCGCCAGAAAAATGCCGAACCGACGGTGACTGTTGCTCCTCGCAATGGGACCATACGCGGGTTCGGAAACAGCCCGATTGAATTAGGCGCTCCGATCAATCCAATCGTGTCCGAATAGGTTGTTCCGGGAAGCAGCGGATTGAATGTCTCCAGGACATTGTCTTTCGGATTGCGATCGCCGCTGGTGATGTCGGCCCGTAAACCCAGCCGCGGTCTGATATGTGAGCGGCTAAGTGAGTACCCCGAATCGGAAGAGAAAGCCCACGCGCGAATACTGCTGGTATTACTTAGCGCGTGGAATTTTCCGAGCTGCAAAAATGCATCGGGGTTGTAGTCGAACCTCGCATATTGTCCGAAGCTGCGGAACCCAAAGGTATGATGGGTTTCTCGACCAGCCCCTTGATCGAAGAGACCGTGTTTGCGATCCAGTCCAATATAGAAAGCTGATTCTCCGGCGCGGTGTTTTGGTCTTGAACGCGTTGTGCCCACTCCCCAATAAGTGAGCGCAGGATCTGGCGTGTCATTGAAAATGCCGAGCTTCACCGACGTGAGCTTGTCTACCTGGGCGTTCGTGATCCATCTGCGCGTTTTCCAAATCAACCGAACGCCGTCGAAGCTTCTTTTGACGTTCAAACCTTCGCCCGAAGAAATTATACGGCCAGCGCCCAAATCCATTTCGTGGCGACCCATGGGAACGACTACCGAACTCGTTTCACCTCCAAACTTCAGATCGATGAAAGCCTGATGAAGCTCGAGCCGATCGTCATCCGTGAGGCGCGGCCCGCCTTTGCGTCCGTTTTCGATCCCGCTCTGCAACTGAGTGAAGACGCGCACTCGCTTTCCCAAGTGGCAGTCAGCGTGAAGCAGGTATCGTTGCAAGAGATAACCGTTGCTATCTTGTGGTCCGGCCCCAAAAGCAAACTCGCTGAAGTATTCGTAACGAATGCGCGCCTCGCCCCCGAGTGATACATACCATCCGCGATCCTTCAAGGGAATGTACTTCAGCCGATCGAGCGAATCGGTTCTCCTTTCGGGATCTCTTAGGTAGCTCCAGTCTTCGTCGTATCGTTGCTGTTGATAAGGCGGCGGCGACGGTGAGGGTGACGGTATCTGCGCGTAAATGTGCAGAGAGCAAAGCGTCAGGAATAGAAACACAAAAACGAATCGTATGAGCCTGTGCATGCTCTTGCTTCCCTCGGTGGCATGCTAAGCAACGGGCGCCAGCTTCAGTCCGTGCCGACTGAGCGGCAACGAGCAATATCGTTTTCCCGTGGCCGCGAAAATAGCATTAACCACCGCGGGAACTATTGTGACTGGGCCAACTTCTCCAGTCCCACCGAGTCCTTTCGTGCTGCTATTAACGATGTGCACTTCTATCGGCGGCGTCTCATCCATTTGGGCAATCTGATAATCGTGGAAATTGGATTCAACAGTGCGGCCGTTTTGAAAGGTGATGTTCGACTTGAAAGCAACGCCTAACCCCCAAACGGCGCCACCCTCGATTGAATTCTTCGTGATTTCAGGATCAAGCGCGACCCCGCAATCGATCACGCAGGTAATGCGGTGGATCTTTACCAAATTGTATTTGACTGAAAGCTCAACAACATGAGCAATATGAGTCCGGAAGGCTTCCGTGTAAGCCATGCCACGAGCGGCACCTTTCGCGGGCTTCTTCTTCCAATCAGATTTCTCAACAAGTGTCTCCAATACTTTAAGAGAGCGTTCATCTTTCAACAGCGCACGCCTGAAGTCGTACGGGTTTTGTTTTGCCTTGAATGCCAATTCATCGATGAATGACTCGACAGCGAAAATATTTGGTCCGTATCCAGTGGTTCGCAGGACTGAAGTGGGAACCCCGACCTTGAGTAACTTGAAGTCAACTCTTTGGCTGGGAATTTCGTAATGCGTTTCCATCAAACCTTCGAGACAAGTTGGATCGTTGTCTTCGGTGACAGCCGGCGGATAGACGAATTGAAGGACGGAAGACGAAACCAATTTGTGAGCGATTGCGGTGGGCTTTCCGTGCGCATCGAGCCCGGCAGCGATGCGATGCAGAGTCGCCGGACGATACACGTCGTGCTGCATGTCCTCTTCCCGCGTCCAGATGACTTTGACCGGTTTGCCAACCGCTTTTGACGCGACGGCAGCCTGCACCACGAAATCAACCAACAACCGCCGTCCAAATCTGCCGCCGAGCAAGGTCCGATTGATCGTCACCTTCTCCGGCGGCAGCTTGAACATTCCGGCAAGTGTGACTTTCGCTAGTTCCGGTCCTTGTAGTGGTCCCCATACCGTGCAGCTGTCGCCGGTAACATGCGCGGTGCAATTCATCGGTTCCATCGTCGCATGGGCCATGAATTGCGATTCGTATTCCTGGGAATAGACCGCGAACTTTCCGTTCATCTCTTCCGCGCGTAACGCATCGCCCTCTGTCTTGACCGTTTTCCAACTGTTGCCATCGAGAGCGGTTCGATATTGCCTGGCCAGTGTTTCAGTGCTCATTCCTGAATTGACTCCGCCTTCAAATGTGATGCGGAGTGATTTCAGCGCCTGGCGGGCTTGCCAATACTGATTGGCGACGACCGCGACACCGTTTGGGATCGACACCACATCGATCACCCCGGACAAGCTCATGACCGAATCCTTGTCGAAGCTCGATACTGTGCCGCCGTGAACCGGACTCTGAACTACAGCCGCATGGACCATTCCCGGTAAAGTGAAGTCGATTCCAAAAATCGCACTACCGTTGAGTTTAGGGGCCAGTTCGACGCGGGTGAGCGATCGACCCAACAGCTTCCACTCACTTTGTGGTTTTAGCTTTGGCGTTTTCGGTGGAGCGATGAGCGCAGCATCTTCGGCTACGTCACCAAACTTCATAGTCCGCTTCGTGGGTCTATGAATGATGCGGCCCTGTTCCGCATAACATTCTTCCGGGCTGACGCTCCAGCGCTTTGCTGCTGCCGCGATCAGCATTTCTCGCGCGGAAGCCCCCATGGTTCGTAACACTTCAAAGAACCCGGTCGTGCTTTCGCTGTTGCCGGTGAATTGCCAATTGATGCGCGGATTGCGATACGCGGGCGCGACGGTCGAGAACTCGATCTTGACTCGACTCCAATCAGCGTCCAATTCTTCGGCGAGCACCGCAGGCAGCGTCGTCATCACGCCCTGACCCATCTCTGATTGTGACGAGATGAGAGTTACCTCGTCGTCGGGCGTAATGCGAACCCAGGCGTTAAGCGGAATGCCGGTCGCGTCTGACGAGTCTTTGGCGGGAGACGCTGCGAAGCTTAGGATCGAGTCTGAGCCGACCGAATAACCGAGCAGCAAACCGCCGCCCGCCGCAATCGACGCAGACAGAAAGAAGCGCCGTGACAGTCTTTCGCCGTTCATTCGTTTACTCCATTTTTCGCAACTATCGAAGCTGCAACATGAATTGCTTTGCGTACGCGTTGATAGGTGCCGCAGCGACAAAGATTCCCGCTCATCGCTTCCGCAATGTCTGTATCGGTCGGCTTCGGATTTTGGTTAAGCAGGCAGGCTGACGACATCATCTGGCCTGACTGACAATAACCACACTGCGGAACCTGTATCTGCATCCACGCTCGTTGCACTGGATGACTGAAATCGTTCGAGAGACCTTCGATAGTGGTTACTCGCTTACCTTCAACCCTCGACATGGGAGTAACGCACGATCGAATAGCGTCGCCGTCCAGATGCACAGTGCAGCAGCCGCAGATCGCCATGCCGCAACCATATTTGGTGCCGGTTAGTCCGAGGTCTTCGCGCAGAACCCACAGCAGAGGTTTGTCCGGATCGACTTCGACCGTTGTGCTATTACCATTAGGAATGAAAGTGACTTTCTTCATTTCAACTTCTCTTACTTCGGACAAGCGCCACCGTTATCGAGCCATCCCCTAACGCTCGCGACAAATTCCTCGTGTGTAAGCGGCGGCGGCGTTCGGCCTTCGCCCGGATTCCATCCCCATAAGACAAGTGGATCGGTCGACACGTGATGAATTAGTTTCTCCGCGGTTAATCCTCCATTCTGTGTCGGGTCTCGAAGTTGCCGGCAGAGTTGTGGCGCACTTCGGCCTTGAAAGATCATCGGCGTCTTCATTGACGGCAAATGCCAGCGAGCCGTCGTCGCATCGAGTGAGCCATCGCTCAACACATTAGGAGCACCCGGCGGCATGTGCAGTCCTTGCAGGTTCTGCGCCTGGTGGCAATTGGTGCACTTAAGCGTGAAGACGCCTTGTCCATCCGGCCCGCGGAGTAATCGAAGTCCAGCGTGCGGCCGGCTATCTTCGCCCCGCAGCGGCGCGTCACCGGCTGGATGACAATTGACGCAGCGCGGATGCATAAAGACTTTATACGCTTCCGCAAAAGCTGTGCGTGCCGCGGCGTCATTTTTTGCTTGTGAGGACACGGGTTTCGCAGTGACATACAGCACCGCCGAGATGGCGAGAAGACTTATTGCGATTGATGCTGTTAGCTTCATATAAAAGCGCCGATGATTTGGATAATACGAAACATGCGGCGGAGCATTTGTGCTCAAAACGCCTGATCATTTTTCCAATCGTCCTGATTCACGGTGCAACTCAACGGCGTCTGGGACGTTTCGAGCTTGCCGAAGGTGGAACGCTGTTTTCTCGATGTGGCTGGAGATCTTCCCGCCGAAACTCAGATTGCATTGCTGCGCGTTCTGCAAGAGCGCCAATTTGCCCGGGCTCGTACCAAATCTTGCCAGTTGATCAATTTCAAATTCTTCGGCGTTTCTAACTTTCATTGCGAACAGTTAATTAGCGATAACTGGTTTACGTCAGGTTCGACCGCGTCCGGAACTGTGGCGAAATACGTCTGGGCCTGTCTTCTATGGCCAACCAACGCCCGACGCCGGAGCGTCAAGGATAAGCACCTGGCCTGTTCGTGGCCCTTTGAACATGTTCGCAGGACCATTCCACTCCGTTGCCATCATGAACAGTGTCCTTCTCTCGACACCGCCGAGCGCGCAGGCAAAGCACCCGCGGTCAAGCTCGACCATTTGCAGTAGCTCACCACCCTCGCGAACGCGCACGCAGCGCTTGTTGGGGACGTCTCCATACCAGACGGCGTTTTCCGCATCGAAGCAAATGCCGTCGGGAACGCCGTTTTTAAGATCTGCCCAGATGCGCCGGTTCGACAGGCTGCCATCCGCCTCGATGTTGAAAGCGGTGAGCCTTTTCGCGTACGACTCGGCGACGATCAGTGTGGAGTTGTCGGGTGTCACGAGCATGCCATTTGGGAATGCGAGTCCGTCGGCTACCTGGCGAGCGGCGCCATCGGGTGTGACTAGAGCGACGACTCCGGGGGCGAATGGTTCGCCTGCCATTAAGTTAAAGCCGCCGCCATTGATGTAAGCGTTGCCCCGACCGTCAACCACTAGTTCGTTTCCGGCCGGCGGATCTGACACCCTGTTCAAGTCCGAGTAGGTGGCGAGAGAGCCGTTATCCTCCCTCCGCAGAAGAAGCCCATCACGGGCCGACACTAAGAGCATGCGCCCATCGGGCAACCAGTCGACACAACATGGAAATGATGGCGCCTTTAGGATGACTTCACTGTTGCCCTCGACATCTGCGGCGATAATCTCCGGCGGGCCCCAGTCCGAGAACCAAAGACGGTTCTCGTGCCAACGTGGCTGCTCGCCAAACACGATACCTCTCAGGAGGATTTGCACTTCAGGTATGGAAGCCTTCGTCGCCGACATCGCTACCCTCCTCTCATCTACACCTGTCCGCTTATTTCCTCTCAATCCTGGCGTAGTAACAACCCGATTCGCCATCGCGCAAATGAATGTAGGCTACCTCGAAATCCGCAAAGAACTTGTTGATCGTCGCCTCAGCTTTTCCGTCTTTAATCAGCTCTGAATTCACCTGCCCGTCATCCTTCGTGTAGGCCCTGAGCAACAGCGGCAGTTCGCGAAACTCTTCAGGATATGCCGTCAAAATCTCTGTCGCCGGTTCGCATTCGCTTTCATGGACGTAGATGGGCCCGGCTTCGGCAAATACACTCTCTCTTTCAAACGGCTTGCATTTGAACGCCGGCAATACCAGACCCATCGCCTGGTTCACGATCATCAATGTGGCGCCTAGTATCAGGCGGCGCCGATGCGCCCACACGAGTACGCGAGCATCGGCCCAGGCGGACGACCAGCGAATCTTTTTTTCGATTCACCATTAGCCTTCATCTACGCACACGAGCCTTGAAGTGTTCTGGCTTTTCATACCTCGCGCTTGGGTTGACCGGTCCTACATCATAATTAAGCCCCGTCTCAGCCCCCTAGTGACGGCCTCCGTGCGGCTCGACGCGCCCAGCTTCGCGAGAATCGATGAGACGTGAAACTTGACTGTGTGCTCTGATATTTGTAGTCGCCAGGCAATCTCCTTATTGCCAAAACCTTCTGCCATCATGTTGAGCACTTGTCGCTCGCGCGGCGTAAGGGTTTCGGTCAGCGGTTCGAGACCCAAAGCGCTACTCTCATGATTCGCTTCCTGCATCGGCGGCGTCTCTTCAAAGATTTCGAGCGCATCGCGAGGTAAAACGATAAGCCCTGCGAGCGCCGCTTCAACGGCCGCAAGTATCTCTTCCCCTGTGGCCGTGTTCGGCAAGACCGCGGACACGCCGGAACGCAATAGGCTACCAACTAATTTCTGCTGCCAGTTAGGTATGAGTGCGACCACGGCAGGACCACGGCGGGACCATCAATTTCAGTGCCTTCTGTTGTCGTTGCTCGCTCGACAATTTCGTCACTCGAACTGTCGCCGAGTTCGGCAATGATTAGATCAGCCCGTCTCTCCGCAAGTTCGATCTCATCTTGCGCTTCTCGCGCAGTCGGGAAACTTCCCAAAACCTCGAAGCGCTCGTCTGCGCCGATGAGCGCCGCAAGTCCGGCGCGCACTACCGCTGAGGCGGCGATGATTTGAACAGTAATTGTCCACTCACCGGCGCCACCTTGATCGCTTCCATCTATGCCTGGGCTCGTCGTAGTCACTTACCTTTTCCCCGGGTCGTTCAGCCAGCGTCAAAGTTATCTCACGCTGCTCGCCGCCTCGCAGAATCGAAGCGCGGATTGTTTGCCCGATCTGGCCGCGACTAAGCACCGTCTGTACGTCGTCAGTATCGGCAACTGGTACACCTTCGAGCGCCACTAACACGTCGCCGAGCGTGATGCCGGCCCGGCCCGCGGGACTCTCTGCTTCGACCGAAAGCATTACCAGAGCGCTCTCGTTTGGCAAATTGAGATTGCTGCGCAATTCAGCGGGCAGCGCTACCGGTTGCATCCCGACTCCCAAATAGGGACGCGCGATGCGACCGTGTTCCAGCAGAGTATCAACGACATAGTTGACGGTGGACGCCGGAATCGTCAATCCCGCGCCACGCGCCAATCCGGTCGTGTTGATCCCAATCACTCTTCCTTCTACATCTATGAGGGCGCCACCGGAAAAGCCGATGAAAATGGAAACATCGGCTCGAATCAAGCGATCTATTTCCCCGCCGCGCCACGTGCGCCACTTATCGCCCAGCGCGCTGACAATGCCGAAACTCGCGGTCACACCACGCTCCCGGTGAATTCGCCCAACGGCCAGTGTTAGGTTGCCAACTTCTAGTTCGTTATCGGCCGTGGTTGTTACTGGATCGATATCAAGTGCCTGATCAGCTTCTACGCGAAGGACCGCGAGGTCTGTACTTGGATCCCGTCCAACAAGATTCGCCGGCAGGCGTCGTCCATCAGCAAGTTGGACAGTGATCTCCTCGTCACGTTGGACCGTGTGATTCGTTGAGACGATTACGCCATCTCTCCAAACTATGCCACTAGTCGCCACGCGCGGACGTGCGTCGACGGCGACAACGGCCTTACCGACTCGTTCTACTGCCTTTGCGAGACTCTGAGAAAACGCAAGCAAAGAATCTTGCGCGTTTGCTTCTGTCATAAATCCTCCTTGAATTACCCTAATTTTGTCCCGTTTTTCTCTTTCAGGAAGATTGCCACGACGGCGGGTGCTTGCGCATCAGCCGAATGGGTAGGCGGAAGTTAGAAGATCGACTAGGCAAAAATCAGCAGTTACACTTGAAGGAAATTCCCGATCTCGATGGATTTCTATTTCTTTCAACCATCGCTGATCAGCGTGAATTGGAGGAGGCAGGCTTGGCAGTTGACGAGATCATAGAGCGAGATCCGCATCCTCTGGAGGTGGAACACCAAGGTCGGGGCGTACATTTTCGCCCGAAGAGCTGACTAGTTGAAGCGGAGTCGAGCCTCAGAGTACGGGTTCTTACTCCGGCCTGGGTAACGTGTACTCGAATTCGTAAGAGTGTTTTCCGTCCGCGATGTTGATCGCCATCTTACCGGCGATTCCGACGAGCTGGCCCGTGCCGGAATCGGGCACTACCGTGATGGAGATTTGCGGGATTCCTCGAATCATTGTGCCGGTCTGCTGCAACGCGAACGTCCCACTACGCCCGTTGAGCGTGCCATTGACCCTTTCCATCGCGACATAGCCACCGGACGAGCCCGGATTGCCGTTGCCGACAGCTAACATCTGACCCTTGCTTGTACCCTCCAGGTCGCCGTGAAACTGCTTGTCGATCGACAACCGGCCAATGGTCGGATCTCCGACCTTGTCGTCAGACTGGGGAGTAACCTTCACCTCAAATATTCCTTTTGCATGATTCGTCAAGGTGGTCTCCTTCTGATATGCGTCGGAAGACAATGACCGGGGACTCGAACCTGTCGAACCGAAACTGATCAAGTAAAGAGTGACGATGACTGCCACAGCGGCAAAATATTGATTCTTCATGTTTGCTTCCCTATTGATTGTCCGATGAACCTCGGCCCAGCAACCCACCGCCGATACTTCTTGCTCGATTTCTCAAGACCCAATTCTTCAATCTATTGAGTTAATCTGTGTGTCTCTTTATATTCCCTAGGTGACATCGCAAACTGGCGCTTAAAGGCATTGCTGAAAGACCCTTGTGATTCATAACCCACGCGTTCGGCGATTTCCCCAATCCGCAATTGTCCGCTCCGCAAGTAAGAGCCCGCCAGGTTCATGCGCAAACGTGTGAGGTACGACAGCGGCGGCTCACGCACGAAGGCGGTGAATTTTGTAGCAAACGGGGATCGAGACATGCCGACTTCGGCGGCGAGTTTGGCGATGGTCCAGGGACGACCCGGATGCTGATGCATCAGATTCAAGGCCGAGCTGATTTGCTGATCGCGCAAGGCACCAAGCCATCCGCCCGCACCTTCGGGCTGGCTTTGAAGCCACGCTCGCACGGCCTGAACAAACATTACTCCGGTCAGATGATTGATAAGCGAACCCGATCCCACGGCAGGATTTTGCACTTCATGGGCCAAACCATTGACGATCGGCTCAAGCCACACGCACGTCTGAGTGTCACTATGAGGAACGTGAATCAATTTCGGAAGCAATGAAACGATCGGGTTCCCGGCCTGGTTTTCAAATTTGAACGAGCCACAAATTCCGATCGTTTCACTTCCGCCGCCGCCAAGACGCACGAGATTGGTCCTGGGAGATCGCCGCTTCAGCAGTTGATCCAAAGCTACGGCTTTCGATTTTGAATCATCCTGGATAACATGAGCAGTGCCGTGAGGCAGAATAACTAGGTCGCCGGCCGCCATCAGTACCGGCTGCTTAACTCCTTCCACTTGGATCCAAGCTTCCCCACGTTCGCAAACATGAAAGTGGGCAAAGTCGCTGGCGGGAAGTTTCAAGGCCCAAGGCGCGGTGAATTCGCTGTAGCAGAGGCAGCGTCCTTTGAACTGTAGCGAGTTCAGGACTGTAGTCAACAAGTCTTCGTCCTCGTACATTTCTGTCGACCTCATCTTGGACCAAAGTGTAATCGCCTTAGGGTCGTGAGCCAATGCCTCTCTTGAGTCATACCTGCGCAATCAGCCATCTTTCATTCATCGAGCACCCTCTTTCAATAACTGCTCTGATCATCAAACCCGATCAGACGATTGGACAAAAGAAAAGGGCTTTCAAGCATCAAGATGCGTGAGCGTCTAAGTATTGTGGAACGGGTAATCGTTGTGCGAGGCCATCTCGGCGCAGAGAATCTCTCATAACTCATTCGTCCGCGAACTCAGGCGTTCTATGTGAACTCTACCCCAAAGGCGAATGTCCTCTACCAGAGGCATTAATGATCGCCCATAGTCGGTCAGCGAATATTCGACGGGGGCGGGAATCGCACCCTTGGGTTGTCGCTGCGCGATTCCGTCATTAACTAGTTCGCGGAGCTGCTGAGTGAGAACCTTCTGTGAAATGCCGGGCATGACGCGCCGGAGAGCCGCAAAGTGTTTCGGTGATTCCGCCAACCAGTACACGATAATCAGCTTCCACTTGCCGCCAATAGCCGCCAGCGCGGCCGTAAGCGGACAGCCACTGACCGGATTACGACGTCTGGGAAAGGTATCGTTACCTAAAGGTGCCTTCTTGATAGCACTCATAGCTCAAATTATAGTCCTTCGCTACAAAGCTTGAAGTCAGAATACTCTACCATGCGTCGAGAGATGACCATGATCGTCGAAATCTGCCGTGATCTAGTCAAGCTGGACCGGTCAGATTTCATTTGGTTGCGAACTTTCCTGCTGCTTTGTAGCTTGGTTGTTGCCTTGCAACCCGTTAACGGAATCGGACACAAAAGTTCAGCCGCATCGGAGACGAGACGTCTGAAGACTGCGACGCAACGGGACGAGCAACACGATTTCGATTTTAATTTTGGCACGTGGAAGACGCACGTTTCGCGCCTCGTGCATCCATTAACCGGCTCGAAGCAGTGGGTCGAATACGACGGAACCTCAGTCGTCAGCAAGGTTTGGAATGGCAGGGCAAGTCTCTTTGAGTTGGATGTCAGAGGGCCTGCCGGCCACATCGAGGGCTTAGGCCTGCGCCTATACAATCCCGAAACTCACCAATGGAGTCTGAACTGGGCCAACAGCAGCGACGGCGTAATCAACAAACCGATGATTGGCGACTTCAAGGACGGCCGTGGCGAATTCTTCGACCAGGAGGAGTTCAATGGCCGAATGATCCTCGCGCGAAATGGTTTTTCGAACATCACTCCGAACTCGAGTCGTTTTGAACAAGCGTTCTCGGATGATGGAGGGAAAACTTGGGAAACCAATTGGGTTATGACTTTCATGCGTCACGAACCTTCAAAAGAAAAAATCGCCGCGTCGAAAACAGAGTCTCAACCGACGTCTTCTGAAGGGGACCATGCTCAACACGATTTCGATTTCCATATCGGTACCTGGAAAACTCATCTCAAGCGCCGCCTCCATCCGTTAACTGGCTCAAACACCTGGGTTGAATATGAGGGCACGACAGTTGTCAGAAAAGTTTGGAATGGCCGCGCCAATCTGGTTGAACTCGTGGCCGATGGTCCGGCGAGTCGCTTCGAAGGATTGAACCTCCGCCTCTATAACCCCAAGTCTCATCAATGGAGCCTCAATTTCGCCAACGCCAACGACGGCATGTTGACTCAGCCGACCGTCGGCGAATTCAAAAACGGCCGGGGCGAGTTCTTCGACCAGGAGACACTGAATGGCCGGGCCATCTTTGTTCGTTTCGTCATCTCAGACATTACGCCGAATTCTTGCCACTTTGAACAAGCATTCTCGGATGATGGAGGCAAGACCTGGGAAGTCAATTGGATGGCAACAGACACACGAGTAAAACATTGATTGGACCAGACACGCTAAATCCCGAATTAATCATCCGGACAAAACTACAAATGGGACTATTAAACAATTGCAGGTGGGGCAAGTGGACGCTTCAAAAGAAAAAGATGATCGCTTGTACGTCTTCGCTCGATTTCACTCCAAACCCGGCTTGGAGCGTCGTGTCGAGCAGGCGATTGTGAAAGTGCTCGGGCCGACGCGCGAAGAAGTCGAATGCCTCGGAGTTAACATGTTCCGCTCCGTGCGAGACGGTCGGTTGTTCTACATCCACTCCAGGTGGCAAAGCGAGGCTGGCTTCGACTTGCACGGCGAACAGCTGTACACGAAAGCTTTTGTTGACGAAGTGCTGCCGTTAATCGACCACCCTTTAGATGTCGTGCGGACGCGGTTCCTCGATTGAACCTTGGTACAATGCAGCGAATGAGCCGCTCCAGGCGATTCAAGGAGAGCTATATGCATTCGGGAAATGTGGAAACGTCCTAAGTTGTTAAGGTCTTTCCCCGTGCTCCCTGTGAGGCATTGCGTCCATTCGTCAAGCGATTCCTCGTCGTCGAATTCTCTACCGCGCAGAAAGACTCACATCTGCCCGACACGGGCTTGGTGGCCGGCTTTTGTTTCAAGGGCTACTGCATCCTGCACGGGGAAACAAAGGTGCCACAAGCAGCCTTGACGGGTCTTTGGGACTGTGCGCGAAACCACGAACACAGTGCGAACAGCGGGGTGGTGTTGGCGTCGTTCACGGCGACAGGAGCCGCAGCACTTCTGCGTCAGCCAGTCGATGAGTTTTTCAACGGCACCGTCGCCCTGGAGGACGTTCTTGGCAGTTCCACCGAGCTGAACCGTGTCCTCGAACAGCTTGTCGAAGCTCGAAACCATGCGCGCCGCATTGAGGTCGTGGAGAATTTTCTGGTTGCCCGCACAGATAAGGCCCGACCGGATGCCTTTGTTTCCTCCGCTGTGTCGAAAATTGAAGAAGCACATGGCATGATGCGCATAGATAACCTCCGCGACGCGTGGGTCTCAGCCAAAGCGCATTGGAGCGGCGTTTTCGCAGGGTGGCAGGCACATCGCCAAAGAAATTCGCGTCCATCGTAAGGACACGGCATGTCCTTCGTCTGCGCGCGACTGGGGCTGACTTCACATCAATTGCCGCTACGACAGGTTATTTCGACCAATCTCATTTCATTAGCGAATTCAAACGAATCACCGGTCTGGCCCCGGAATCCTTTTTCGGGCGCGAATTGTCGCCGTGGTTCGACGACGTCGCGCATGCCACCCTCGGCTGAAAAACGCCGAATTTTTACAAGTCCGTCAGGTCCGCTTGGTTGTAACATCAAGTAAAACAGCTAAGACAAAGGAACTGAAAATATGAGTGCCAATGGCCCGACGATACTGGCTTTGGATGAGCGGCGCGGAGGGTAACCGAGATGAATTCGTCCGATGCCTCAAGCGACATCACCTTTACAACGCGAACCCATGTCATGAGGTCGGTCGCACGTTTGAGTTTGCTAACTGGTCTGTGCCTGCAGACTAGCTGGCTCCTCTGGGTTGTATTCGGTCATCGCGCCCGTTGGTCTCTGCTCCTCTACCCGATCATCATCACGGCGCTTTTCGCAGGGCTGGCGTTTACGAATGGCCGCTTGCGCCGTTTGAATGCAATCGTACGCATCGTCCTTGGACTAGCGTTTCTTCTGTCGGTGGCCGACCGGTTCGGATTGATGGGTGCATACGGAAGCCCGGGCGTGTCATTTGGCGATTATGCACACTTCGTCACTTATACGCGTCAGGTGAACAGTTTTCTGCCTGGATCGTGGGCGCCCACGCTGGCCGTGCTCGCCACCCTGTGCGAAACGGTCATTGGCTCGGCATTGATCCTAGCAGGCTGCTGAAAAATTGAGCGTTGATAGTGGTTCGGTCTTCATTGAATGGTTTTGCTTATCAATGATGTGCGATTTTCTTAGTGCTGTTGATTCCTTGAGTGGCTTATTTGCCACTTTGGTGCGTTTGCCTAA
>WNGA01013852.1_pt1 | contig 15232 bp, 15 predicted proteins | sample 5400061 | NCBI WGS metagenome assembly WNGA01 (sample SAMN13153366, study PRJNA577476) | soil metagenome | isolation source: 100 cm soil or saprolite under grassland replicate 2 | place: USA:California | collected 2016-06-15
GCCGCCGCCTTCCTGAGGTGAGGCCATGACGGTCCACGTCGCCGCGGTCGACCTCGGTGCGTCCAGCGGCAGGGTGATCCTCGGCGAGGTGGGCCGTGGGGTGCTGCGGACGGCAGCGGTGGCTCGTTTCCCCAACGACCCGGTGCGGCTGCCCGACGGCCTGCACTGGAACGTCGTCGAGCTGTACCAGCGCGCTCTGGAGGGCATCGCCCTCGCGGCCCGCGAGGTCTCCGGAGAGCTGGCCGGTGTCGCGATCGACGCCTGGGCCGTGGACTACGGCCTGCTTCGCGACGGCCGGCTGCTCGGCCTGCCGTTCCACTACCGGGACGAGCAGCGGGTCGTCGGCGTCGACCTCGTGCACCAGGTCGTACCGCAGCAGGAGCTGTACCGGCGCACGGGGTTGCAGTTCCTGCCGTTCAACACGGTGTACCAGCTCGCCGCCGACCCCTGGGTGGCCTGCGCCGACCAGCTGCTGCTCGTCCCGGACCTGCTCGCCTACTGGCTGACCGGCCATGCGGCCACCGAGCGCACGAACGCCTCGACCACCGGCCTGCTCGACGTGCACTCCGGGACCTGGGACGACGAGCTCGTCGAGCGCCTGGGCCTGGCCCGGGATCTGCTCGGGCGGCTCGTGGACCCGGGCGAGGTCGTCGGCAGCCTGCTGCCTGTTCCGGCCGAGCGCGTCGGGGTCCCCGGGCTCGCCGTGACCGCCGTCGGATCCCATGACACGGCGTCCGCCGTCGTCGGGGTGCCCATCCAGACCGATGACGCGGCGTACATCTCGTGCGGGACCTGGGGCCTGGTGGGCGTCGAGCTCGACAAGCCCGTCGTCACCGAGGCCGGCCGCGCCGCCAACTTCACGAACGAAGGCGGGGTCGACGGACGGATCCGCTACCTCACGAACGTCATGGGGCTCTGGCTGCTCAGCGAGAGCCTGCGCACCTGGGAGCGGGCAGGTTCCGCCGAGTCGCTCGACCGCCTGCTCGCCTCCGCCGCGACCCTTCCGGCGACCGGCCGGGTGTTCGACGTCCAGGACCCGGCATTCCTCGCGCCCGGCGACATACCGGCCCGCATCACCCGCTGGTACGACGAGGCGGGTCTTGCTCCACCGGCGTCACGCCCGGCACTCGTGCGGGCCATCGTCGACAGCCTCGCCCAGGCCTTCGCCGACGCGGTGGACCGGGCCGAGACCCTGTCGGGACACCTCATCCGCGTCGTCCACCTGGTGGGCGGGGGAGCACTCAACCAGCTGCTGTGCCAGGCGACCGCCGACCGATCCGGGCGACCCGTGCTCGCCGGACCGGTGGAGGCGACGGCGATCGGCAACGTCGTCGTCCAGGGGCGCTCGGCCGGCGCGCTGTCCGGTGATCTCGAGTCGCTGCGCCGCCTGGTCGCCGACACCGCGGAGATCGTCCGGTACACGCCCCGGCCGGCGTCGATCACGAAGCGTGGGTAAGGAGTGTCTGAGGGGACGGCCAGTCCCCGGACGACGTCCTCGCGGAACGTCAGGAAGTTCACCGTGTAGCCCGCGAGATCCTCGGACCGCTCGACCACCGGACCGTGGTCACCGCCCTGAGTGGCTCGATCTCACCTGCTCAGGGGTGGCCTTGATGAACACCTGGTACACCTGGGTCGTCTGTGCCGTCTGCGTCGTCGTACTCATTGCTTGCCCTCCAACTTCGCCTTGAGGTCCACGAGCATCGAGGCCGGGGCCTACGTGTACTTGTCGATCCAGCGGTCGTGGATGATCCGGATCGGCACCGGGTTGAGGAAGTGCAGCTTCTCGCGCCCGGACCGGCGGGTCACCACCCGACAGATCCGCGGCAGCCCCGGGGGAGTGAGGCATTGCCAGGCGCCCGCTGCGGGAGCAGTGTGAAAGTCGACCGGCGGCGTCACCGGGGCGCTGCCCCGAGCAGAGGGAGGTGGGACCGTGTTCGCGCGTTCCACCACGATCCAGGCACGGCCGGAGTCCATCGACGCCGGTGTCGCGTACATCCGCGACGACGTGATGCCTGCGCTTCAGGACATGGAAGGCTGCATCGGCCTGTCCATGATGGTCGACCGGCGGTCGGGCCGTTGCATCGCCACCAGCGCCTGGCAGTCGGAGGAAACGATGCGCGCTACCGAGGAAGGGGTCCAGCCGATGCGGGACCGGGCGGGGGAGATCCTCGGTGGCAGCCCACAGGTCGAGGAGTGGGAGATCGCCTTCCTGCACCGTGACCACCGGACGCGTGACGGCGCGTGTGTCCGCGCCACCTGGACGCGCTGCGAGCCGGCCCAGTTGGACAGGGCGATCGACGTCTACAAGACATCGATCCTGCCCGCGATGGAGCAGCTCGAAGGCTTCTGCAGCGCCAGCCTGCTGATTTCCCGCGCCTCCGGGCGCGCGGTGGCGTCGGTGACGTACGACAGCATGGCCACGATGGAGAGCACCCGGACGGCCGCGGACTCGCTGCGATCGACCGGCGCGCGGGACGCGGAGGTCGAGCTGCTCGACGTCGCCGAGTTCGAGCTCGCGCTCGCCCATCTGCGGGTGCCCGAGCTGGTCTGAGCTCCGCTGAGACCTGGAGCACGGCAGTGCCGCTCATGCACGATGAGCGGCACTGCCGTCGGCTGCTTGCTCAGAGGGTCAGTGTCCAGGTGTCGATGTATCCGGTGTGCTTGTTGGCGGCGTCCCGGACGCGGAGCTTCCAGGTGCCGTTGCGTGCTTCGCCGGACAGGTCGGCGGTAAAGGTCTGGTCCACGTTGGCGGTACTGCCGCCGATCCGCTTCCGGAGCTTGTAGACGGTGCCGTCCGGGGCGACCAGCGACACGACCAGATCGCCGGAGTAGCTGTGGACGATGTGGGCTTCCACGGTCGACTTGGCCGACGCGTTGCCGGTGCAGCCGGAGAGCGTGATGCGCGAGCTCACCGTGGCCTTGTCCCGAATGGCCACATCAGTGCCGTTGGTGCCGGAACAGGCGCTGCCAGAGCTGCCACCTGAGCAGGCGCCCGTGTTGCAGGCGGTGAGCCAGGTGTCGAAGTCGGCGTCGTAGCGGTTGCCGATGGTGGTGTTGTAGTAGTCGTAGCCGCCTTCGTAGTCACCGGTGCGGAACTTCGCCAGCATGGTCTGGAGGTCGTCGGGGTGCTTCTCGACCATGTACCGCACCGCGAGGTATCCCCAGTTGTAGGTCCGGGTCACGTCGCTGTTCTCGTAGGTGGTCTGCCACAGGGTGCTCAGGTCGTAGGTGTGCTTGCCGGCCTCTTCGATGGCGGCGGCGTAGTCGAGCTTGCGGTAGCTGTAGGAGACGTACTCGGCCAGGCCCTCGACCCACCAGATGTCGGGCACCGCGTTCCCGGCCGCGAAGTCGCCGTGCATGTCGTAGCGGCCGTCGAGGTAGTGGGTGTACTCGTGGTTGAGGTTCCAGATCCGGGCCGGGAAGCTGTCGTCGTCGTCCCTCTGGTAGGCGACGAACCGGGCCTGGTTGTCGGGGTCGGCGGGGTCACCCTCCAGGTACATGCCGCCGTTGTTGGTGTCGTTGCCGAAGATCACGCTGCTGTAGGTGGCGTAGTCGGTCTTGCTGGCCCAGACGTCGAGTTCGAGGCTCTCGTTGTGGTCGTCGGCGACCGGGCCGCTGTCCTTGACCAGGTTGTGGAAGTAGGCATCCTGATTGCGGACACTGGTACAGGCCGCGGCGAGTTCGTCGGCCGTCATCGACTGGACCCGGAAGGTGTGGTTGACGTCGCACTTGTGGGTGATCGGCAGCGAGGCGGCCTTGAGCTTCTGGGGCAGGTCGCAGACGTCATAGTCCGCGCAGTTGGCCTTGTCGAACTCGTTGGCCATCTCGGCCACGCCCACCCACAGCGGCGCGGTCTTCCCGGTCATCTCCGAGACCTTGAGCAGGCCCTTCGCCAGCGGGCGTACCTTCGCCTGCAGCTCGGCGTGCTGGACGAAGCGCGTCAGTTCCCGGCCGGCGTTGGAGTCCAGGAATGCATTCTCGGTTCCCAGCAGATTCAGGTGCTTGTGAGCGAAAGAGTTCAGCGTGTCGACGATGCTCGGGTCGGCGGTGACCGCGGCGACGAATTCCGGGTTTTGGTGCCCCCGCCACAGCGGGGTGTAGACATTGTTGACGGCAGTGATCATGTAGTAGTACTGGTCATAGGAGCTGTCGTATCCGTAGAGCATTCGCTTGTACGTGCTCAGATACCGGTGCTGCTCATCAGCGCTGTCGGTGAGGGTCATCACCTCCGCGACGATGGCGCCGTTCCCGTCGTTGACGTCCATCAAGTGCGAGCTCGCGACGAACTTGTCCAGACCGCTCTCGATGGCGGTGGCGAGCGTGTCGCCGTACTCGCCGACGTCGTCCGGGTGGTTGAACTGGACGTAATAGCCGGCCCGCAGGAAGAGCACGAGTTGCTGGACGCTGGTGGAGTTGTCGCCGGGGTAGCTCGCCGACTCGTTGCTGAACGCGTCGGCGACGGTGACCATCTGCGACTCCTGGAAGATGTCGTGGGCGTCGCTTCCGGTCACACCGAACAGAACGCTGTTGATGCAGTCGGTGGTCGATGCCTTCACGAACGTGGCGAGCTCGTCGCCGGTCCTGGAGCCGAAGTCCGCCGGGGTGCACGAAGCCGCGGTCGCGGTGTTCCGCGTCGCGGTCGGTGCGGTCGGTGCGGTCGGTTGTCGAGGACCGATCTGAGCGGGCGTCAGGGGTTTGCTCTGGCGATCCACGTGGTCTGTGCTGGCGGCGTTCGGGCCTGGCAGCAGCGGTTCGCGCGGGGCTGTCCGGTGGAAGTCACCGGCTGGTCTTTCTTGCGCGGCGGCAGCATGCACCGTCAGCAAACCGGCGGTGGTGGCGACAGCCACGATGCCGACCAGCATTTTCGGTAATGCGGAGGGCTGGCGCATTACGTACTCCTTCATAGGGGGCGGATACGCCTCGAAATGTCAACGCCGAGGCTGAAGGCAACCTCCCACTCCGCAATCACCGCGGACAATGCGCTGAGGGATGCCACTTGTTACGTACTCCTTCATAGGGGGCGGATACGCCTCGAAATGTCAACGCCGAGGCTGAAGGCAACCTCCCACTCCGCAATCACCGCGGACAATGCGCTGAGGGATGCCACTTGCGCCGGTCACGGCATAACACCGGCGGCCCCTGGGGTCACCATCAGGAGCCGTTGGACCGTGCGTCGAGCAGCAGACGTGGAGCTCAGCCGCTAGTCGTCCAGGCTCCCCATGCTCAAGTTGACGACCGTTCCAGTCATCCCGCTCGCCTTGTCGGAGGCCATGAAGACCGCCGCGTCAGCCAGTTCCGCGAGCGTCGAAAGCCGGCGCGTGTGAGTCCTGCCGGCGAGCGATTCCTGGAACTGTTCCCAGGTCATTCCCGATGCCTCGGCGTAAAGCCCGAAGGATTGCTTGATCCTGCTTGTCTCCGGCATCCCCTGTGGTCGCAGCCCGACCACGCGAATGCCATGAGGTGCGAGCTCTGCCGACAGATCCCGAGTGAGTGCCTCCACGGCGGCCATCGCCGGACCCCCGCCTCCCACCAATGGGGTGCCCGTCCGCGAAGGGGTTGCGGTAACGGTCATGATCACCCCCGATTGGTTCGCGACCATCCGCCGCGCGGCCAGGCGGGCGGTCAGAAAGTACGACCTCGCGTACGTCGCAATCGGTAGGAGGAACTGGTCGACATCCAGCGCGACCAGGGGCACACGAGCCTTCGGATTCGGGCCGATCGCGTTGAACGAGATATCAACGCGGCCCGCCTTGTCGGTCACGGACTGCAGATGCCTGTCCACAGCCTGCTCGTCGAGAGCGTCGACCTCCGCCGCCTCGGCGGATCCGCCGGCGGCAACGATCTCCTTGGCGACCACTTCGACCGGTGCCAGGTCGCGCCCGGTGACAAAGACCTTGGCCCCCTCGCTCGCAAAGGCGCGTGCGACAGCGCCACCGATCGCACCTCCGCCTCCGTAGATCACCGCAACCTTGTCCTTCAGCATCATCGCTGGTTCCTTTTCGCTATTCGTCGACGTTCGTATCGTCGGAGCCGTCGATGATGTAGACACCGCGACGCCGGGAAAGTGGGCGCCGACCAACCGCCCAGTTGGCCCCGCGGCCGGTGTCTGTACAAGGTGGAAGCGCGACAAAAGGCGCGGGAAGAAGGTGACGCTACGGTGAGGGTGATGACAACCGACCTGATCTCGAGGGCGCGGGCCGGGGACGGCGACGCGTTCCGAGAGCTGACCGAGCCGCACCGCCGAGAGCTACAGGTGCACTGCTACCGGATGCTCGGATCCCTCCAGGATGCCGAGGACGCCCTCCAGGACACGCTGCTGACCGCCTGGCAAGGCCTCGGAGGGTTCGAGGGACGCGCCTCGCTCCGCACCTGGCTCTACCGGATCGCCACCAACCGGTGCCTCAACGTGCGTCGCTCGGCCAGCCGGCGCCCGGCCAAGGAGTGGGACGTGCCCGGGTATGAACCACCCGAGCCGACCCGGCTCGGCGAGGTCGTCTGGGTCGAGCCGTTCCCCGACGCCCTCCTCGAGGGTGCGATCGACCTGCCGCTCGGCCCGGAGGCCCGCTACGAGCGGACCGAATCCATCTCGCTGGCCTTCGTGACCGCCCTTCAGGCGCTGCCGCCTCGCCAGCTCGCCGTCCTCATCTTGCGCGACGTCCTCGGATTCCACGCGCAGGAGGTGGCCGACATGCTGGACTCGACCGTCGAATCGGTCAACAGCGCCCTCAAGCGGGCGCGCGCCGGCCTCCAGCGCCGCCGGCCGCCGGCCGCCGACGGCGAACCGCCTCCCGCCTCCGACTCACCCTCCGAGGATGCGATCGTGGCGAAGTTCGTTCGCGCGTACGAGTCCGCCGATCTCGACGCGCTGGTGGCCCTCCTGACGGACGACGTCTTCATCTCGATGCCACCGATCCCCTTCGAATACGATGGCCGGGACGTCGTGGCCCGCTTCTTTGCCAGCCTCTTCGGCTCGGGCCGGAGGTTCGAACTCGTGCGGACGCGAGCCAACGGCCAGCCGGCGCTCGGAGCCTACGTCCGTGCCCCTTCCGGCATCCGCCACGGGGTCGGCCTGTTCGTCCTCACCCTCACCGGCGACCGGATCAGCGCCATGACCCGCTTCGAGAGCAGCGTGCTCCCATGGTTCGGGCTACCGCGCTCGCTGACCTAGAGACGGCCGGCCGCCATGTCCATGAGCCGGGCGAGGACGGTGCCACCTGAGGCGTTCACTCCGTCGTGTTCCCATTCATTGGTGACCCAGGCGCGCGCCGAGCCGAGGTCGCGGATCGTGCGCAGGGAAAGGCCGGCATCGACGTACATGTCGTCGTGGTAGACGACCGCGGCGAGAGGGACCTCATTGGCGGCCAGGCGCGCCGGGTCGTACAGCCGCGGCCAGTCGGTTTTCGCGGCCAGGATGTCGGCAGCCTCAGCGAAGGGGCGCAGAGCCCTGTACTCCTCGAACATCCACGGATAGATCATCTCGCCGGTGAACAGCAGCGGATCGGCATCGGCGGCGAAGGACGGAAACTCGGCCAGCACGCGCTGAGCCGCCCAGCCGTTCGGCACCGGGCCTTGGCCGAAGCACGGTTCCTGCAGCACCGCGAACAGCGGGTTCTCGACGAATCCCGTCATCAGCGTCAGGTTGTGCAGGAAGACGTCGGTGAGCTCGCCCGATGCGTACGACGCTTCGTCCAGCAGCCAGTGGACGCGTTCGAAGCCGTCTCCCATACCGAACGCGAGGCCCAGGGCGCGCAGGCGCCCAAAGGTGAGACGGTCGCCGTCCGGCAGGCGGATGTTGCGGGACTCGAGCAGGTCAGCGATGCGCCGGACCTTCGCGACGTCGGCGGGATACCGCGCGTAGTACTCGGCGTTCTTCGCCGCGACCCGGGGGTAGGTACGCCCGTACACATCGTCGGCGGTCGCCTCGAGTCCCGGGATTCCGCCGGTCACGTAGCAGGCACGCAGTCCTTCGGGGGCCACTGACAGGTAGGTCAGGGTGATGAACCCACCGAAGCTCTGGCCGAGCGTCTCCCACGGTTGGTCTCCGCACAGCTCACGCCGGATCCACTCGGCGTCCCGGACGATCGCATCCGCGCGGTGGAGCGACAGGTAGCGGGCGAGTTCTTCCGCTGACGTGAACTGGGACGCCACGGTCGGGGTGATCGGCGTGCTGCGTCCGGTGCCGCGCTGGTCGAGAAGCAGGACGCGATGCGTCTTCACAGCCTGTCCGAGCCAGCCGGGAGACACGCCTTGCGGACGCGGGGACTTCCCGCCAGGCCCGCCTTGCAGGAAGACCAGCCACGGCAGCTCGTCACCAGCACGCCCGGGATCCACGACCTCCCGCGCGAAGACCTCGACGGTCTGGCCGGCCGGGTCGTCGTGATCGAGAGGAACGGTGAAGACGTGGTCGGTGAGCCGGTAGCGGGGGTTCATGCGACGGTTCTCCATTCGGGGAAGGGACCAGCGGAGACGCAACCTCTCATTTCGCGGCTTCCGCCGACAATGCCTTGCGGGATTCCAGTCTTACCGGGCAAGGCATAACACCGGCGCCCGCCGTCGACGTACGACGTGGGCCTGTGCTCATCGAGCATGGGGACAACCTCAGGGACGAGGGGCCTTGTAGGTGCGTGCCGCCCACACCTGGAAGTGCGGGGACCGCGTGATCAGGTCGCGGTACGCCGCGGTGGCGGCGGAATGCAGCGCGTCGGTGACCTCGTCGGTCAAGCTGGTACGCCGCCACGCCAGCAGATACCGGCACCACACCGGGGTTCCGGCCAAGGGCTTGACCAGTACCCCCGTGCAGGGCTCGAACGTCGCCTGCACCAGCGAGACCCCCAGGCCTTCGGCGATCATCTTCTGCAGCGCTACCCGGTCGCCGATGTACTCGTGCACCGCGCTGGGGGTGAATCCCGCGGCCTGGCAGGCGGAGTAGAAGATCGCGGGCCAGCCGGCGCCGTCGTCCGGCGTGAGGAACCAGGCGTCGTCGGCCAGTTCCGCCAGCGAGACCTCCATGCGGTGTTTGAGCCGATGGTTCGCCGACATGGCCACGAACGACGGCTCGGTGACGATCCCTCGATGCGCCACGGTCGGCGAGTGCCGCAACTCCAGTCCGGGATAGTCGACGCCGACAGCCGCGTCCAGCTCGTCGTTCTCCAGCAGCTGCACGATCTCCGCCGAGGAGTAGACGCTGCTGACCGTCAACCCCAGGTCCGGCAACACGTTGCGAATCCGCACGACGAACCCGGGCAGCAGCGGCGTGTTGGTCGCAGCCAGCCGCAGGACCGGCTTGGGCCCGCCGGCGGCACCGGTCGGGCGGCGGCCGATGGCGTCCGCGCGGGCGAGGACGTCACGCGCCCGGGTGACGACCTCGACGCCGTACGGGGTCGGCTCCACACCTGACATGCCGCGGTTGAACAGCGGCTCCCCGAACATCCGCTCGATCCGCCGCAGCTGCGTGCTCATCGCCGGCTGCGAGTACCCGAGCATCACCGCCGCACGGCCCAGGCTTCCGGCGTCCGCGATCGCACACAGCGTCCGCAGATGACGAAGTTCGAGTTCCATCAACACTCCTCGCGTCCCGCCGCCTGGGCTGGACTGGGGCGGATCGTAACGATGCCGTGTCTCAACTGTGTGTAACGCTCGCGGCATTGGCGTTGCAGGCCGTCGGCGTGAGGCCACGTGCGGGCCCCACGCACACGTCGCGCACGGAGAGCGTTCGCCGGCTCTCCGGGGTGTCTGAGCGGTCAGATCCGCCTGGGTGTGGCGCCGAAGCCGGCGTCGCGGGCTTTGACGATGGCCGCCGACCGGTCGGAGACCTGCAGCTTTCCGAAGATGTTCGAGACGTGGTTGCGCACCGTCTTGAGCGTGAGGATGAGCTCATGCGCGATGGCGGCGTTGCCCTTGCCGGTCGCGATGAGCTCGAGCACCTCGCGTTCCCGGTCGGTCAGCATGGGAAAGACCGCCCGCGCCGAACCACCGCCGGCGCGAAATGCTGCCGGCTGCTGGCTGGGCTGGCCGCCGGTGTTCGACGCCCTGCTCGCACTGCACCACGACGCCCCGGTCGCCGCGGTGCGCCGGCTCGCGGCAGACCTCGACGACCCTGTGGACTTCGGCTGGTGGAACAGCGGGTTGTGGCGGCCGTGGTACGCCGCTGTGGGCCGAGGCAGCCGTGCTGGCCGGCCACCCGGACACGACCGAGCGCCTCGCGGACACCTTCGCCGAGCTCGGCTGCCCCTACCAGCAGGCGCAGACCGCGCGCTTTCAGCGCCTGCACGCGCGAGAAGTCAATCCTCGCGCGGACCGCGTGCGGCGACCGGGAACCTGACTCCCGTGAGCGTCGCGTGTCCGATGCGGACGAACCACTGCTTGGTGCCCGACTGCCAGGGGAACAGGGGAAGCTCCTCAGCGGCGTAGATGTCGGGGAAGTGCTCGAGCTGTTCCGCCATTCCCTTGGCGATGACGCTCCAGGCCTCGCCGCTGCCGGCGTCGTACCCGTCGGCTTCCAACGCCACCCGCGGCGAGGCGTTGATCCCGAACAGCTTCGTCCCCTCCGCGGTCCGGAACACCAGGCTGTGGCCGTCGACCACGAAGTTGATCGGGAAGATCTCCGGCTCGCTCGCGATGACCAGAGCGAGGCGACCTACGTCGGCCGTTTCCAGCAACCGCCAGCACTCATGCTCGGTCAAAGAGGTGACGCCAGTGTCAGGGCTGGTCTCCATGTACCGAGCATCCCACGATGAGGTCCGGAGACGCACGGCTCAAGACAGAACCTCGGGATTGACGAGGCAACGGGGTCGCCGGCCGGCGAGTCCGGCCAGCAGGTTCTCCACGGCGAGCAGCCCCATCGCGGTGCGGGTCTCGATGGTGGCACTGCCCAGATGTGGCAACAGGGTGATGTTCTCCAGGCCGATCAGTGCCTCGGGTACCTCCGGTTCGCGCTCGTACACGTCGAGCCCCGCGGCGAAGATCTCACCGGTGCGCAGTGCGTCGGCCAGCGCCGCCTCGTCCACGATCGGGCCGCGCGCGGTGTTGACGAACACCGCGGTCCGCTTCATCCTGCCGAACGCCACTGCGTCGAACAGGTGGCGGGTCTGCGGCGTCAGCGGGGCGTGCACCGAGACGACATCCGACTCGCCCAGCAACTCCGGCAGGTCGCGCCACTCGACACGCAACTCGGCCTCGACGTCGCCCGGCAGCCGCACCGCGTCGGCGTACACCACTCGCATCCCGAATCCGATACCGCGCCGGGCCACCGCGCGACCGATCCGCCCACAGCCGACGATCCCGAGTGTCTTGGCGTACAGGTCGTGGCCGAGCATCATCTGCGGTCCCCAGATCCACGGCCTGCGGGAGCGGAGGAACCGGTCGCCCTCGGCGACGCGGCGGACCGAGGCGAGAATGAGCGACCATGCCAGGTCAGCGGTTGCCTCGGTGAGCACGTCGGGGGTGTTGGTGACCAGGACGCCGCGCCGGGTGCACGCCGGGACGTCGATGTTGTCGTAACCGACGGCGTGGTTGGCGACGATCCTGAGGCGGGGGCCGGCCGCGTCCAGCACCTCGTCGTCGACGCGCTCCGTCAGGATGGTCAGGAGGCCGTCCTTGTCCTTGGCGCGGCGCAACAGCTCGTCGCGGGGTATCGCCTCGGGCGGCCCGGAGTAGAGGTGCAGCTCGCAGCGACCTTCGAGGGCGCGCATCGCGTCCGGAACCAGCGCGCGGGTCAGCAGCACTGCCGGCTCAGCCATGGGACAGCTCGCCGACGAGGGTTTCGAATGCGGCCAGCGCCACCCGGATGTTGTCGACGGAGTTCGCGTAGGAGAACCGCAAGTACCCCTCGCCGTACGAGCCGAACGCGGTGCCCGGCAGGCAGGCCACACCCGCGCGCTCGAGGAGCAGGTCAGCCAGCGTTGCCGCGGAGATGCCGAGCTCGCGCACGTTGGGGAAGACGTAGAACGCTCCGCCCGGCTGGACGCAGGAGACGCCCGGAACGGCGCCGAGGCCGGCCACGATCACGTCCCGCCGCTCCCGGAACGCCGCCGCCATCCGTTCCACCTCGTCCCACGATCCCTCCAGCGCCGCGATGGCCGCGTGCTGGCTGAACGCCGACGTGCAGGACACCGAGTTGATCACCAGTCTGGTGACCGGCTCCACCAGCGCGGGTGGGAACACGCCGAAGCCCAGTCGCCATCCGGTCATCGCGAACGTCTTCGACCAGCCGTCGAGCAACACCGTGCGGTCGGCCATGCCGTCGAGGTCCAGCACGCTGTGGTGCGTGCCGTCGTAGCGCAGCGCCCAGTACACCTCATCGCTGAGCACGACCAGGTCGTGCTCGACCGCGATCCTCGCGATGGCTTCGAGCTGTTCAGGGCTCGATACGCCTCCGCACGGGTTGTGCGGCGAGTTGAGGATCAGCAGCTTGGTGCGGTCGGTGACCAGCGACGCCAGCTCGTCCGGGTCGACGGCGAAGCCGTTCTCCTCGCGCAGCGGCAGCGGCACCGGCTTCGCGCCGGCGAACGCGGTGATCGAGGCATACATGGGGAAACCCGGGTCCGGGTAGAGCACCTCGTCACCCTCCTCGCAGAGCGCCAGGATGGTGAAGAACATGATCGGCTTGGCGCCGGGAGTCACCACCACACGGTCAGGGGTGGTGCTCATCCGGCCGGTCCGCTCCAGGAAGTCCGCCACCGCGGTGCGCAGCTCCGGAATGCCCGGGGCCGGGACGTAGTGGGTGTGACCCTTGTCCAGCGCCGCCTGCGCGGCCGCGACGATGTGTGCCGGCGTGCCGAAGTCGGGCTCGCCGATCTCCAGATGCACGATCTCGCGCCCGCTGCGCTCCAGTGCCTTCGCCTTGGCCAGCACCTCGAAGGCCGACTCGGTCCCGAGCCGGTGCATCCGGCGGGCAAGCCTCACAGGTATCCCTCCCGAGCCATCTCAGCCGATCCGGTCAGAACCATCACGGCACAACGCCCCCCAGCGGTCAAGCGCCGTGAAGGCCGGGAATCTCGATCATGTGCCGGCAGGCGACGAGACCGCGGCGCGTGGTCGCCGGCTCGGAGCCGAGCTGCGGTCCCGGTGTCAGCGGAACGCGGAGATGCCGGTGAGCGCCTGCCCGATCGAGAGCTGGTGCACCTCGCTCGTTCCCTCGTAGGTGAGCACCGACTCGAGGTTGTTCGCGTGTCGCAGCACCGGGTACTCCAACGTGATGCCGGACCCGCCGAGGATCGTCCGGCAGGTGCGGGCGATCTCCAGGGCCTCTCGAACGTTGTTCAACTTACCCAAACTGACCTGTTCGGGTAGCAGCGACCCGTTGTCCTTGAGGCGTCCCAGGTGCAGGGCGAGGAGCAGCCCCTTGTACAGCTCCAGTGCGGTGTCGGCGAACTTGGCCTGGGTGAGCTGGAAGCCGGCAATGGGCCGGTCGAACTGGATGCGCGAACCGGCATAGTCGAGTGTCGCCTCCAGGCAGTCGCGAGCGGCGCCCATCGCGCCCCACACGATGCCGTAGCGAGCCTCGTTGAGGCAGCCCAGGGGGCCGGAGAGCCCGCGGGCATTCGGCAGCATCGCATCGTGAGGAAGGCGGACGTCCTCCAGCACCAGCTCCGACGTGGTCGAGGCGCGCAGCGAGAGCTTGTGGTGGACGTCGCTGGCGGTGAAGCCGGGAGTGCCACGCGGGACGAGGAAGCCACGGATGCCCTCTTTCGTGCGGGCCCACACGGTCGCGACGTCGGCGATGCTGCCGTTGGTGATCCACATCTTGGTGCCGTTGAGGACCCAGTCGTCGCCGTCGCGCACGGCGCGGGTGCGCATGCCTGCCGGGTTGGAGCCGAAGTCGGGCTCGGTGAGGCCGAAGCAGCCGATCGCCGTACCGGCAGCGAGCTCGGGCAGCCACTGCTGCTTCTGCGCTTCCGACCCGTACTTCCAGATCGAGAACATCGACAGCGAGCCCTGGACGGAGACGAAGCTGCGCAGACCGCTGTCGCCGGCCTCGAGCTCCAGGCAGGCGAGCCCGTAGCTGACGGCGTTGGTGCCCGCGCAGCCGTATCCGGTCAGGTGCATGCCCAGGAGGCCGATGCCGCCCATCTCGGTGGCCAGCTCACGGGGAGAAATGCCGTCCTCGAACCAGCCGGCGATGTGCGGCTTGACCTTGTCCGTGACGAAGGACCGGACGGTCTTCTGGATGATCCGCTCCTCCTCGTCCAGGAGGGCGTCGAGGTTGAGCAGGCTGGTGACATCGGCAGGCATGACGTGGTTCTCCTCGCGGGTTGGTCAGTGGGGGCGCTGTGTGCGCGTGGATCGGGTCGCTTCGGTGGCGACGGAGGCCTGGTCCTCGCTGGGTAGCGAGCGGCACAACGCCTCGAGGGCGTGGGTGCGATGCTCGCGCAGCAAGGTGGCTGCCGACTCCGCTTCCCCGTTCGCGATGGCTGTCATGATCGCCCGGTGTTCGGCATTGACGCGGCGCCGGTGCGCGGAAGTCGCGTAGTAGACGGATCGGTAGCGGTCCGTGGAGTCCCAGAGCACGCGGATCATCTCCGCCATGCGAGGCATGCCGGCGGCGTCGAAGACCGTGAAGTGGAACCGCCGGTTCGAAGCGGTCATGACAGCGAGGTCGTCACTGCGGTGGGCCCGCTCCATCTCCCGGATGGCCGACTTCATCCGGGCGATGTCGTCGTCGTCCAGGGCTCCCACCGCGCGCTTGGTCGCCTCGGTCTCGAGCAGGTCCCGGATCGTGTAGGTCTCCACGAGCTCGGCCGCGCTCAGCTTGGCCACGAAGTAGCCGCGTCGGGGGTAGTAGACGACCTGGCCCTCCGCTTCGAGCGTCTTGAGGGCCTCTCGGACCGGCGGCACGCTGACGCCGAAGTCTCGGGCGACGTTCTCCTGCCTGAGCTGTTCGAGCGGCTCGTAGCGACCGGACGCGATCTGGTCGCGCAGCCAGCTGAGCGTGGCGTGCTGAACGGTCGTCACCCGCTCCAGGGACGGCGCCTCGGAGGGTTCACGGTTGCTTGGCATCGGAGTCCCAGTTGATCTACGATTTTATAAGATCGTAAATCTATCCTCGCAGAGCCGCAACCTCTCAAGGTGCGGTTGCCGCGATGTCCAGGGGAGCGACATGACCCAGCACGACATGAGCTCGGCGGCAGGTGACGAACGTGCGAGCCGTCGAGCGCCGCTCGACGGCGTGCTGGTCGCGGATTTCAGCCGGGTCCTCGCCGGCCCGCTCTGCTCCATGTTCCTCGCCGACCTG
>WNGA01010942.1_pt1 | contig 15224 bp, 15 predicted proteins | sample 5400061 | NCBI WGS metagenome assembly WNGA01 (sample SAMN13153366, study PRJNA577476) | soil metagenome | isolation source: 100 cm soil or saprolite under grassland replicate 2 | place: USA:California | collected 2016-06-15
AACCGTTGTGCCTTACAAATTTCGGCGCCCGCCCGCCGTCACGGCCACTGGCTTGTATCAGTTTCGCGGTGGCAAAAACACGCGGCTGGAGATCACGGTCGATGGCGCCAATGGAATGGATTACGTGTTTCTTGGAAAGACGTTGCCATTCGACCGCGTCACCGGACGATTGCGCTTCACCAACGATCGTTTGCAAATTACCGATCTTCGCGGCGGCCTTCTCTCCGGCACGCTGCGTGGAAGTGCCGACATCTCACTGGCGAAAAACGATCCCCATTATCGAGCGAATGTCTCCGTCAACGGAATCAATTTTCCGCAGCTGACCGATTTGTACTACAATTACAAGACAGCGCACGGGCAGTTGCGCGGCACGTATGATTTCACCGGTCTGGGCAGCGATCCGCGCACCATGCATGGCCGCGGAAAGCTGGAAGTGACCAATGGCGACGTTTTCGCGATTCCGGTTTTCGGGCCGCTCTCGGGAATCCTTAACCATATTGTCCCTGGCAGCGGCTACAGTATCGCGCACAAGGCGAGTGCGGACCTTAAGATCAATGATGGAACTATCCATACAGAGAATTTCGAGGCCGCTGGCACTCTCTTCAGCATGCTCGGTAACGGCGACATTCATTTCCTCGACGACAAACTCGATTTCAATCTGCGATTAAACATGAAGGGCCCCGGCATGCTGCTCACACCCGTGTACAAGCTTTTTGAATACACTGGTGAAGGGAGTCTGAAGAAACCGGACTGGCACCCGAAGCGGTTTTAACGATTGAAACGAATAGCATTACGCGAGCCCAATCCGCCAATCGAAAATCGGCAATCGAAAATTCTTTTGGGTGCGCACATGTCGATCGGCGGCGGCGTGCACACAGCTATTGAGCGCGCCTGTTCCATCAGGTGCACCGCCATGCAAATCTTCGTCAAAAACAACATGCAATGGTTTGCCCGGCCGCTGACTCGCCGCGAGATTGGCGCGTTTCTCAAGCACACCCAGCGCCGCGAGTTATTGTCGGTCTTCGCGCATGCGAATTATCTGATCAATCTCGCCGCTACCAGTCCGCAGTTTCATACGAACTCGTTGCGCGCTCTTTCTGAAGAATTAATTCGCGCCGATCAACTCAAATTGCCGTTTCTGGTGTTGCATCCGGGCGCGCATCTCGGCGCAGGCGAAGAAGCCGGGCTCGAGAGAATTATCGAATCGATTGACCGAGTGCTTTCCGGAATTCCGAAAACAAAGACGCGGATCGCGCTGGAAACGACCGCCGGCCAGGGATCATGCCTGGGAAGCAAATTCGAACACCTCGCATACATTATCAGCCGCGTACGCGAGCCGGAGCGATTGTATGTTTGCCTCGACACCGCGCATATTTTCGCCGCGGGTTACGATATCGGCAGCGAATCAGCCGTGCGAAAGATCTTCGCCCAATTTCATCGAACAATCGGTCTCGACCGTCTCGTTGCGATTCATCTCAACGATTCCAAAACCGCGCGCGGCTCGCGGGTGGATCGACATGAGCACATAGGCAAGGGCAAAATCGGTCTGGCTGCTTTCCGCTTCATCATGCGCAATCGGCGTTTTCGCAAAATTCCCAAAGTGCTGGAAACGCCGAAAGGCAAAGATTTACGCGAAGACGTGGAGAACCTTAAGACGTTGCAAATCCTCGCAGATAAACAATGACGAAGCACTAATGACGAATGACGAAACAAATCCGAATGCTTAAATGACGAAAGCCCGAGTGGTCTCTTTTCGTCATTCCTTCGTCATTAGACATTCGTCATTCGTGATTTAATTGATCAGCCGGATCGTAAACGGATAGCGATAGAACTTCCCTTCGCTGGCTTTGACCGAGGCGATTATGACAAGCACAGTGTTCAGCACCCAGAGGGCGATCAGAATCGGAATACCGATTAACACAATGCAGAGAATCGCCGCAATCGCGTCGTAAATCAGCATGGAGAGTTGGAAATTGAGAGATTCTTTTCCGTACGCGTCAATCTCGGGGGAGTCGTGGCGTTTCAATAGCCAAACGATGAGCGGGCCGAGAAGATGACCCAAGAAATGAAAAAACAAGCCGAGCAATGCGCTGGCGTGGCAAAGAACGCACCAGGTTTTTACATCGGATGAAGTAGCCGGAACTGGTGACGGAGGCGGTGGTGGTGGTTGATCCATAATTAACCTTTCGTTTGCGTGAAACAACGACTGCCCCCTTGCTGACAGAAGAGCAAGAAAAAAAGAATTCGGTTAGGCTTCTTTTACGCGCTCGATGTGCGCGCCGAGTTCGCTCAGTTTTTCATCGAGCCGCTCGTAGCCCCGATCGATGTGATAGACACGGCTGACTTCGGTAATTCCGTCCGCCTTTAATCCCGCAAGCACCAGGGCAGCGGACGCGCGCAGATCGCTCGCCATAACCTGCGCGCCAAAAAGACGATCGACTCCGTGGATCACCGCAGTTGCGCCCTCCATCTGCATTTGCGCTCCCATGCGTTTTAGCTCCGCGACGTGCATGTAGCGTTGCGGAAAAACATTTTCCGTCACGACGCTGATGCCGTCGCTCGTAGAGAGTAATGCACACATCTGTGCCTGCATGTCGGTGGGAAAGCCCGGATATGGTTCGGTGATTAACTCCAACGCCTTGGCTTGGCCGTTCGGCGAGATCGAAATCGAGTGGTCTGCGATGTTGATTGGAAAACCGCAACTGCCCAGTGCGTCCGTGATCGAGCGAACATGCTCCGGCTCGACCCGCTTAACGGTAACTTCTTTGCCGCAAATCGCCCCAGCGACCAGAAATGTACCCGCTTCAATTCGGTCAGGGATAACAGTATGTTCCGCTCCGTGCAGCGCCGCAACCCCTTCAATGATGATCCGGCGCGTTCCGGCGCCTTCGATCTTCGCGCCCATCTTGTTTAAAAAATTGGCAAGATCCACGACTTCTGGTTCTTGTGCCGCCCCTTCGATTACGGTCAGGCCGTCCGCGAGCACGGCGGCCATCATCACGTTATCGGTGCCGAGGACGGTGGGACCGAATTTGCCCCGCAGATTGATTACGGCACCGGTCAGCTTCGGTGCAAATACTTTCACGTCGCCACCCTCCACGCGCACCGCCGCTCCGAGCGCTTCGAAACCTGTCAGATGCAGATCAATCGGTCGATCGCCGATGACGCAACCACCCGGCAGCGAGACGGTCGCTTCTTTGCAGCGTCCCAACAGCGGGCCAAGCACGCAGACGGAGGCGCGCATTTTGCGCACGACATCGTAAGGCGCCGCGGATTGGATCTTCTCCGCCGCGACACTGACCGTGCCACTGGCGCGTTCCACTTGCGCGCCGAGATGAGTTAGAATCTGCAACATGTAATGCGTGTCGCTCAGGTCGGGCACCCCCTGAACCACACAAGGCTCCGGCGTAAGCAACGTCGCACCCAGGATCGGCAGCGAAGAATTCTTCGAGCCGCTGACCTTGATCGACCCGGAGAGCGGGCGGCCACCGTGAATGAGGATCTTATCCATACCTGGCAAAAAGGAACCGTGTCCCACCTGAATAATCGTTTTTTGAACAAATGTCGCGGTAATTTTTTTCCGCCAAGGCCGAAAGAAGCGCTTCGCTCTGGCCGAGCCCAATTTCCAGGGCCAGCATTCCGCCCGGGCGAAGTCGTGTGCGGGATTGCTCAATCAATTCGCACACCAATTCGTCACCGCGAGGGCCGGCGAAAAGCGCGACTTCCGGATCGTGCAAAACTTCGCGTGAAAGTGTGTGTCGATCTCGCGCTGCGATATAAGGAAGATTCGCAACGATCAGGTCGAATCTTTCGCCCAAATCTTCAAGGAGATCGCCTTTTCTAAATTGCACGTGTCCGCTTAAGCCGAGCCGGCTGGCGTTTTCTCGCGCGAGTGCCAGCGCATCTTCCGAGACATCGACGGCGAAAATGTGCGCCTCGGGGAATTTTTTCGCCAGGCTGAGTGCGATCACGCCGCTGCCGGTGCCAACATCCAGAATTTTCAATTTTCGATTCTCGATTTTCGATTCGACGATTTCCACCAGTTGCTCTGTTTCGGGGCGCGGAATAAGTGCGCGGTCGTCGCAAAGAAAAACGTGGCCGCAAAATTCGACAGTGCCGAGCAAATGCTGGAGCGGCTCGCCTTCACCCCGGCGACGGACAAGATCGCGCAATGGCGCGAGTTCTGTTTCGTCAAGAGTGCGCTCGAACTCCAGATAAAGTTCCATGCGCGTGCGGCCGAGCGCGTGCGCGAGCAGATGCTCCGCATTCAAGCGCGGATTCTCGATCCCTCGTTTTTTGAGGTACGCGGTTGTTGCCTGCAGCACCTCGAGGACGGTCATATGCATTCCTTTGTCATTCGAGCGAAAGTCTTGCGCTGAGCGCAGCCGAATGGGTCGAATGGGCCGAGGAATCTCTCACTGTTATCTGATCGAGCTGCGATTAACGGAAAACAGTAATCCCGCGATGGCGGGACACTTCGGTCGAAATGACAGAAACAGACTGCTCACACCACCGCCGATTCTTTCAGCCGTTCGGCCATGTCCGCGGCTTGCAGCATCCGAATCAATTCGCCGAGATCGCCGTCCATTACGCGGTCCAAATTATAGAGCGTCAAGCCGATGCGGTGGTCGGTCACGCGGTTCTGTGGGAAATTGTACGTGCGGATTTTTTCTTCGCGGCCGCCGGTGCCAATCTGGCCGCGCCGCTGCGCGCTGTATTTTTCCGCTTCCTCGCGCTGCTTTCGCTCCAGCAGGCGCGCCCGCAAGATCGACATCGCTTTCTCCTTGTTCTTGAGCTGACTACGTCCGTCCTGACAACGAACGATCGTTCCAGTTGGAATGTGCAAAACTTGGACCGCCGAATCGGTCGTATTCACGCCCTGTCCGCCAGGGCCGCCAGCGCGCGAGACTTCAATTCGCAAATCATCCGGCCTCAATTCAACATCGACATCTTCCGCCTCCGGCAAAACTGCGACAGTCGCCGTCGATGTATGAATTCGCCCTTGCGCCTCCGTTGCCGGAACGCGTTGCACCCGATGAACGCCGCTTTCGTAACGCAGTTTTCGAAAAACCGATTCGCCGGACAAGCGAAAGATCGCTTCTTTTAATCCGCCAAGCTCCGACGGACTCGATTCGAGGTCCTCGGTTTTCAAGCCGGCAGATTCCGCATAGCGATGGTACATGCGATAAAGATCGGCGGCGAAAATCGCGGCTTCGCTGCCGCCCGTTCCGGCGCGAATTTCAACAATCGCATCTCGATCTTCATTTTTGTCCGGTGGAAGCAGGGCGATTTGAAGCTCACGATCGAGATCCACGACTCGTTTTTCCAAATCGGGGATCTCGTCGTCAGCCATCGCCGCAATCTCGACATCACGGGAAGTAGCCAGTTCGCGATTGTCGTCCAGCTGACGCCGCGCCGTTTCGAGTCGATCCCAGCGCGCAAGCAGTTCCTTGATGCTCGCATGTTCGCGCATGATTTCGCTGGCGCGTTTGCGGTTCTCGAATAAACGCGGATCTGCGATTTCGCGTTCGAGTTGTTCGAAGCGTTCGCGTCTGCGTTCAATAAGGGAATTAAGATCCATAAGTCGTTCCTATCCCGAAGCGCCGCATCGCGTGGGATGGCGCCTCGTCAGAGCGAGGCGGCTACAGCTCAGCTAAGCTTTCGTCTGAGCCCGCGTGGCTTTGGTGCTGCCGTAGCGACGGGTGAATTTTTCGACGCGCCCGGCCGTATCGACAAATTTCTGCTCGCCGGTGAAAAATGGATGACAAGCAGCACAAATACCGATCTTAATATCGCGACGCGTCGAGCGGGTGTGATACACCGCGCCGCACGCGCACACAATATCAGTCTGGTAATACTCTGGATGAATGTCTGCTTTCATCTTCAAAAAGGAGCGCGAAAGATAATCGCGCGGAGCCGCTCGCGCAAGGGATGAAATCGAGCGACCCATTGCTTGCAGCCTGGCGGCGCACCGTCGGTCGCGCGAAAGATTTACCCGCGATTTTCAACACGCGCGGCGAAGTCGTGCGAAAGTTTTCAGAGATCGAAGAACGCGCGCGCAATTTCGAGACGAAGATCGAAATGTTTAACGCCGGCAGCGTTATCGCAATCCAAATCGGAAACCATGAAGATTGGCCGTCGATCTTGATCGCTTGCCTGAGCAGGCGGCTGGTTGTTCTTCCTCTGGAACAATCGATTAGCGATCAACAGCGCGACGCAGCGTTGGAAGTCTGTCGCGCCAGGGCTGTAGTGTCTGCTGCTGGCCCCAGCGGAAACTCCCCCGGGCTATTTCGGTTGAGGCCCGCCGACGCTACCGCAGATTGGGGCGAGCATTTGCCATCGCTTCTCAAGCTAACCTCGGGCACGACGGCTGCGCCGCGCGCGATCCGATTTCGCAGCGAGCAACTCCTCGCCGATTGCAATCAGATCTGCGACACGATGGAGATTAGCGATGGCGATTTGAATTTCGGGGTCATTGCAATCTCGCATTCTTACGGATTCAGCAATTTACTTACACCTCTGATCGCGCGCGGCGTGCCGATGGTGTTGAGCCAGGACCGAATGCCGCGCGCCGTACTTGTCGATCTCGCCCGTAGCAACGCGATGGTTTTCCCCGGAATGCCGGTTTTCTACCAGGCATTCTGCGAAATGGAAAATGTCCCCGCGCTGCGCAATCTTCGGCTTTGCATTTCCGCTGGCGCGCCGCTGGCGATCACTGTGGCGCGTCAGTTTCGGCAAAAATTCAAGCTGCCGATCCATTCCTTTTACGGCGCGTCGGAATGCGGCGGGATTTGTTACGATCGCAATGCAACAAATGAGGATGAAGGCTTTGTCGGTCAACCGATGAATTGCGTCGATATTGAGATGGTCGATCCAGAAGCGTCCGCGAGCCAGATTCGCGTGCGCAGCTCCGCCGTGGGCGATGGTTATTTTCCTGAATCGGACCAGGCCAAACTTGGCGGCGGACTTTTTGTCCCCGACGATTTGTTAAACAAAACGGCGAACGGACTCCGAATCGTTGGCCGGACTTCGGATATGATAAATGTCGCCGGGAAAAAGGTGAATCCGGCAGAAGTGGAAGCACAGCTGCTGCGCTTTAGCGGCGTGCGCCAGGCGGTTGTATTCGGGCGTCCGGCAGCTGCCGGAGCCCTGCGCAATGAAGAAGTGGCAGCATGCGTGGTCGCAGCGCCCGGGATAAGCGAGGCCGAGCTATTGGAATTTTGCAGACGCGAACTGAGCACGTGGCAGACGCCGAAGCGGGTTTTTATCGTGGATGCGATCCCGATGACTGAACGTGGAAAAATTAGTCGGCGCGAGCTCGCACGCCGTTTCGCAATCGGTGGCGACAGATCGCCGTTGCGATGATTGGGTTCTTGAACAAACTCTCACATCGGGTTTGTTACCGAAAGCCGGGAGTAATAATTATGCCGCAATCATCTGGCGAACCGCATCCAACAGAACCTCAAGCCGAACCTTCGAATGGCGATAAGCCGGATGAAGCCAGCGACCAGCCTGTTCCAGAGGGCGAGGAGCCTGCCGCCCAGGAGTCTGCTGCCAAGCCTGAAGACTGGTGGAGCCCGACGCAACCAGAGCCGGACTGGGCCAAACACAGCGCCTCCGCTCCGGCCACGGCGGTCGAACCTCCAAAGGAGTCAGGCGCAGCCGATGTTTATTTTTGCGGTCACACGACCTTATTTCCTTTAAATCGAGCGCTTCAAGCGATCGCGAAAGAAAAGCTGACAGGCTCGCTGCGAGCATTTTGGGATCAGGAGCCGATCGAACTTCTGGCGCGGGACGGGGAGATCGTTTTTGTCACAACTCGAGACTCGAACCTTTATTGTCCAGAGACGCCGGCCATTCTCGGCAACGTCGATGTGGTGAGTGTTGACAGGGCGCGCGATCAACAGAGAGAAACTGGAGCTCCGTTTTTCCTTACTCTTGTCCGCGAAGAATCCATAGATCGCCACCCAGCGATGCAACTGATACAGCATTATGGACAAGGTCTTTTCTCCCAACTTTGGACGGCGCCGCGCGTATGGATCATGTTTGAGAAGAATGCCGATCTGTTGAGCGATGCTGCCGATGTGCCAGGGGAGCCAAACGTGGACGACTGGGCCTTGGAAACCTTGCGTCTCGTTCAGAATCTCGATCAACACGTAAGCTTCGATCCAACATCGATTCCCGCTTACACGAAAGACGGGTTCGAACGCGTTCAGAAACCGAAACTGACCTCCGACGAGGCGCAATTCGCATCGCAATTCAATGGTGCCCGGTCGGTCCAGCAAATTGCGAAAAATCTGCGACTCGATTTGAAATCTGCTCATCTGATGCTGTTCCGATTCCTCGCGCTGGAAATTGTGGAATGCTGGCCTGCCAGCACCGCACCAAAACCGGAACCGAAGAGCGTCTTGCAGCGATTGGTCCGGCGCGGCAAATAGCCATTGTCGCCGCCGAAAGCGGCGGTCGCTCATGAAGAGAAAAGTACTGGTCGTCGATATCGGCGGCACGTACGTGAAACTTCTCATGTCGCCTGGCGAGGAACGTGAATTTGTTTCCGGACCGGGAATGGGACCGGAACAGTTTCTTGCGAAATTTAACGAGAATGCGCGCGGATGGAAATTCGGCGCAGTGTCAATCGGTTTCCCCGCGGTTGTGCGCAAGGAACGAATCCTGAACGATCCGAAGCATCTGGGCAAAGGCTGGGTTGGCTTTAATTTCGAAAAAGCACTCGGCAAACGAGTCCGCATTATCAACGATGCTGCCATGCAAGCGCTCGGCAGTTACCGTGGTTGCGGCCGCTTGCTCTTTCTGGGACTTGGAACCGGGCTTGGCTCCGCACTGGTGTGGAACAGGACTTTACTGCCGCTCGAGCTGGGCGACTTGCCGTATCCCGATGGAAAAATCATTGAAAATTATCTCGGCATTCCCGGTCTGGCGCTGCTGGGTAAAAAGAAATGGAAACGGGAAGTAATTTATGCAGTCACGCAATTAAAGAAAACCTTCATCGCCGATTACATCGTTCTCGGCGGTGGTCTTGTGCATCGTTTCGCTGAGCTGCCGCAGGGAATTGACCGGGGACGAAATGAAAATGCCTTCGTTGGCGGAATTCGCTTATGGGAAACCAAAAGAAAATCGTGCGAACTGAAGTGGCGCGTGATGTAAGCGCGAATTTGTTGCTTCGGTGCGCGTGCCCCCGGTTCGGAAGGTTGCTCTAGGAACTCCGGTTGGAGCAGGACGCCACTCATCGCGCAACTTCTGGTTTAGACAGAGGAAGCAGTCCAACGCGGATGAGCTGTGAGATGCGCTTTCTTCCAAGGACCCGCTGAGTCCGCTCGCGAGGCTCTCGATAGCACGGTATCCGGGGATCGGTTGCAGGAGATGACGCTCAATCCACTTTCCGATGGCTCGCGCCGTTCCTCTCATTGTTAAATTGATGCACTCACGATGTTTCACTACTGGCGGCGTCCGCCGCCAATCGTTCGATTGGTACGCCGAGCCATTGCGCGACTTCTTTCCGGTCTTGGAACACTCGGACCTTGATCGGAGAACCTTGAGTCAGTAAGGCATGTAGCCGGCCATAATGAATAGCTGCAGCATCCGTCGCGAGAATCGCTGTCTTCACCGGTGGACGACCTGCATAGAAGGAGCGCCGGTAGAGAGAAACACGAATGAAGTGTTCGAAGTTGATATCAACTGCATCGGTTTCCAGAGTATCGACGAACCGATTAAAAGGCTCCTTCAACGTCGTCTCGAGTTCTCCGGTCACAGTTATAATTTTGTTAACAGCCGTCCTGTTTAGCAAACCGCGCGGTCTCCAAACGACCAGACGAATGTCTTCGTAAAACTCTACACCAGGCGGCAGTTGCATTCTGATCATTCCATGATGTGGCATTCGAGTGTACCTCCTCAGCGGCTATCGCCCATTATCACAATTTGGCAGTGAATAACAATCTTTGTCTTTTTAAGAACACGCACGCTGCCTGTTCAATTGCTGCTGATTAGGCGAGGACTGCGCGCGAGCTGGTCTGGGCACCAGACCAAACAGTTCAATCGACTGCGCCGATTGCCGATTGCGGCACGAAAAAGCAACTAACGCGCGACGATCGATATCTTTGAGCGATTGGCAAGATCGACAATCGCATCGCGCTCGAGCAGCAGAGTTTTCCCCGCTTCGACTGCGACGACGCGCGATCTTGCTTCGGCAGCAATGCTACGGTTCGTTGTTAGCTAAGGAGAGGAGGAAAAGGCGAGCGATTCAACTGGCATACCAAGCCATTGTGCGCCGCTATACGCTTTTCGAAGATACCCATTATTACTTTAATGAGGCGCACTCAGTGAAGAAGATTTTTCTTTATCTCACGCCATACTACTAATCGGATTGTTTCGGCGAGTGCTATCGCCCAAAGTAGTAAGTCATCGTGAAGTTCACCTGAAACTTCTTGTTGCCGCCATTCAACGGCTTTTCCAATATGGCGCTGAGGACGACCGGGACGTTTGAAAGACGTTTGGCCACGCCCACGTCTACCGTGTGAGTCCAGCTCTCACCACTTTCAAAATCAACCTTTGCTTTGTAATTCGTAGCGATCGACCAGGCGTGCGGAAGGATGAAGGAGGCAGGTAAAGACAGCTCGATGTAACGCTGCGGCGGGGCATTATGTTCTTCGGCGATGGAATGGTTGTAATCGGCGTTGAACGTAAGCGTGAGCCAGTCCGTGACATCGCGCGCGACGCCCCAAAAGGGCTTGAGGCGCCACATGCTATCACCAAGCGCGGGATTCGAGGCAGTATTAGCATGCAACTCGATGCCGCCGCCGGTACGCCACCTGTCGCTCACGCGAAAAGCGGTGCCTGTAGCAACCTCAATATCGCTCATGCCGCCTATGTCGGCGTGGCCAGATGCTTCATCGCTCCGATGATAAACGAACGGGACCTTCAGCCGCAGAGCCCAGTCTTGCTCGTCGCGGGCGCGCCATCCCCACAATCCTCCCAGCGTCCACGTGGCCTTTTCGGCGCCCTGTTTGAATTGGTCCCACTCTGTGTCCAGCCACACGCGAGACGTGATGATGGTCCGATCGTTTAATGCTTTCAGTTGCTCCGCGGTAGCGGTCGCGGAATCGATGGATGAGGGTTCCGCCGCTGGGAACCTGCGCGCAGCAATTAGGATAAGAATAACAAACAGGAATCGAGCGAGAAAATTCCAACGCATGAGGAAAGGAGACCGACGCTGTGATTGAGCGCGTTCCGGCACCGTGCTGTGCTTCATTGAACAACTCTTCGTGGGACCGCCTCGAAATCAATCCTCCGATCGCTTATGGCCAAAGTGAGGGTGGCCGGCCTAAATACGAGCGGCCGATGGTGTTGCCCTAAAGTCTTATAGACAAACGAATCGCCAAGCGGCATGATGGCCATAATCCCACACTAGTATGAACATCCTCGACATAACATTGGGTCAACATCAATCGCTGTAATAAAACAGTCCACGAAAGGAGTCCGAAACATGAAAAAATATGATTCAATTACTTACATCCTCAGTCTGGCCTGCGCATGCCTAATCTTGGCCGGCTGCGCAACCAGCCAGCCTGGTTCGTCTGCCGCGCCGGTATCCACGTCTGCGCGGTCTACGAGTGGGGGCCATTTGCTCGTTTACCGGGTCGCAAATTTTGGGAGCAATCTCAGCCTTATCCTGTTAGTTGACGGTGCTGAAGTGGCAAGGCTTGTGGAGGGCCGAAACTATGATGGTTATCTATCAGCTGGCCAGCACGTCCTCTCCGCCCGCGCTTATCCCGATCCCGGCGGTATCGGTCCATGGCAAAAAACCATGACCATAAAAAATGGGCAGACGTACTCCTTTACCGCAAACTGGTCAGGACAAAGTTTAGTTTTGGTAAGGAACCCGTAGTAAGTAGAATCGAGTCTCTGTCGCGACGCTCATACGCTGCAGCCCCCCTCGGGTTGTGGCCGATTGCATTTCTATGTAAGCTGAAGGTTGCGACTATTCCTTACAACGTGGCTGCTTGTGCAAGTTGGAATTGCATCTTGGTTCCCGGGGTAACCACCAATGTGCCGGCTGTGAATCCATGCCGCGCCTGTTGCGCCGTCCTCTGCGGAGTTCCCGGTTGGACGCTATTCGTCTTTACCGCAACATTGCGTCCGTTTACCGAGATCGACGTAAGCTGAAGACTGAGTGGTTCGGACCTGCGCGGATTAGCGCGAGACGACTTAATCTTTCCGAACGCCTTTGTTCCAGCTTTCAATAGCACCTTTCCTTTAACATCGACGTCCTGATCGACCTGTGCCGCGAAGGTTCTACCCACTGGATCCTTTGAGGAGACGGAACTGACTGTCCGCATCGTGAGCATTGTTCCAGCGGGAATCGCTACTTTGCATCGATCGTCTGCTTGTCGTTTCTCCCCGGCGATTTCAGGCAGGACGGTGAAATCACGACCTCGACGCGCCATGCGCAGGCTCGGGCGCAGGTTCGGAAAAAGCTTTAGCTAATCGGTCCAAATCCAACGTGTAGCAGAACAGCGAAAACAGGACGACCAGGAGAAATAAGATTTTCCAAATGGAAAACTCCAGGTCTTCAAACCGGGTGAAGAACACGACACTAAACATTCCTCCGATGAATACAAAACTCAGACGCCCCAGAAACTGAATCGCGTGGCCCAGCACCAGTCGACGCTTGAATCGAAGCGGAGGACAGCACCGCAATCTGATCCAGTAAGCACTCTGGATAAGGATAACCGCGACCGCGCCCAAAATGAAAACCCTCGGATCCGCTTCCTGGGCACTGTGTCCCATAAGAAGTCGTTGATGGATTGGTACGCCGTTCCAAAGAATCATCAGGGCTCCCGTCGATTCAGCGGTAAAAAGCACCCAGCTCAATGCAAGCTTCATTTCGGATACCTACGGGCGCGCAGGCAAATGTGTTTTATCACGCATCAGGCTGGAGAATTTCCAATGGCACACCGAGCCATTCCGCCGCCGCGGCACGCTCGCGGAATGCGCGAACTTGAATCGTCCCCTCTTCCATCAGCGCTTCGTACATCCGGGCGATGCCAAGCCCAACAGTCGTATCGGAGAAGAATGCAGACTTCACCGGCTCGGCCACTCCGCGGCGAAGTTTCGCGACATCGAAAACGTGTCCGATTTTCAACCGGATATGAGTCAGCCCGCTGAAGTCTGCGTAACGGTGAAACGGCACCTCCTCGACGCGCTCCTCCGAACCGATCACTCGGATGAGCTTATCCGCAAGCGCATCATCGAACAGCCCGCGCGGGTGCCACGTGAGCAATCGCCATTGAGAATAATAACGCGTGTGAGGAAATGTCTTCAAAAGGGCAGCCAACGGTTGCTCGTTCATGGGAAATCAATTCTGCGTTGTGTTACTTCGTAGCCGGGCGACGTCAGCGATGCATCCGATGGCCAAAGCGGTCCAACCGGTTTGATGGCTCGCGCCGAGTCCCTGGCCGGTTTCGCCGTGAAAATATTCGTGAAAGAGCACAAGGTCGCGCCAGTACGGGTCGTTGACGAAGCGCGAGTCGCCGCCGTGGCAAGGGCGACGCCCGCTGGCGTCGGTGAGAAAGATGCTGGCGAGGCGCGAGCTAAGTTCAAGGGCGACCTGACGGAGGTTCATCATGCGCCCCGATCCGGTGGGGCATTCAACTTGGAAGCTGTCTCCATAGAAATGGTGGTAGCGTTCGAGGGCCTCGAGGATGAGGAAGTTTATCGGGAACCAGATCGGCCCACGCCAGTTCGAGTTGCCGCCGAAGAGGCCAGTAGTGGATTCGCCAGGCTCATAGTCGACGCGGTGCTCGACTCCACCAGCGTTGATGACATACGGATTATTTTGGTGAAACTTCGAAACCGAGCGTAGCCCGTACGGAGAGAGGAATTCATTTTCATCGAGCATGTATTTGAGCACTCGTTCCAATCGCGCGCGCGACGGGATCGCGAGCAAACGGTAGTTATGCCTTGCTTCACAGTAGCTGATGTTTTGCGCGAGATCGGGGCGATGTTTCACGAACCATTGTAGACGTTTGTAAAAGCCGGGTAGTTTCGTAATGGTTTCTTCCTCGAGAACTTCGGCCGCGATCAGGGGCAGCAAACCAACGACCGATCTCGTTTGTAGCGGAATGACACGTCGATCCGTCCGCACTTGATCGTAGTAGAAGCCATGCTCTTCGTTCCAAAGTCCGGTGCCACCCAGGTGATTCATCGCGTCGGCTATTTGCACAAAGTGTTCAAAAAACTTGGAGGCCATGTCTTCGTAGGCCGGGTGCGTGCGTGAACCCCGATCTTTTGCTAGTTCAAGTGCAATACTGAGCATGGTCCCGCAATAGAAAGCCATCCAGGCAGTGCCATCAGCCTGGCGGAGTGTGCCGCCGTGAGGTAACGGCTGCGAGCGATCGAAGACGCCGATGTTATCAAGACCGAGGAAGCCGCCGGAAAAGAGATTCTCACCGGTAGCGTCTTTGCGATTTACCCACCATGTGAAATTGAGAAGCAATTTTTGGAAGACGCTTTCTAGAAAATCGCGGTCGCGTTCGCCGCTTCGGGCGGAAACTTTATAGACACGCCATGCCGCCCACGCATGCACCGGCGGATTCACATCGCCGAACCTGAATTCATAAGCGGGTATCTGGCCGCTGGGATGCATATACCATTCGCGTAGGAACAGGATGAGTTGCTCCTTGGCGTATTGCGGGTCCACATAAGAAATAGGCAGTACATGAAAGGCTGAGTCCCAAACGGCGAACCAAGGGTATTCCCACTTATCCGGCATTGAGAGCACATCGCGGCTATAAAGATGTTTCCAATTATGATTGCGCCCCTCGAGTCTGCTGGCAGGCGGCTGGGGCATCGCCGGATCGCCTTTCAACCACTCATCGACGACGTAGTGATAAAACTGCTTGCTCCAGAGAAGACCGGCTGCGGCTTGCCGAATGACACCTCGCTCCACTTGGTTGAGTGGCGTTGTTGTGATCGTGCGATAAAAATCATCTGCTTCCGCGATCCGTGTTGCAAAGGTCTTCTCGAACAAAGGTCCGAGCGGATCCGCAGGTGTTTCCGTTTTCGCAAACAATCGCAAAGAAACCGTATGCGCAGCGCCGGCGGGAACCCGTAACACGTAGTGAAGTGCGGCCTTTGTGCCGATGCCCGTAGGATTGACGGCATCCATCCTGCCACCGACTACATATTCGTGGAAAGCGTCCTTCACAAAA
>WNGA01007459.1_pt1 | contig 15218 bp, 10 predicted proteins | sample 5400061 | NCBI WGS metagenome assembly WNGA01 (sample SAMN13153366, study PRJNA577476) | soil metagenome | isolation source: 100 cm soil or saprolite under grassland replicate 2 | place: USA:California | collected 2016-06-15
CCTCGCGGTAGTCGAGCAGGCCACCAGGGCCGTTGCCCATCGCGTGGCCGTACTCGCACAGGATGAACGGCAGGTTCCGGTACAGCTGCGGGTCGGCGCCGATCTCGGCGCAGCCAGCCGGATCCGTGTACATCCGCGAGTAGATGTCGACGAACTCGGCCTCCGTGTCGCGCTCGTAGTGCACCGGCCGGGACGGGTCGATCTCCTTGGCCAGGTCGTACATCGCCTTCAGGTTCTCGCCCATCCCGCACTCGTTGCCGAGCGACCAGATGATGATCGACGGGTGGTTCTTGTCGCGGTGCACGGTGCGCTCCATCCGCGACACCAGGTCGTCGCGGAAGCGCGGGTCCATCACCGGGTTCGGCAGCTTCGGCGGCTCGGGCTCGTACCCGAAGCCGTGCGTCTCCAGGTCGCACTCGTCGATGACGTACAGGCCGTATTCGTCGCACAGCGACAGGAAGTGCGGGTGCGGCGGGTAGTGGCTGGTGCGGACCGCGTTGATGCCGGCCCGCTTCATCAGCAGTACGTCGTCCAGCATGTCCTGCTCGGTCAGCGCGCGACCGCGGTCGGGGTGGAACTCGTGCCGGTTGACGCCGTTGAAGAGCACACGGTTGCCGTTGACGGTCAGCACGCCGTCCGCGATCGCGACCGTGCGGAAGCCGATCCGGAGTCGTACGTCGCCGCCGTCGGTCCGCAGGACGGCGTCGTACAAGCGTGGGCTCTCGGCGGACCACGGCTCGACGGTTGCGGTGACCTCGTCACCGGTCGCGAACTCCAGGTCCAGATCCGGTACGACGACAGTCCCGGCGACGTCGGCGTCGACCTTCAGCGTGCCGGTGCCGTCGGCATACGACGCGTGCACGAAGACATCAGTCGGGGCCTTCGACTTCAGAGCAAGCAGGTTGACCTCGCGGAAGATCCCGGACAGCCACCACATGTCCTGGTCCTCGACGTAGCTGCCGGCCGACCACTGGTGCACCCGGACCGCGATCCGGGCCTCCTTGCCGGGGGCAACCAAGTTGGTCAGGTCGAACTCGGACGGCAACCGGGAACCGGACGACCAGCCGACCAGTTCGCCGTTCACGTGCACCGCGAACCGTGAGTCGACCCCCTCGAACCGCAGGACGACCCGGGAGCCGTCCCAGTCCGCCGGGATCGTCACGGTCCGGACGTAGTCACCGGTCGGGTTGTCCGTCGGCACGTACGGCGGCTCGAGCGGGAACGGGTAGACCACGTTCGTGTACGCCGGAGCGCCGTACCCGCTGAGCTGCCAATGACCCGGGACGCTGATGGTGTCCCAGCCGGACGTGTCCGGGTCCTTCAGGTCGTCGGGCGCGTCGGCGACGCTCGGCGACAGCCGGAAGCTCCAGTCGCCGGTCAGCGGGAGCCTGGCCGTGTCGTCGTCCAGCCAGGCACGCGGGGGAAGCACGTTGGCGCCGGGAGCAAAGTCCTCGACGTAGCTGAGGTCATGGGTCACAGGCATCGAGCCTAAGGCCATCCTGTTCACGAATCCACACCGATCAACAGATATGGACAGCCCTGGCCTGATCTGGTCAGGGCTGTCCGGGCATCTCCTAGCCAGTGGTGGCGCTGAAGATGTCGTTGTTGCCGAAGACCGCCGGGCAGTCACCCAGCGGCCAGGGTGCCGGCAGGACCACGTGCCCGGCATTCGCAGACGCCTGACGCCAGGCGTCGAAGGCCGGGCAGTCGGCGCTACGACGTACGTCTGTCCACACACCGGCGCCATAGCTACGAGTCGCGATCGTGTACACGTAGTCGCCGAGGAACTCGTTGTACAGGATCCGGCCTTGCGTGGAACCACGTGCGTCACCGAGCGGCCCGGTGTACTCCGTTGTCCAGGCGCCTGGCGCACCACCTGCCCCGATTGCGGCAGTCTGCAGTACGCCGTGTTCGGGCCGTCGATTGGCCGTGGTCGTCTGGAAGGGCTGCGTGAACGCCTGCGACGTCACGTACACCCGTTTGCCGTCCGGGCTGATGGCCGGAGCGGCGTACGCCGAGATGTCGCCCGCCGGTGAGATCGGCGTCGGTGTGCTGAACGAGGCCGCCCCGTTGGTCGAGTAGGCGAAGAACACCTTCTCGTGGTCGGGGCCGTCCCGGCCGTCGACCCAGGCGTTGACGATCTCGTTGGTCGCGTCCACGCCAGTCGGCGCGCCGTTCGCGATGTCCACGCTCGGCATCGCGGCCAGATCGGTCCGGGCACCAGCGATCCCGTCGACGATGCACCGCCGGGTCACCGTGTCGGTGTGGAAGCAGGGATCTGTGATCGCTACGACGTCCTGCGGCTGCAGCCAGGTCTGGCCACCGTCCAGCGACTTGATGACGCTGTGGAAGCCGGCCAGGCTGGTCCCGCCGAAGTGCGTGAAGAACACGTAGACCACGCCGTGGCTGTCGGTCCGCACGGTGCAGCCGTCGTACGCGCCTTGCCTGCCGTTGGCGATCGCGGGTGCGACCTGGTGCTGCTTCCAGGTGACCCCTCCGTCACGGGAGGTGGACACCATCGGCTTCAGCGGGAAGGCGTTGCCCTGACTGAAGCTGTGGAAGTCGGAGTAGCAGACGTACACGTTACCGAAGAATGGGCTGCTCTCGGCGTTGTCCGCCCAGACCTGCTCCTTGTCGAGCCCGGAACTGAACGCCGCGTGCGGTGCGGCGAAGTACGGCCGCGACCAGTTGGACTGGACCGCGATCCGGGCTGGCGTCACGTTGTCGATGTGCGACACGTTCACGCCGAAGAAGCCGTTCTGGCTGGCGCCGGTGTTGCGCATCACGGTGTCGGTGAGGTTGGTGGACAGGCTGGAGAAGTACAGCCGGTCACCGTTGGCCCAGGAGAACCCGTTCGGGCCCGGGGCCGGCCCGAACGCCACGCCGGTGTCACTGCGCGAGCGCAGGTCGTTCTCGTAGTAGTTCGGCACGGTGTGGATCGGGCCGACTTGCGGGACGCACGGCTCGACGGTCGGACTGCAGCCGGCTGCCGTCAGCCCCGAGTACGTCGGCTGGATCCAGGTGTGGCCGCGGTCGAACGAGAAGTGCACCGCGGAGAGGCCGACGCCCAGGTTGAAGGTGCCCAGCGGGAACGAGCAGGCCGCGTGCTCCGTGGAGGCCAACCGCGAGCAGGGCTGCATGTCGACCAGGTCGTTGGAACCGGCAGCGAGCACATCCGGCCGGATGGCGCTGACTGCCAGAGACGGCTCGTTGGACGCATTCCGTGGGTGGAGGTTGGAGGGACTGGCGACGCTCACCAGAGCGTCGACAGCCGGGGCGGAATGAGCTGCCGGAACGCCGATCGCACCAAGCGCGAGGGCAGCTGCCAGGATCAGACATCGTCGCAGGGAACGCACGGGGACTCCTCTCCGCGCGGCCCAGGTCCGGGCAAGCGGAGCGTTCACCACAGGTATGGCCTGGGCCGTGACAAACGTGTCCGGCGCCAGCGTAAACCTGTCTGGACCACGCGCCCAGAGCTTGCGTCAGCTGCTCTTCGCGCAGTTTCTGCAGATGCCGATGAGGGCTACTTGTTCGGGGGCGAGTTGGAAGCCGAGGTCGCGGAGAACCTTGCGGCGGGCGGTGTCGAGGATGTCACCCGGAGCGTCGTACACGGTCCCGCATTCGGAGCAGCGCAGGTGCAGGTGGCGGGGTGCGAGGTCGCCGGCCAGGTGGTACGTCGTACCGGCGCGGCCGAGGTGGACGTGGGTGACCAGACCGAATTCGCCCAACGCGTCCAGGGCCCGGTAGACCGTGGCGCGGTGGATGCCGGGGCGCAACTGCTCGGCCCGTTCGCCGATCTGCTCGGCGCTCAGGTGCTCCTCGGTCCCCGCGAGCACCTCGACCACCGCGAGGCGGGCCGGTGTGACCCGCTCGCCACGGTCCCGCAACCGCTGCGCGGTGACCTCGACCGCACTGGTCACGTCGGCCCCTTTACGATCAGGACTTCTTCGCAGCCGTCTTCTTCGCGGACGCCGTCGTCTTCTTGGCGGCGGTCTTCTTCGTCGCGGTCTTCTTGGCAGCCGTCTTCTTGGCGGCCGTCTTCTTCGCAGCGGTCGTCTTCTTCGCGGACTTCTTCACCGGGCCCCGGGCCCGCTTCTCGGCCAGCAGTTCGGCCGCGCGCAGCAGCGAGATGGTCTCGACCGAATCGTCCTTGCGCAGCGTCGCATTGGTCTCGCCGTCGGTGACGTACGGACCGAATCGGCCCTCCTTCACCACCACCGGCTTGCCGGACTCCGGGTCCTCGCCGAGCTCCTTCAGCGGCGGCGCCGCGGCCCGGCGGCCACGCTGCTTCGGCTCGGAGTAGATCTGCAGCGCTTCCTCGAGGGTGATGTCGAACATCTGCTCCTCGGACGACAGCGACCGCGAGTCGGACCCCTTCTTGAGATACGGCCCGTAGCGACCGTTCTGCGCGGTGATCTCCTCATTGGTCGCCGGATCCTTGCCGACCACCCGCGGCAGCGACAGCAGCTTCATCGCGTCGTCGAGGCTGACGCTCTCCAGCGTCATCGACTTGAGCAGCGATCCGGTCCGCGGCTTGGCGCCCTTCGGCGCATCCTCGGGCAGCACCTCGGTCACGTACGGACCGAAGCGACCGGCCTTCGCGACCACCTTCAGCCCGGTGTCGGGCGCCGTACCGAGCTCGTGCTCGACGCCCGAAGGCTGGGCGAGCAACTCCTGGGCCTTCTCGACCGTCAGCTCGTCCGGCGGCAGGTCCTCCGGCACGTTGGCGCGCCGCTCGTCCTTGTCCTCGACGTACGGCCCGTACCGGCCGACCCGGACCACGATGCCGGAGTCGTCACCGCCGACCTGGAACGTCGACATTTCGCGGGCGTCGATGTCGCCCAGGTCGTTCACCATCGAGTGCAGGCCCTCGAGGGTGTCGTCGCCGAAGTAGAACCGGGACAGCACGCCCTCGCGCTGCAGATCCCCGGCCGCGACCTCGTCGAGCACGTCCTCCATCGTCGCGGTGAACGCGTAGTCGACCAGCCGGGTGAAGTGCTCCTCCAGCAGCCGGACCACGGCGAACGCCAGCCAGGCCGGCACCAGCGCCGTGCCCTTCTTGTAGACGTACTTGCGAGCCTGGATCGTGCCGATGATCGAGGCGTACGTCGACGGTCGCCCGATCTCGCGCTCTTCCAGCTCACGGATCAGCGTCGCCTCGGTGTAGCGCGCCGGTGGCTTGGTCTCGTGTCCGGACGCCAGTACCTCGATCGCGGGCAGTACGTCGCCCTCGGCCACGTCCGGCAGCCGCGTCTCCTGGTCGTCGGTTCCGGCGGACGGGTCGTCCGCGCCCTCGACGTACGCCTTGAGGAAGCCGTGGAAGGTGATCACCCGGCCGGACGAGGTGAACTCGCACTGCTCGCCGGTCGAGGCCTTCGCGTCGATCTTGATCGAGACGCTGCGGCCCTCGGCGTCCTTCATCTGGGACGCGATGGTGCGCATCCAGATCAGCTCGTAGAGCCGGTACTCCGCGCCGGTCAGCCCGGTCTGCGCCGGGGTCTGGAACACCTCACCGGCCGGCCGGATCGCCTCGTGCGCCTCCTGCGCGTTCTTCACCTTGGAGGTGTAGATCCGCGGCTTGTCCGGCAGGTACGACGCGCCGTACAGCTCCCGCACCTGCGCCCGGGCCGCGGTGATCGCGGTGTCCGACAACGTGACGCTGTCGGTACGCATATAGGTGATGTTGCCGTTCTCGTACAGCCGCTGGGCGATCTGCATGGTCTGGGAGGCGGACATGCCGAGCTTGCGGCCGGCCTCCTGCTGCAGCGTGGTCGTCCGGAACGGCGCGTACGGCTTGCGGGTGTACGGCTTGGACTCGATCGACCTGACGGTGAACTGCGAGTCGCGCAGCGCGGCGGCCAGCGCGGTCGCGGTCTCCTCGTTCAGGTGGACCGTGTTTCCGGTCTTCAGTTCGCCGTTCGCGCTGAAGTCGCGGCCCTGGGCCACCCGGCGGCTGTCCACCGCGACCAGCCGGGACCCGAACTGCCGGGGCGACCTGCCCTCACCGGCGTCGAGGGTGGCATCCAGATCCCAGTACGACGCACTCCGGAACGCGATGCGCTCGCGCTCCCGGTCGACCACCATCCGGATCGCGACCGACTGGACCCGGCCCGCCGACAGCCTCGGCATGACCTTCTTCCAGAGCACCGGCGAGACCTCGTAGCCGTACAGCCGGTCCAGGATCCGGCGCGCCTCCTGGGCGTCCACCAGCGCCTCGTTGATGTCCCGCGCGCTGCCGACCGCTTCCTGGATCGCCCTCGGAGTGATCTCGTGGAAGACCATCCGCCTGACCGGGACCTTCGGCTTCAGCTCGTCCAGCAGGTGCCAGGCGATCGCCTCGCCCTCGCGGTCCTCATCGGTGGCCAGGAAGAGCTCGACCGCGCCCTTCAGCAGGTCCTTTAGCTTGCGGATCTGCGCCTTCTTGTCCGCCGGTACGACGTACAGCGGGAGAAAGTGGTCGTCGATGTTCACGCCGAGCCGCGCCCACGGCTCCTTCTTGTACTTCGCCGGGATCTCGTCGGCGCCCTTGGGCAGGTCGCGGATGTGGCCGAAACTCGACTCCACGACATAGCCGGGCCCGAGGAAGCCGGAGATCATCCGCGCCTTCTTCGGCGACTCGACGATCACCAGGCGCTGCCCCGTGCTCTGTGCGCTGGTCGTGGTGGACACCGTGCTCCAAACTGTCGACTCGTGGGGGTCTGCCTGAGAGTATGACCCGTCGAACCGTAACCGTTAGTGCTTTCGATCTCTTCCGCCGGGTCCGCTTCCCGGGGTCGGGTGCGGGTAAACACCGATAGCGCCGCCCCTCAGAGCTGAGGCATCCTCGACAACGTGGCGACATATGTCAGGAACTGGGTCGGCCGCCGGCTGCAACGCCGCGGCCTGGACCTCGCCCGGCTGCGGGTGATCCCGCGCAGCGTGTCGATGCCGCTCCGCCGGATCGACGTGGACCCGGTGCCCGGGCTGGGCAAAGTCCGAGCGACCGAGCCGGTGCACCTGCTGAAGCGCCTGTTCGGGCTGAACATCTGGATCGTCACCGGGTACGACGAGGCGCGCGCGGTGCTGGCCGACACGACCCGGTTCAGCAACGACATCCGCCCGCTGGTCGGCGGCGGCGACTCGGCCGGCGCGGCGGGCATCGGCGGCCTCGGCTTCACCGACCCCCCCGACCACACCCGGCTACGCAAGATCCTCACCCCCGAGTTCACGGTACGACGCCTGGCCCGGCTGGAACCGGTCATCACGCGGATCGTGGAGCGTCAGCTCGACGATGTCGAGGCCGCCGGACCGGTCGCGGACCTGGTCTCGACGTTCGCGTTCCCGGTGCCGTTCCAGGTGATCTGCGAGCTGCTCGGGCTGCCGGTGGAGGACCGGGAGCGGTTCCGGCAGCTCGGCCCGGCGCGGTTCGACCTGGCGGGCGGGGGCACCGGCTTGTTCGGGTCGGCGACGGAGTCCCGGGAGTTCCTGTTCGAGATGGTCGCCAAGCAGCGCCGCGCGCCGGGTGACGGGCTGCTCGGCGAGATCATCCGCGAGCACGGCGATGAGATCGACGACGTGGAGCTGGGCGGGCTCGCGGACGGCGTCTTCCTGGGCGGGTACGAGACGTCGGCCAGCATGCTGGCGCTCGGCACCCTGGTGCTGCTGCGGAACCCGGCCGCCTATGCGCGGCTGCGCGACGGTGCCGATGCCGACCCGATCGTGGCCGAGCTGCTGCGATACCTGTCGGTCGTACAGGTGGCCTTCCCGCGCTTCGCGCGCGGGGACCTGGACCTGTTCGGGAAGCGGGTCTCGAAGGGCGACCTGGTGTCGGTCTCGCTCAGCGGCGCGAACCGCGATCCCGCCGTCTTCGGGCTCGACGCGGACACCTTCAACCCGGACCGGGCTCCGGCGAGCGGACACTTCGGCTTCGGGCATGGCTTCCACCGCTGCGTCGGCGCCGAGCTGGCCCGGATGGAGCTGCGCTGCGCCTTCCGCGCGCTCACCCGGCGGTTCCCCGACCTGGCCCTGGCCGCGCGCCCCGAGGACCTGCGCTTCCGCGACTTCTCCCTCGTGTACGGCGTCGAGTCACTCCCGGTCCGGCTGGTCCCCCAGGCCCACGCGACCGGCGCCGCCTGACCCGCTCGAGGGTAAACGACACGGGCCGGGCGACTCCGAGGAATCGCCCGGCCCGTGGCCGTCGTCGTACGCCGTTGTACGACAGCGGGACTAGAGGATGCCGCGGGCCTGGAACGCGGCTTTGACGGTGGCGGCGTCCGTGGCTCCGTACAGCGCCTGCGCGGCCGCGACGGTCGCGTTGGCGGCGCCGGCGAACGAGGTGTCCGGGGCGTAGGTGAAGGTCGCCTCGATGATCAGCTTGTTCGCCTTCTCCCGGCCCAGACCCTTGTTGACGTCGTACAGGGCGCGGGACCAGATCTGGCCGTCGTGGTGGATCTCGCCGCTCTGGTCGTTGACGGTCAGGTTGGTGTCCGCGCGGCGGATGCAGTGCGGCGTGGTCGACGTGTACGAGACCGAGTCCCAGTCCATCAGGCACGCCCACGGCGTGGTCGCGGTGTCGGAGGAGTTCGCCTGCGACATGGTCAGCGCCAGGTAGTCGCCCCAGCCCTCACCGATCGAGCCGGCGTCGTGGCCGCTGCCGAAGCCCGGGACCTGGTCGTCCTGGACGGCGTGGCCGTACTCGTGCCAGATGACCTCGACGTCCTCGGCGTCGTCCACGCCGCCGGTGCCGAACGTGATGGTGTCCTTGCCCGGCGAGTACCAGGAGTTGTCCTGGGTGGTCGTGTCCGGGAGCAGGTCCTGCGACTCGTTGTTGACGTTGCTGAAGCCGAGGCTCTGGATGTAGGCCTGCACGCTGTCGACGGCGTGGTAGGCCACGACCTGCTCGAACCTGTCGTCCGAACGCGTGTAGACGAAGGAGTTCGTCGACGAGACCGCCTGTTTGTTCTTCCGCACGCCGCTCATGTTGGCGTAGGTGCCGTTCAGCTTGCCGGAGCCGTCCAGGTTGTGCAGCGTGACGGTCGAGTAAGCGGACGCGGGCACGGCGCTGTCCGCGTCGCTGCCGTCGGTCAGGCTCTCGTTCTGCAGCTTGACGACCGGGTTCGGGTCGTAGACCTGGCCGGTGCCGTCGGCGTGCTTGACCATGCTCTCGTTCTTCAGCACGGCGCCGGTCCTGGCGTCGACGATCGAGCGGTATTCGCCGTTGGCGGAGTCGGAGATGACCGACCAGACCAGCTTCGGCGTCGCGCCGGGCAGCACGGCCAGCTGGGTCTTGGACGCCTGCGCGCCGGCGAGCGCCTTGGTGACGGCGACGACGGCCTTCGAACTGGCGGTGCTCGCGGCGACCGACGGCAGCACGGACAGGTCGCCGGCGATGGCGGCGCGGCCGTCGGTGACGGTCTCGGCGCCGGACTTGTCGACGTGGCGGGCGTAGAAGGTGTCGAGCACCGGGACGCCGTGGTAGGTCTGCTGGTACCAGTAGTGGGTGGCGAGCAGCGACTCGCGAACCTGCACGAGCTTGAGGTCGCCGGGCACGGAGGAGGAGGCCGGATCGGAGTGCTGCGCCGCGTTCGCGATGGCGGTCGCGGAGGAGCCCAGGGCGGCGACGGCCAGTACGCTGAGGATGCGACGGGAACGCATGGCATCCCTTTCTGTAGGGCGGAAGGTTGGCGGGAACGCTAACCAAGCCCGTCCGGCTCTGTATAGAGATCATTGCGATCTAGTCACCGCGGCGAAGAATTTCATCCCATGACAAGGGATTTCCTCCGAAACTCCCGTACGACGCGAGGCGGTCAGCGTGCAGCTCAACCTTCACCGGCTGTGGATCTTCATGCAGGTGGTCGAGTGCGGTGGGTTCTCGGCTGCGGCGCAGAAGCTCTACATGAGCCAGCCGTCGGTCTCGAACCAGGTGCGCCAGCTGGAACGCTCGCTGCACGCCACCCTGATCGACCGGTCCGGGGCGCGGATCCGGCCGACGGCCGAGGGCGACGTCCTGATGGAGTACGCGCGCCGGGTGTTCCTGCTCGCCGACGAGGCGGTCAGCGCGATCCAGCAGGTGTCCGGGCTGAAGACGGGCCGGCTCGTGGTCGGCGGCACCACCACGGTCGGCACCTACCTCCTCCCGCAACTGCTGGCGGGGTTCCGCCGCGAGCACCCGGGCGTCGAGTGCGACATCTACGTCGGCAACGCCGTACAGGTGATGAAGCATCTGGTGGACGGTGAGATCGGGCTCGCGGTGTTCGCCGGCAAGCCGACCGCGACACAGCTGGTGATGGTGCCGATCCTGTCCGAGCGGCTGGTGCTGGTGACCGCGCCGGACCACCCGCTGGCCGGCAAGACGGTCGCGCCGGCGGAGCTCGCCGAGGAACGCTTCCTGCTGCGCGAGCGTGGCTCGTCCACCCGCGACGAGGCCGAGGAAGCCCTCGATCAGTGGGACCTCGTGACCGTTCAGCGGTCCGAGATGTGGGGACCGGAGACCCTCAAGCAGTCGGTGTCGGCCGGGCTCGGCGTGGCACTGATCTCCGAGCACGCCGTCCAGCACGAGCTACGCGACGGCCGGCTCGGGACGATCGAGGTCGAGCCCGCCCTGCCGTCCCGCCCGATCGTCGTCGCCCAGCGCCGCGACCGCCTGCTCTCCCCCGCCGAACGCACCTTCGTCGAACAACTCACCAAGGTCAAGAACTGGCCTGACCCGGCGTCCGGTCACCCTGGAGCTGAGCAGGGCATCAGGGCGCGTTGATGTCGCTCGTCACCATGCCCAGTGTGCGGCATGCGCCGAGCAGTTTCTGATCGCCGCTCGCCACCAGTAGATCGGTGTCCAGGATCTGCTCGGCGGATGCGCAGTGGATGGCGTCGTATCCGCGAAGCGCGGCCGAGTGCGCGACCTCTGCAGCTCGGCGAACGAGCGGTTCGTCGACGTCGATCAGCTGGAACTCCATCCAGAGTTGATCGAGAAGTTGGAGCGACTGCGTGTGGGCGGCCTCGTCGACGCGGTCCATCCGTGCGGCTTGTGCCAGCCCGGCCGCGGCCTCGACGTACATCAGCTGCGAGGTGACCACTGCGTCGGCGTCGTTCCAGAGTTGCTCGCATGCCGGGCTGCCCGGCTCGGCGATCAGTATCGGGATGAACGCCGACGTGTCGAAGTAACAGATCATCGGCGCTGATCGGCGATCAGGTCGCTGACCGTGCCGGACGTGAGGACCGGCTTTGGTGCCTTCCTCTTCGGACGCTTCGCCGGTGTGGCGCGACCTTCGGCGATCAGCCGTTCGAGAGCCGTCGGTTGATCCACAGGAACGATCCGTGCCACTGGCTTGCCGTGATCGGTAACTGTGATGGTGTGTCCCTCCCGCACCTCGGCGAGATGGCGACTGAGGTTGTCGCGGAGCTCGCGGACACCGATGTTCACGTTGCCTCCTGTGGTCATAATTCCCGACATCAGTATAGCCACAATCACCTCGCCTATCGCTCGTATAGGGGGGTGCAGGGTTCTGTTCAGGCAGGCCGGGCCGGGAGGCTTCGGGGCATGATGCGTGAGCTTCCGGATCGTGCCCAGGTCGTGATCATCGGCGGGGGAATCGTCGGCTGCAGCACGGCGTACCACCTGACCGGGCTGGGCCGGCGTGACGTCGTCGTGCTCGAGCAGGGTCGGCTGTCCAGCGGTACGACGTGGCACGCGGCGGGTTTGGTCGGCCAGCTGCGGTCCCAGCACAGCATGACCCGGCTGATCCAGTACTCGACCGACCTGTACGCGCGGATCGAGGCCGAGACGGGTCTCGCCTCCGGCTGGAAGCAGTGCGGCTCGGTCTCGGTGGCGCGGACCCCGGAGCGGATGACGCAGCTGAGGCGCACCGCCGCGGCGGCAGCGGCGTACGGCGTGGAGGCCGAGGTGATCACGCCGCGGCGGGCCCAGGAGCTGTGGCCGGTGATGCGGGTCGACGACCTGGTCGGCGGGGTATGGCTGCCGGGCGACGGCAAGGCCAACCCGACCGACCTGACGAACGCGCTGGCCAGGGGCGCGCGGCAGCGCGGCGCGAGCGTGTTCGAGCGGGTCCGGGTCACCGGGGTCAGCACCGCGAACGGGCGGGTGACGGGGGGCGAGACCGACCGTGGCACGATCGAGGCCGAGATCGTCGTGAACTGCGCGGGTCAGTGGGCCAAGCAGATCGGATTGCTTGCCGGCGTAAACGTCCCGCTGCACTCGGCCGAGCACTACTACGTGGTGACGGAGCCGATCGAGGGTGTGCACACGGACCTGCCGGTGCTGCGGGACCCGGACGGCTTCGCCTACTACAAGGAGGAGGTCGGCGGGCTGGTGGTCGGCGGGTTCGAGCCGGGCGCCAAGCCGTGGGTGGCGCCGGACGAGCTGCCGTACCCGTTCGAGTTCCAGCTGCTGGCCGAGGACTGGGACCAGTTCGCGCCGATCATGGAGAACGCGTTCGTCCGGGTGCCGGCGCTGGAGCACACCGGGATCCGCAAGTTCTACAACGGCCCGGAGAGCTTCACCCCGGACAACAACTTCCTGCTCGGCGAGGCTCCCGGGCTGCGCGGCTTCTTCGTCGGCGCCGGCTTCAACTCGATGGGGATCGCGTCCGCCGGTGGCGCCGGCCGGGCACTGGCCGAGTGGATCGTGAACGGCGAGCCGACCACCGACCTGTGGCCGGTCGACCTGCGCCGCTTCGACTCCCACAACGCGAACAACACCTGGCTGCGGGACCGGGTCCGCGAGGTGCTCGGCCTGCACTACGCGATGCCGTGGCCGAACCGCGAGCTGGACACCGCGCGGCCGTTCCGCCGTTCGCCGGCCTACCACCTTCTGCGTGACGCCGGGGCGAACTTCGGCAGCAAGATGGGCTGGGAGCGGGCGAACTTCTTCGCGCCGCCCGGGCAGCAGCCGGTGATCGAGTACTCGTTCGGCCGGCAGAACTGGCACGACTGGTGCAACGCCGAACAGGTTGCCACCCGCAACGACGTCGCGATCTTCGACCAGACCTCGTTCGCCAAGTACGTCGTGACCGGCCGCGACGCCGCGTCGTACCTGCAGTGGCTGTGCACCGCCGACGTGGACGTGCCGGTGGGCCGGACGGTCTACACCGGGATGCTGAACGAGCGCGGCACCTACGAGTCCGACCTGACCGTCACCCGCACCGGCGACGACGAGTTCCTGCTGGTCAGCGGGTCCGCGCAGCCGGTCCGGGACCTGGACTGGATCCGCCGCAACATTCCCGCCGACAAGCACGTCGCAGTCGTCGACGTCACCTCGTCGTACGCGGTGTACGGCGTGATGGGGCCGCGGTCGCGGGACCTTTTGCGCACGGTCTCGCGGGCGGACTTGTCGAACGAGGGCTTCGAGTTCGGCAGCAGCCGGGAGATCGACCTCGGCTACGCGACCGTGCGCGCGACCAGGGTCACGTACGTCGGCGAGCTCGGCTGGGAGCTGTACGTGCCGGCCGAGTTCGCGGTCGGCGTCTACGAGACGCTGGTTGCCGCCGGCAAGGAGTTCGGCCTGGTGAACGGCGGGTACTACGCGATCAACGCGATGCGGTTGGAGAAGGGCTACCGTGCCTTCGCGGCCGAGCTGACGCCGGACGACAACCCGGTCGAGGCGGGCCTGCTGTTCGCCTGCAAGCTGAGGACCGACCACGCATTCCTCGGCCGCGAGGCGGTCGAGAAGGCGAAGGCCGAAGGGCCGCGCCGCAGGCTCACGTCGTTCGTGCTCGCGGACCCCGAGGCTGTGCTCTGGGGCGGCGAACTGCTCCTGCGCGACGGCGAACCGGTCGGGCACCTCACGTCGGCGGCGTACGGCGCGACCGTCGGCGCCGCGGTCGGGCTCGGCTACGTCAAGCGTCACCGTGGAGTGGCCGACACCGACTGGCTGAAGGCGGCCAGTTATGAGATCGACGTGGCCGGGGAGCGCCATCCGGCGACAATGTCGCTGAGGCCGCCGTACGACCCGGCCTCGGAAAGAGTGAAGTGCTGATGCCCAACCACCTTCTTACGCTGTCCTGCCGCGACCGCGTCGGCATCGTGTCCGCGGTGTCCGGCTTCCTGGCCGAGCGGCGCTGCAACATCGTCGACAGCCAGCAGTTCGGCGACCTCGGCACCGGCCGGTTCTTCATGCGGGTGCACTTCATCGCCGAGGACGCGCAGACCACGCTGATCGACCTGTACGACGCGTTCGTGCCGGTCGCCGACAAGTTCGCCATGACGTGGGAGCTGCACGACACCACCGAGCGCTGCCGGACGCTGCTGATGGTGTCGCGCTTCGGCCACTGCCTGAACGACCTGCTGTACCGCTGGCAGACCGGCGCGCTGCACGTCGAGATCCCCGCGATCGTGTCCAACCACCTGGACTTCGAGCCGCTCGCCAAGGCGTACGACGTGCCGTTCCACCACCTGCACATCACGCGGGACAACAAGGAGGAGCAGGAGGCGGCGCTGCTGGGTCTGGTCGACTCCTACGACATCGACCTGGTGGTGCTGGCCCGGTACATGCAGATCCTGTCCGACGGGCTCTGCCAGCGGATGGACGGGCGGATCATCAACATCCACCACTCGTTCCTGCCCAGCTTCAAGGGCGCCCGGCCGCACCACCAGGCGCACGAGCGCGGGGTGAAGCTGATCGGCGCCACCGCGCACTACGTGACGACCGACCTGGACGAGGGGCCGATCATCGAGCAGGAGGTCGCCCGGGTCGACCACACCTTCTCGCCGGAGAGGCTCGCCGCCGTCGGCCGCGACGTCGAGGCGGTCGCGCTGGCCCGCGCCGTCCAGTGGCACGCCGAGCACCGCGTCCTCCTCGACGGCACCAAGACCGTCGTCTTCCGCTAAGAACTTGCGATGAATTAACGTCGTTTCTGGTCGCGGTGCGGCTACGGTTTGTGCTATGGCGGATCTGGCGGAGTCGTTGGCGCGGCGTTTCGAGGTGCTGTGGCCTCATCTGAGTGAGCTTCAGCGGCGGCTGTGGTTGGGTGCGGAGGCCGCCGAGCTCGGCTCGGGGGGCGTCGCGCTGGTGGCGCGGGCGGTAGGGGTTGCGCCGGACACGGTGCGCCGTGGCCGGGCCGAGGCCCAGGGTCTGGATGCCGCGACGGTGGTGAGGTCTCGTCGTCGCGGCGGCGGTCGGAAGCGTGCCGAGGAGCACGATCCGGGCCTGGTCGCGGCGTTGGAGGCGTTGATCGACCCGGTGACGCGCGGGGATCCGATGTCGCCGCTGCGGTGGACCTCGAAGT
>WNGA01011309.1_pt1 | contig 15217 bp, 14 predicted proteins | sample 5400061 | NCBI WGS metagenome assembly WNGA01 (sample SAMN13153366, study PRJNA577476) | soil metagenome | isolation source: 100 cm soil or saprolite under grassland replicate 2 | place: USA:California | collected 2016-06-15
CCGCTGCCGGAACCCGGCTCGAAGCTCACGCACAAACAGGCCAATGGCCGCTGGCTCGATGTCCTCTGCACGGCGCTCGCGGACGGGGACGAGCGGGTGCTTGACTTCCGCGACGTCACGGCGGCCAAGGAGCTTGACGAGGCGAAGGATCTGTTTCTTGCGACCGCGAGCCATGAGCTGCGCACCCCGATCACCGTCGTCCAGGGCTTCGCGAGCACCCTTGCCACGCGGTGGGAGAAGCTGACCGACGCCGACCGGCGCAGTGCGGCTGCGACGATCGCCGAGCGGGCGGGATCGCTGGGCCGCCTGGTCGAGCAGCTGCTGCTCGGTTCCCGGGCGGGCGCGGACGAGCTCACCGTCACCAACGGCCCATTCGACCTGGCCGCACTGCTGCGTGCCGCCACGGTCGCGTTCCGGCCGCTGTCGGACAAGCACACGCTGCTCGCCGACATTCCTCTCGACCTTCCCATGGCCTTCGGCGACGGGATGGCCACCGACGTCATTGTCGGCCAGCTACTCGAAAACGCGTTCAAGTATTCGCCAGCGGGCGGCACCGTCGGCGTGCGGGCGCAGGCCTCGGCAGAATCGATCGACGTGACCGTGGAAGACGAAGGAATCGGCATTTCGCCGGGTGATCACGAACGCATCTTCGAGCGGTTCGTCCAGAGTGAGGCCGGAGACCGGCGCCGGTTCGGCGGGATCGGGCTTGGCCTTTACATCGTCCGACGGCTTGCCCATGCCCAGCGCGCCGAGGTCCAGGCCAGGTCCAGGCCTGGCGGTGGCACGATCATGTGGCTTCGGCTGCAGCGGGCAACCACGCCGACTGCGGCCTCCACGGCCGCGGCGGATGTCGCCACGAGCGACCTGGCACGCTGATCAGCTGGTTACCGGGGTACGCTCACGCCGCTCACCGCCGGACGCCTCCACGTAGGCGTCGATGATGCCGCGGACATTCTCACCGTCCATCATGACCTTGCCCTTTTCGAGCCAGATCACCCGGTTGCATGTCTCCTCGATCTCGTTGAGGTTGTGCGCGACGAGGAAGACCGTGCCGGCGTGCCCGCGCAGTTCCTCGATCCGCTTGTGGCTCTTGCGCCGGAACTCGGCATCTCCGGTAGCAAGCGCCTCGTCGATGAGCAGCACGTCGTGGCTCTTCGCGGAGGCGATGGCGAACCGGAGCCGCGAGGCCATGCCGGTGGAATAAGCGCGCATCGGCAGGTCGATGAACTCACCGACACCGGAGAAGTCCACCACCCCCTGGTAGCGCTCCTTGACCTCCTGCCTGGTCATCCCCATCGCCAGGCAGCCGAGCACGACGTTGCGGTCGCCGGTGAGGTCGTCCATGAGCGCGGCGTTCACGCCGAGCAGCGACGCTTCGCCGGTCGTGTACACGGCGCCGTGGTCAGGGGGAAGCAGCCCCGCGATGGCACGCAGCAGTGTGGACTTGCCCGAGCCGTTCCGCCCGATGATGCCGACGGCGTCGCCGCGAAATGCCACGAATGAGACACCGCGGATCGCGTGCACCTCGCGGATGGACGGTCGGCGTTGGCGCCGCAGCAGGCGCAAAAGCGCGGTAGCGGCTGTGCCCTTGTCGCCGCCCGCCCCGAATACACGGTAGACGATGTGCAGGTCATCGACGACGACCATGGGGTCAGCCACGACCGTACCTCGCCTCCGCCTGCCAGAAGAACACGAAACCTATCACCAGCGCCACCGCCGCCCACGCGGCGCCGAGCAGCCACAGCGCCGACGGGCTGGACAGCGGCGGTGCGTGGCAGTAGGCCGACCAGTAGGGCTCTAGGTCCTTGTGCAGGTTGTAATAGCCGCAGCGGTAGGCGTTGTACGGCTTGGCGCCAGGCGCGCTGAGCCGCTGCGACTTGAGCAGCGCGTATCTGACCAAGTCGATGTAAACGGCCGCTGGATTGGCGTGCAGCACCGCCTGCAGCTTTGCGTGATGCTTGAGAGCGGACAGGGTGTTGATGCTGAAGATCACGCCGGATACGTACATCCAGGTCCGCAGCAGAAACGGCAGGAGCTGGCTGAAGTCGGCAACCCCAGCGCCCACCCGTGCGATCATCATCCCCGCGCCGACGTTGAACAGCGCCTGCAGCACGAGTATCGGGATCAGCAGGAGCCAGTACAAGGTAACCGGCTCGCGTGTGATCAGCACGATGGCGAAGAGCACAAGCATGGACAGCAGCAGCTGCTGCAGCTCAAGAACGACGTAGCCGAGCGGCAGGCTGGCGCGGGGAAAGCGCAGCGCCCGGATGAGCGAGAGGTGATCGTTGATGACGCGCGAGCCGACAAGAAACGACCGCTGGGTGAAGTTGAAAATGAAGATTCCGGTGACCAGGAAAGCGACGAAGTTGGGTATCCCGCGGCTCGTGCCGAGCAGCACGCCGAAGATCAGAAAGTAGACGGCCGCATTGAGCAGCGGTGTAAGAACCTGCCAGAGCTGGCCAAGCCGGGCCTCGGTGTACATCGCCACGTTGCGCGCGGTAGCGAACGCGAGGATGAAGTGCCGTCGCTGCCACAGTTGGCGGCAGTAGGAGAGCAATGGCGGACGGAGAGAGCTTGGCCGCAGGCCATATCGCCCGGCGAGCTTGTCCAGCGGCTCGGTGGGTGGCGGGGCGATTTCGCTCGGCGACGGCGTGGCGCCCGACAGGGTGCCGGGGCCGCTGAGGCCGCGTCTCGCGGGTCCGCTCATGTGGCCGAGCCTATTTGCCGCCGCAGGCCCGCCGGGACGTATCCCGGTCTCACGTGGTTCCGGTTCATCGCTGGATGCTCTGCCCTGGGATAGAGTTGCACCGGACAACTATTGTGCTGACCACGGTATAGCAGAGAGTTGCAAGATACAACTGAGACGGTGGGAGGGCCGTTGGGTGGGGGAGGTTGGAGGGCAGGTCGCGCCCGGCGGGTCACTTGCCGAGCTGGAGGAGCTGCTTGGTCGGCTGCTCCGTGCGACCGGTCAAGCCGAGCCCGCGCCCGCAGCGCCAGGCCCGGTCGTGTCGACGTCCGAGGCCCGAGCGCTGTTCGAGCTGCTTGCCGCGCGCGGCATCGCGCAAGGCGAACTGGCCGGCCTCCTTGGGCTGGAGAAGAGCACGATAAGCCGGCTGGCCGTCGGCCTTGAGCGCAAGGGCTGGATCAGGCGCGGGCGCGACACGGCGAATCAGCGTTATGTCAGGCTGCAACTCACTCCCGAGGGACGCGCGGTAGCCGCCCGGCTCTTGCGTTCTTGGCGAGACCGCCAGGAACGCATTCTTGGCGCCCTCACCGAGCAGGAGCGAGCCGGCCTGGCCGTGGGGCTTGGCGGCCTTGTGCGGGCATTGACCGCCGAAGGACTGCTCGGCGATATACCGCGCGACGCCGGGCATTCGGCGTCGAGCATTCCGTATAAGCCATAACGCCCGTGTGCGCAAGCCGCGCAGAAAGCCGTCCATCTGGTGTTTCACTAGCTATTTCCACACCATGAGCACCATGCGGTTTCCGATCCGCTTCGGCGGGGCATTTCCGCTCGTACCAGGTCCTTGGGGATCTAGGCGTTCTGACTGACGTTGGCGGCTGCCCAGCCGAGGGAGGTGGGTGCGTCGAGCACGGTTTTGCTCCCTTACGTGCCCGCCAGCGTCGCGGTCGCTCGCCGTCGGCTAACGGATGACCTGCTTGGCGCCGGAATCGGCGAACCTGCGGCGCAGGATGCGGCCCTTGTGGTCAGCGAACTGCTGAGTAACGCGCTGCGGCACGCACATCCGCTGCCAGGGGGCCAGGTGCGCGTTGGGTGGTCCCGGCAAGGCGACATGCTGGAGGTCACTGTCACAGACGGTGGCGCGGTGACCCGGCCCCGTGCCTCCCGCCCGTCGCTGTCCTCGCTCGGCGGCCGCGGCTTGTCGATCGTGAGTCATCTCACCTGGCGCTGGGGAGTCCGCACGGATGACACGGATGACGGGGTCACCACCGTCTGGGCGGTGCTTCCGGCACCGGCCAACAGCCATGGGGGCAGCCTGGGGGGCGTAACGGAGCGTCGAAGTGGTGATACTCACGGTGAGGTATCGCTCACACGGCAAGGTGACGGATCCGGGGGGGACCGTGAGCCACACCCACGGCGTGGACAGCGAAGTCGGCCGGCTCGGCACAGTCCTGCTGCATCGGCCGGGCATGGAGCTGCGGCGGATAACTCCGCGAAATAGGGCGGCCCTATCCTTCGACGCCATCCCGTGGGTGGCCCGTGCCCAGCAGGAGCACGACGCGTTCGCGGCGGAATTGCGCCGGCTCGGCGTCGAGGTCAGATATGTCACCGAACTGCTGCAGGACACGCTGGAGTACCAGCCGGCCAGAACCGCGGCGATAGCCTTTGTGCTCGGTGATGCACGGCTTGGCGACGAGCTGCGCGCCTGTCTGAGCGCCTATCTGAATGACCTTGATCCTGAGCGGCTCGCCAGGGTCATGATTGGCGGTCTCACGCCCGAGGAGCTCAGGCCCGGCGCAGGGGTGGTCTACCAACTGCTTGACCACTGCGACTTCGTCATCGATCCGCTGCCTAACCTGCTCTTCGTCAAGGACTCGAGCGTCTGGATCGGCGACCGGGTCGCGGTGACAAGCCCGGCGACTGCCGCAAGGCGGCGGGAGGCGATGCTGTTCGAGCTGATCTACGCGCACCACCCGCGGTTCGGGGGTACCAAGCGGCTGTACGATCCCGGCCTCGAGCCACTTGATGGTGGGGACGTGCTGTTGCTCGCGCCCGGGATTGTCGCTGTGGGGACCGGAAATCACACCACTCCGGCCGGGGTCGAGCGGCTTGCCCGCCGGGTCTTGGATGCCGGCCTGGCGCACACAGTGCTGGCTGTTCCCCTGTCCGGCCCGCTACCCGGCGCCGGACCTGCCCGCCTCGACACGCTGTGCACCATGGTCGACGCGGACACCGTCGTCATGTTGCCGGCCGCCGCCTACACGCTGAAAGCACACGCGATCACTGTTCGCGCCGAAGGGCCTGGAGTGCTGCGGGTGTCACGGGCGCAGCCATTTCTCGAGGCAGCGGCGCAGGCGATGGGTATCGACAGGCTCAGGGTCATCGACACCGGCGTGGACCCGCTGACGGCGGGCCGCGGGCAGTGGGACGACGGCAACAACGTGCTGGCCATCGCACCGCGCGTGGTGATTGCCTACGAGCGCAACGCCGATACCAATGCGGCGCTGCGAGCAGCCGGAATCGATGTGATCACGGTGCCCGGCAGCGAACTCGCGTGTGGCCGTGGCGGCCCGCGAGGCATGGTGTGCCCGGTCAGCCGGGCGCCCGCCGCCGAGGCCACGGCCATTACGGCGCCAGCGCAGCACAGCGCGGTTGGGTAAACCGAGAAGGAATCAAATCCGGGCACTGAGCGTAACCTTCTGGCCCAGCCACCGCGGCGACCGGTAGGGTGCGCACGTGGAGCTAAAGGTCTCGAGACAACACCAGGGCGATCAGGTGGTCGTGAGCGCGTCCGGAGAAATCGACCTGTACACGGCGCCGCGGTTGCAGGCGGAACTCACGGCCGTGCTCAATGCCGATCACGCCGCCCGGGTTGTGGTTGACATGTCGGGGGTAGAGTTCTGCGACTCCACGGGCATGAATGTCTTGCTCTCGGCCATGAAGCGAGCACGCGAGCGGGGCAGCGTGCTCGAGCTGGCGAGCCCGCGCCCCCCGGTCCAAAAGATCTTGCAAGTGACCGGTCTGGATTCCGTCTTCACTGTGCTCGACGGGACCGCCCCCACCAGCACCGCCGCTGCGGAAGACACGGCTGGCATCCCATGACGGCGAGCAGCCGCGCTCACCAGGCCTAGTTCACTGGCGGCACAGTTCACCGTGGCACGCTCCAATAGGATCGGGCCCATGTCGGAAACCGGTGACACCGCAGCCGTCATCCCCGCTAGTAACGAGGGCGACCGAATCCACGCGACCGTCACCGCTGCCGCGCGGCTGCCTGGCGTTGACCTCGTGATCGTTGTGGACGACGGTTCGCGGGACGGCACCGCGGGCGCTGCCGAGGCAGCGGGTGCCCTGGTGGTGCGGCATGGCAGACGCCGTGGCAAGGGCGCTGCCATGGAAACAGGGGCCGAAGCGGTCCGGCTGCTCGACGTCGCCGAGCGCCGCGCGGCGAAGCGCCACCTATTGTTCCTCGACGCCGATCTCGCGGGTACGGCCAGTAATGCCTACCCGCTGATTGAACCCGTCCGGGCCGGGACCGCCGACATGACGATCGCGGTCTTCTCGAACAGGGTGAAGCTCGCCGGGCACGGGTTCGTGGTGCGGCTGTCCGGCGCGGGCATAACCAGGGCGACGGGCTGGCAGCCCGCGCAGCCGCTCAACGGGCAGCGGTGCCTGACCCGGGCCGCCTTCGAGACCGCGCGGCCGCTCGCCCGCGGCTTCGGCGCTGAGACCGCGCTCACCATCGACCTGCTGCGCCGCGGCATGCGGGTTACCGAAGTGGAAGTGGACCTGGCGCACCGGGCGACCGGTGCCGACTGGCGCGGCCAGCTGCACCGAGTCCGCCAGTTCGCCGATGTAGCGGCCGCACTGGCGCCGCGGTCGTTGCCGCCACGCGGATCATCCCCCACCCGCAGGTGACCGCGGGCCGAGCCGGCCTTTGGGCGACCGGCACGAGCATCGGGCTGACCATCCTGGTGGCGCTGCTGGGTCCTTCTGCGATGGAGCCAACCCTTCCTGGGCGGCCGGGCCAGCCGCCGTACTCGCTTGTCATGCATCCATCGGCCTACGTCGCGGTGGCGCTCGCCGGCGCCGCTCTTGTCGCAGGAACGATCGGGCTAGGCGTGTGCATGTACGCGGCGCGACGTGGCTGGGTACCGTCGCCGCGGGCCCTGCTGATCGCGGGAATCCTCGCCGCGGTGGCGCTTGCCTGCTTGCCGCCGTTCGGGTCTGCCGACCACCTCAGCTACGCAGGCTACGGCCGGATGCTGACGACTGGCCACGATCCCTACGCGACGGGCCCCAACGTGCTCGGCGCCGACCCGGTCGGGCGTGCTGTCGAGGACTGGCGCACGACACCGTCGGTGTATGGCCCGCTGGCCACCGGCGGCCAAGCGCTCGCCGGGCTGGCCGGCGGCGCCTCGGTCCGGCTGACGGTGTTCATTTTGTCCCTGCTGAACCTGCTGGCCTTCGCGGGCGCCGGCCTCCTGCTGCACTGGCTGGCCCGGGGCGATCGCGGTCGGCAGCTCCGCGCGGCCCTGCTATGGACGGTCAACCCCCTGCTGCTCTACGAGCTGATGGCGGGCGCTCACGTCGACACACAGGCGGCGGCCTTGGTGCTCGCCGCCGTCGCCATCGTCTCCGTCAAGATTCCGAACGGCTCCGCGTCCTGGCGCACGATATGCCGCTGGGCGGCCGCAGGCGCACTCGCCGGGCTCGGGGCGGCAGTGAAGCTGACAGCGGCCCTCGTCGGCGGTGGCATGGCCTGGACCGTGCGCCGGAACTGGCGCTCGCTGGCCTGCCTCGCCGCCGGGTTTGCGCTCGTGGCGGGGGTTGCGCTGGCAGTTGGCGGGCCGCATGTGCTGAGCCAGACGGCCCGGGGCCGAAGTTTCGTGTCGATCGGCTCTCCGTGGCGGGTTACGCGAACGGTGCTCACTGCCGCGTTCGGGGCCGGAACCGCACACGTGGTCGTGTCCGTGGGCTCAGTCACCCTCACGCTGATCCTGCTCGTGGTTCTTCTGCGCGGGCTGCCGCACCGGCCCGCTGGTGCAGCGACCGCGGAAGCTGCCGGGGCGGCGCTCGCCTTCACCCTCGCCTGGCTGTTCGCCTGGCCCTATGTGCTGCCCTGGTACGACGCGCTCGCCTGGGTGCTGCTGCCGCTGCTCGCGTGGTCGTGGGTGGACTGGCTGCTGCTCGCGCGTACGGCGGCCCTGGCCATTGGTTACCTCCCCGCGCGCGGCCCGGCCGCGCTCCTGCCCGCTGACCTTGGCTGGCTCCAGTCGGTGGTACGGAGCGGGGTGACCCCGGCGATCCTTGCGGCGCTTACGGTTGCCATGGTGCTCGCGTGCACCCGCAGCGGCTCGCTCAGTCCAGATCGATGTCTAGTTACCGGTGTCATAGGACAAGCAACTAGACATCGATCAAGCTCATGAGCGCGGATCCACCGCCGCTGGTGGGCTGCTGCACCGTTCCCAGCCGTGGGCGGGGCACAATGGCTCAGTGTCCAGCGTCATGACCACCATGCGGTCGACCCTGGCGCGGCCAACGGTGGCTGCGCTGTGGCGTGCCGCTCCCGGGCTGGTCGCATGGGCTGCGGCGCTCGCGCTTGTCCGGCCGCTGGCTATGGGTTATCTGACCAACCCACCTGACCAGCGTCTTGTCGATCTGGATGTGTACCGCACCGGTGGCATTAGCGTCCTGCATGGCCAGCCCGTGTACCACGCGCTGACCCAGGCCCCCCAGTTGTTGGCGTTCACCTACCCGCCGATTGCGGCGCTGTTCGCGGTCCCGTTCGCCATGGTGTCCTGGCCTGCCGCGCAGGTGATGTGGGTCGCCTTCATCTACATTCCGCTCGCCATTACGGTCCACTACGCGTTCCGGCCGCTGCTCGCCCAGGCCGGGCGGTACGCGCCCGTCGCGTACGCCGCCCTGTTCGCCGCGTGCGCCTACTTGTTCCCGCTGCGTGATCAGATCAGATTCGGCCAGGTCGACATGCTGCTTGTGGCCCTCTGCGTCGCCGACTGCGCGGTGGTCGCGCCGCGCTGGCGCCGAGGAGCGCTCATAGGCCTGGCCACAGCGGTCAAGCTCGTGCCGGGCGTTTTCATCGTCTATCTGTGGCTTTCCGGGCGCAGGGATGCGGCGAGAACAGCAGCCGCCAGCGCCGCCGCCTGGACGCTGGCCGCATTCCTGCTGCTGCCCAGGGACTCGCTTTATTACTGGACGAACGCAATCTTTGACAGCAACCGTCTGGGTTCGAACACCGGGACGTCGAACCAGTCGCTGCGAGGTGTCCTGCTGCGCATGTTCCTGCCGTCCGCCGCGCCAGGGGCAGTGTGGATCATCGTTGCCGCTCTGGTCGCAGTGGTGGGCTTCGCCGCCGCTCGCCGGATGGCACGCGGCGGTGACGAACTTGCGGGTGTGGCGATCACGGGCCTGCTAGCGGTCCTGCTCTCGCCGGTGGCCTGGATTCACCATCTGGCGTGGGTCGTCGTGGTGATCGGTGCGGTGGTCGGCGATGGGCGAGACCGTCGTCGGCTGGCGGTTGCGGTCGGCATTGCCCTCTTCTACACCGTCACTCTGCCGTGGTGGGGACTGTCGCTGATGAAGATCGCCTGGCTGCCGAAGATAGCGGGCAGAATCGTGCAGAGCTCGTTCGGCCTAGGCGCGATCGCGCTTATCCCCATTATCACCTGGGCACACCGCAGGCGCGTCTCGGGCCCCGGCAGGCCCACACACGAGGCTGCACCGAATCAGCGGGCCACTGGCGGGGACGCCGACCAGGAGGCTGACGCACCGGCTGATTCGGAGAAGACGCAGGTCAGATCCACCGTATGGGTGTCTAGGGAAACGACGAGCGGCTAGGCTCCGTCTCGTGATATCGCTCGCACTTTCGGTGCTGGGCCTGCTAGCCGGGGGGGTTGGCATCACGCTGGCTGGTGCGGCAAGAATGCGTGCCGAAAGGATCGCCGCGGAGAACGCCGAGCTCATCCGGGACCAATTCAAAGGGGCGGGCGCAGCAGACCCACGTGCCGTCAGGGATGTCGGCGTCGTACGTTATGACGCGCTCGAGGAGATGGCAGGCCAGCTTTCCTTCTCGGTCGCACTGCTGAACGCCGCAGGTGACGGCCTTGTGCTCACCTCCATCAACGGGCGCAGCGCGACCCGCACCTACGTGAAGATGGTTTCCGGTGGCAACGGTGTCCAGTCGCTCTCGCCCGAGGAGGAGCAGTCGGTGCGCTCGGCACGCCTCGGTCACATGCGACCAGCTGTGCCTACCCAGGGCGCCCCGAGGAACGAGGGCAGGGTTCCCACCGCGAGGACGGTCGCCGACATGCGGGCCTTGCCACACCTCTAGCCGGGAAACGCGCGGCATTCCAGCCACGAAGCGGCGCAAGCCGCCGACGGCGGCAGCCCGTCACATCCGAGGTCCCGCACGGCCGCCGCAGACCGATGGCATCATGAGCCACATGCCAGATCGGTACGCCTACCTGGGGCCAGAGGGGACCTTCACCGAGGCCGCCCTGCAAACGCTGGACGAAGCCGCGGAGATAGAGCCACGGCCCTATCCGACCGTGGAGGCGACGCTCGACGCCGTCCGTAGGGGAGAGGTCGTCCGCGCGGTGGTCCCCATGGAGAATTCGGTCGAGGGCGCCGTCACAGCCACGCTGGACGAACTCGCGATCGGACACGACCTCGTCATCTGCGCCGAGATCCTGCTACCGGTCGGATTCGCCCTGCTGGCCAGGCCCGGGACGCAGCTTGACGAGATCAAGTCGGTTGGCGGCCACCCGCACGCACAGCCGCAGTGCCGCCGCTGGCTCGCCGCCCATCTGCCGGAAGCGGAGTGGCGGCCGACTGCGAGCAACGCCGACGCGGCGAGGCTTGCCGCCGATGGGCAGATCGGCGCCGCGCTCGCTGGCGCCTTCGCCGCGCCCAAATATGGGCTCGCTGTGCTGGCGAGCGACGTCAACGACCACGAAGGCGCCGTGACGCGTTTCGTCGTCGTGAGCACACCGGGACGACTGCCCGCGAGAACCGGCTCGGACCGAACTTCGCTCGTGGCGTTCCTGGCCGAGGATCACCCGGGTGCTCTTGCCGAAATTCTCACCGAGTTCGCCGTCCGCGGCGTCAACCTGACCCGGCTGGAGTCCAGGCCCACGGGTGACATGCTGGGCAGATACTGCTTCTCGATCGATTGCGAGGGTCACATCGACGAAGCGCGGGTCGGCGAGGCCCTGATGGGTTTGCGCCGTGCGTGCGCGAATGTGCGGTTCCTTGGCAGCTACCCACGCCGCGATGGCGGTACAGCGCGGGTGCGTCCAGGCACGTCCGACGCCGAGTTCGCCGACGCTACCGCCTGGCTCGCGCGGCTCCGCTACGGCCGGGTTTAGAGATTTCATGTCACTGACGTGACGCCCGCGGATGGATGAAACTTGGGGCTGCGCCGCCCGCGCGCCGAGCTGGGGTCCCCAAGTTTCGTTACAGCCTCCTGGTGGTGAGCAACGCTGTCTTGCCCAAGTTCCGTGTGATCATGAGCAATCAGGCATGGCAGCCGTGGATGTGAGGTCGGCTCGCGGGGGCAGGTGCGGACTGGTGCCACGCTGGCCGTCACCGAAACCGTCCGTTGCCTGCCCTCGGCACGTGATCGCGCACGGCCAGAATAGTCACGGAAAGTGACCGGTAGTCTCAGGCGCGAGCACGCGTAGCCGGTGCTCGGGAGCCACCCCAGACCAGTCACGCCGAATTGAGCCCGGCGGTCGGGATCGGACTAAGAACGGGCACGAGTAGGCGCCGAATAGCAGCCGGCTCGATGCCGTAACCTCTGCGTGTGGCGCGCGGCGAACGCGGAGTGACTCAGCAGAGCGAAGACTTCTCCGCCTGGTACAACGAGCTCGTCTTCAAGGCTGAGCTCGTGGACCGGGGACCGGTCAGAGGCACGATGGTCATCCGCCCCTACGGCTACCGGATCTGGGAACTGCTCCAGGCCGACGTCCGGCCCACGTCGGAGACGGTCATCGGCGAGATGATGGCCAGGTGGATCAGCTCGCACCGTGACCTGCCGATGCTGCTGAACCAGTGGGCGAACGTGGTCCGCTGGGAGATGCGGCCGCGGATGTTCCTGCGCACCACCGAGTTCCTCTGGCAGGAGGGTCACACCGCGCACGCCGACGAGGCCGACGCGATGCGGGAGACGCTGCTCGCGCTCGATCTCTACGCAAAGGTGGCCCGCGAGATCGCCGCCATGCCCGTAGTCGACGGCGAGAAGACCGCGGGCGAGCGGTTTCCGGGCGCCAAGCGGACGTACACGGTCGAAGGCATGATGCGCGACGGGCGAGCCCTTCAGTCCGGCACCTCGCACTACATGGGCACGAACTTCGCCAAGGCGTTCAACATTCAGTACGCGGCGGAGAGCGGCGAGCTGGAGTACTGCCACACCACGTCGTGGGGCATGAGCGCCCGGATGGTCGGCGGCGTGATCATGACGCACGGTGACGACAAGGGCCTCGTCCTTCCCCCGCTGCTCGCTCCGTACCAGGTGGTGATCGTGCCGATAGGCCGCGGCGACCAAGCCGAGCAGGTACTGCCGCCAGCTAGGGAACTGGCCGACAGGCTCCGGCGGGCGGGCATCCGGACGCACGTGGACAACCGGCCCCAGCTCTCCCCCGGGTTCAAGTTCAACGACTCGGAACTGCGCGGCGTGCCGGTCCGGCTCGAGCTCGGCCCCCGTGACCTGGCTGATGGCTCCGCACTGATGTCCACCCGGCTCGGCGAGGGCAAGTCGCCAGTCTCCCTCGACTCGGCGCCCGCCCGGCTGGCGTTCGAGCTCAACGCGATGCAGAGCCTGCTGCTGCAGCGGGCAACCGACTTCAGGGACTCCCACACGGCCACGGTGAACTCGTGGGCGGAGTTTGCCGAGACAGTCAAGACCGGCTGGGCGATGGCGTTCCACTGCGGCCAGCCGGAGTGCGAGGTCGACATCAAGGCCGCGACATCGGCCACCCCGCGATGCATTCCGGCTGAAGGCGCGGCGGAGGAAGGCAGGTGCGTTCGGTGCAATCAAAGGTCCGCATACGGGAAGCGGCTCATCTTTGGACGCGCATACTAAGTCGATAGACGGCATCACGCTGAGTGATGGTGAAGGTCACGAGAGAACGAGCGCCGAGCCGCCGTTCTGGTCGCCGAGACTGCGTCTCGGCCGTGGGCCGACCCGCCGCGCATATCAGGTTGATCTGCCAGCGCATTCGCCGTTGATCACCGGGTTGGGAGTCTATGTCAAGGCCCATGTCGTCACCGTCCTCCCATCGCCGCAGCCTTGTCCCCGGTCGGCGGGTCAGCGGGCGCCCCCGCTGCCTGGGGCGCCGAGCCTGCCAGCGGAGTGGTGTCGAGGTACCTGACCTCGTAGACGCGCTCGGTGAACTTCCAGCCGTCCGGGGTGCGCTGATAGCGGTCGTGGTCGCTGTGGCTAATCTGGCCTGACCGGCCGGGTGCCAGGTCGGGCAGCGGACCTCCGCGGATCTGATTGGACGCCGGACGCCACCGGCAGCAGGTGACCGCCCAAGACGTGGCGCACATGTTCGTCAACTGCGCTCCGAAGGCACGCTCATGCATGAGAGGTCGACGCCGCCGGCGAAGCGGCTCGACGCCTGGTCTATGTCGCGGACGTCGGCTCGGTGGCATTCTTGTTCGTCACGAGCAGCGCCGCTTCACGCCGGGATCGCGGTGCGGCGGTCTGAGCGCTAGACTCTCGCGTCGATGAGGATCGGCGTGACGTTGCCGTTCGGGGCGTCGGATGGACCGGGTCGGCTGCCCACCTGGCGGGAGATGCACGCGTTTGCGACCCACGCCGAGGCGATCGGGCTGGATTCGCTTTGGGTCTTTTGCGACCCACGCCGAGGCGATCGGGCTGGATTCGCTTTGGGTCTGCGACCATTTCCTGTCCGGCCCGGCGGGCAGGCCTGCCGAGGCCATCCACGAGGGCTGGACCATCGTGGCCGCGCTCGCTGCATCGACCAACACGATCGAGCTGGGCCAGCTTGTGATGTGTGTATCGTTTCGCAGCCCGGCGCTGCTGGCGAAGATGGCGGTCACCGCCGACGGCGTCAGCGGTGGTCGTCTCGTCTTGGGTCTGGGCGCTGGTTGGTATGACCCGGAGTACCTGGCATTCGGCTTCCCGGCCGACCACCGTGTCGCCCGGTTCGAAGAGGCGCTGCAGATCATCGGCCCGCTGCTGCGCGGCGAGCGGCTGACCTTTGCCGGCCGCTACCACCAGATCCGGGACGCGGTGCTGCTCCCGCGGCCGGACCGGCCGATCCCGATCCTGGTGGCCGGCAACCGCCCGCGGATGCTGCGGCTGACCGCACGCTACGCCGATGCCTGGAACACCGCCTGGTTCGGGCTACCCGACAAGCGGTTGGGCCAGCGGCTGGCCGATATGCACGCGGCGCTGCAGGCCGAAAGCCGCGACCCGGCCACGCTGCGCCGCACCGTAGGCATGGACTGCGAGTTGACTGATCCCGGCCAGACCGGCGGCGGGTCGTTCGCCGGCCTCGCCGACGAGCTGGCCCGCGCGATCGACGCGTACGAACGGCTCGGCATCGACGACCTCATCGTCCGTCTCCAACCGAGTATCCAGCCGGTATTGGACCAGCTGGCCCGCGCCATAAAGATTCGCGGCCATTGACTCCCGGCCCGCCGGCAAACGATCTCGGCTTGGCACACGCGCACATCTGCCGCCGAGCGCGCAGCAGATGGTCGCGGAACGCCCGGAAGGGCTACGGTCAGGTCATTGCACGGGGACCATCACGACAGCAGGATGATGCCTTGCGCATCGCCGTGATCCGGGTTGCACTGGCCGGCGCATCGCCGTGATCCGGGTTGCACTGGCCGGGTGAGCAGCCGCAAGCGTCATGAGCCGTCCCTGCCGGACATGGGGCCAAGAGGCCGGGCGGTGGTCGACGGGTTACTGGCGCGGGTCAGCGAGCTTGAGTTCTGCGAGCACGATCCGGACGGCTTCGCCGTGTGGATCGCCACCCGCCCCGGCAAGCTGCTCTGCGGGTCTGCTACCAGGCAGCCCAGGTACTGGCAGAGAACATCCAGTGCACGGCGTGCGGCCAGGCCGCCGGGAACCCGGACACCGACGCGATCGTGGTGCTCAAGGTCGCCGACTGGCTAGGCGCGCACTTCACCTGTGCCAGTCCTGCACGGACCAGGACCTGCGTCACGCCGGGCACCACCCAGGCTGACACTGCGCGCGGGTAAGTCACCCGGCAGACGGCAATGGTCCCGCGGGTGTCACTCAGTGTTGCCGCAGCCCGTCGGTGAGTATGGCGAGTACGCGATCGCGCAGGGCCGGGTCGGCCGCGCCCGGTGATGTGTCCCGGACGCTCGCGAGCATGCCTTTGAGGAGGACGATGAGGTCTGCTGTCCCGATGTCGGCCCGTACCGCGCCTGACTCCTGGGCGCGGCGCAGCAGCACGTCAAGTGCCGCGTTCAGCGCATCCTGCAGCGAGCCAGCTATCGCGATGGCATCGGGCAGGTCGC